>Ga0123354_10000164_pt1 | contig 53844 bp, 28 predicted proteins | sample TergutLab28metaG_2_FD_97872 | JGI IMG/M metagenome (GOLD analysis project Ga0123354, IMG submission 97872) | Labiotermes labralis P4 segment gut microbial communities from Petit-Saut dam, French Guiana - Lab288 P4 | ecosystem: Host-associated > Arthropoda: Insects > Digestive system > Gut ... | reverse complement strand
TTTTTTTGTTGTGTGGTGGTTTTTTTGTGGTGTGATTGGTGTTGTTTTTTGGGTGTTTGTGTTGGAGGGGTGGGGGAGGAAGACTTAATAATTTTACCTGACAAATGAAGCAAAAATTACAGTCATATTATTGTCTTAAACAAGTGATGAATTGTACACATGGCTAAATATTAGGGCGTCTTCGCTTCTTTGCATTCTCACCGCAGTCTGGTTCTCCATACACTTTGTATATTCCACGTGTCCAGCAAAGTAGCTACAGTTTAGGGCAACGGGATTTCATGTACGTAGCTGGTGGCTGCGCAGATCTAGTGCGCAGAAACGCAAGAAATTCTTCACTTAAAGTTGTCCTTAAAATTGGTGAATATTAAAGAAAATTGAAAATGCTCTTAGACTTTACGGAAATTCTCTTATATCAATTTATGAAAAGCCCAAGACATCGGCCTTCTGGTATATTACTCCGCACTGACTTGTAAGTAGTTAGTGAGGTTACGAAGAACCTCACAGCTTTTATCTGCAATGTCAACAGCTGTCACAGAAACGTCTTGTTCGACTGCTAGACTTGAATTCTTAGGGACAGCGCTGTGAGACCTTAGATCTCGGATTACGAAGTTCGTTCAGCTGTTCTCAAGTTCGGAAATGCGTGAAGACAACACAGACAGACAGACAGACAGACAGACAGAGAGCAACCTTTATAGACAATACGCAGGATTTAGAGCTCGCCTACAATCGGAGGGATGGAACACATCATGAATATGTACGTCCGTCTTTATTAGTCTCTTCCCGCAAAATTGCGAAAAGTAAATATTAGTTTCGTCATTTCTGTCCGTCTGTCCGTCCGTCTGTGCATCTGTCAGCCTGGAACAAATCGGCTACCACTGGACAGATTTTCACAAAGTTTAATGTAAGAGTATTTTTCGAAAATCTATCAAGAAAATTCAAACTTAAATAAAATCGGACAAGAACAATGAATACCTTATTTGAAGACCCACATATATTTATGATCATATCTCACTCAACCCCTCTTCGAATCAAAAAAACAATCAGACGAAATTTCAGAGAGAATCAAAAGACACGTTTTTATGTTCAGTAGTGTTTTTTTTATATAAAATCCTGCTGTTAATGAGATAATGTGGAAAAATATTGTACAGCCAGACAGGCCACAGATGACAATATGGCGCTTGCGCATTTCACGCTGGGTACCTAAGGCCCTCGCAATATGTAATACTTTTTACTTTTCCACGGTAGCAATGGTTGCACAGACGCGCCTCTATTTTACGTTACTCATACATTGCCTGTCTTATTCAAGTGTGTTGCAGACGTCGGAATTCGTAAGATTGCCAACTTTATTACGCACATAAACATCTACTGAGAATTTATGAACGTAACGTGTAGTTAGACGTCACTCGATAGTCTCGAAGACATCTGTTCACCGCATACTGCGTAGCCTCATCAAGCAAAGTAGGGAAACTTTGGCGAAGCGTGTAGCACATGCTGAATGCGTGAGATATGGGCCCCATACAACCTATAAAGTTTTAGCCGAGAAACCTGAGTGAAGGGCTCCTTTGGGAGACGTAAGCTACGTGGGTGGATAATATTAAAATTGTGCTCATAAATACATTTTTCTGTACTATAAAACATCAAAACTTTGGAACCTACACAGCCTCCTATCCGTAAGTACTGGAAGCACTTTCATGCTTTGCGAATCTTATCACTCGTCGCATCTAGTTTCCATGGTAAGAATACATGGAGATTGACTCTTACGTTTCATGGCATGGTGTTAAATTAAGCAGAGATACAGTTTCATTTTTAGTTTATTTTTAGGTATCACGTAATATTTGAGACTTTCGAGGAAAATAAATACCCCGCCTCAAACACGTGTTAAAAATAAAGAATTCGGAAATAAACATCCTCTCATTTATGAGGATCGAATGGGTCACACGACCCTGATGATGGAGATGGGTATGTCTTCAAATTGTTTGTTATTAAGGTAATTGAACCGGTGATCATAAAGATTGCTCACTGTTGTATGCTTTTCAAAATAAATTTGGAACTGGTGGTGATCATGCTTTTAAATGGCAGCCATCAATGTAATTGGTGTATAGACGTAATGGATTAGTCAATGGATGAGTAAAATAATTGATAGGGAAATAAATAGACTAGAGGAAATTGTAAACAGAGAGACGTGACGTAGGGGCAAATGTAACCTGCTCCCACCCTCTTCATTTGCTATCCGATGTTTTTATGTACGTTTCTTGTCTTTGAGATACCTTTTACTATTAGCATTTGTATTTTCTCTTTGCAGTTTTCAGGAAATTGCTTCCCTGTGAAAGGTTTTGTTTTTTTGTGTGTGTTTGTGTTGTCAATAGAACCAAGAGTAAATGGAAAAGTAACTCGTGTTTATTTTACAAGCCAGTACGCTCATGTTTGCCATTACTTGTTCGTTTGCTGTTACTATGACAGCAAGAAGAATCCGAGCAATCGGCGTCTGCATTATATTTATTGAAAAAATCTCCCTTAACTGTATTTGATATCAAAATGTCTGTTTCTGGTGGGTATACAAATCCATAACCTGTACAATAGGCCTTTTACATAGGACTCTAAGAGAAAAACCTGTGTCGAGAGTACTCGGAAGGTCCTGCGACCGGCCATCTCGACACAGGTTTTTCTTGGTTTCCTTGTGTCTGTAAGCAAACGCTGAGATGGTTCCCAAGACACCAAGTTGCCACTACATGCTTCTCATGTAGCCCTCCCGACTTAAATCTAGTAGTAACCAATTTCATGTTTTGTTTACATGTAAAATAACCACTGCCATCGGGTAACAACCCAATTTCAGTAAATAAATAATTTAAATAAAAATTAGCAAGTCGCTTACGTAATTGTGTGTGAGAATGGTAGGTGTTATTGATTGCTGGAAACGGAAATAATCGAGATGTATCATTATCATTATCAGTACTGCAGGCTTGATCTTTGCTACTAAAAGCTAGTACGGCTTATTGTATCAACATCCTTTTCGAGTAAATGACATGCATATTCAGTGAAAACGTGATTTCGCATTATCCCTCCAGGGGTATGATTTATGGGTGGAAGGGTTGTCTCCCGAAATTATGGATGCCACTAGTCAGATCATCCAGTTGAAATTTCAATGGGCTTTTTAATGATAAAGGGACTTTTAAATATCTTTAAGAGTCGCTTTCATTTTACTAAAATAGAGTACAGTTGAGGACTATAAATGCATTTGAAACACAGTGTTGGAGAAGAATGTTAAAAATAAAATTGACAGGTAGAATAACGAATAATGAAGTTTTTCAAAGGGCGAAAGAAGGAATATTACTTTTAAAAATTTTAAAAAATAGACGCCATTCGTGGATAGGGCATACAAATAGGCATAACGAGTTTGCAGTAAACAACCGGAAAAAAGGCCGTGGGAAGACCTCGACTATAATACTTAAAGCAAGTCGCCAGAAACATAGGAGCTGACAGTTATACAGTAATGAAAAGAATGGCTTGCGACAAATCCAGATGGAAAGCTGCCAACGAATCAAAAATTGAGGGATAAGAAGAAGAAGAAGAAGAGGAGGAGGAGGAGTACATTTAGAACTATATAAATTCTTGGGACCAACAAATTCACCTGTATAATATCTAGTAATTCGGGATATACATTTCTGTTCCACTACAAGGGTAAACATTTTATACAGAGCGGGAAATTAAGTTCCATTGAATTCGAAAATCAGCGTTTACTGTCCCACGGGGTATCAAACAAAATCCATAAATATTCTGTGTGATCAAAGTTCATGGTTTTCCAGTATTAAAGCGCGTTGTACATATATTTACATTCACTGCCATACTTTAAATGATGGGAAATGAAGTAATGTACCAAAGTTACCAATTCGAATCTTGACCAGCTCCTCTGCAAAATTGACGGCAAATTCTTATAGACGTTTCTCAGTCTCTTAAGGCTGATGTTGGCACAGGAGACCATTCCTTCCATACTGATAATTAATAATCAGTCAAATCTGTAAAACTTACACAATTAAGGCAGTGTCCTAAATAACTCTTTATTTTAACTTTCAGATTGTACGTCAACGCTGGGGCTAACAAATCACGAGTAACTGTATCAAATCTTTATCCCAGTATTTAACCAACTTGATGCACAAAATTTGTTTCGCAATAAGTTTTATTTCATGCCTCTACATGTTTCGAGCACATGTGCTCATCATTAGGAGGTCAAAATTGCATTACACAGCTTCTGCTATCATCACACGTATAGGTGACCTCCTGATGACGAGCACATATGCTCGAAACATGTAGAGGCATGAAATAAAACTTATTGTGAAACAAATTTTGTGCATCAAGTTGGTTAAATACTGAGATAAATATAGTGAGATGCACGGTCAACAGAACGTCAAAATTTGCATCAAATCTGTCACACACAACACTAGCTTCATCAGTTTATTCAAGGCTACATGTTTCAGCTGATCGGGTCTTTTATAAACATTGATAAAGGAAATTTTTCCTATATCAACCTTAGAGCCGAAACATGTAACCGTTAATAAGCTGATAAACATGGTGTTCTGTGTGATTGATTTGATATGTATACTTAAGTATTTCTTTTTCTATTTCTTTTGATTTCTTTGTTCTCGCTTACTTTCTGAGATTTGAGGATGCCACGATGTTGGATATAGAGATTACAGCTTTTTGGGACGTGACGTCATGTACTGTAGTAGGTATCAACCTTTCGGCGACACCTGTTGCCTCAGCCTCTCATCCTTTCGATTTCCAGGTTTTTCCTCTCATAGCTGGTAAATACGTGTCGAACAGCAGAGCTCCGTACCTGACAGCAAAACAGTATGCATCTGTACATAGCCCGTAATGTTAAAACGAATACACGTATTTTCAGAGGCATACTGATGTATAGATTTTCGACATGAAAACAAAACTGTGACCTGCGGATATTTTCGCCAAATTAATATAAGCTTCCCATTCGCTTTACGAGCGGTCCTTGTGTATCGGCTTCCGATACACTGGTATTACTAGGTCAACGGTATACAGTGTCCCTGTGTGTAATTAAACACCACGATAAGCAGACAAATGCCGTGAGGCAGGGGGAGTGGTAGTATAGCTTGCAAACGTTACTAACCTTGGCATTTATTGAATGTGCGTGTCCAACCTTAACTTCAGTTCGTTTACGTCCAGTATCAAATAGATAATTTGATGGGCGGGCACTAGGGACGGTTTGGACTCTGTGAGAGCTTTCTTGCTGCTGGTCAGAATCAATCTCGATTTCTCGATCGTACAGCCTATATCATATTCCCCTGAGTTGTCACTGCCCCAATAATATTGATGTTAAAATTAAGTTAAAGACTTGTTAGAGATAGTCGTGGGCCTATTACTGTAAAATATTAAGTATGATTCACAGAAGCAGCATGCAGTTTGAGTGTGCAATGTGCTTAGCTATAGCTGCGTTGTAGTCTTTAAATGTGCATACCAATAACTGTTCTGTAGAATAAAATATTCATAGTAATAGCTGTGTGCTGGCTTGCAGTTATTAAATGTGCATAGCGGTTGCTGTATTGTAGACATAAAATATACATATTAATAACTGTGTTTAATTGTCAACTGTGCATAGCAGTAGCTGCGTGTAGTCATCAATTGTGCATAACACTAGCTGTGCTGCAGTCATCAATTGTGCATAGCAGTAGCTGTGTTGTAGTCATCAATTTTTGTATAAAATATTTTTATTTTTTTCGTCAAATATGCATAGTAATTGCTGTTTTGTAGTCATCAAATATGCATAGCACTTGCTATGATGTGTTCATCAAATGCGCTTGGCAATATTCACCAAATATACGTAGCAATATTTATGTTGTAGTTGTTAATTTTGCATAAGGGCCTATCTCTGTTTTAGTCACTTAATATTGGTAGTAATATGCGTGTTTTATTTATAAATTTCATTTTTCAACTTCTGTATTACAAACATGGAGTCGTACCACTCTGTCAACCAAACTGCGGCTTCAACCAACGTGCAGTATATTCCAACATCCTAGAAAAAGGAATATCCATATAACATTGATAACTGCAGTTTAATATTGCAGTTGTAAGTTCCAGTTAATCCCCATTAAGCTAAATACTGAAACCGAAGTCTTCAGGAGTTCATTCTGAAATATTATGAGATGAAAATTACACAATGTAAACATAGCACAACAATTGTTGACTAATATTAAATTTTCGTTGTGTCTTAGAAGTGGCGATGGAAAACAGTACAGCGGTTCTGGGCGTTAAGGAGACACAACGTAAACATTTCGTTAGTTTTAATTGTGATTAAATGAATAAAGTTCTTGCTCTGTTATTCTGTCGAAAACCCTAAATATTACAGAAAAATTGTATTTGGTCTAAAATTTGCTCTCTTCTTCTTCATATCTTTCTTTGAATTCTTCTCTATTTCAAAAATATTGAGGCTGCTATGCACTATATGAGCTCAGAAACGCGCACAGATCGCGTGTAAAGTGGCTGTTACATTGCCAAGAGTTTAACGAAAATGTCTACATATGGTAAAAAGATTTGATAATACGACTTGTGTCAGTCTCCAAGATAGCCCAAAGAACATTTCTCAATTTCTTATATACGACCACACGGAAGGACAGACTGACATAAAAGGCTGTAATTTGTTGTAATACAATATCATAGTACACATCAATATAAAACTTTTTTTTCTAATTTACATAAAATTTTCTACATTTTTGGGTCTTTGATGAACCTCGTCAGGGACAATCGACATATACACAGCAAAATGTGGAAGTCATTGAAGATTAAATATGTAGTTAAGTCTATTGTTCCCTGATGATATCCATTCGTAACGTCGAGGTGAGTAGTCAGCATTATGTCCCGGAAGCTTTACTTCTGGTGAACTAGTCTCCTACACGCATAATCTAGGAGGCTTGTTGCACCCTATAGTCGATCTTGACGCATTACATGAGAGAAAAATCTCTTTAACTTGCCCAGAATTTAAACAAAATTCGTCGGTCCTTCAGCGCATAGTACAATCACTATACTGACTACGCTTCCCCTTCACCCGGACAGATATACGGTGAAAATACTGGGCGCATTGTAGTTTTTTTTTTTTGTTTGGAAGGCCCCGCAAGAGTTTAAAGTTAATGTAAATTAATTGCTGGAAAATTTAGGGTCTCTAGTTTGCTCTCTGCTCCTACTAAAAAAACAGTACATTTCATTGACATCTCCTTTACTTCTCCTCCTTTAACATGACCCTGTGAAGGCCATGGCGTGTTTGTCGAGTCGTGTGTTGGTGAGAGCCTGCAAGATTAACCTTCTGCCTGGATGTGGTTGGACTTATTCATAAGGTTATGCTGAACAAAATTATTACGTGGCAAGGATACGAAGGGTGAGACGGAAAAATGCTTGGATTCTGCTATGGACCGCTACATTTCCCTTCCAGATTCTTTCAAATCCACCATTGCCAACCGCTTCAGTTTATGGCTCTTTCATGTGTTACGGAAGTAAAGAATCCTTCATGCTACCACGAAGCTTCAAACGCTGCACTTGTGTGTGACTTTCCACCTAACAGGGTAACATCGCTTACCTCTTTCTGTAATTTCGCATCTGCTTCAGGAATCATAAGGCCCCTACTTTGTATAAAGGGTTGTCACTGCGGCCAACCAATATTAATACGGGTTTTAGAAAAAGATTGGCGATATACGTAAAATGTAACATTGTGGCGCGTTTTGTTAACTACTGAAGCAGTTAAAAAGCAATAATGTATTTGTGTGGGTGTGTGTGTGTTGTTTAATGGTAAAACATATATAATTATTGATTTTTGCACAACAATGATTTTGTAGTCAATTTATCACCGGAAACAATAAAGTATATTGGTCTTCATGTACAGTGGCCGTTACTGCGCTGAAACAGAAGAATGTTCGTTTGCTGATGAACTTTTTTAGGTGTAGGTATAATTTCGCTAAACAAATCTTAACGACAGAAAAGACGTTGTGCAAATTTTAGTTTTTTTGTTGCCGTAAAGCATTTTACGAAATCATAAGGAACTAATCAATTATGAAGAAATAAATATTAATTATTATGATTTGTGTGTGTGTGTGTGTGTGTGTCTGTATTCTTACCTTTGTAAAGCGGCACGAAAAATGCATATTTTCTAAGCCGCATTCTTTTGTCACCTGTAGTCTGTCCGACTGCACCATATTTTTCCACATTACTTCACAAACGGTACGAGTTTTTGAAAAAGTTAGTGGACCTAGAATGTGTTCTTATTTTCTCTACAACTTTTGTCTGAAATAGTTTTTCTTCTACAAGAAATTCCGCACGATGTTATACATGTACAGTGCATAGGTCTTCATTTAAAGTGCCTGTTATTCTTGTCAAATTTTAATGAAACCAATTTTCTCGTCAGATTTCAGAAAATCTTCAAATATCAAATTTCATGAAAATCCGTCCAGTGGAAAACGAGTTGTTCTGTGGGGCAAGACAGAGATACAGAGAGAGAGGAAGGCAGACAGGCAGTTGGACGGACGGACAGACATGACGAAGCTGTTAGTCGCTATTGACAATTTTGTGAACTCTTCTAAAGAAGACTTAATAGCTCAACATGAAGCCCTCTTTCCTATCGCTGTAGAACTAATTTGCACTATTATTTTACTTGTGTGAAGAGCTTATCAGTCAATTAGTTTAATTCACCTGATGTAACCTCGAAACTTCACATCAGTTGGCACGAATAAAAATGTTGATTCGTAAATGTTGCATAATATTTAGGTAAACTTATTATCAAATTCCACACTCCTGACAATAATGTCTAAGTTGTTTGTCGTCCCCACATCGAACCAACCGCCCTACAGTGCAGTCATAAGATTATGTCTGCAAACAGAGACAGAAAGTTCCTTTACTTGTAATCGTGACTTTTGAAAGACAGACATTTGACCCTGCAGCAGGATGCTTCTGTTTGTGCCAGCATGTTCTGAAGCACTACTTTTGTCGAGAGCTTTCCACAACCGATGAAGCTAAATAAATTTACTGAACAGAATCTGCTGTCAGATGAAGTCCTAACATCAAGTTTTCGACATTCCAAAACAACAATGCATGCTAAGCTCCTTGTTACATTACTTTGATTTGTCTTAATTTTCATCATTATAATTTGTACCGACATAAATTTATTTTTTTCATTTTTTATATTGTCATAAAAATTTTATATACTAGGCAGAATTACTTCAAAAAATGAATTCGACTTTCTCTACAAATGGATTTCCAAAGTTCTATTGATAGTGACAAATAAATTTGTGTTTATTCTCTATGACGTCAACACTGCGTGTCACGCAAATGGATCATGCGGCCACTGACACTTCTTATGCCTCTCTCTGAACAAGTTTATCCATATTTTGTTGGTAAGAAAACATGTATTTTTAGTTAATCTACATAATGCATACTTTATGTTACACCTGGGAAAGGAGCGCTTTGTTAATGTGGCCTTTGAATGGAAAAAGTAGACATAACTGCTGTATAGAACTAGGTACTAAGTATTTACTAAAAATGTTTCATTTATTCAATATATATCCATACCGAAGTACCAGTTTTTTATCTGTAGATACGAAGGGAATGTATCAACAGCGTGGTCCATGTATGTATTGAAGGATAATTTCTTTTGAAATATGAGAAATGGTGGCTAGGAATAAGATAGGTTTCAGTAGAGGTCTCATTTTAACACGTGCATAAACTTTTGGGTTCTGTAAAATGTTGAGAATTCTCGGTTAGCTGAGGTAATTTTACCTTATCAAAGACAGACCTGTTCTATGTAGTTAATTAGTTGGTTAGTTACTTATGTCCTTGTATTCCGAAATGCATGAGAAATGGTGTCAAGGTAAGAAAACGGTACTGTAGATGGTGGTACACTGTAAAGGCTCCACAGAATTCACGAGCAAAACATTTGCATTTACAAAGGCAGGAAGAGAGTAAATAGGGACCGAATATTAAGCGTGAGTGTAGCTAGGCTTTAGATATATCTGACGGAGCGTTGTCTGTCAAGAGGCTTTAAAGGGCAAGACGCTTTGAAAATTAAAGGCAGTGTAACAGAATGTAATTTTCCTCAGTACTTAATGGAAGGACGCGAGAACTGAAAACAAGTACCGCTTTTGGATGCTGATATTCTGAACACAATTTTTTTGTTTTGTGCAAAACGTTTTGGTGCTTAACAGTTATCTGTTTTTGAAGGAAAATATCCTACTAAATGTTTTCCTTTTTTTAATTTTTACCGATGTTGTAGTATCATCGATTGGGAATTTATGACTTGCTGCACATTTAGCCTAGCTGGAAGAAAATATTTTGATGGAAGAACGTCTGCAGGAATGTTCACTTAAAACGAAAGAAAACAAGAAAAATTAAGTGTGAATTATGTAGGGAAATTCTCTTCGGGATTTGACTGAGCAGAAGTTTGCGGGTTGTCATGTATCTGAAATTGTGAAATTCACTTTATCGTGACGTCAGTTACACGAGTGATATGTATTAAATATGTGAATGTATTGTTTCATTCCGGCAATTTTACAAATTTTAAGCAGTAGTTACACATTAATACACCCTCACTTTTACTGGGCTCCTGACTTCGGGTCCAGAATTGTTAGTCCTCGATTCTACTCTCTGTAAGTCTAAATTACGGTGAAATGAGATGTGACGCCATATCAGTAAAACTTGATATCTGCGCTGTTCTGGGAGTTTAGGCAACGTAGAATGGTAATTCCCTACTGACGTTGCGGTACAACCTGTCGGTCCCACGGAAAGAATGGTCAAGTCTATACCTTCTAGTCTAAAGAAGCAGATGGTAATTTTGTTATCCCCAGCCATTAGAACTTCGAAAGTCACGTAAAAAGTATATTAAAAGTAGACCTCCGTGCTCTTAAACACTATTTGCTTGGGACAAAGTTCTGTCTGTCACGTTAGCAGAAGAACATAAGAATAGGATCAGGGCGTTTGAGGACAGACTGCTACGCGAATGAGCATTTGACGTTCATAGGGCCGTGCACCGTCATATATATCTATAGTAAAACCAACCAGAAGTACCAATGTCTCAAATTTATCTTATTTTGGAATAACTCTACATGTTTCGGACTGTCTTTCCGTCCGTATCAGGAGTTCACGACTGTACATACAGCAACAGACAAACAGATACTGCTACTGCTTGCTAACAAGCAGTAGCAGTATCTGTTGACATATGTCTGTTGCTGTATGTACAGTCTTGAACTCCCGATACGGACGGAAAGACCGTCCGAAACATGTAGAGCTATTCCAAAATAAGATAAATTTGAGACATTGGTGCACCTGGTTGTTTTTACTATAGAAAGCTAATGAGCATATTTGCACGCAGAAAAAATCATAGAAGTCTGTAAACAATGCCTAACTGAGGGTTAAATAATTTTCGTTACTTACCAAGTATTATTGGAATTAACAAATCAGGGACAATGAGATAGGCAGAGAATTTCGTGCTCATGGACTTCAAGGGAGCAGAAAGACTGAAGAGAAGAGACAACTTTGATTGTCTGATGTAAACAACCGTGTGGGATTGAGTGGGGTTTTAAGGAAAAGTCTCTATTCTTTTGGCTTTTAATAGTAACCATTTTCTGGTTTTTATGAATGAGGAAAGATATTTCACCTTTAATTAAGATGAAGAATTTCTAGACTGAACATTTCTTAAATTCTCAATATTTTCTGTATTCAGCAATGTTACTTAAATATTTGTTGACTTTAAATGCACAGAGTTAATGTGCATATAGAGACGTTAAAAATTTCAGCAGCCATTTTTCAGCCACATATGTTTCTATCTTGTAGTAAAACTCATTTTTTCAACCAAAAAAGTTTTATTCGTAGAATGTACCGTACTTAATGTATGCGTCATGTGTTTGTTTTAGCTAGAGTGAGAGCAGAATAACGGTAATTTAGGCAGAAAACTCAATGTACATTTAATATAAATGTACATGTCATATCTGTGAACCGTGATACGCAGTACAAATGTACCTGCTGCCGAGCGACTAGCTTTACTGTCGCCGGAAAATTGACTGAACGATAGGTCAACCAGCATGACACATGTCACTGTACAAAGACATTATGTCCTACATGCATTTTCATTATTATCGTTGTTGGTTTTATAATTCCGATTTCCATGCGATCGAGTATAGAAAACCCTTTAAAAGTATTATTGATGCGAGATATGTCACCCGCTTGAACCACGCCCGAACACACTTAAGAAAGCACCCGTGGAAATTCGGTGTGTTTTCTTAGTTAACAAGGAAATTTACTGAATTTTGAAGACACCCTAATTAACCTATTTTTTTTTTACAAAATGTCGTGTATTTAATAACTTTATAATTTTATCTTTTTCTGTTCAAATAATACATGTTTAGGCGCGTTGACAAAATTTCGAAAAGCGACTATAAGCTTCGTCATGTCTGCTGTCCCTCGGTCCGTCCGTCCGTCCGTCCTTTCGCGTAGAACAACTCGTCGCCCACTGAAAACTTTAATAATAATAATAATAATTAGTTATAAATTACTGAGTGGTGTAGGCATATGTCGTTATATGGCTAGTAGGTACTTTACTGAGCTATAATTATATGTTAGCCCTTAATCGCTCGACTATGAGTTGGAAGTAGATCTAATAAATGTCCCGCAGGCTGTGGTTTCAATCTTTCTATTTGAAATGTCCGTGTATATTTTATATCAAAGATCACACCGAGGGGTCGCACGTGGCGTACAAAGGGAAGGGAGAGTTTAGGGCTCGTCCATAAGAGAAGCAGATTGCCTAAATCTTATCTTCACTGACTTTAATGTCCCACGGCTCGCTCCACGTTTCCATAAACGTAAGGTCGTCTTTTATCAGCGTGCACCGCCTACATGTTGTACAAGCTGTAAAAAATGCAAAGAATGGACAGCTTTAAAAAAACCTGAAGCTCAACAAGCCGAAATGATGAACAGCTTTAAGAATGTCAAACAAAAGCTACTTAAGACAAATAAAGGGATTTGGTTCAGCAAGGTCTGTGGGAAAAATCAACTAACACCTACATGCGTGAAGATTAAAATGAAAGGTAACAACCAACAAAATAAACTATTACAATTGCAGAAGTAAGACGCGCATTAAATCAAGAAATTAAATTTCCGTATAAAAAGAAACAAACCGTCAATGAACTTTTGTACAAAAACGCACTTAGAATGTGAGAAAACGAGGCTTAACTTTTGGAAATATATGCAAACTGCTATTAAACACGCACTCGAAATTATGATGAACACCCTGTAACACAAACTCAATAAACACACTTGATAACTTTCGTGAACGAAACAAAAAACATGACAAAATAAGAAATGACGACACAAAGAAATAATAAAGGGTGTACGCTGATATAAAGGATGCACGGAACGAATAACTTTAAAACAATTAATATTGTCTTGTATGTTTCGTGAAGCTGATACCTTTTCAATATGTAAAGGTAAATCAGTCCCATTACAGGCCTGGAGTGGCCCAGTGGGTTCCAGGAAATTAAGGTTCCCAGATTTCATGACAACGGCACAGGATGGTGGTAAGCTTGTCAGCCTTACGCACCGGCCGGCTTTACTCCCAGGAAATGCTCCCTTTTTCAATGTGTGGCATATCGATATAAAGTAAGCACAAGCTAGATGTGTACCATTTTTTGGTTCTCGGAGGGTGGAGGGTATCATTTATACACAGGCTGTAGTAACTAGGAGCGCGTCGGAAGTTTGTTGTACCACTGCCTGCACTTCTCGACGCCGCGAGCGAATAAGTACTTGGTGGGTATGTAGAAACACTGAGCTAGGTTGGGGCTTTGGCCAGACCAATCGAACGGGGAAATAAAAAGGAGTTTTCCTACTTCCTACTGTATGGGCCAGGGCCCCACTGCAATCCATTCTCCTCTTAAACTTCCAAATCCATTTTTGTTACTGCTTACTCATCTGCATTGATGATTGATACAGCGATGTTCCCTGAAACGTCACACATTTTTACCAGCCTGCATGGCGTGGAAACCCGGTACATATGTACCGCTGTAAGAAGTTCAGACTTCAGTTCTTTAGTGGGGCTGGCAAAGAGAAGTAATATAGACGACATAGGTTCTATTCTAATGTCAGTGTACATGTTTATCTAAATTTATACTTTGATTCTAATTGCTATAAATTTCATACAGCAGTAAATCATTGAAATTTTCATGTAATGGCGGGAATTTATCTTTCCCTTCACGATTATTCCGTTAATGTTAGTAGATTTTAAGAGAACTACACACTCTAGGCTAAGGAATGCAATGGTAGTGGTGTCCGGCTTCTCTGGTTTTGTACATTGACCAGGTTACAGACTGGACGAAAGAAAATCCCTAAAAGGGGAGATATTTTCGTATCATTCAGATCGTATGGGCCGGCTCTGGGGACCTTGTAGCCTCCTGTTCAATAGGTACGGGCAATATTTACAGGGCGGCCGGAGACTGAAGATCATCCTTACTTCTACATAGAACCGTTATTAAGGAAGTATGTTGATATGCATCCACTCTGCTATATTTCGTGTTGTGGTGCATAATTAAACACGAGGGTAATATAACATTACGGTAGCAACCTTTCATTTCGGAGTGCCTTGAACTATCCTTAATCGTTCGATAAGGCAATCAGCTGAACTGCTCGTCTAAGTCTCCGAATCTTCTATGTCAGCCGTTTTCCGTTAAATAAATTTCTACACAAGAAGCGGCTTTTAAAAGTAATCCTTCTTCATTTAAAAGGTTAAAGCAATCTTGTGGGCGTTGAATTCTGATCTCCTCCATGCACGACCCTGAATACTAATGGCTTGGCGGACCGTCCTGAAAACTTTCGTCTGTAACAGGAGGGAGACAGAGATAGAGTGATAGACAGTCGATGAGAATACGCCTGGCAAGTCGGTTTCGTGAATGGATGTTATCCAGGGCTTCTGCTGTGTTCTCTAGCCAGGGTAAAAGGCAAAGCATTCCCGTTACAGGCCTGGAATGGCCCAGAGGGTTCCAGGAAGTTAAGGTTCCCAGATTTCATGACAACGGCACAGGATGGTGGTAAGATTGTCAGCCTTAAGCACCGGCCGCCTTTACCCCCAGGAAATGCACCCGGTACTTATTTCTGTTAGAGGCTGAGTCGACCCCAGGGCCATAGTGCGATCGGAAGGAATTTACGTCAATAAAAAATTCCAGTGACACCAGGTGGGATCGAAACAGCGACCTTCCGATTTGTAGCACAGCACCTTAACCACTGTGCCACCGCGGTCTGTCTAGCGATGTTATCCGCGGTAATTTTTAATTAACTAGTTTCAACACCTTTACAACGTCACCGAACATGTGGAAGTGTTCTCACTTATAGCTATGATTTCCATGGGTGACCCTTTATTTGATATATGCCCCTGAGGCATACCGCGAAGTTACACTTTCATGGAATACAAACTCTAAGAATGTGATAACTTCTTGAAAGACAGCTTGACATAACAAGTAGTGCTGTTGTTAGAGAGAACTTTTATTAGAAAAGTTTAAAGTTATAAAACCTCCCGCGATATAGGTACTTCCCAGTCGTATCCAAAAATATGCTAGAAATCACTGTAACCTTTCCTAATATCCTGAAATATTACAATGACTTATTTCGTGGGGAGAAAATTCCATCTCCCTTCTTGTATATACATACGTCCATTATAAGTTTTTTGAACCATTGTAACAGAGAAAGAAAATTCATAAAAGATGCTAGACAACTAGATGAACAGTACAAGTAATTGCAGAAGTGAGGAACGCTTTGTGTAAGCCGTGAGGGCCTCGTGTTTCAAATGAGAAGTCTACGAAGACACAACATTCATGCATTTTAGTAGATATTATTTTACTAGAAGGTAAATTTAACAACTGCCCTAAGTTTGAATGAAACGTACTATTGGCAAAATAACGAAAAATTTCTAGCTTCAATATTTAGCTTGATTATACCAATTTAGCGTCTCTTAAAGACGTTAGTATATTTGTATTCTAATCTTAAATTACTCCTTCTGCCGCAGCAACGTAATATATGTCAATCATGCGACGGCCAGACTTCTTTGCTGAGACTATACTATCTTTGTCTTGAATTGTTCGTACATGTCCCACCACTGTGAATTTTTGAGTTAAGTATCGTGTAGTTAGTAGTTGTGTCATGCCGTGTGAAATGACCATATACCACCTTCTTCAGGGCTTCGTTAGTGCGATCTGCTGTTGTGAAAGTCTCAGCGTCCAGATATTTGCTTTGCATTCAATCGGTCTCTTTAGAATCTCGTTTAAAATAGCTTATATATTGACTGAGGGAGGAAACTGTCGAGGATGTCATTTATCCCTGTCTTATAATACCATTAAATAGGCCACGATTTCTGTGTTATTTAACTCTTATGTACAGAATATACACCACTATATACACCAGTTTTGTAGATGAAGTCTGATTGAAAGTTGGTGTGTCCTGTGGTAAGCGAAGGGCTCAAGAAAATAACATTTTGGGGAACTCTGTGTTGGGTATCTTTTTATAAAAGGTTATCAGGGTAATAAAATAAATGAAAACGGGGTGAGAAGCGATCAGAAATGCGTACAAAATTTTGTTCGGAAAACCTAAATTAAGGTTATCTTGGTAGGCCTAGGCGCAGTTTGGACGATATCACGAAAATTTAATGTAGATGAGATGGGAAAGGAACTCGTGTAGCTCACGATATCGCCCAGTAGTGAGCTCTGGTGGAGAGGCTAGTGAAACATCAGCTTCTAGAAGAAACAGAGGATAAAATTGTGAGTACATGTGCCGCTGTTATTCTAACAAGACGTGCCCTATGAAAGAATTCCTTTCTGAAATGTTTGACAAATATGTTTTATAATTTCTTTATCTGTGCTTGATTCTCGTTTTGTTTGTAATAAAAGTTCTGAGTCAAACAAAAATTAACATTTTAGCCCTTTTCATTATGGTTGACAGTATTCCTGCACAGACTATACGAGAGCTTTCATTATTTTCTTTGAAATGTCAACGTCATCTTGCCACGTGTATTGTCAACAAGGACACTGCTGACTCGTTTACTGTCTGAGACAAATTATTAGAGTAGCCGGACTGTGTACTGCGATCCTGGCCCACCGCCGCAGCGTTCAATGTTAAATGTAGCTTCTGGTCGGAATTAATGAAACATGTACAGATGACAAAGATTGATAATCGTTTAACTTGGAATCTACATATGACAAAAAATATATATTATGTTGGCCATGGTGAATAATTGTGGTTCCAAAACTCCTCTGTAGGAAGAGCTACCGTGCGTAGTTTAAAAAAGGAAGATTTCCTTGGTACGCCATGATAATTTATAGCCGCAAATTACAAATACTTGTCAATGTCAGAATAATGGTTTGAATATTGTGTCGTGCAAAATGTGACCTTTGTTATGGCTGTCTTCCCTGCGAAATGAACACAGAGGAATATCTCGCCATTGTAATCACATATTTAGTGTCCATTTGCGTAAATATTTCCTTTGCAGTTTATTGAAATATCGGAAGGAAAAGTTGAAAACCGCGACTGTTAGCTTCCCCACGTTTGCCCAAATGTAATGAATCTAAAACCGCTTCGTGAATTTTCTCCAAGTCTGAAATCGTGGAACGTTATTAAAATGTATGACTGCATTATAATATTGGTTAAACTATTTTGGTTACTGATGTTTTTTAGACCGTGCATCATTGTGATAACTGAAGAATAAGAAACCAACTAGATGCCACTTATTTTATTGTACTTCTTATAACCTCAACATGTTTCGGGCTGCAGCCCAGACACTACTCCAGCCTAACCGCACCTAACCTCCAACATACAGCAAACCAAGAAGGAAACGACCAATGTGTTAATCAACATCATAGTCGCGAGCTCCTGAAGATGGACATAGTAATGCCCGAAACATGTTGAGGCTATAAGAAGTACAATAAAATAAGTGGCATCTAGTTGGTTTTTATCCTTAAATTTTGGTTACATTCGGTGAGTATTGGCAGCAGGCATCTCATGGTGAATGGCGATATCGTTTCTTCTCAAATCTCAGACTACCTTTATGAATATTATAGATGCGAAATATGTCTGGAATATGATTTGTGGATAAAAATGAAACCCATCCTAAATCTAAGACTTTTGAGATAATTAAAAAAAAAAGCGAAACCGCCACATTCTTAACTTTACACCAACATTTTGCTATTTGTTTAATTTTATTACATAAATGTCTGAATTTTTATTCCCATGCAAAAATTAATCTACCTCAAATATGCCTAGGTGAGTACCTGAGATATTTCTAATAAGTATGACCATTGTGTTAGTCTTAAATAAAATATTATACCTTTATTTTTATCATTATATGTTTGGCTATGAGTGCTTCCATCGGATTATATATCGAAAACATTCAACTGAGCTTTCAATTAAGAATAAAAGGGAATGTATTAATAATGACACTGAACAACTCGAAACTGAGGGCACAATTTAATGTCTAAAGATATATTAAGTAAAATAGGAAGAGCAAATAAATAGAACGGGGGATAATAAAATACCTAAATTAGCAAACATCTGTACGTTTTATCTCACAGGGAGATGGAGACGTGTAGGAAGACACAGAAATCGACGGTAAAATCAGTTTAAGGTCTCCCGAACATTTGTTTGGCTTATAACAACCCAGTATTGTAGGTAGCAGAATAATAGGAGACAGAAGAAGAAGAGAAGAAACAGATGGAAGAGGGATTATACTACATGAACACTCTTTCTTGATTTCAAGATTTGGTATTTTTATTCTTTCTTTTAGGTGATTCCCTGGCGTCTAAATGTCATGTGCCGATGTTTCAGAACACTCTTTTCCAGCTTCATAGGTCTTGTGAACAATAAGAGTAACTGGGACAGACATTGTTAAGGTATTTATAAAGCAGAAGGTTTGGCTCAACGGAATTTTGGGCCAATCGGGAGGGGGGGGCAAGGGGTAGGGGGTGTGTCCGAGTAGAGGAGATAAACTGTGGAGGGTAATGGCTTCAATTGGAGGCCTGTAGTAATACAAGGATGTAAGGGAGAAACGGCTGCTTGTCCACTGGAGTTCGAAACCCTGAAAGTCTTCCAACCAAAGTTATGGCCCTCATAAGGCCTATTGCCTCTTGAACAAAGATCCTCATTTTGCCCACGTCGGGGTCTGTAACAGCGATGGGAAATCGTTAATGTCAGGACAATCCCAGTTATAGTTTAAGGTGTCTGTTATTGAACCCAGCGATACGGTAACACATAAATGGCTAAACAGTCCGAGGGACGGCGACTTGCGATGTCGGGCAAGTCTTCGTCCTCAGTTAGCTCTTTGGTTGTTTCCCCAGGTATTCTTCTTGTTCACACGACCTACGAAGATGGAAGTGACAGGGTATTCCGAAACGTCAGCACATAAAATTAAGACGCCGGGGAATCACCCAAAGAAAGAATACAGCAAGAACACCCTTGTTTGCAGGTTGCAGTAATTGTGTAGACTAAGGTCAACTACTTTCACTACAGAAATATCTTTATAGGTCTTTTATAAATTGTTCCATTATTACACTATCTAAAGTATATTTGCAGTACAAATTGCTTGTACCAGCCTTGCGTTTTCATTGACATTGTACTGCACATACTTTTGTCGAAAAAAATAAGTCTTCTATCAGGAAAAAACTAATGTTTCTGTCAGAATGGCGTGAATTTCCTTCGACGTCTTGCCTAGCAGAAAAAAATCTTGATGACAGCTCGTGTCTCGATGTTGTTGAAATCGCGCGCGTCCATGGCATGCTTCCGAGCGTTTTCCTTCCTGGTCGGGCAAAGGACTTACCAGCACCCCGGTATAACGGCCATGCAATTATGTAACATTTTGTCAAGCCTCGAAACTTATCTGCGATTTTATGACAGTCCAATCAGAAGCTCATTCACTGTAATAGTTAAAAAGGGGTTCAGGTCAGAACTGAAAGCCTAATTGTCGATTATTTTTTTATGGTCTTATGTGTCTATAAGTGATTTTCTTTCCTGTGGCGCTTCGGCCCAACGCGGAACATGGCCTCCTCATTCTTTATGTTTCTAAATCACACACAACAACGCACCACAGTCGGTAGGACTCCTCTGGACGAGTGATCAACTCGTCGCAGAGACCTCTACCTGACAACACACAACACTCGAAACCGAAAAAATCCATGCATCAGCGTGATTCGAACCCACAATCTCAGCCGGCGAGCAACCGCAAACCTACACCTTCTACCACGCAGCCACGGTGACACAATTCCTGCCCATCACCCTTAAAATTCTCCCGTCAGCTGTTCCATTGTGGTTTGTTTGTACGATACATTGCTGTCTGCAGATAACTCGACAAGTGCAAGTCTAGAGGGGTTAAATCAGGTGGGCGTGGGGGTACTCAGCATTTCCTCTTCGTCATATCCGTCGGCTAGGAAATTTTCATGGAGGCGTTTCGTGACATCTGGATAGCAATGAGGAGGTGCCCCTTCTTGTTGACAGAAAAATCAAGAACAGGCACAATGGATGTACGAAGGTTGTTAAGCTACACAGGGCCAGTATCCTTCCTTCGAAAAAGAAGGGTCCAATAAAACCCGTGGGTGACAGACACCAGACCAGGAGTCATGGTAAATTCATTGCCTTTTCCTCATGACTATATTCAGAGGGCCAGCAAAAGCAATTGAAACTTTATCGGACAAAACAGTCTTGCTGACAAACTCTGAATCCTCCTGCACGTTTCTTTGAGACCATTCACAACACTGGGCTATTCGATCAGGATAGTCTTCCTTCATGGCAAGTAACAGCCTTCGAATGTAAGCCTTCCACTGGATCTTTTCAAAATGCGGAGTCTGTAGCAATTACTGTCTCACAACCACATCGTCTAACGGAATTCTTTATCATTTGAAATACTGCAACACCACTGAAGAAGAGACAGAACTGGCTTATATTCGGGCAAATTGTTGCTTTTCTGTATTTTTCACTGCACTTATGGTGTTAAAACTCTCACGAAAATGTCCCGTTCTGGTTCTTGCTCGAGTTTCTTTTGCAAATTCATCCCGCCACTGCCTTTACACATGACACAAATTCTCAAATCTACAGTACCATTTGCAAATGATCTTACTTTCCCAAAATTCAAGGTATCCTCCGCCATTTTTGTCAGTCTAACAAATCCGTAAGGTAGCACGCGTATTCAGGCGATTTGCGCTATTTTGTGAATGAATTTCACACGACAAAAAATACGTTATATTTTGGTTCCACACTGAGCTCTCCGTAGATATTCTGTATTAAAATGTGTGTGCATTTCTGAGACACTTGTGTGTGTGTGTGTGTGTGTGTGGGGGGGGGTGTGTGTGTGTGCGCGCGCGCGCGCATATACAGGGTGATTCAAAAAGATGTACTTAATTTCGTACGTCTGTTCCTGTTCAATTGAGTCCATCTTTTTAAATCACACTTTATATTATACATATATATTTGTATACATATACACACACAAATATACATATGTTTGTGTCTATATATTTGATTTACAAACACCAAGCTTTGTAGTATGTAGATATGCTACCCAGTTCTACATGCCTAATCTAATTACAGCCAGCAAACAGGACGCTACAGAAAATTTTCCCAGAGGCGCAATTTTTATATTTTTTTTATATTCTGCACCAACATTACCGTAAAGAACACTAAATATGCTCTGAAGGCCTGTTACGTGATATTAAGCGTTGAACTAAATGGCGCTAGTGACGCTTCCGCCTAACTATTAATCCCATCATCCATGCTATTCCTGTTGAGTATAACAAAATAGAAAATATGGTTTTTCAATGTCCACCAGTGGCAAAATTATCACAATGTTAAAGCCGGTTAACTCACTCAAAATGTGAAATTTTTGACAACAAAACTCACACAACGTACGATTTGCAAAGCCTAATCTATTCTTTCGTTTCTCCACGCGTATTAAGGAGGAAGTGTCGTTATGTGATTTCGCAGCGCCATGTATAGACATATTCTTATCTGCCTCCTAGCGTGAAATGAATGTCTTTGTAGTGGAGCCTCGAAATGTCCTTTGGAGTATTTAATGGTAGATTTTTTGTTTGTCACGTGGACTTAAGGCACACAATAAATTTGATAAAGGGAGGAGTTACTGGAAACACATTCAAGTCTCACACACACATACACACGTGTATACATACATACATACAACATACATACATACAACATACATACATACATACATACATACATACGTACATACATACATACACACATACATACATACATACGTACACACATACGTACATACATACATACGTACACACATACATACATATATACATATATTAATACATAAACATACACACATACATACATACATACATACGTACATTCATACATACATAAATACAACATACATACATACATACATACATACGTACATACATACATACGTACATACATACATACATGCATAAATAAATATACATACATACATACATACATACAACATACATACATACATACATACGTACATACATACATACATACATGCATAAATAAATATACATACATACATACTACTTCTGTTATACGAGTGAGTGTTCTTAGTGTGTGTGTGTGTGTGTGTGTGTGTGTGTGCGTGTGTGTGGGTGTGACAGAAAGAGACACACTTCTAGACATCGCGCACAGCACATGCATGGAGGTAGCCGATCCTGAATGTATTTTTGTCTGAGTTATGACAGTGCTGTCCTGAACAGACAGGCAGTATTATTTTCCGCAGTACCATTAGCTACAACGTTATGCTATTCCACAGCCCATGAAACGCAGTGTGACGAAACTTCATCACCGTACGTTAACACCGCATATTTGATGTTCGGTATACGTCACATCGCAAGACTGCTCTTCATTACGGCGCAATTAACTGATAACTGTCATGTTTTTTAATATTATAATAGTAGCTGTTTTAAATATAGGAATCATATTTAGTCGTGACAGTTGTCTACTGCTTATTATGAAAAGATGCAAGTATTGAGAAATGTAGGAATTGGGAACGAGTCGTAAAATAGAGACTTCGACTGACGAAGTTACATTTCAGGTACTTTTAGGTAGATATGAAATTATGTTCAATAGTTGTCCGTGACATTAATTTCACTTACGGGTGAGGAAATCCTAATGTACACCAAGGTGTCTACACTCTTGCGGGGAAGAGGCCACGTGGTATCAATATTTTGGAAACACCAGGTTGACCCACGGCGTGAGTAACAAACTTGTAGCCTGAACGGCGACGCGTCCAGACAGACAGCAGTCTCCCCCCTCAGTCTGTGGTCGTCCTTTCGATTCTGGTGTTTGAACTAAGAAACACCGTGTTACAATGTATAGCTAGGTATAGTCTGAATATTCAGTCTCAGTTTGCAATCCACTAGCACGAGAAGAGATCAAACCGTACTACTACAGACCCTCCACCGACTTATGCGATAGTTGCTCGCAGTCGGTCGCAGTGGCCGCGCGGCCTAAAGCGTGGATTTGCGGCTGCTCGCTTTTTCGAAATGCGGGTTCGAATCCCGTCGGGGGCATGGATGTCTGTCTCTTGTGAGTGTTGTGTGTTGTCAGGTAGAGGTCTCTGCGGCGGGCTGATCACTCGTCCAGAGCAGTCCTACCGAGTTTGCTCTGTTTGAGCGTGGTCTCGAAATTCCAGCAGTAAGGAGGTCTAAGCGAACTAGGGTTGTCGAGCCATGAAGAAAATTAGTAGTTTAAATCCAAACTTCAACCCAGTGGAACCTTATTTTCCGTGGCATGACGGCCTCACCACCTGCGTTATCGCCCAGCAGTAATCTCCTATATGCGACGCGCGTTTAAAAAATATATTGACAAGTCACAATATACTTATTTAAGTCATCGACACAACTAACTAGAAATTGTAGCTGCTAATCGAGTTTAAAACTTTTAACGATATGAAAAAACAAAAAAAAAAAATTATCAGTTGTGTCGATGAGATAACTATATTTTATGACTTGTGCGAACACAATGGAATGTCTAAGATAAAAAATTTGGATGTTCGAGGTTATTTGAATTTTTAAGTTTGCGCAGGTTTGTCTTTGCAGGTGGGTTAGCGTCTGCACATATGTACCACACACACACACACACACACACACATATATATATATATATATATATATATATATATATATATGCATATTACCACCAGGTAGTCCGTAAAATGTTTTACTGCCCGACGTTTCGTCTCCAACTGCACTCTCTATTCCATTTCGTCAAGTTTTGGTGTATCGTACAGGCAATGTTTCCGTAGCTTTCTTCAGTCCCTACAAAACGCTACTTGGGTACTACATCGATTAGATCACCAACCATTCCTTCCAAATCCCTACCAATTCATCACTGACGAATCACTCCGTTTTCGACGGCACGTATACCGTTGTCATATAAACCACAGTAAGAACGTTGCATTTACTTGCTGTTTCCTGGTCTTACAGATCTAGACCTTGTTTTATCACTGACTTCACTTTAGCCAGTTTCCCTTCCAAAAAAATGAAAAAAATAGGTATGAGGTTACCATGCCTTGTATATTTGTCTGTTAGTATGTCCAGATGTGAGTTTGTGTGTCCCTTCATTGGAACGTTTGCAGATATTCACGGAACTTAATACAGGGTGGCGCGGAGCCGACTGACACATTTCAAATTTGAATATTGCGCCGGCGCGATAGCTTTTCGTGGTTGGCGGGAAGAGGAACGGTAGAGGAGAGGACGCCATTTCATGTGGTCAGTCGCAATGGAGCGTTGGAACGTGTAACAACGTGTTTCCTGTGTTCGTAGTTTCGGCGACATCGCTTGGCCTGCTCGGTCTCCAGACCTTACTGTACCAGATTTTTTCCTGTGGGGGTTCCTGAAAGACCGTGTGTTCCGGAGGCTTATCATGACTATTCAAGAACTCAAACAAGCCATTGTTGACGAAGTTGCGGCTATTGCTGAGGACCTACGGAGGCGCGTGTACGGCAACTTCCAGACACGCTTGCAACAATGCATTGATGTAAACGGAGGCCATCTGCCTGATGTTCAGAAAATAAGCTTGTAATTTGCGGGTAATAAATAGCATACTTGGACGTATTTATAGACGGTTTCGCTTATTTTTTCCTGTTTCCATATATTACATACGACCATTTGAAATGTGTCAGTCGGCTCAGCGCCACCCTGTATAAAAAACAGTCCAAAATCATCACCCGTTATACCTGTAATCAACAATACTAACGTGGTGGACGCACGAATTTTTTTTATGTAACATCAGCGCCACTTATGTCCGGTTCATGAAATTAAGTAGGATAGTAGTTCTTAAGAAAATAAATACGAAACTTTAGGACAGTGTTTTTGTAGAATATAAAACAGAGACAGAGAAGTGGTGAAGCGAATATTTTCATTCGTTTTCGATTAATGGCGAAAAACAAAATTCCATAGACGGAGCTTAACTATTTCGAAAACATCACACCATAACCAGTGCACTATGATCTTCATTTACTGATAGCATACAACGACAGAAAACCAATACCTTGCCGAAAGATATAGAGTAAATCGAGAGATAATCTGACGGCTGAAACAATAATAAATTTTCACTGCAGCACTTGGCATATATGCTGCACATTTATCACAGCGAGTCGAGAATTTATTTATGAAATTGTGACGGTGGTACTGATGCAGAGGCCGGTCAGCTAGGAGGTCTTGCAGTGTTGGCTATCAAACTTAACGGTGTTTCGGGCGCACTGCGCTTCTTCGGAGCGTCTGTACCTATTTACCAGCGGAAACATCGTGAAAATCACAAAGACTAAAATGATATTTAACGCAAATGTAAGAATATATTTGAACTTTACAATAATAACATAGAACACTGCCCACTACATTAACAAAGAAGTACTGTACAATAGCTTGCGAAGTTTGAATGGAAGTATCACGATGTACTTATAAACGTAATATAATACTAAACAGTGTACGTCAGCACAACCACTTTATTACTCAAGGCATTTACATAGGCTTCATGTTTCGACTATAAATAGTCATCTTCAGGCCTATTTTTGTCATTTAAGTCACAAGATACTATGCAGACGTTGGGAACCAATTTTATGTATCCCACTGTTGTAAACACAATTTGCACGTCACATCCTTTGAGACAAATGATTAAATTTTATGTATTCCATGGATGTAAACACGATGGGATCCCAAAGTGTACATAGCATCTTGTGAATTAAATGACAAAAATAGGCCTGAAGATGAATATTTATAGTCGAAATATGTAGCCTATGTAAGTACCTTGAGTAATAAAGTAGTTGTGCTGACGTACACTGTTTAGTATTATACCGCCAAGTTTGTTATGAAACATTTATTGTTTCATGTATTATGAAAGACTTGAATACAGGAACAACCTTGAAAGAACAGTTTTATAGATCTGTCAAGTAACACACACGCACACACACACACACACACACACACACACAGACATTATTTTATTATGCTGAAACGCAGGTTGGCGATGCACAAAATTAAGTCAATGAAGTGCATTATTTTCATATGAAAATGATGATGATGATACTTTTGTGTTGAAACATGTAGTTATTGTGTGATGACAACATAGTTAAACCGTCATCACATACTGCAACATGAAGTTAAAACACAATAAACATCCGCGTCCCATTAAGGTCGGCAATTTTCTTTTCTAACTGGGCGAATACCCATTCCTTTCACAATGTCCCGTGGAGTTACTAAAATAGATATGTTTATAAAAGTTAAGCATTCAAGATTTTTTTATATCTCCATTACTCAGCCCCCCCATTTCCTAACATTTGTTCCTTTTGTTCTTCTCCCCCTTCCTTCCTCATTTTGATCCATGTTACAGTGAAATAAGTTACATTTTTTATCATTTAAATGATACTTGTTTTGAAACAGAGTTGCCACCTGTGTAGATATTTGACAGAAACGTATTTCCGTGCAAAGGACGTGTTCAAGATAAAATTAGCATACTTAATAACAAACCGTGTTTTGTCATTTATGTGTGTGTGTGTGTGTGCGTGTGTGTGTGTGTTTGTGTTCACTCGCCAATACTAGGCAAACAGCAAACAGCAGCACATGCAATATCTTCATCCCCTAACCTATTCATTTCTAGTCTCTTACAGGATCGTGCAACTCATTATTTACTTATATTAGCTTCGACTGTAGCTTGTTAAAATATATAGTGCATATTAGTAATATGACTTTACAGTAAAACGAGTTTTCTGTAAACACACTTGGTTGTAAAAGAGGTTAATCATATTTAGAAGTCCCTTAATGACATATGGATGTTGTTCAATTTCCGACAAGGTATTTCCGGAGCTTTCTAATTCTTTGTACTGCTAGCAGCCCATCCCAGTACCCACAATCATCTGTTTCTTGTCACGCAAATCCAACGCCACAAGGCGAGAGAGACAGAAGATGTAGAAAAGGAATCCCTTTTAAAAATGGTCTCCCATGTCGGTCGTAGAGCAGCACTTTGGTGCACTTAGGCGCTGAGAGGACCATCTTGCGGCAACAGTCAAACTGTTGGTAACTGTCAGATGACGTATTGAGTTTCAGCTCGAGCCAGTGACGATCCAACTGGAAAAACTAAAACATTTTAGCTCCAGGAAATGATAAAGCTTTGCGTGTGCCCGTCTGTCTGTCAACCCTACTTCTCCCCCAGCTGCTTATACGTGTTGTCCTTTAAATGGATTTCATGTGTTCCTTTGGTCAGATGTTGGATGTTGGGAGGGTAATACAGGAACAGAGTTCCGAGTAGAACTAACGAAGCGTACTTTGCACTGTGAATGTTCTCTCCCACAAATCTTACTTCTTAATATTTTATGTGTGTTGTTATAATTCACACACACTCACACACACACACACACACACACATATATATATATATATATATATATATATATATATCGAAATTCAGTTTATATCAAGGGCTTCGTGATGACGGTTGCAAGACCGAATGTTACGCATAGTAGTAGTAGTAGTAGTAGTAATAATAATAATAATAGTAATAAGAAGAAGAAGATGGATCTCCAGGAAGTGGGATGTGGGGTATGGACTGTATTGAGCTGGCTGAGAATAGGGACAGGTGGCGGGCACTTGTGAATGCGGTAATGAACCTTCGAGTTCCGTAAAATGCGGGGAATTTCTTGACTAGCAACAAACCAGTTGGATTCTCAAGAAGTACTCTGCTCCATGGAGTAAGTAATAATAATAATAATAATAATCTCCGTCGCATTTTTTGGAGAAGTCCTCGCTTCAGTGCAGAATTTTTCCGTGTTCAATTTGTCACATAGAATTCAAATATTCGCAAGGTCGATACATTTGTAATTTTTGGCCGATGCAAGATATTTTACGCAGAATTTGTGGCTATGTTTTAGTCTCTCTCCTTTCTACATTTCACAATGTCAGACTATTCATTAACCAACATCAACAAACGAAAACCGAAATAGATTTTATAATGGAGTTTTTTTGTTTTAAACTCTACAAAAGGAAGGTATTTTAACAAACTTTGAACATTTTCGTGCCTGACACACATCATCTGTTTAATGAAGTACGGGAGAACTTTGCTTTATAGTAGTAAAAACTCTGTGAATAATATTACTTTAGACTGAAAATAGACGCGTAGTATTTGTTACGTCACGAATTGTGAAATGCAGGTAGGCCTATAGGTCCTGTCTTTCGAAATCCACAAAAGGATGAGCAGAGAACGACCACATTTAATTAGGTACAAACTCCACGTACAACAAAGCTCCGCGTTTTGCGTCGAGTCCTTTCAGACTTGTTCACTTCGTCAGAGTGTCGTTAATTAAAGCCATTCATGCAGTTTTAATTTGCCATGATGGAATAATAGACTTGTACCTCTCTAGAACACACAACACTGATTCAACCTCAAAGGTCCGATGAGAAAAAGTATATCAGATATGTGGCTGACCGCAGCCATATGCTGTTGGTTCATGTGCCATGAGACAGGCTAGCGGAAAATAACGCTCCAGTGATTCCCCTCCTCCATTGCTCGTTTGTTTCATAACTGTTTAGGACTCTTTCTGGGCTATTTTCCGTAAGTAATATTTTATTTTAACATGCTTATGGCTGTGACTAATGATGCACCACGACCAACAGCCCCTACACTCAGACGTTTTTTACCTCTCTTCCCTAGCGCATTCACAACGAAATATTGCAAAATCAATGCTGTTAGATTTGCTATACATATCTGCCTATTTGCAGGCTCAACACACTGATCATACTTCTTTGTAGCAATAGGATTGCGTGGACTACAAACAGTTATAGGAACAACTTTCATAATTACATATTTGTAACAACTGCACAACCTTGAAAAATTTTTTAGAATTTTGATATCGTGGGTTGTTATTAAAATTTGTCTGTCCATTTCATTGTTCATTAAAATCGGACAATTAGTGTACCTTATATGACGACGTAACTGAATTGCTGCACCAATATATAGGAATACTCCCTAAATACCTATCGGAAAAAATTATATAAAGACAGCTGGAGAAAGATTAGAGTATATTTTATTGCCTATACTCAGTTTTATTCAGGACAGTTAATTAGAACTGGTTTTGTATTAGGCTGTCGGTGGGGGCGAGATTTTCCGCACCCGTCCAGATCGGCCCTGAGGCCCACTCAGCCTCCTATACAATGGGTACCGGGTGTTTCCCGGGGGTAAAGCGGCCAGGCCGTGGCGTTGACCACCCACCCCAACTAGCCTCGAGGTTAAAGAAAGCGTAGAGCTAAACATATACTCCCCCTCTGGACCTTCGTGAACTTTTTACCTTTTTGTGTTAGGTTCCTGTCTTCTTTTTAAACTCGAGAACCCTTCAACCTATTTTGATCAGATTTTGCTCTGAGAGTCCTCACTTTTCTCCGTTCCTGTTTGACCCTGTTTGCATGTAAAAGGAGTGTGTAAATGAGGCAGTCCTCCTAACGTCGTGCGTAATTGAATAAGATGTCATGTTTACAGCGTTCTTCAGAGGAAGTTGTTTGCCCCTTAAAACTAGACATCTTGGATATTCCATTAACCATTAAAGCGCCTGTGGGCTTTGGTGAATATTAATTGGAATACTGAATATTAATTGGAATCGTAACTTAAAGAAACCATTTCGTTTTAAATTTACGGAACTTAAAGGAATAGACGTTGGTGGAAGTTCATAATATTATAATGGATCTTCAAGAAAATATCGTGTGATAACATAGTCCGGCTTCACCTGGCTCAAGAGAGGGCCCAGTAAGTGTCTCTTGAACCCGGCAATGAACCTTTGAAATTTATATAATTCTGGGACTTTTTTGTGTCGCTGACAATCCTTTGCAACAAAGAATCCTTCATGGAGTTACTTATGGTTTGTTAGCATCTAACTGTAGTTACGGTAAGCATTGCAGTGTTTGTCGGTGTGTTTGTTGCTTGCTTGTTAAGTATAAGAGACGTTAGAAGCTGCGAATAATACTAGGCAAAGGCAGAAATAAACGGCAATGTAATGTAATGTAATTATGCTGTGTTCAGTACCGCAGTATAAGCTTTCGCACAGGAAGTTATGTCTGAATAACTGTAGCACTAGCTCTGTCATGGTTACTGCACCTAAATTTTAAAATTTGATGTGGGATATATTAGGCTTCTTGTAATATATGTTTACCTTTTGGGGAAAAATTAATTATGTAGTAACGCACTATGAGGTAACTCGTAACTTAAAGCAAAACAGACAAAAAATAATCTTAAGTGAAGATTTGTCCCTTAGAGGCACAATAACGGTTATACTAGTATCTGACGCCCAGGAAGCAGGCGAACAACGTACAAGCAGCTCGGTTTGTGAGCCCTGTCACATGGTGTAACTGTTACTTCCACTTGGCCTGGTACATCCCGAAGTCTGGGTCAAGCTACTGTGCCTTCCGTATGGCCTCGTAGTGACCCGCTCAGCAAGCTTGAGGTTTGCTTGTGGGTAGCAGAATATAGACCTAAATTACACGGAAAATCGAATTGCCTTTGCTGAAGACGAACAGCAGTGGGAAAACTATGATGCAAACGCAATGAAGACCGTGAATGTTCCTGCAAATAGAAGACACAAAGACCTGAAATATTATCCCTTAAATATTAAGAAATATTTAGGATAAGATTTTGTGCCTTCACGAATTTTAAATAATTATTCTACGCATTACGAAAAAAATTATTGGCCTAAAATAAAATATTAAAATTGACAAGTTCACTGAATGAGCAAACTAAATAATTATCTCATGGGATAGAATTCTTGTTGATAAGCTAAGAGTTGTTCGGTTTTTCGAAACATATTTTTCCACGTATGGAAATCGAATTGTCTTGTAAACTGGAGACCGCCACTGGTACGTGCACTGAGTCAAATGAATTCAGTAAAAGCTCTTACAGCTTACAAAATCACTTTAGGCACTTTCGCAAAATTGAGAAAAGCGACTATTAATTTCGTCATGCCCGTCTGTCCGTCTGTCCACGTGGAACAACTTGGCTGTCACTGGAGGCATTCTCATGAATTTTGATATTTGAATATTTTTCAAAACTCTGTGGAGAAAATTAACATTTCATTAAAATTTGAAGAGAATGACGGTACTTTACATGAAAACCAGTAAACATTTTTTATCATATCTCGCTCAATTCTTCTTAGAACGAGAAATGTTTCAGACAAAAATTGTAGAAAAAACCAAAACACGCATTTCATGTTCAATAATTTTTTTTTTCGAAAACTGTGCCTTTGTAAAATTGTATGAGAAAAATATAATACAATTGGATTGGCCACAGATGGCAATATGGCAAATGCGTTTTGCGTGCTGGATGACCAAGGCTACAAACACACACTCAGGATTTGTAATACTTATTGTTTTCCACGACAACGATGGTTACTTGAAAGCACTTCAATGTTACGTCGTACGTACATTGCCTGTCGTGTTGAAGTATTCCTCCATCTCCACCAGACCTTCAGTGTGGTTTCCTTTCTTCAAATGCTACAATAAATGATTTTGTTCGTCTATAAAATGAAATATCTCGAGCGATGTATGCTTCTCCAGGCACAAGCTGTTTGATTTAATCGCCATGAAAATTCGTGACGAAGACAACCAATTTACCGAATTCAATGAAATATTAAATTTCCTTAAAAATTGAAATTTTCCAATTTATGGTTGAATTAGCATGGAAATCCTGAAACATGCTTCGCCTAGAATAAAAGATCCATTTTTAACTACGCCCATTTGTCTGCCGGTGTGCATGTGAAGGGTCGATTGCTCGGACAATAAAGGTTGTGGGCCGAATTTTCATGAAAACCGCTGTAATAAATTTGCTGAATGTTGCCTACATTGTAAATTCAAAGATATTAGAACACAGACCTGTTGTCATGTCTCAAGGCAGGGCGTTCTTTTGCAGAGTTCACCTTATTTAGAAAAGATGGGACTGGCAGTCACTGACATTCATATTGTTTATTAATTTTGGAAAATTTCAGTGGAGAACATTGATATAAGCAATAGTTAGTAATAAAGGCGAAGTTTATCCAGAACGTGAAATTGAAATAGAGAGGAGCAGGCGTATATACCATAATACGAGGGCAAAATTTACCATAGATAAATTGTGAAAAAGGCAACAAGGCGACACATTCAAAACAACAACACACACATATGTGTGTATATACGTATACTCGTATATTCTGTGGCCCGAGACAGCCCAACTATAACCTACGCCGCCCCTTTTGAGGTTTCTACGTGTACATAACACACACACACACACACACAGACTCCCGGTACGATTCCTCTGTATAAGCGATCAGCACGCCCCGGAAGCCGCTTCCTACTCAACACACAACAAAAACAAGAGACGAACAGCCATGCCCACAGTGAAATTCGAACCCGTGATTCCAGCAATCAAGCGGCTGTAGGCTTGCGTGTTAGACAGCACTTCAATCGGAGACGGTATATCTATATCTATATATATATATAACTAGAAAAGAAATTCAGTATAACGTCTCGGCACATAGTAATGATAGGGTTAGGGGTTACAAGGATTTGATACGTGTGTAAGCGATATTAATGAACGCAGTAAAATAATCTGTACACAGTCAACTGGCAGTAGGAAACTGCCACAGATTTAGTTCTGTAGGGATCATGCAGCAGACATGTTCTTTTTCTACTGGAACATAAGGCTGGGCGCGTTCGATTCGCGATGGGGTGACTGGGATTTTTCATTGGCAATCCTTGCTGCCCTGGGATGGACTCCATCAGAAACGAGTACCAGGGATATCTCCTAGGTGTAAGGGGCGGCCGGTGGATAGGGCTGACAACCTTGCAAAATTCAAGTGCCCATTGTCTAGAAATTCTGTGAGCCTCAACCTCATGTAAACTTATGGGCCTCTCCAGACCTGTAATGGGATAGCTAAACAAAATATGAAGCTAGATTGTCTTCGCCGGTAGAGCGATTTGGGCTACGGGACAGACAACTGACACATTGCGGTTCAATTCCCCGCAAGTGCGACTGACTTTACTCCCTTCAAAATTGTTCAGACAGGTTCTGAAGTCCACCCAGTGTCTTGTTCACTGGGTTACGAAGTACTTAAGTAGACACAGAGACAACTTTATTTGTCCTTGAACTTGTAGGATAATTGGAACTTCATGAACCCTTTGTACTGTGTGCACATAATAATAGTTCAAGTGTGTAGTATTACTTTTATTTGAATCATCCAAAATATCATAAGGCTAAAACAGATTTTGCTTAATGCCTAAAATGTTTATATGTTTTACTCGAATGCATTTATCAAAGCCGTTGTTTTCTCCGATGAGTCAGTCGTGTAGAACGTTACGCTCGAGGTGTCCTTATAAACAGGTGAATATGTTCCTGTAAAGTGCCTTTGTTCCGGTGTTTAGCCGAAATTCCAATATTACAGTGACACAAACTTCCACCAATGTCAAATTTCATGAAATTGTTACATCCCGACAAAACAGACTGGAAGACAGACGTGGCGAAAACATCGAGAATTATATGCTGGTGTTGGATTTTACTTCAGTCCTTTTGACATAAGGGCATGGAGGCCGGATACCGAAGAGAGCGTTTTCAATATATACATTTTAACATAGCACGTTGACCAATATTCGCTGTTTGGCGTCTATTTGATATGAACATTGCTTGCGTCATCGTGCAGACGTAGTGTTATATAACCTGTCCTTCAGATCCATTAGATCGAGATAATCTGTACATTAGTTCGAAATGATATACCCCGTATTTCTCTCTCATATTGAGGATTTTTACGCGTGACGTGCAGGATTGAAATAAACCACCCGGCTAGTTGCAAATCATATTTTCAGTAAAGCGTGAATACTACAGTTTATGTTCTGTACTGACGTCGCCTGTGGCTAGATACTCAGTTCATTTCATATTATTTTCACGTTAGCAGACTTTTGCTTTCTGAAGCATCAAACGCGATTGATCAAGGAATGCATATCTGATTCGCGTTAGATCACTGCGACACACTCTGATGTCTGTGATCATGCTATGTTTAATACAATCTATCTCATTCATGCATCCTGAATTCTCCAGAGATGCAGATGTGATTTATCTGATATTAAACATTGGTAACACCAACAAATTCGCAATTCTGTAACCAATATATTCTTTTTATTATTTAGCCCCTACATGTTTCGGTGTTGTCGCCATCTTCGGACAGCTTGCATCAAAATTTTTTTAATACTTGCAGCAATAAACAGTTACTATTGTCCTTGCTACTGTAGAAGAGTCACAGCACTAATTTAAATGACCCTGAACCTTCATGGATGCCTAAAGCAAATGATTATTTTTGCTTGTTGACAGAATATGTTTATCTATATTTGCATTCTGTGAAATCCAGTACGGGTATGATAACTTTAACCTGTGTATTAAGATTTTTTCAAATAATGTCACGCAGACACAAACATATGCACACATATGACAAGAGTCTGAAGTAGTTCTTTTTGGTATTAACTCTAAAACTTCAAAATAATCTGAAGATGGTTGTCTTCTGGTGTATGACTCCTTGTTTGCTGGTATAAACTTACTGATATTTCGGAGGAATGTGCTGCTCCCATGTTCAGAGTGGACGACATTTATCTGTAGAAGGACGGGACTGAGAAGACTTCTTAATTTGTTAATTATTTTTGTACATGCAGATTTTAATATCCTTGTATGTGACGCTATCTAACGTAATTGAAATTCACCGATGTTTTTAGAGTAACCTGCTACCTTCATCTTTAGAGAACAACATTATCAGCTACCTGTTTACCAAACTACACTACGTCACATGTCATATTTCCTTAATATCTATATTCTACTTTTGTTGAAACTTGGGCTGTTATTTTGGGCTCAAAAGTGTTAAAAAGGCAATCAGTTGTCTCTGACATTAACACTGAAATTGCGCTGTCAGTTGCAGTTCCCATGATGGCCTTTGTGCCTAGCGTATGAAAGATTAAAGTCTGCGCGAGTGAGTTAAGTAACTGGTGGAATGTAATTGCCAAAGATTAGAATGACCGTACATAATTACAAACTTTTCACCATTACAGATTGTTCCAAACCGATAACACGTTAAGAGTTTATTTATTTTAGGGCGTGAGGCTATTCCTCGTATATTACATCTTCAGAGAGGATCTTATTACATCAATATTTTCTAATAAATTGCTGGTAAATTGCCGAGCCTGTATATTAAAATCGATAAGTGTATACTGCCACCAATAGCTTGTAACTTACGGAGGGCCGACACGACTAAAGAACCAGGATCTCTGAATCAAATAATCACAAGTCGTTTTCCCGTATTTAAAGTTTATCGTCTTGCTCGAGCTGACATCTTGTGGGTTTAACGTTTGGTCAGAACCTGCTTCCATTTTCCTCCATCGTATTACGTACCACATCCTTCGGCATCGAATCCCCGAACACGGAAACCTTCTAGGAGAAGGTATGTAGTCAAACACAACTTAATCACTGAGGTGTATTTAATGACTGTGATGGAAACAACTACATGTTTCGGCCTGTGTTGGCCATCATCAGGTTGTCTATGTAGTTGTTTCCATCACAGTCATTAAATACACCTCAGTGATTAAGTTGTGTTTGACTACATACCTTCTCCTAGTTTCACACACACAACGGGGATGACACACTTCCTAGACGGAAACCTTCATCCTCACCTCCACAAGAAACACAAGTTTCACTTTCGTTCTAGTAGATCCTTGTGTTATTTAACAATCCTATTTCATCTTTCCGGTTTATGAACTTAATTTTTAATTGTGTGTTATATTGAATGTTGTCTCGAAAGAGGGGTGAGCGAAATTTTTAACCTCGGGTCACTTAAACACGAGTGGTTTGTCGAAGTGCTGCAAATGGTTTTTAAAACATTAATAGTCTATATTTAATGTGTTAATATTATGTGTTACTAAAGGCTGGACAGGACACTTTCGAAAGGGACGACGACCACAAGTGGTTCACGGAACACAGCATGCGTGCCACTGGTCTGGAAGAATGAGCCTCATATTGCATTCCTTATTACAGGAACAACTTAAATTGAAAACCGAACCCAGGCGGACGGTAAGCTTAATGGCCTTAACAATTTCCTTGCATAATATATGTAATGTACACTTCAGAGTAAGTGTTGGAAATGACTTCCTTCAACCCTCACATTCTTGACAGCTGGTGAACTAAATAACTCTTCACGTTCTTTTATAGAAATTTCCGATACTGAAACCCCTGACGAAACGGCCGCTGCATGACAGACACAAACAGTATTATGGCCGCGCGTAAGTTACATTGAATCATTTCTGTCACACATCTAGCTTAATCTGAGGTGTGACAGACATGTAAAGGACAGTGTGACGTACATTTTTTGTTTTTAAGAATGCAGTGCCGTTTAATACAGAGGATTTTCTTTGTGTAAAACACTACGAGGTACAAATCCGATGGAAAGTGTCGTAGGAAAATTAGAATACTGTTTTTCCATGTTTTATTTTGCTCGAAAGAAGCTTTTCTGGGATCTGGAGGAGTCCATTAACAACACTTACACTATGATGCAGTAAGTCATGTTATATGTGTGCTTATACACACACACACACATATATATACATATATATATATATATATATGTGTGTGTGTGTGTGTGTGTGTGTGTGTGTGTGTGTGTGTGTGTGTGTGTGCATTATGGGTGTTATATATAATGTTCGGAATTAAGGCCGTTAAGATTTCTGCGCCTCTGGATTCGGTTTTTAAATGAATTCATAAATTATAGGCTCTGAGGAGAAGAATTAAAATCTGATCATGATTTCTTCAACAAAGGATCACTATTATGCTGCTGTCCAGAATATACCAGGGTGAGAGACAGTGTCCTACATATCTTGTGTATGCATGTTCATAGCATAGTTATGCTTACGTCAATATCTACTGAGGCAATATAAAGAAACGCGTTGGTACGTGGCTTATGATTGGTCACGTTGATATTCCGTTGTGCGTTGCACGAGCTGGTATGTTGTTATTAGCTCAAATTGAGCTGTTGTTTGTTACCCAGGTAAACTATCTTTGTAATAACAGTTACGAAAACAGCGAAGAATAAACCCTTGTTTAAGTAATAAAATATTCTGGACAGTGGCGGATTTAAAACAACACCATGTAATTTTCTATTTATGAAGGAGGACAAAAAGAAAAAAGATGGTATTCTCATAAATTAATTCATTTATGAATCTTATGTTTATTGGACCGTGCATCATCTTAATAGTTGAATAAAGAGAGACCAACTTGATGTCAGTTGCTTTATTATTTCATTAGTTACTGCTCAACATGTTTCGAACGTTAATACATCCATCCTCAGGAGCTTGCGACTTATTTGATGAGTTATTGCATGGGTCGTATTGTTCTGGTTCGATGTGTGTTGGTGTTAACGTTGTGGTTCGGCTGGGGTGGTGTGGTATCCGTATGCAGGCCGAAGCACTAGTGCTTCGGCCTGCATACGTTCGAAACATGTTGAGCAGTAACTAATGAAATAATAAAGCAAGTGACATCAAGTTGGTCTCTCTTTATTCAACTAATTCATTTACTTTGCATTATAATAAAGCCACAGTTAACCCTAGAACAAGCCACGAAGACACAGAGGGGGAGTAGAGGTATAGCTCTACTCTTTGTTTAACCTCGGCGCTAGATGGGGGTGGGTGGTCAACGTCACGCCCCAGCCGCTCTATGACCGGATATTACTCGGTAGCCATTGTATATGAGGATGGGTGGGCCCCAGGGCCGGTCTGGACGTGTTTGGAAAATCTCACCTACACCGAAATTCGATTCTCGGACCTTCCAGTCCGTAGCGAGTCGCTATACCGACTGAGCTATCCCGGCCCTTCTTAATTATAATTCCTAACAAAAACTGTAATAATGGATCACGGTAAATTTAACTTCTCTTCTGCAGCCACAATGTGCACGTCTGCGGCTTCTTTTAGACTGCATATTCCCATTTTAGGCAATGCTTATTACGGTGCTGACTGTTAAGTGTGTTGTCTTATGAGATGTATGTCATATTCATGTAATTTTTTCGTGTCTATTTTCTTTTGAAGTTCTTTAGCTGTCTCTTATTAGACTCTAATAATCAGAATTAATTCTAAAACCATGAATCCTTGAGATATTTGATGGGAAACCTTGGGCCAGACTTCGGCCCTTCACGGTGTCCTTAAACGCACATGACAACATACGTGCAAAGGGAACCAAGAATATGCGTGTCAGTGTCCTAGGGGTTGGAGATCACCATTTTTAGCACACATTTTGAAATTATAATAATGTATAATAATGTTTGAATGTCCAAAGTAAATGGAGTTATTAAAGACAAATTTCACCCTACATCTTTCCAGGAAGACACTGAGAGAAGTAGAGGTGTAGCTATATTCGTTCTTTAACCTCGACGCCAGATGGGGTGAGTGGTAAACGCCACGCCCCAGCCGCTTTTCTTCCGGGAATGAACCGGTGTCCATTGTATGGGGGGCTGGGTGGTCCCGAGGACCGATCTGGGCAGGTTCAGTAAATCTCGTCCCCACCGGAATTCTATCCACGGACAATCCAAGGTTTTGTAAAGAAAGAAGCAGTTTTCTTTATATAGGTACATGTCCGATTTTCGGTTCACTCGCGACAAAAATTACAAGCTATTCCTAGAGATGTTAGGTAAAACTAATGCACACTTACACACGTTTATACGCTCACATTTTTAGAATAAGCGTCGAAATAGCTAAGTATATAATGTGCAAGTCAATTTGTCTCTGTATGCTCATCATAAAGGCACACGGCGAAGTGAAGCTATAGCTCCATTCATTCTTAACCATAGCGGTCAATGGGGTGAGTTTTCAGCTTCATTTCCCGGCCGCTCTACTCCCATGCGAAGCACTCCCCGTTACCCATTGAAGAGGAAGCAGGGTTAGTCTTGGGACCGGTCTGGAGATTTTGGAGGGGAGATAATTTTGAACCCTCTGTCGGCATTCAAACCTCGATTTTTCGGACTTCCATTCCATAGATATTGCTTAAGTTATATTTTAATGAGGTTGCTACAAATATAGAAAATCCAAATTAGTATGACACTTTATTGAAGATAGATGTACAATTATTAAATTGTACGTATTTATGGTGTTTGGAAAACGAGAGAAATTAATGTTAAATTACGAGGTGTGGTGCAGTAGACTGAACTTTGCCTGAAGATCGGGTCGAAATATGGTAATGTTTTAAACGTATATTTTCATTTAATTATCTTTTGTTTTTAAAGAGATTTATTGCACAGACAGTATATACAGTGTGTACAACGATAAATTAAAAAATTATTCCTGTAGCCAATTTGAATAAATATTCACACTACGGTACAAGTGGAACTGAATAATATGTACATAAATATTGGTGCAAATAACGGCAGTGAAAATTTATGAACGAAAAAAAAACACTGCGGCTTACGGTAAGCTAATTACAGCAGTATATGCTTCGTACGTTTATGTTTATATTTTTTGTACAAGTTATTCAGGTCGGCTAGAGTATAATTCCCTATTTGTTGGACTAGGGGGTTGGAGTGTAAGGGACAATGAGAGAAAAACTTGTCAGTAAGGCGGTGGATGAGAACGGGAATGGGCTCTGAGATGATTACCGATGACTCGGAGACATTCAGACTGGATACCTTTGAGTCTGAGGTAGGTGGAGGAGCATATTTTAAACCTATGGTGTGTATTTGTATTATCTGTTTTAACCCTGAAAACTCTGTATATTATTCACAGGCTGTATTCTTACACTTTTTCTGGTCCTCCGAATAATCACAGGATAATTCCCAAAACAGCCCACACTGGATGATCGTCATAACCGTTGTGGTCAGTGTCATGGTGCAGATCATACATCGCCGTATTCGCACCGCTGAGACCGGGCTTCAATCCCGGGCTAATCCATGTGAGTCGAGGTGGAAAGATTTGCAAGTGGGCGAGTTTTTCCCGAGTATTTCGATATTCTCATCCGCTAGTAACAAATCTGTCTTTTATTCAAATATTTTTCTTGCCAGAAAAACAAGTATTCTGCGAGTCTTCAAACAAAGCCATGTTTATTAGCATACCAGGGAAGTATTAGAAAGAAAAGTGCTTGTACATTGCGATCTGCGAAAGCAGTCCAGCATTTCTGCTTGAAATGCTGGACCCTTGAAGACAGGACTGAAAGGTTGTCTGGAGACGTCGGTAACAAACTTCCAGTCTACGATGCGTAAAATTCCAGACGAGCACATATCTCATTTACAGCGTCGAGAAAGATTGAAAGCACACATAATTCCATTTGCTTGATGCTTCATAGCGCCAAACTTGCTTAAGAGTTCTAGATTTTAGTTCCAGTTAGTGCCATCGAGATATTTATGTAGTTATAAGTCTGTAAGAACACGACAGTCTATAGCAAAGACTCTTTTAGAACTATCTTGGGAAGTATCGTCAGAAACAGGAAGTTGAAATACAAACTCTGACTTCGAAGGTTGCGACATTCAGTGATGCAATGCTTCATGGTGTTGCGGGTGGTTAACAAAGATAAGAAGCAACATTCTCCCTCTATCCTTATGGTTGAAATGAAAAACCTTCAACCCTGAAGAAGCAGGCATTGTGTTCTCTTAAACATTTGGTAAGCTTCGGCGACACATTGAACATGATACAGCTTGATTATTCACCACTTCTTAAATCTCAATTTTTAATGCTCAAATCCCAGTATAGGTCTCTGTGAATGCAGGTACATCACGAGGTCTGACGTTCTTCAAGTGGTGTCTATGAAGATTTCCGTCTCCTGGGATGTTATGCAGTTTATTGTGGTGGAAATGTACTTTTATTATACGAAGTTGGAGGCAGTACGTTCGTATGATAGTATGGTCAATTTATACTTCAGTACACGGCGTCACGTCCCGGAAGACTGTCGTCCTCGAATGGGGGCGATTTCATTTCATATATCCGCCACTGAAGTTAGGACAGACAAGTATTGCATGCCAAATTCCGTAATGGCTGACGTTCGTAATAACAAGGTGGCAGGTAATTTGCGATCGCTGATTTTCACTTGATGTACTTTCCGGTTTAGGAAAGCACACAGTGGATTTACTAGGCAGTACCTCCCGCCTGCCCTTCCCAAGCCTCTTCGCGAGGTTGTATTACCGCTGCCTTCTGTTTGAACAGGTCATTACCCATTATACACCGAACGATACTGTTAACTCGTCTGTGCAATATTATGAAGCAAAATATCCGTTTCGTGGAGCACGTTTGTTGTTTACACTGTACAGGCCTTTCTTTTTCTATTTTCCTCCTTATCTTCTTCAAGTACAAAGGACAGGATTAAAGGGTGAGTATTTGAAACAAAATTATAAGACGCTTTGAAATATGCGCATAGTGGAGAACTTGTGATGCTCTTCTGTTCTGTTGTTTATAGACAGCTGAATTTTGATTCCATTATTAATAGTAACAAGAGGCAGTGTACGTATTTTGTAACATTGTGGAACATTCTTAATATTTATACACCCTCAGCAACAGCAAAACCCTGAGAACATTTCACTCAGAGCGCTTTTATCTCGGTTTAATATCGTTAGTTTCAAGAAAAGGTACTTAAGCCTTCATGTAAAACGCACGTTATTTTTGCTGGATTTTAACCAAATTTGCCATTTCTCAATATATTTCTATAAACGTTTCCAGTACCAAATACCACTTAAATCCCTAAACGGAGAGCCCATTGTGCCCCATAGCCTGATACTAGTTCAAGGGAGCCCTGATTGCTTACTAAAGTTCCAGAAGGTCCCCAGCCTTAGACCCTTACTGTTCTCTGGGTCTAAGGTAAAAGAACCTAGATATGCATGTCTGAGTGCAACCGAGGCTTCACACTAGCACAGAATGTGGACTGAGCTTTCTTCCTCTATACCACACCTCCTAAATAAGGGGTTGTTAATCAGCCCCATTAAATGAAGATGCCTTCTTAGGGTATTATGTCCGGTAAGAAGACCAATAACAACGCTGGAATGTGTTCTGTTAAAAGGACAATAAATGTTGAATAAAGAGAGACCAACTTGATGTCACTTGCTTTATTATTTCATTATTTACTGCTCAACATGCTGCTTCAGTCTGCATACGGATACCACACCACCCCAGCCAAACCACAACGTAACACCAGCACACATCGAACCAGAACAATACAACCCATGAAATAACTCATCAAATAAGTCGCAAGCTCCTGAGGATGGATGTATTAACATCCGAAACATGTTCAGCATTAAATAGTGAAATAATAAAGCAAGTGACATCAAGTTGGGATCTCTTTATTCAACTATCAAGATAATGCACAGTCCAATTAAACATAAGATGGATAATACATGTGTTTAAATTGGACTTCGTATGATGTACAGTATTCGATACTTCGACTGAACTTAACTAAACATGGAACACGTCGCCATAATGTAGTAATGTTCTCCCTCCAAGATATAGCTTCGTGTTTAAGCTTTCAGCGGTTATCCAAACGCCAGCTGCTAACAGGGATAGAAATAGCGAAGAGAACATTCGCGTTCCTGTGACTTGGTTTCGGACACACCAAAAATCAAACTCTAGAACCAACAAATTCTGGGGCCATTCTTCAAAACGTACCTACAAGGAAATGTATATCTAACGTCTTATTCAACGCTACACCAGTTGGTTTTTATAAAGATGTCACATTTCTTACAAGCAGCATTCGTTCACGTTCAGACGTCTGATTGGTCCGGCAACACCTAAACACAATAGAGTGATAAAAAATGTAAGATAAAGACCGCCCATACCATGTTCTCACAGTTGTGGCGTGTAAGCTATTCGGACAAGGGTTATGAGCACGGCGAGCTGTGGATTAGCAGCCTTGATAAGCTTGATAAGCTAATGGAACCGACCCACCCCACGAAATCTACCCACACCCAAGGCTCTAGTGCAGTCGTCTGCGTGGTAATGCAACACTGAATTTAAATTCAGATTTATTGTACAATTATACAGGCTATTTCTGTTCTCCTTAAGCCTTTCTTCATTCGGCTACATGCACAGACATAAATAAATCTTTTGTGCAGAAAAGTTATCGACAACACGGGTAACGCTTTCTTGCAACACTGCATTCTACATGGGGCAGTTAAAGTTTAACGATACTGTCTTGTGTAAATTTTTTTTTTAACTAAGAGTTTTGGAATCTGAAGGTTATATATTCAAATTAATTTTGAAGGAAGGGAATAAAATGTGCTTACCTTCCTATATGTTGAACTTCATACCTATGTATGTTCACTCTTGCGTACTTTAATATGTACGTAACAAGCATACGCATATACATACGTGTAGGTGCATGCGTAGTCGTTGAGGGAGCAAGATTCAACCAGGTATCGAGATATTCCTCTCCTTATACATGAAATGCATACGAATCCGCTCACATATATTGGCCCACATGTGTGTATGTAACAAACTGAGTATCTGCACAGTGTGCATCAGTCGGTTAGTGAGTGGATATGCAAGCCTCTTCAGTCCTTTATTCTGTAGCCAACTATCACTTTGTCACTTTATCCGGTAAAAGAACATCGAAACCTACAAAAAGAGGTAAAAGCGCCATCTCAGTTTCCAATTCCATGGCCCAAAGTTTATGCACTAATTTCATTTAGCTGATCACGCCTCACAGTAAGCCCTCGTTACCGTCACTACAAGACCAGTTAACTAACGCTGTAGATACAGGGAAAACCAGCTATGTGTTGAGTACAGTACAACACAAATATATGGACAGTGTGAAAAAAATAAGAATTCCTAAGTTTAAAATGTGTGGTACATATTATGGCCACTGTGCTTTCAAAGATTATAAAGCAATGGTTACTGTAGTACTGTATTTCAACCTTTTGTAATATTATAAATTCTCTTAAGGCGTGGTCGCACATCACATCGCATTTACGTATTCTTTACTGGAACAAAAAATTAAGCACAGTGTAATAGTTGGAGCTTTTACGACTTCGAGTATTCGGATCACCGTCTGCTGGGAGGTGACTGACACCTTGTAGTTTGGTATAAAGTCACAAACTTTCCAGAGTAATACGGTGACCCCATGTTTAGGATTGCAGTTAGAAGGTTACAGCAGCGGACGCCTACTTGAAAATGCAGACGACAGGTTTCTCCGAAATATTAGTAGCTAACTACAAAGGTACACGGCGTCATATACGACAAGACTGGTCTAATTCACACGCCAGTTGATCTCCTATGTAACAACTATATTTGGAAAGGTGTTCGAGGTTATTCATATTTTCTTTGAGAGTTGTAATAAATCCTTTATCTTCGTCTTTGGATTCTGCAAATAAGCTTAAGGGGTTTTGCTATTTTTCTTTTACTTTAAAGAATCCCTTATGTTGCACTTTTGTTCGGAATCCACCCGCCTCGAATATGTGACGTCTAGAGACGAATGGGCGACGGATGGAGCGAACAGGAAATATAACGGAAGGGAATAGCGAGGTCTGAACAGAAATCCTCCTTGTAATGGGCTTGGTAACGTGGTACTAAAAAGGGAGATATTTGAAGGTAACATAACAGAGGGCGCAGGCAAGCAGATTCTGTTCGAATAGTTGTACACCACTAACATTTGCAACTTGTCGTGCATGATATATTTGGTTCCAAAGACGATGATGTGATGTGATTGCTTGTATAGTGGCAGGTGGTTTGTGTATTTTGGAGAAATTTGCTGCTTGATTTTATTACTGACGTATTGGTTCTAGGTCAAACCTATAGATTCGTTTTGTGTATCTTGATGACTCGCTCTAGTTAACTTCCTAAATTTAGTTCGTTATTTGTATGAATTCCATTTTCCGCGGAGTATTTTTGTAGTTGAACAAAGGAATTGCCATTGCAAATTTGTAGCAACTAGTTGGCAACAGTGTTGCAGTATGAGTTATAAAACATGCTAATTAAAATGAAGATGAATTAAATCATTGTTTGAGACGTGGGACAATATTTCATTTACTGTGTTCTGTTTAATTATATAACCATAAGGGCTATGTACTACAATATGACAGGTAATGTAAAGGTACAGTTGTGCTTCGGTGTAATTATGCGTACGCCACGGAGGCGTATAGGGAATGGAGGTACGGCTTCACGTATTCCTAATCATTACGATAGACTATGTGAACATTCAGCTTAATTCACCATTTCAAGTGACAGTTCGAAGTGTTAAAGAATGCAAGTAACATGCTGTGACGTAGACTGAAAGTCTTAATTTGGACTTCGATGAAAATATTCATGTGTTTTGAACAAAATGTGAAAGACGATTCTACAACCACAAGGGGAAAAATTGAATTCAGAAGGGAACTGCGCTGTTCTGGGTTATTACTCAGCGAGTAGCGATAATTACTTACCGACGTTCAGGGCAACCTATCGGTCCCATCTTCAGTGAAGAACTCCTGAAGATAGAACCGATAGTTAATCAAGAAAGGTCGGTAAGGCATTATCACTACTCACTGCGTAATAACGCAGAAAAGCGCAGTTCTCATCTACTTCGCAGCGGAAGCCTGAAATCACGCTTAAATTCAGAACTTTTTAAGGGGGCAATTTCATCCAATTGTATTTGTTCAATCAGTGTTTGTTAATTGTTTAGCCGCTCAATACAACACAAGAAATGTGTTTATATTCATTTATTTAACACATTCACAACATGTTCCGGCCAGTGATTACGGTCATCATCGTGTAGCGCTGCGGTAATATAAAAGGAAGAACTCAGGTAGTGCTTATAACAAAACTGTTCACACACCAACATCAGTATATAACACAAAATCAAAAACATCATCGAAAAGCTTCAAGTTTATAAACAACAAGTGTGTATCGACCAATATAGTAAAAATGGCATATAAGCTCTGAAATGCTCAGAATGTGAAAAATGATACTTGGGACAAACGGGAGTCATTTAGAACCACATATAAAGAGAATTTATGTTCGTACAATCAAATCGAACTAAAAATTCTCACATCTTCAAAAAAGGCTTCATTCCATTGGACCCATAGATGAGGTAATGGAAATAGAGCAAGTTGTCAATAAAAGAAATATTATGAATATCCTAGAATCATAAGGTTCGTCAACCCCGTTGTGTTCAATAAAATAACTAGAGTTTTATATATATATATATATATAGAGAGAGAGAGAGAGAGAGAGAGAGAGAAGTTCATTTTAGTAATCAATTGAATGATAAGTTTACGCTTTGTTTAATTTTTTTAATTTACAATTCAACAAGAATACGCCACATAGCATTATAACCATTCCTTTGCCATTCCTTCACAAACCATATTCAGTAGTGGTTTGAATACTTAAGGATAAACAACCAGTTTGGCCTACGCGTCTTTTTCTGTGTCTACGTGCAAAACTACGTGAGTAACATTCCGTCCAACTTGGAGATTACAATTACAGGTTTATTTCTAATTCTTATTAAAATTATAATTATCATCAACGCACCATTAAGGAAGAATTTGTTAAATATTCTAATGTTTAGACACAGTCTGTAAATAACACACTTTATAAACAAAATCAAAACCTTTATAGAAAGTTTTAACTAGATGTATTCCACAATTGTAAACACTATGGGATTCCAAAGTGGGCAAAGCATCTGGTAACGAAAGTGTTGTAAGGGCTTGAAGATGACTAACTTTCAGTCGAAACATGTAGCTTTGCTTAAGAATAAAAAAGATTGTGCTGACCTATGCTGTGTAACGTTAATTGAATTACGAGCACATCGTGATGCCTTCATTCAGAATATTGCAGCATTGTTTTTGACTGACTGGATGACTACACACTAACCAAATTTTTAATAATGCATTCGTTAGAAACTGCAAAGTCCTGTAATGTGCAGTACGGCTTGCCGTTACGAACACTGGGGAACACAACTAACGTTAAAAAGTGTTTAGCACTGTTCTAAGGAAAGAGCTATTTTTAGTGACGTTTCACCTTTCTGGGCTACAAGAAAGGTAATAAGGCGCGACTGCTGCTCGGAACAACCCACGAGTACTTCCTTATAAAGTTATGAAATCGTCTTTTGTGTGACGTGAGTGTGAGACTTCATACAAATGGAGGGAGTTTGAGAATGGGATGAAGAAACGGATATTGTTCCTGAGAAACAGTAGCGAACGGGAAGCTGAAGAAAACTGCAGACCAGGGAACTTCAGAATTTGTCTTCATCAGTATATGGGGGATCACATCAACCAGGGTAGGATGGGTACCACGTATAGCAGGTATAGGAAGTTAAGAATGCATTAATAATTGGAATTTAAATTGAAAATAAGATAGAAGTAATCACTTGAGACTCACAGGTACAGAATTATTATGCATTTCAAGATGAAGTGGAAACTGTGGACTGAATTTTTGTCTCTGGATGTGCGGTCCAGCATCGCTTTACAACAATTTTGGGGAGTGAACTGAATGCCTGAACTCATTTGGCACCAATATGTCGGCATGTATAATGTACGGTTGCGGTCGTAATATCTTATCGTTTGTACTGCGGATTTATTAGCCTTTCGGGGTTAGCGTTAATTCTTGAGAGATTCCAAACAGTTTTCACGTACGAAGTACGTCAGCAGGAGACTTCTTGGGTCTTTATTAGAAGGAGGGTTTTGTGGCACTTATGTACGTACCATGATCCAATGCTGACAATAGGCTTTGCTTTACTTAAAGTTTCTGGTAACCATTAGTCTATGAAAGCAAAGTGTTTACCTTACGTTCCAACTTATTAACATTAAACATCTCCACATTTTGCCTATGGAGCGCACGTTTGTGTGTATCCTACTGTTGTAAACCACAAACTACCTTTGCAAATTGGTTTCTTTAAATTACACACGATTTTTTCTGTCAGATAATAAGTGAATTTATAACATGCATTTACATTAATTTCCTGTTTAATAACTATCTTTCATAGTATGGTTTAAAATCTGAAGAAGAGACGTGCATATCGATATAGCACACAACCAAACATTTCGGCAGAAATAAATTGACGTAATTTGATGTGAAAACGGTATTGTTTTTTTTTAGAATGACGCCGTGTCTATTGGAATGAAAAATGAGGAGTAAGACTTCTATAGATTCCAGACATCATTATACCTTGTGCCACAACGGAGGGCATGAAGTCAGAAACTCCATTTTGTTGGTTTGAGCACAGAGGTCAGTTTTCGTCTCTGACTTTCTACACAGCAATCACCTTTAACGGATATGCCGTACTTTCAGGAACAATGCTGGTATTGCCCGCACATTGACAGCCACACTCACCACACTACCACTTACCCTCGCATAGTCCTCCTTTGTACAGACAGATGCCATCACTTCCACTAAGAGGACCAAAGCGTGGATGGGATGATGGCATAAAAGTGGATGTGGTTGGGGGGGGGGGAAGGGGGGGATGGGATATAGACTGGATGTATGTAGCCCAGGGTGAAGATGAGTGAGAGCGTTTCGTGAAAATGGTCATGAACATTCGGCGAACCGCGGCGAAATTCTGAACTTCTCGCGCAACTATAAACTCTTCTGAAGCACTGCGCTCCGCGGACCCAGTAATGCCATGTTCCGCGGTACAGCTATACTTAACATAACTTAGAATTCAGTCACAGCTACGTGTTTGTTTTTCAGTGCCATGACTTAATTTTTGGAGGTAATACATCAGAATTATTTGGATCCGAGCGTTTTGGTCCTCTATAGTGCGGGATCCATGATAAATGGGTTCTTTTCACCACGGCATGGCGGGTACTCAGGTTGTGGATGGAGGAACGGCCTCCGATATGGAGGGTAGCTGCGAATATATTGAATAAGCAGTCACGGACAGCCGATAAGGGGTGGTTCTCCAGCTTGGGGGTTGGGCGAGATGCTAACAACTCACCTTAACAAATTATCATGTTACGAAACGTCCACATTTACCTCGGACCTGGACTGATCCTTTGGTATAACCTTAGATCGTTTACTGAGGGGGATATTTGGGCCTCAGAGGGTCGAGGTAATAGGGGAATGGAGAAGACAGCATAAAGAGGAACTTAGTGATTGTACTCCTCACCAAATATTTTGCGGATAATCAAATCAAGTAGATGAGACTGGTGGGGCACGTATCATATTTGGGGAGAGGAGAGGTGCATATGAGGTTTTGGTGGGGAACCTGATGGGAAGAGACCACTTGGAAGACCCAGGCTTAGATGGGAAAATAATATTAAATTAGATCTTCGGGAAGTGGTTTGGAGGGGACATAGAGTGGATTAATCTGGCTCTGAATAGGGACAAGTGGCGGGCTGTTGTAAATGCGGTAATGAACCTTCGTGTTCCATAAAATGGGAGGAATTTCTTAACTAGCTGAGGACTAGCTCCTCCAGAAGGACTGTGTTCCATGCAGTCAGTTAGTTGAGTCTGAGTTGCTGAGAGCAGTGGAAAGTGCAGCTTCCCAAATGTCAGTACATGAACAATAGAACCGAAAGCTCTGTTCCTGATGCAACTTCCAACTCTACACGTGACCTTCTAAAATTTTGTCCTTGGAACTAAACTGAAAACCAAACGAACATTTAGTTTCAAATTAGGGGGACTTTTGCAAACTCTTATGCTGCAGGATTCCTTTCGAACAGTCACACTCCACACTGTGATTTCTTTTGAATGCGAGATGGAGTATACGCAATATAAAGACCATAAATGTTTTCGCGTTTTGCATTTCCTTCATAAAAACAGGGTGACCATGAATTGAAAAGAGTAATGGAAGTTTGGAAGCACATACGATAAGAAGTCTAAAACCTATGCGACCGGAAGTAAAATGTGATAGAGCGGGTAAAGTGCATCATGCATTAGAAGGTACTATGTACATATATATATACTAACATACACCGATATATATTGAATTTTAGGTTCTCGCGTCATGAATTTTGGTTTTATTGACTGTGAAACAGTTTATAACTCTATAGACATATCAATGTTTAGAGGAAAAGTGCTGCCTCTGTCATCAGGGTAGGAAATGATAATGAAGGTACCAGTCTGTTCCCACACCACTACACTTTGTCCGTTGCCACACCCCGAAAGACGGTTATTTTCATAGCTCTACATTCCAAAGGAAAAACAAGTAATATGGTGTCCTAAGTCAGGATGAAAGGAGGTATCCTCAAGAAGGATTTCACGGCTCCATCCTTTGAGGACAGTCGCCCGAAACGTACCTGATATTTCGTTCCAGATATGATTGACATTAACCATTTATTAACCAACACTTATGCACCACACTGTGTATATAAATCACATGCTATTATTTACTACTCCGGCGCGTTTCGGTGTCTACTGACACCACTTTCGCGAAGCCACACCTAACTGTAAATTCTTCGAAAAACACAAAATGATTATAAACACTTGTTACAATCATCAAGTGCTTATAATCATTTTATGTGTTGCGAAAAATTTACAGTTCGCGAAAGTGGTGTCAGTAGACACCGAAACGCGTTGGAGCAGTAAATAATAGTATGCGATTTATTATACACAGTGTGGTGCATAAGTGTTGGTTAATAAAGTGTGATATGAGCATGATGCACTACATTAACCCTTTAAACGCCGAGTTAAATCCCATCTGCCATTTGCTGGCATTATTAGGAGCTCACCATATTCTCCACGTTAGCAGGGTAAGGGTTAAGATGGCTGACATTAACCTTGTAGTATTACGTAGTGGTGGGCGCCGGAATTCCTGCCCATCTTATTTTCCTCGATTTCATTTCCATAAAAGTATTTGATGAAGAGTACCATGACGAAATTCCTCATTATGTAACTTCTCCAGTCAAAAGTCACTTCTACCTTCAATATTAAGTACACTACCCACAACTCCTGCCTCCAGATACTCTCAATATGTCTCCATCAATAATAAACACCAAGATTTAAGCACGTACAACACAAATACCTCACGGTCATTTGGACGTCCTGTTGTCTTTACATTGAGACGGGTTACTAGCATACTGCTAGGTAGCCCAGTGGGGCGGTTGCCACTTTATAGCCTCTGGAAAGGCTGTCCCCTTTCTTTTATATGGAAGCGAAATTTGGACCCGTAAAAAAAGGAAACAAAACGATTGGCATCAATCGAGATGAAATTTTTCGGAAGAACAGCGGGGGCACATCCTTTTGGAACACAAAAGGAATTAAGAAATTTTGGAAAAGTTGAAAATAGAACCGGTTGACGAGAAACTGAGAACATGCAAATCAAACTCGCTACGACATGTAAGAAGAAGGAAGAAACTACAGGATGCGAGGAATAATGTTGAATTATAGACCAAATGAACGAAAATACGTTGAAGAACTTTGAGAGGACTCGTGGACGAGGGCGAAACTGGTCTATCAAGACCTAACTTGTGTCAGATAACGATGATGATGGTAATGACGATGACAATAAAAAATGGCTAAATTTATAATTTTGAATATTTAAGTGTTTATGTTTCAGACAACAGAAAGTAAGACAAAAGATCATAAAATGAGTGGTGGAAAGCAATTGGGAATTTAATATGCTTTTAGCATCTTCATAATTTTCGTGTAACTGGTTTTCATGTTTTTATTATCGAAGTCTACTATTTTCCCTCTAGTTACTTTCCATATGTCTTATAATTTTCTCAGTAAGTAGAATTTTCTAATTATATCTAATATATTTATTATTTTATCATTTATTATATAAATTTGACACATTTTACGCATTTTGAATGTTAAGTTTTATAACAAAATTACAGTAAAGCGTACAGTTACTAGTAACGAAGTGCTGTATTTGATATTACGACCTACTTGCAATATCGATTCGTGTCTATAGGATTGATTTTATTGTTAAAAGCCCTTAAATGTTTTGTTATAACTCAGTTTTGAGGCAACACAACAAACAATTTTGAATGTCCAAAATAGTTTCCTAATAGGCCCTCTAGATTAGGCCTTTAAACTCCTTCATTGGTAATCCATACGAGGTTTGAGTCTGGAATTTTAATATTGCTTTAGTTTCGTTCCTGGTGTAGTCAGACTTTACCTGTATTGGTTGAAAATGAAGGTGCCCTTCACAAACGTGTCTCTGGGCCGGTCTACATAGAGGTCACGGAGAGATTCACATGAAATTCCCACTTTCACAATTACCGCGAGCTGTTATACTGCATCCCCCCCCCCAAGCGTCCATCGCTATATTTCCATTCAGTCGCCTAACCATTCTATTCTGACAATTGTTAGTAGATTAAAAACTTCGCTAGTAATTAGCGCTTTGGGCTGGTTGCAGCAGGCCACAATAGTTAGTGAAAAGTGAAGCATCATAATTATCATTTTCTTCATCATCATCATCGTCAACCACGAGGAACTTTCTTCCATAGCCTTATCACATACTTCGGTATGAGCCGTGAAAAGACACTTTGGAAAGTGATGTTGATGTGGATGCAAATACGGACTGTTATAATGACGTGTAGCATACTGCCCCTAGTATTAGTCGTTAAATATGTGGTGACAATCGGTATATTAACCACAAGAACATACTTTACATTTTTTGGAAACCAAAATATTTCCAGAAATTAAGAATCTCAGAATTTTATAATGGGCGTTGTTTCAGCATTTTTTTCTTGTTCCACAGTCCCGTAACTCGTGTGTATTTGTTAGTTTTCTTTATTCCTCTGTTAAGAGCTTTCCCTGAATAATTCTCCGTGAAAGGTAATTGAGCTTCGAAGAGTTTCGAGGACTATTACTGCAGTAGCATGTAAATTAATGTGCATTCAATCGAACTAAATTATAAACTCAAAATAATGTGGTCTCTGATTATCACTCATTCAAATGCTGTTGAACTTGAGCTGATTTGTCACATGAAATTCTAGAAAGGACTGCATGGAAATGGACATGGACATGGACATGGACTTATACATTTAATTAATACTCGTATTACATAATTCCATTATTTTCAACATGACACATACCAATTGCTGTATATACAGACAAGTACCTCGTGATGATGAGCAGTAAACCTGCTCGAAACATGTAGAGGTTAATTGTAGAATTAAATTGAGAGTAAAATAGTGCATCCTGTTGGTTCGTTTTGCGCAAATATATCACGATGGACGGTCCGCAAAACATTAAAAAAAAAAAGGACTGCATAGAAATTAACTTACTGATTCCTACTAAATTTCTATACATGTGCGTGCTTTAAAATTCCCTTCAGTAAACTAAACTCCGTGGCCTTAGTCCGTACGCGAACTATACCGACAGAGCGGCCGCCGCCGGTCGGCGAAGTTAGTGCCAACTTTTGCGGATAGAGGGGTGTCACGTGGGCAGCGCAACGGGTCCCCACAGCCGTTAATCTCTGTTTTCTAGA
>Ga0123354_10000163_pt1 | contig 53881 bp, 49 predicted proteins | sample TergutLab28metaG_2_FD_97872 | JGI IMG/M metagenome (GOLD analysis project Ga0123354, IMG submission 97872) | Labiotermes labralis P4 segment gut microbial communities from Petit-Saut dam, French Guiana - Lab288 P4 | ecosystem: Host-associated > Arthropoda: Insects > Digestive system > Gut ... | reverse complement strand
TGACTTGAGGTTCGACTTGGGGGGTAGCCGCAAGTGCGGCATCGCGTATCATGGAGAGCATGAATTCAAGAAAAGGCGTCACAACCCCTTGCTGCGTGCTGTGCTGCAACGCGGCATAGTATTCTTGCTGGTGGGCATAGACTATGCTTTCCACCGGAATACGCAGGAAGAGCGGATTCCAGCGTGAAAGAATGAGCGTTTGCCACAAGCGGCCCATGCGTCCGTTCCCATCAGTGAACGGATGGATAAACTCAAACTCGTGATGAAATACCGAGCTAGCGACCAGAGGATGGTGGTCGGTCGTTTGCAGCCATTGGAATAAATCGCCCATGAGATGCGGCACCCTACCAGCTGGCGGGGCCACGTGGAGTACTGCTTTCCCGGCAACAACGCCCACGCCCTTCTGGCGATAGCGGCCAGCATCATCAATCAGACCCGTCATGAGTGTGCCGTGCGCTTTGAGCAGGTCTTTTTCGTTTTCGGGGGTCCACCGCTCAAGATCGTCATACGCGATTATTGCATTTCTGGCTTCTTGGATTTCACGAGGAGGGGCAATGACATGCTTGCCATCCAGAAGCGCGGTAATCTGCTCTTCACTCAGGGTATTGCCCTCAATGGCGAGCGAGCCTTGGATTGTGCGGATGCGGTTCAAGCGGCGCAACCGCAAATCAAGGGTGCCGCCCGACTGTGCGCTGATGCGGCCAACAGCCTCGCTGATGTCCGCAATGAGGCGCAGTATTGAAGGCGTGATGGTAAAAGGCGGCTGGTATGTATTTTGTGTTTTCATGGGGTGTCTGCAAGGCTTGTGATTATATTACTGGCGATTGGTGGTCAAATTGAGCCTCCCCCCGCCTGGAGAGCTGTTCGAGGCGGCAGTTGTCAACCATTGGTTGATAACTGCCTCTGAAGGAAGCTCTGATTGATTTGCCTATATTCCCCAAAAACCGATAAGAGTTTTGTCCAATCTCGCTTCACTGTTGTTCAGAATTACGCGAATTTTTTGCTCCAAATTTGCTCCAATCGCAGTGAAAAATGTGAATTTTCGTAAAAATGCGTGAACACTCAACGGCCTGATAATATGTAATTATTTGTTTTAACCAGTGGATATAATTGGAGCTTTTACCGACTCAAAATCCGCCGGTCGCAAGGCCTTGGGGGTTCGAGTCCCCCTCCCGTACCAAATTACTGGCTGAACGTGGATGCTGTAAGAAATAAAGAAATTCGGCCGCGCTTGCTGAACTATCCGGAAAAACTCAACTTTCTCCATCCATCTCGACGAATCCGGCATGAGAATTTCCTCCGGATTTGCCGCCGATGTGCCGCCTAACGTAAGAAATTTGCCGGTCGCCCGGCGGACACCCATCCCATTATTCGGCGGCGCATTTCGCACAATCCAGCGGTCTAGAGGTGTGCCGTTTACTTCTGTGATCCCTCTTCAAGACCGCATGATCCGGAAACCACCATGCCGTGTCGTACCCGGAATCTCCTCCGCCCTTCGGGGGAGTGATAAGAGTCCATGTCAGCGTATCAGTGTGCGGATTATAGGTAATCTTCGCCTTGCCGGGCGTATCCATCCATGTACTGTCGAAAGAAACGACAGCGGTATTCTTTTTCACGGTTCCACAGACACACACGCCGTCGCACTCGTCAACGTGATTGCCGAGCTGCCAGGAAGCCAAAGAAGACGCACAGATACGATCGCCTTGCCGTGTTACGCTATACAGTCTGAAGCTATCGCGAATCCCTTCTTCGCATCTCTCTTTGTAGAACCCTGTCGCCTTGGAGCAATCGTACGTAAAAGACCAGTCGCCTTCAGATCCAGCCGCGTAAGCCGCGACGGAAAAAAGAAAAGACGCCAGGAGCGCAATGAAGAAGAAAATTTTTATTATGTGACGCAACATATATTCCGCCTGACGTTTCCTCAAACGTGCAGAGTGCGAAGAGCAGTCTAAACCAAGATACAGGTATTTAAGCGGCGAGACTATGCGCAGCCTCACCGCTCATCAATTCCGACTGAGAGCGATAAAAAGCGTGGTATGATATTGACACACCCCTTGGCATGCCTGAAAAGTCAGGCAACTTCTCGGTGTGCGGCTAGCAGCATTGGCGGAGGGACTAACATGTCGGAAAGAATTAACAACTCTGCCGCAGACCGCTTCACTTGCGCGTAATACGTGAGTGTTTTACGGTATTGTGTTAACCCTGCATATATAGAACAGATTTCAGGAACATCATCATAAGTTAACATCCAATGATGTGGCATTTCTTTTACTGCCTCTGCAAGTATTACGTGATCTTTATGTGTGTATACATTTGTATATAGATCAGGTCCAGCTCGATAGTACGGAGGATCAACATTAACAAGCGCATAATGTGGCAGTTTTTTTAGTTCAAGACCAATATACTGACGAGCATCAATACAGGTTAGATGGATTTGTTCTTTGTAGAGCGCGATTCTTTTGATCTTACGGATTAGCTCATCTCGTCCAAAACGGCAGTCGATATTGTAGTTACCAGTCTGATTTATTCCACCAATCACCCCGCCTTTAAGGATGCCAGATCTGCTTGTCCTATTTAGAAAGAGAGTGACAAACCCAAGGTCAAATAGATTTGCCCTTTCTTCGGCATGGATTTGTCGCTGGCGATACCATTCTGCTATGTCTATCGTAGTATGTTCGATAAGATCACACAGTTGTTCTGTTGAATTCAGTACGCTATACCAAAACGCATAGATTGCAGGGTCAATATCATTGATCCATGCCTCCGCAATCGTGCCGTTTAGCAGCAATCGGCAGGCAATCCCAGCTCCTCCGGCAAAAGGTTCACAATAAACACACTGTAATAGGTCGTTTGTTCGAAGCAGCTCGCTCACAAACGGAGCAAGCTGAGTCTTTCCCCCTGGGTAGCGCAATGGTTGTGTCTGTAGTCGGCATGGCCGGGGGCATTAACACAATTTTTGCTGTTTGGCCAGCGTTATCATTTCAGTCTGGTCAACAAATATTCCAACGCCGGCTGCAAAGTCTCCCAGTTGGCTCGATTGTCCGCGCCTGACGGGACCGAGCCGCCGTGAATCGGGTTGCTCATTTGCTCGTAGGAATAAAAAGACCGCTTGTCCGCAGCCTTGGTTAAAACATTCATAATACCCTTGGTTGGTGGATGTGTAGATGTCTTTGCGTGATCGATTACGCGCTGTACAGCCTCAGTAAAATTTTTTTCCCATCGACGCCATATTTCTTCGCATAAAGGTGAACAACTCGCTCCAAAATCACGCGGTTAAGGTAGTTGCAGCTGAAACGCGCTTCGTCAGGGTTTAGCGTCTTTCCCTCTCCAACCAGCCGGAGCAGCATGTTGTCTTTGATGGCGACTACGAATGAACTGGGAATAAGCTGTTTCCGTTTCCCAGGATGATTTGCGCTCTTTGGCGCAACCTTACCTTTTCCTTCTGGTTTTGAGGGGGAACCTTGGGAAGGATCATACGGGGATTGGTCACGGTTTGCCGGCGAAACGCCTTCACGGCGGAGCGTTTCCACATATTCCGTACACTGCGCCGATGTGGACCGTGAGTGGACACGAGCCATCTCCCCAGGAGTCCCCAGGTTTTTTGCATCCTTCAAAAAGCGTTGTAATGCCGCATTGAACTCAGCAGGACGAGCATTTGTTGTGCAATCCTCTGTATTCAGCAGAGCAAGCGCCGTGCGGATATTTGGCAAGTAACGGGTGATTGTTGTGAGCGCTATCAGCCCACGTTCTTCTGGCGTGATTAGCCCTGCTTTGACCGCATACGTCAGTAATGCTTCAGCTTGCCGATTCTGGTTCTTGGGATGAGTAGACCCGGTTGTTCCTTCTCGGTTAAAATGGGTTTTTTCTGTCGCTCCCCATTGAAGTGTACCCAGCCCTCCCTGAGGCCCCTCATGTTTAACCGACATCCAGACACGTACATTAGGCTTCTCATGGAATAGGACAGCCTGCACCACATCTGGAATATGCTTTCCCGTACTTGCCAACGTCTGAAATGCTTTGCGGGCATCCGTTGGAGCCCGATCAGGATCACGAAGTAATTGCATCGCACAAAGACGACGGTTCCCTTCACGAATTACAAAATGCCCAGGTAATTTGGGGTGTTCGATAATGCCCAGACGATCTAATGGATTCTGTCCGTACTCCGCCAAATGCTTGGCAAGAATTAATGTTTCAGACTGAGAACCAAACAACCCTCTGATCTTCTCTTCATCCGGCTCGTGTTCTCCGCGCGGATTTACAGGATCAAAATGAAGCTTACTGAATGAGACGACAACATCCTCATGCTCTGGCACAGCCTTCTGTTTCGCTTGAACCATTCCCCACCTCCAACATTTAGACAACAAGGCTGACTAAACATCTTTTCCGCCGAAGGAGCCTCGCTTCAAGGCTCTCAACATCTGCACCGTCGTGGTTTTCAGCTCTTCGTTCACGATCTCCAGGATCGCCGCCTTCTGCTTGGCCCTTATCGTAACCCCCGCCGCCGTGAGCGCCTCCTCCACCAGCCGCGCCCCAGGATCGACATACCCCGCCGTCGCGCTGTCGCGCGCCATCTCGCGCCCCTGGCCCGGACCGAACAGCAAAAAATCCAGACTCACGCTGTATTGCCAAGCTAATTTGTAGGCCCAGGCTAATGGGAAAATCCCCCGCCGCTTCGCCCCTGTGATCGAAGGCGTCTTGATCTCCAGAATATCCGCCAATTGCGACTGATTACGCACCCCCACCGCCTCCCGGATGCGCTCCCACACCTCCTCGAACGGCGGCTCCGGCACGCTGCCTGCCACTTGCTCACGCGAACTCGCAGGATAACTCGCAGGATCGGTTTTCTTGTTTTTCACCGGAGATTCTCCATTGGGGACGCGCCAAAAGAATGTCCCCGCGCGTTTTTCGAAAAAAAATTATTTGCAAGCTATATTTTAGCTTGACACTAATTACGTTAAAGCTATCATTGTAACATACTATGAATAAACAATAGCGCACTCCGGCGGTTGCCACAAGAGAGATTGCGCGACTGCCGTCAGCGAGGCCGGCTCATCATGCGAGATGCCTTTTGCGCCCGCGAACTTGCGCCGCTTCTTCAAAAAAAGCGCCAATCCATAGAGGAATGGGCGCTGCGCCACAACTGGCGCTATCGCGAACAGCCCGGACGCGGCCGCCACGGCCACATTAAATTGTGGCTTATCGAGAGCATGGACGAAGAAACGCGCCTCGCGCTCGCGCTCAGGCTCCAGCGGGACGCCGTGCCCGCCCTGCCGCAAAAAACCATTATCCAGGGGAGTCCGCCGCTGCCGCCCTTCCCGGAGACCCCGCCCGCGAAGCTGCGCAAGGCGTCGTTTCGGGCCGATCTGGTGCTCAAGTACCTGACGGCCAAACGCCTGGCCAAGCGCCGGGGAGCGCCGCTCTGCGACGCGCGTCAGGGATTCGTCACCTTATACAACGCGGGAGCCTCCTACCCCGCCATCCTGGCCGAACTCGGCCCCACCTCCGAAAAAACCCTGGAACGCTGGGCCGTTATGCTTCGCGAGCGCGGTCACGACTGCGGCGCGCTGGTCAGCCATGCGGGCGAACACCGGCGCGGGACAAGCGTCGTCACCGAATCCGAAAAAGAGCTGCTCTTGAAGCTCCTGCTCCACCAGAACCGCATCAAGACCGGCACGGCCATCGGCATGGCCAAGCTTTCTCTCGCCGCCAAGAACGTCCCCTCGCCAAGCTCGCCGGGCGCGATGCGTCATTTCATCAACACCTTCAAATCGCTCCATGCCGATGTCTGGACGCTTGCCCGCGAAGGCGAAAAGGCCCTGATCGACAAGATCCTGCCCTACTTCAACCGGGATCGACAAGATGGAGGCGTCGTTTAAGTGGAACAGCTTCTATCCGGACGTGATGAGCCAGATTCCGAACCCGTACACGTTCGTGTCGCTGCAGGTGCGCACGTCTGTGGAGACGTGGGACGCCACGGGCAGAACGACGCAGAGCGCGCGGGTTATATTCATGAAGGGAGGGTTCAAGGAGGTCACGCCGTAACGGCTGGGCGGGCCGGGAACGGCCCGCCCACAGTACAAGCTTTATACTAATAAATTATCTTAAAAACTATAATTTTAAGAGTAAAAAATAAGCTTTTTATCGTAAAAAAGAAGCGTTATCATAATTTATAGAGCTTAAACATAATAAATGACCCGCGCAAAGAAGATGACGTGTGGCGAAAAAGAGAAACACCGCTCTGGCTCCTGGAATAAATTCCAGGCTAATAAATTAGTTTGTGAGTGTAATTTTTACGACAAAAATGAGCTTTTCATCTTAAAATAGAAGCTTTATTCTAATTTTACTAGCTTTAAGCGAATAGCGAAAAGAGATGCTCACGAAGAGTGCTTCTTGGTCTGCATGGCGAGGTAGGCGTCGAGGACTGATTGGGCGGGAGGGGCGATGGGGCGTCAGGTGGGCTGGCGTTCGCATCCTGGGGTTGGGCTTGGTCCGTTGTAGGCTGCTTGCGGCCCGTGCGGCGGCCGTCGGCGTCCACAGCCCAGAGGAAAAGTCTAGCCAATCCGCCAAGCGCATAAAGTATTCCAGGAAGCAGAATGATGCCAAAAAATATAAGTACGCTGATTTTTAGAAAGATAGGCCATATAGGGGTAAGCACCGCCTTATTGAAACGCTCCATCAGAGGGTCAAGCGCGTCAAGAAAAGTCAGCGGGTCCGTAATCATGAAAGGAGCATAGCATATGACTGAAAAAATAGGAACACCTATTCCGTCCACGGCAGACGGTAAAACGACACCACTAAAACTGACTTCATGCGCGCTTTCGCGGCCTGGCGGGAAAGCCTGACCGACGCAGCCGTGGAACTGAAAGATTTTGCGGAGCAAATGGCTCACTGGTGCAAGTTATGCGGGCCATGCAGGAAATGGCCTCCGTGTGCATGAACAACGACCTGACCGGGGCTGTCTCCGCCCACGCCCGGACGCTGCAAGTGTTTGGCTACGGCGCTCCTTACGCTTCTTCGCGCGATTCTCTTGTCCAGCCGGGAACTCCCGCAACCGCCCCGCCGCTCATGGCTGATGCGCATAATAAAGAGGCAAGAGAGCCACGAGGCCCGCTGGGAGTACGACTGAAGCCGTGGTTCTGCCGCAATACATGACCACAATGGGATCAATCACCATATCCGGAGCCGGGACTTCGACCATTGTCGATCCATACGGCAAAGGCAACACCGGGTTTACCCTCGACAACGCCAATAAATACACGCTGCAAAACATGCAGATAAACGTGGGATACTCCGGGGTGGCGTCCGACGGCTTAACCACCGTCAGGGCCTCCAACGGAGACATTACGCTGTCCTCGTGCACGCTTATGGTCCCCGCCAACGCGACGGGAAACCTCTACACCATAACATCCAGCGGATTCGCGAACATACAGCTGGGGGCCAGTGTGGTGGAGGGGCCTGGAAACACCATAACCATACTCGCCCCGTCCGTAATCGCCGCGATTACGTCCAACGGAGGCTCGCTGTCCTTGAATCAAAACCTCGCCATCAACGGAAACGGATCGACAGCGCTGGGAGCGGTCGCGAACATATTCAACGGCGGGAAATTCAACCGGAACTCGGCCCTTTTGCCGGCCATAAGCGGGACCATGACCGGGCCGCGCTATGTCGGGGCCTTAAACAGCGTCATACAGACGGTGGGCGGCGGCGCGAACTTCTTCCTCGGCACGCTGGCCGGGAGTCTCTCATCGGGGGCGCAATATGCCTGATTTCGACAAAAACGACTGGTGCTGGCGGCTCTTTGACGGGCGCGTGTGGAGTACGAAGGCTGCCGCGTTCGTGGACGCGGACGCGGCGCGGACATGGCTTGCGGGAAGCGGCCTGACGCAAATTCCGCCGTCCCCGGCGGATGAATCCGGGGAAAGCTCCGAGGCGGGACTGCGCGCGGCGCTTAAATTTTACGGATTGGAGCCAGGCGGGCTGGCGAGCCTTTCCGAAGCCAAGGCCGCGAAACTGGCGCAGATCATAGAGCGCTGCGACGCCGCGCTTCTTCCTCTGGCCGTGAGCTACAGCGCCATGGAGCGCTCCACGTGGGACCAGCAGGTCGCCGAGGCCAAGGCCCTACAGGACGACGAAAGCGCGGACGCGCCGCTGTTGCGGGCGATCGCGGCGTCGCGCGGCATTTTGGCGACGGACCTGGCCGGGCGCGTCCTGATGAACAAGGCGGGCCTTGAGATCGTGTCCGGGGCGGTCTTGGGGCAAAAACAAGGCTACGAGGATAGGCTGGACGCGGCCGAAGACGTTGCGGCCGTGCTGGCCATTTCGGTTACGTACGCGCTGCCGGGAATGTGAGGGGGAGCGGGGGCGGGGACGCCCCCGCTTCGGGAAAACGTCTTGCTTGACACGTCATTCATTTGCATTACATTCTCCGGCAAGGAGAATCACGCCATGCCCCAGAACCAACTTGTCCAGGCCCGCGTCAGTGAAGAGGTCAAGACGCAGGCAACCGCTGTCCTGGCTGATATGGGACTCACCGTGTCGGACGCCGTTCGCATCCTGCTGACCAGGGTGGCTCGGGAAAAAATGCTGCCGCTTGATTTGCTGACGCCCAACGAGACGACCCGCGCTGCGATGGAAGACGCCCAAACAGGCAAGGTTGAAACAGTGACGCTTGAACAAATCCGGGCGGCGATCCGTGTGGACAATTAAGCAGACCGGACAATTCAAACGCGACTTGAAACGCGAGGCGAAAGGCAAGTACCGCGCCTCATTGGAAGACTCTTTGATGCCCGTTTTGATTGCGCTTGCCGGGGATGATCCGCTGAACCCCTGGCACTGCGATCACGCATTGACCGGAGATTGGAAAAATCACCGGGACTGCCACATCAAGCCGGATCTGGTGCTGATTTACCACAAGCCCGACGCCGAGACCCTGCATCTCGTGCGCCTGGGCTCCCATTCAGAACTCGGCATATAGCGAAAGGGCCTCCCGCGCCCGCAATCACTCCAAAATCACCCCGCAATCACCAAGTCGAGCCGCAGCTGTCGTGCGTCTTTTGGCTTATCTCCGACCGGGTCTTGCGCACATCCTCAATAAACGCGGTCTGGTTCTCCGGAGCCTTGGCGACGGCCGCGTCCAGAAGCACCAGCGCCTCGCACGGCTTGCCCGCCGCCAGCGCCGCCTTGCCCATCTCGGCCAGTTCCACCGGCGCCGTATCCCAATACATCGGATTTATCGTGTCGCGAAGCATGGTGTACGCCGTCTTGTAGTCCCCAAGCTTCATGTACGCGGCGGCCAGACGCCGCACCAGCACTCTGTTGTTCTGCGCCGGGGTGCGGTCCAAGGCCAGCTGATTTTGCACCACGCTCTCTTTGTAATCGCCCCGCGCCAGCGCGATAAGCCCCTTCACCATGTATCCCAGCGGGCTTTCCGGGGCGTTTTTCACCGCGACATCCGCGTACTGCGCGCTCTTCGCGAGGTCTTTCATCACCAGCTGGAGCCTGGCCATCGCGACGTTCAGAAGCAGATCCGTCGGATGATACGCGAGCATCCGCAAGAGTTCCTCCTGGGCGCCCATGCGCTGCTCCTGCGTCATGTTGTCGAAGTCCGCATCTTCGGGATGCGCCAGGGGCAGATACTGAATCCTGAACTTTTTCGCCAATTCCGGATGCTTGGTCGAATCCACGAACAGCACCGATCCCGCGTCGATGAACACGGGAACGAACTGCGGAAACTGCGCCACCGTCTGCAGCGCCACCAGTCTCCCGATGACCACGACGATCACGTCGGGAGAAAACTGCTTCAGGTACTTCTCGAACAGATCCTTGTTGTAGATGGCGTTATAGACCAGCCACAGATCAAAAGGCGTAAAGAGCATCGTTTCCAGGTCCATCGGGACTTTGTACCCCGGATACAAGCGCCACAGCAGGTACCCGTTGCAGTCGATGTCGCCGATGATGCGTCCCTGGGGCAGTTCGCGCTTCAAGAAGTTCGCCGTGCCCACGGGAACCACGCCGTCCGAGGCCGGAAAGCGCGGTTTCGGCCCCATGTACGCCACAACCACGGTTCCCCACAGCAAAATGAGGATGGCGCAGACGGCCCCGGTCTTTTTCCAGGAGAGTTCGCGCAGGGAGCGCGACATGGCGAAACAGGCGTCCTTGGCCAGGGGCAGGGTCAGAAGAACGAACTCCACCGTGAACCGGTACGCCTGAAAAAGCAGATACAGCGCGCCCAGATACAGGATCAGCTTGCTTATCCGAAACGGCCGCTTGCGCCACAAAAACACCGGGCCGGAAAACAGCAGAAACACCACCAGAATCCGGATGAGCGTCAGCGGGATGCGCGCTATCGGCGCGAAAACGAACTGCCACAGCGTGCCGAAGTCCAGCGGCATGAGTTCTTTTATGATCGTCTCTTGCAGCACCGGGGAATAGAAGGGCTTGAGCATCATCTGCACGCCCCCCGGATTCACGATGGGCATGCAGACGCTGACGATAAGCGGCCAGCGCAGCTGTTTGAACCCCTCCGGCTCCCGGCGATGCAGAATCCGGGCGCCAAATCCCTCGATCAGATACGCGCCGCAGATGAGCCATAAAATGGGATATTCCACGCCGTGGATGTTGCACCACAAGAGCGCGACCACGGGCAGAAGCCAGGCCAGCGATCTCTTGTATTCGATGATGCTTAACATCACGATCATGGACGAATAGGTGAAGATGTGCGGCCTGACCAGAAGCGTGCGGTCAAAGAGCGCGGCGAGATAAAAGATGGAGAACAGCGTCACCACGAAGATGGAGGAGTTCTTTTCGCGGCCCGCCGCCTTGTCGAAGAACGTGAAGAACAAAAACGCCAGACCGGCGTATATCACGGCGCGCATGACCACGAACGCCGTGAAGCCGCCTATCTTGTACAACGTATAAAGGATGACCTGAAAGCCCCAGTAATAGTCTATCCAGGCCCCTTTCTGCGGCAGATACGAAAAATAGGGCGTGGTCGGCGGCCGCAGATGCTCGTAGAAATAGCGTCCGCCGGACAGGTGATAGAACAGGTCGTAGTCGAGCGCCTGAATCGGCCAGGCAATAAGGAGTCCGAAAGCGAACAGCATCAGTACGCACAGCGTAATGAGGCGCAGGCGGTCGTTGGTCATCGGTAGGGCTTTCATAATCCGTCGTGGGTGGTTTGGGGCTTATGGTGTTGAAAACGGCGTTCCCCAACCCTCCCGGCAGAGGGGGAACTCATTATCCGGGAAGGCTGGGAAGCGCCGAATTTTACGCGCCGCGCTTGTGCGGACCGCGCGGCGCGGGTTTAGCACGAAAGCTACTGCTGGGCGTTCATGCGCTGAATGACCGCCGCCGTGATGTCGAACGCGGGATCGGCGTACACCAGGGAGTTGCGGTCCATCACCTGATGGATGCCCTTTTCGCGGGCAAACGCGACGACCGTGGCCATGGCCTTCTCGCGCAGGGGATTAAGCACCGCGGCGCGGGCCTGGCCTATCTCCTGGGTCAGCTGGCGGTCGGCGGCCTGGAGCTTTTGCGCCCTGGCCATGAATTCCTTGTACTTGGGGCCCTTGAGGTTGGGGTCCAGCTCTTTTTTCAGCTTGCCCAGGGCCTGATCCTCATCGGCCAACTGCTTCTGACGGGCGCCGAAGGTATCCTCCAGCTTTTTCAGCGCGGCCTGTCCGGCCTGGGAATTGACCAACACCGCGTTGAAATCGACGGTCACGGAGGGTATGCCCGCCTGCGCCTGCGCGGGAGCCGGCTGCGGCTGCTGGGGCTGCGGCTGTCCCTGGGCAAAGGCCGCCGAGGCCATAAGAAGCATTGCGCACGCCAGAATCACTGCCTGCATTGTCTTCTTCATCACTCAATCCCTTTTTGCGTGCCGCGCGCCGTAACGGCTGGCCGCGACCTTTACGTTTCGTCGTCTCCGCCAAAAAGACGGGAAAAGCCCCTGCCACTAAAAATTCTCTGAAAACGGCCTACCAGTCTGGCGTCCAGCCGAAATCGCAAAACGACACGCGAAAGCCTATACAGACTCCGCGCGCAAAGTCAACACGGTCTTTGCAGGTTTTGCTTAAGGAATCAAAGGCGGCAGGATGCCGCTTTGTCCAAGGCGGTGACCATCCAATGATTCAGGCTTGCGCCCTCCATTTCCGCTTGAACGGCCAGTTTGGCGTGCAATTCCGGCGGTAGCCGCAATGTAACGCGCCCGGAATAGGGTTTGCCCGGCTCGTGTCCCATCTTGGCGCAACTGTTCAGGTAAAAATCCACGGCTCCTTCGAAAGCCTTCCGCAACTCTTCAACAGAGCCGGCATGAAAACCAACGATGTCGTTAATCCCCGCTATATGGCCAACAAGACATTCATCTTCGGCGCTGTAGCACACAATGGCCGAATATCCTTTATACTGCATGGTGTCGTTCATGGTTCAATTCCTATTTTGACGAGAAATGCCCTCGCATCGCGCACCTGGTACGGTTTCAGTTCTTTGCCGGGGTGCGGCTTGTGGAAGTCCGCTTTCTGATTCTCACGCCTAAAGGCGCAATGGGAACCGGCGTCTTTCTCCATATCACAGCCCAGCGCAACGAGCAGCGCCACAAAATCATCCCACGCGACCGTCTTGGGCACGGGATTGGAAAAAATCGCGGCGAGCGTCTTGCGTTGCCGACTATTCATATCAGATAGTGTCACTTTATGATGTCATTGTCAATGGGACATCAAATCAAATCCAGCCGCTTTTCCTTGCGTACGGTGCGGCTCACCAGCTTCGAGCGCTTGAGCGCCGTCAGGTCCAACTTTTTCAAGAGCCGCGAGGGTTTCAGCATAAGGAGCCTGCCGTAGAGTTCGCGCTTGGCGGCGTGGGAGAGATAGAGCATGGTCTTGGCGCGGGTAAGCCCCACGTAAAAGAGCCGCTCCTCCTCGGCCTCGTCCGGCGGCGCATCGGCCGGCGAAGGCTTGCCGGTAAGTAGCCCCATGCCCTTGAACGGCAGGATGCCGTCTTCCAGGGCGGGCAGGAACACCGCCTCGAATTCCAGGCCCTTGGCGGCGTGCAGCGTCATGATGCGCACCTTTTCGGACCGGCGTCCCACGAGTTCCAGCTCGCTCTCGCCGTTGACGTGGGAGATGAGTCCCGCCCAGCCGCCGTGGGCCGCGTAGGCCTTGACCAGTTCGGTGAATTCCGCGCTCTGCCAGAAAAGATGGTCGAAGGGCGGCACGTCGCGCAGGTAGAACGCGATCTCCTTAGGCCCCTTGGCCAGCACCCGGTCCGGGCAGGCCAGGGTGAACGCGCCCTCCATGCCCGCCATGCCCAAAAACCGCCCGGCCGCGTTTAAAATCGCCTTCACGCGCGAATCCGCCCAGAAAGCCTCCGCCTCCGGCACGCACGCGGGCACGCCGAAACGGTCCAGCATCTTCTGAATGGGTTCCATAAGGCCCCGAAACCGCGTGAGGACCGCGATGTCGGCGGGCGAAAGCACAGGGCCGGAACCACGGGTCAGGGTGGCCGAGGTCGGCCCCAGAAGCTGACGAATCTTCGCGGCCATCCAGGATATTTCCCGTAGAGATTGCGGCGCGACGAACTCCCGTATTTCACCCGACTCCCCCGCGCGCGCGGCGGTAAGCGCCGCCGAGGCGGGGAAAAGCCCGTGGGCCAGGTCCAAGATGGCCTGCGTGGAGCGGTAATTTTGCGTCAGCGTGACTATGGAGAGGTCGGGCCAGAAATTTTTGAGCGAGGCGGCCGCGTCGCTGACCGCGCCTCGGAAGCCGTAGATGGATTGATTGGGGTCGCCGATGGCGAAGATGGCGCAATCGGCCGTTTGGCGGCGAGGCTCTGCTTGGCCAATCCCGACGGGATCGATTTGAAGACGATCCCTTACGGGATTGCCTCCCGCAGAGCCTCGCCGCTCACTGGCTCCGGCGGAATCCTGATGGGATGATTCCAAGGCTGCGGAGCCTCTCCGCACACTGACTTCGGCATGGTCCGAGGCCAGGGCGTGAATGACGGCCAGTTGGAGAGGCGAAAGATCCTGTATTTCATCGATGAGGATGTGCTGGAAATTGTTGATGTAGATGCCGGATTCGATTTTTTCCAGCCAGAATTCCAGGAGATCGGTGTAATCGGCCAGATTCCAGGAGGCCTTCTGCTTGGCGTAGCGCGCTGAGGGAGTCTGGGGTTCGGCGGGGTTCGGGGCGGAACTCCAGAGACGCGTCTGCATCCGTTCTCGCGAGAGCGACAGCTCCTGCCAGGACTGTTTGAGCTTGGGGCCGGTCAGTTCCGGGTTGACCTCGGCGTAAAGGCGCCGGGCGGCCTCCTCGGAGAGAAGCACGGGCTTTTCGCCGTAGGCCTCGGTCCAGTATTCGTGGGCCAGGGCGTGCAGGGTGTCGGCGCGAACGCCTTGCGAAGCCAGATCGCCCAGGCGGTCTTTCAATTCTCCGGCGGCGCGCCGCGTGAACGTCACGACCAAAAGCGCCGCCGGATCGGCCCCGGATTCCACCAGATGACGCACGCGGGCCATGAGCGTGTGGGTCTTGCCCGTGCCGGGACCGGCCAGCACCAAAAGATGCTGCCGCGAAGAAAAGGCCGCCTCGCGCTGGGCGTCGTTCAGAGACGGTTCCGGGATCGGAATGAATGGGGTAGTCTGCCGGGGTTGGGATTTAGCCTGTTCATCCGAACCAGAGCCTTTTTGTTCCCGTTCCATGCCGGAGCCGGTGAGCGGCGAGGCTGTGCGTAACCGATCCGATAAGGGATCGTCTTCAAATCGATCCCGTTCGGATCGGTCAAGCACAGCCGAGCCGCCAGCCTCAGCATCATCCTCCAACGGAACAAATGTCGGCCCGGCTGCCTTTTTCTTACTCTTTCGCGGACTTGTGAGGTCCACGTCCACCAAATGCAGACCTCTGGTCAGCCGCGCCAGTTCGCCCGGCTCGAACAATCTCACGCGTCCGTACTGGCCGTCATACCCAGGCTGGCGAAACGCCTTGCCCGAACGCATCCGGCCGATCGCCTCGGCCAACAGAGCGGAATCTTTCGCCAAATCCTCCAGGGGCGCATCCGACAGGATGGAAAGTTCCGGCCCAAGCTTCGCCGTAAGCTTGGCCACGCGCTCCTTCACCTTTTTGGAGGTCTCGCTGACGCCGGTCAGTTCGGCTATCACCTCGCCCAAGGGCACGAGCGACACGAATCCGGGCTGGCCCTTGGGACGCCTGGGTTCCTCGCGGTCGGCCAGGTCCATCACGCGGTGCAGAACGCCGATGGTAAGCTCCTTGCCGCACACCGGGCAGATGCCGCCCTGGGCCTTGGTTTCGCCGGGGTCCATCACCACGCCGCAGGCCAGGTGGCCGTCCAGGTGGTACTTGCCCTCCTCCGGAAAGAACTCCAGCGTGCCCAAAAATTCCTGGCCAACGCCCTCGCCGCGCAGCGCCCGGTACATGGCCTCAAACGAGATGGGCCCCGAAAAGAGGTTGGCCTCGCGTCCGAGTTTTTCACCGGAGTGCGCGTCGGAGTTGGAGATGAGCCGGAAACGGTCGAGCGAGGAGCACAGCCAGTTCATGTCCGGGTCGCTGGAAAGGCCGGTCTCCAGCGCGAAAATATGCTCGGAGAGCGAGCCGAAGCACTCCTCCACCGAGTCGAAGCCGGATTTCGACCCGAACATGGAAAACCACGGCGTCCAGATGTGCGCCGGGACCAGAAACGCCATGGGATCGGTCTCCAGCACCATTTCCAGCAGATGACGGCTGTCCAGGCCCAGAATCGGACGGCCGTCCGAGGCCAGGTTGCCCACGCGGGCGAGCTTGGCGTTGAGCTTTTTGGCGGCCTCGAAGGACGGCACATAGACCAGATTGTGAACCTTGCGGACCTTGCCGCCGCGCTTGTAGATGGAGCTTATTTCCGCCGAGAGCATGAAGCGGGTGCGTCCGGGCGGAGAAAAATCGGCGAAAAACGGAATTTCCGCGGAGATTCCGGTAGAATCTTTCAGGCGGAAAAGGCCGTGACCGGAGTCCTCCTCAAGGGCCTCTTCGAGTTCGGCAAGCCAGGCCGGATGGGTGAAATCGCCCGTAGCCACGACATCCAGCCCCTTGACGCCCGCCCAGGCCGCCAGATGGCGCGGGTTAAGGCTTTTGCTGGTGGCTCGCGAGTATTTCGAGTGTACGTGGAGGTCGGCCCGGTATTGATCCATGTCGCCCCGCTTCATTCAGTGAGAGCTTCGGTAAGAACGAGGGGAACCTAGCGTCTTCGGGGCCTGGGGGCAAGGGGGGAACGAAGGGCGTCACCAATGTAAGCTAGGATAGGACCAGTGGTGGTGATTTTTGTCACTGAAAAAACAAGCCCCGCTTGTGGTTCCACAAGCGGGGCTGAAGAAACTTTTCTAATGCTTACTAGGCCGCTTTTTCAACGCAGGTATTGGAGGTTTCGTTCTCCAGCTTGCGTAAATTGGTCATATCGGAAAACCACGGTAAATCCGAGAGCTTATACCCCGCTTTGACGTAATCGTAGAACGCCAGAAAAGTAGCATGACGGATCGGGTCACTCGCAAACGCCTGCATTTGAGCGCTATCGTTCATAATCGCTTCAAAAGCCGCTATCAGCATTATTACGCGCCTCCTCCGTTGGTATTTGTTATTTCGATCCAGTGTTTCCTGTAAAATTTTACGGCGTACGCTGGATTCTTTTCCCGCAGTGTCTTCGCAAAAGAGAAAAAAATTACTTCAACGTATCGGGAATCATTACGAATCTTTACTGTGCCCCGTTCGTCGCACAGCTTGCGGACATATTTAAATACTCTATACAAAATGTCAATGAGAAGAGCAAGACTTTCCTTGACGGCCTCAAAAGACTGACCAGCAAAATTAAAATCCAACTTCGGATTGAAAATAACCTCCATGTTTTTCATGTGGGCGATGGCGTCTCGAATATCGAAAACAGCCAGCGTTTTCCCGGCGTCATCTTTGACTAAGCACCATGAAATCTTAGGGTTTCCTTTCCCTCCGGTGATGCGGGCAATACTTGTCTTTGATGCCCCTGACGCTTCCCATTGCCGGGCAATTTTGCCCAGGGCCGACGGGGTAAGCTTCTCAACCGTGAGCTTGGCGGGTGATTTTGGCATAGGGCGGTTGTTTACGAACTTCCACCGCGCGTGTCAACATCCGCCCGCCTCATCACGCCGCCCCGCAGTCCGCCTCGTCGCCGCGCGCCTTTTGGAGCGTATGTTCCAGGGCCGGAAGCACGGCGCCCAGCATCTCGCGCACCCCTTTGGGACTGCCCGGCAGGTTCAGGATGAGCGTCCCGCCCAGAAATCCCGCCACCGCCCGCGAGATCATGGCCCTGGGCGTGGCGTCGCGTCCTGTGGCTTGCATGGCCGCCTCGAAGCCCGGCAGCCGCTTTTCCAGGACGGCCAGCGTCGCCTCCGGGGTCACGTCGCGCGGTCCCACGCCCGTGCCGCCCGTGGTCACGATGATGTCGAAACGTTGGTTCAGGGCCAGATCGGCCAGAAGCGCCGTCAGGGCGTGCCTATCGTCTGGCAGCACGTGCCCCTGGATGACGGACAGGGACAGCTGCGCGGCCATCATGTCGCCGATCTGCGGCCCGGAGGCGTCTTCCCGAAGCCCCGCCGCGCCCTTGTCCGAGAGCGTCACCCAGGCCAGGCTGTAGCCGCCGGTCCAGGTCGAGAACGTCGCGGCTCCGGTGGGCAGGACGATCTCTTGCAGCGCGTCCGCCAGGATCACGTCTTTGGCGCGTTTCGCGCCGCCTTGGGGCCAGCGTATGCGTCCGGCCGCCTGGAGAAGCGGAATCCGGCCGCCCTGCTCGCCTGAACCCAGATACGCGCCCACGCCAAGCCCCGGCATCTCCCCCACCACGGGCAGCACCACCGCGCCACCGGCAGAGAATCCCGCGTCCGGCGCGCCTGTCATAAGGAACACGCGCTGTCCGGCCTGTATGGTCATATCTTCGGGCACGGCGAAGAGAATCGAATCACCCATGATGCCACCACCTTGACGGTTGCAAATTTGAAAAACATAGGCCAAACGACCCGGATGCGAAACGCTCACAAACAAAGGACGCATACACTATGAAAGGCATCATCCTGGCCGGCGGCTCCGGGACCAGACTCTATCCCATCACCAGAGTCGTCAGCAAGCAGCTCTTGCCGGTGTACGACAAGCCCATGGTGTATTATCCGCTGTCGGTTTTGATGCTCTCAGGCATCCGGGAGATCCTCATCATCTCGACGCCGTCGGATTTGCCGCGCTTTGAGGAGATGCTCGGCGACGGCTCACAGCTTGGACTTACACTCTCCTACAAGGTGCAGCCCAAGCCTGAAGGCCTGGCCCAGGCGTTTTTACTCGGCGAGGATTTCATCGGCAAGGACTCCGTCTGTCTGGTGCTTGGCGACAACATCTTCTACGGGCAGGGATTGGCCAAGGTGCTGCAGCGCGCGGCCGGGATCGAGCGTGGCGGCATCGTGTTCGGCTACAAGGTGCGGGACCCGGACCGCTACGGCGTGGTGGAGTTCGATGCCGATAAAAAGGTGATCTCCATTGAGGAGAAGCCCAAAAATCCCAAGAGCAAGTTCGCGGTCACGGGGCTGTATTATTACGACAACCAAGTGGTTGACATCTCACGCAATTTGAAGCCCTCCCCGCGCGGCGAGCTTGAGATCACCGATGTGAACAACGAATATCTGCGGCGCGGACAGCTCTCCGTCGAGTTTCTGGGCCGGGGCTATGCCTGGCTCGATACCGGCACGCACGAGTCGCTGCATCAGGCCGCGAGTTTCGTCCACGCCATCCAGGACCGCCAGGGCCTTAAGGTCTCCTGCGTGGAGGAGATCGCGTTTCGCATGGGCTACATCACGGCCTCGAACCTGGAAACCCTGGCCCAGGACATGCTGAAAAATTCGTATGGGCAGTATCTGATGGATGTGGTGAACGAGGCCAGAGCCGGAGAATGATGATGGCGAAAACCAAAGCGCTTTGTTGCCTGTGGCTCGTTCTCATGCTGGCGGGCTGCGTCCCCGCCGAGAGCCGCAATGCGGACGCGGTGCAGACGCCGCAAGACGATCCGGCCCTGCACTATCAACTGGCGCAAACTTACGCCAAGAACAACCGCTACGACGAAGCCCTGGCCGAATACCGCAAGGCGGCGGACGCTGGCTACGCCCCGGCGCAAGTCGCGCTCGGAGGCTTTTACGCGCAAAGCCAGGGCGCGCAGAAAGACGACGTGAAGGCCGCCGAATGGTTCCGCAAGGCCGCAGAGCAAGGCAATGCCACGGGCATGTATTATCTCGGCGTCATGTACGCGGGCGGCCTGGGCGTGCCGAAAGACGAGGTCCAGGCCGAGGAGTGGTTCCGCAAGGCGCGTCAGCAGCGGATCGCCCAGGTCCGTCCTGTTCCCCGCGTGACGCCCCAACTTGGCCGCCTTGCCCGCGTTGGCCAATGTCCCGGCGGCGATCAGCGCGCAAAACGGCAACCTGAGACACGACGCCTTCTGGCAGGCCAAGGCCCTGGGAAAATACGGGAACTACGCCGAAGCGGCGGCCCAGTACCGCGAACTGGCCGGACAGGACTACGCCCCGGCGCAGACCACGCTGGGCAGTCTCTACAGACGGGGTCTGGGCGTGCCCAAAGCGATGTCCAGGCTGTGAAATGGTATCGCAAGGCCGCGGAGCAAGGGTTTTCCAGCGGCCAGATCGAGCTGGCCGAGGCGTACAGGCTGGGCCTGGGCGTGAAAAAAGACGAGGGCCAAGCCGCGAAGTGGTATCGCAAGGCCGGAGAACAGGGGGACAGGTACGCCAAGTACAGTCTGGCGCTGTTGTGCCGGCAGGGACGCTGCGCGGCGGATGACGAAGCCCAGGCCGCCGTGTGGGCGGGCGGCAGGACAATAGAGCGGCCGGACGAGGATCAAACGAAGCTGCGTATTCTTCTGGGAGCCGGACGGTCCATGACGGTGGAACGCTTCGACGGCATAAGCGATTCCTCCAAACAGCCCGGCGTTCCCGCGAGCGCCGCGCCAAACAGCGTTCCCCAGGCGGCCCCGCAAACTCTCCCTGCCGACGCCGCGCCCGATGTCCCGGCAGCCGCGCCCAAAACCCCGGCCGGAACTCCCGAAACACCGGCTCCCAAGGCGGACGCCGCCCCGCTCACGGACTGCGATACCCTGGCCGCTTTCGAGTCCGATCCGAACCGCAAGGCCGAGGGCGTCGCCCCCGGCGCGTTAAAGCTTAACGCCAAGCGGGCGCTTCCGGCCTGTCTGGCGGCGGTGGAGCAATATCCCGGCAGTCCGCGTCTGCGCGCCCAGTTGGGACGGGCCTACGCCTTCAGCAGAAATCTTTTCAAGGCGGCGGAGGAACTTCGCAAAGCGGCGCAAGCCGGCTATGCCCCGGCTCAAACGCTGCTCGGCGGTCTGTACGATATGGGGCTTGGCGTGCCCCAGGATTCGGCCCAGGCTGTGCAATGGTATCAGAAGGCCGTGGCGCAGGGGGACCCCAACGCCATGACGGGGCTGGGCGACCTGTACAGAAAAGGCAGGGGCGTGCCCAAAGACTACAATCTGGCGACGGCCTGGTATTTCAAGGCCGCGCTCATGGGGTTCGCCCCGGCCCAGAACAATCTCGGCGGCATGTTCAGGCTGATCCAGAACGACACGGAGGCCGTAAAATGGTACCGCAAGGCCGCCGACCAGGGGGATTCCACCGCCCAGGGCGTGTTGGGCGACATGTACAGGCTGGGCAAGGGCGTGGGGCAAGACTACGCCCAGGCGCTCCAGTGGTACCGCAAGGCCGCCGACCAGGGGCTTGTCGAAGCGCAGCGCGCCCTGGCCGCCATGTATCACGCGGGACTGGGCGTTGCGAAAGACGAAGTCCAGGCCGCTTTCTGGATCAAAAAGGCGCAGACGCAAACCGTGGAAAACGCCAAGGATGAACTTCGCATGCTGGAGGGCGGACTGCCCTCCACACCTGACCAGCAGCCCAAGGAGAACGCCAAATGAACGCCGCGATGCGGCCCCCAAAAGGGTATTCCTTATCGCTTCTCTGTTTTTTGCTCGTCCTCGCGCTTGCGGGCTGCGCGTCCCCCGGAGGCGGCGCAAATGCGGGACCGCGGGACGATCCGGCCAGGCATTACCAGTTGGGGCAATCCTACGTTCAAAACAACCGTTTCGATGAGGCCGTGGAGGAGTACCGCATGGCGGCGGACGCGGGCTGCGTCCAGGCGCAGTATGCCCTGGGCATCCTGTACAAACTGGGGCACGGCGTGGGGCAGGACAACGACCAGGCCGCAGAGTGGTTCCGCAAGGCGGCGGCCGCGGGCTATGCCCCGGCCCAGTACAATCTCGGCTGCATGTACCGTGACGGACTCGGCGTGGAAAAAGACGACGCCCAGGCGGCCGGATGGTTCCGCAGCGCCGCCGAGCAAGGCCACGCCGCAAGCCAGGGGATGCTCGCCGAAATGTACGCCACAGGACGCGGCGTGCCCAAAGATCCCGGCCAGGCCGAGCTGTGGCGGCGCCAGATCATGAATCAGGGAACCCGCCAGGATCGCAATGCTTCAGGGTACAGACCCGAACCGGGCCGCCCGGCGCCTGGCGCGCCCGATCCGTCCGGCCCGCAGCCTTAAAGGAGAAACGCGATGAACGCCATGATGCAGCCTCCCAAGGGATTTTCCTTCGCCACCCTGGCCTCGCAGATGCGCTACAAAAACCGTGACGATCTGGCGCTTATCGTGTCGGAGTTTCCGGCGTCCGGGGCGGGAGTGTTCACGAAAAACCGCTTCCAGGCCGCTCCCGTGACCGTGGCCAGGGAGAATCTCAAGAAATCGAAGATGATCCGCGCGTTTCTGGTGAACGCGGGCCAGGCCAACGCCTGCACGGGCGCTGAAGGCGAGGCCGACTGCCGCGAAACGCTGAAATTGACCTCCAAGGCGCTTGGCATCGCGCCAGGCGAGATACTCCCCGCCTCCACCGGCGTGGTGGGCGCGAAGCTTCGCATGGACATCTGGCGCGAAAGCGCGCCCGCGCTGGCCGCACGGCTCGGCCAGGCCACGGCGATGGAGGCGGCCAAGGCCATCATGACCACCGACGCCTTCCCGAAAGTGGCCTGGGCTGGCGTCACCCTGGAGGCCAAAGAGATCCGGATTCTGGGCATGGCCAAGGGCGCGGGCATGATCTGCCCGAACATGGCCACCATGCTTTCGTTTATCCTGTGCGATGCGGATGTGGACAAAGCCCGCTGGCAAAAGATGCTGGCTGGCGCCGTGGAGTCGAGCTTCAACGCCGTGACCGTGGACGGCGACACCTCCACCAACGACAGCGTGCTGGCCATGGCCAACGGCGCGTCGGGGGCGGCGGCGCGCTCGGAAGCGGACGCGAAAAAGCTCCAGGCCGCGCTGACCGAAGTCTGTCAGGCGCTGGCGTACATGGTGGTGGAGGACGGCGAGGGCGCGACCAAGGTGATGCGCATCCACGTGCGTGGGGCGAAAGACACCGCACAAGCCGAACTGTGCGCGCGCACGGTGGGACATTCGCCCCTGGTCAAGACGGCGATGTTCGGCAAGGACGCGAACTGGGGCCGGATAGTGGTGGCCGTGGGGCGTTCGGGAGCGGACTTCGACCCCGCGAAGGTGAGTTTGCAAATAAGCGGCATCACGGTCTTTGAGCACGGTCAGCCGGTGAACGCGGACCTGGACGCCCTGCTTGCGCCCCGGATGCGCAAGCCGGAAATCGGGGTGGATATCGATCTCGGCGCGGGCAAGGACGAATACGAACTCCTGGCCTCGGATTTGAGCTACGACTACGTAAAACTGAACTCGGACTACCGCTCTTAAAACTACGTCCGAACACCATAGAATGAGAAATTTCCCACCACGCCGGGAAATTTCTCATTCTCTTTTGACGCATTGCGCCCGATTTCTCATTTCTCAAAATAAGTTGGATAATTTCTCAAAGTAAGTTGTAAGGGCAATTGTGCTTGCTGCTTGAGTTGGACTCAGTGAACTCACCGGGGTCTGCGCCAAACCAAGAAGATTCTTGAGCGCTGTGGATGTCAGAGTCGTCTCAAGTCCTTGCCCACAGCTTCCTCCGACGCAGCCGCTCAGCGCTTGCACCGTGCTTGCCAGAACCTGGATTTCCGACTGGCTTGCCCCTAAACCCTGATCATTCAAGATCGCCGTGAGATCCTGCTTCACGCTCACACTTAGGAATGCGCTTGCCGCCCCTTGCACTAAGGATTGCGCGGCATCACCACTTAGGTTGCCCATAAATCGCCCTATTGTCCTTGCCCTGTCTGTTGCTGGCCCGGCTGTCCTGCCGGTTCCGTCTGCTGCGTTTGTTCTCCAGGAGATGTTAGGGGGCTGGTCAACACCTTATATCTTATCACGTTGCCCTGTATGCCAAGCACTTCAATCTTGGGCAACTCCTGCGTGGTATTATATTTTGTATATATTTTCCCAAGATCAATCGTAGCTGGAAATGTAGAAACTGGGTAGCTCAATTCTTGCGTATATAACGGCGTATGAATGTCACTTCTATACTCATTGTATATAATTTTAATAGTTTTATTCAATATTCCATCATATATTAATTCATATTTTGATCAAGTTATTATTGTTTCACTTCTTGTAAACGGTATAGGTGGATTGAGCTGTTTTGGTTTATTGTCACCAGCACCTTGATTTTTATTAAGAAATTTTCCATCATTACTAAAGTAGCACATTACTAAATTTTCATAATAATCTCTATAGGGATGATATAATTTTCCTTCTGTAAAACAGTATGATTCTGTCCCATCTTCTGCTATTCTGGTACGAGATGCAGTACTGCCATCAGAAAAAATTGCAAACGGTAACGATTTATAATCCCATTCTGAAAATAAAACTGAGCCTACGGTTGCTTCTGTTTCTTCATTTAATTGAGTACTCCGCCCTGTGCTTTCCGTCAATGGCAGAGTAGGAGGAGAAGAAATTGTGGCATAACTAGCCAACAGAATAAGAAACCACATGGAGGGAAGGATTCTTCTCATGCTAATCTCCTCGCTTAATCAATAAAAATGCGATAAGGACTCCATCTGTTTTAGCAGATGGAGTCCTTATCGCGACATGGTGTTAGTTCCCAGCTTGAGTTCCTTGCGCTCTGATTGCTATCACTTGTGCCGGAGCATTCCCACCTAACGCACCAACCAGAGCTGCAAAGAAATCCGCGATGAGATTGTTGACAGCTGTTGTTGTATTTGCTGTTTGGATTGGGCTCAGAGAACTCGCCGAAGTCTGTGCCAAACCAAGAAGATTCTTGAGCGCTGTGGACGTCAGAGTCGTCTCAAGTCCTTGTCCACAGCTTCCTCCACCCACGCAACTGCTCAACGTTTGTACAGTGGTTGTCAACAGCTGAACCTCCTGCTTACTGAATTTCAGCATTATAATGATTTGGCCTCTATCAAGCGGATGAAAATAGATTACGAAGAGGAAAAATCTTTGTCAAAAAGAGGTATCGCGCTACAGTAGAAAGGGTGTTGTGTTATGCCTCACAAAAGTTTTTCGCTGGGCGGTCCGCAGCCGCTTATGCCCCTATCAGGTACAACCCTCTCAAAAGGAGAACCGCGCCATGCCCGTCAAGCAACAAAAATCAAAAATAATCGAGGTGTTGAACAAGGCCCGCTCCATGGAACTTTACGCCATAAGCCAATACATGAACCAGCACTACAATCTGGACGACATGGACTATGGCGAACTGGCCAAGAACATGAAACTGGTGGCCATTGACGAAATGCGCCACGCCGAACAGTTCGCCGAGCGCATCAAAGAACTTGACGGCGAACCCACCACGGCTCTGGCAAGCGATGTGAAAAAAGGCCAGAACGTAAAAGGGATTTTCCCCTTCGACAGCGCTGTCGAGGACGATACCATCGCCGCCTACAACAAGTTCCTGAACACCTGCCGGGAACTGGGCGACAACGTGAGCGCCAAACTCTTCGAGGCCGTCATTGCCGAGGAGCAGCTTCATTACAATTACTTCTCCGACGTGGACCAGCACATCAAGAATCTGGGCGACACCTACCTCTCCAAAATCGCCGGAACCCCGGCGTCCACAGGAGGCTTCTCCAAAGGTTTTTCCCTGACCCCGGCGCAATAAACATGGGGAGGCGGCGCTGCCGCCTCCTTCTCTTTGATCCCAGAAATTTTCGCTTTTCATTGACGCAATCTTTCCATTGGGCGTAGCGTTGCGAGAATACCCGTCCGCCGTTCGGCGCATCAGAATCACGGGCCGGGTTTTCCCATAAAGGAGCCACATGGCATGAACGCCCTGAAAGTCATGATCGTGGAAGATGAAGCCATCGCCGCCCTGGCTACGGAGATGATGCTTGAGAGGCTTGGCTGCGAGATCTGCTGCAACGTGTCCTCCGGCGAGGAAGCGCTGGAAGTCTTGGACAGCATCCGCCCGGATCTGCTCGTTATGGACGTACGCCTGGAGGGCGAGATGGACGGCATCGAGACCACTGAGCACATCAGGCGTTCCCACAACATTCCGGTCATTTACGTCACCGCCTACTCGGACGACACCACCCAGGCGCGGGCGGAGGCCACCTATCCCCTGGCCTATCTCATAAAACCCCTGGACATGCGCCTTCTGGAACACGCCCTGGAGCAGGCGCGGGATTTACGGCCCAAATACGCTTCCAGCCCCCCCGGCCTTGGATTGAAAGAAGAAATGCCGTAACGTCTCCTCATCTTTTCCGAGGAGTTGCAGCATGTCCAAGCGTGTCGTCATCATTGGCGCGGTGGCTTTGGGTCCCAAGGCCGCCTGCCGTTTGAAGCGTCTCGATCCTTCCGCCGTTGTGACCATGATCGACCGCGACAAAATCGTCTCCTACGGCGGCTGCGGCATCCCCTACTACATCTCCGGCGACGTGTCCGACGTGGCCGAGCTTCGCTCCACAAGCTTCAAGATGGTGCGCGACGAGGCCTTTTTCCGCGACCTGAAAGACGTGACGCTCCTCACCCGCACCGAGGCCCTGGCCATCGACAGGGCCGCCAAGCGCGTCCGCGTGAAAAATCTCGACACAGGCGAGACCGCAGACATCCCCTACGACAAACTCGTTTTGGCCACCGGGGCCACGCCGCGAAAGCTTGGCATCCCAGGCGAAGATCTGCCCGGAGTCCATGCCGTAGCCAACCTGCGGGACGCCAAGGACATACACGCGCAGGTGAGTTCCGGCCAAGCCGGGCGCGCCGTGGTGGTGGGATCGGGCTTTATCGGGCTTGAAGTGGCCGAAGCCCTGGTTGACTTGTGGGGCCTGGAAGCGACGGTGGTCGAGATCATGGACCATGTGCTGCCCCGCAACGTAAGCCCCGTGACCGCCCGCATGGCCGAACATCATCTGACGCAAAAGGGGGTCCGGCTCCTTTTCGGAGAAAAAGTCCTGGCCATCGAAGGCATTGGGCGCGTGGAACGCGTGGTCACGGACAAGCGAACCCTGGACGCGGATATGGTGATCCTGGCCGCCGGAGTGGTCCCCAACTCGGCCTTGGCCAAGGCCGCCGGACTTCACGTCTCCGCGCGCGGGGTGGCGGTGGACGGCTTCATGCGGACCTCGGACCCGGACATCTTCGCCGGGGGCGACTGCGCGGAGATACAATCCCTGGTCACGGGGGGCGGGATCAACCTGCCGCTTGGCTCCATGGCCAACCGTCAGGGCCGGGTGATTGGGACGAATCTGGCCGCCGACGACGGCGCCGCCGCCACGTTTCCCGGCGCGGTGGGATCGTTTGTGGTGAAAATTTTCGAACGCGCCGTGGCCGGGGCGGGACTGACCCTGGAACAGGCCCGCCAGGCGGAATTTGACGCCATAAGCGCCCTGGTGATCCAGTTTGACCGGGCGCACTTTTTTCCGGGCGCAACGCTTATGACACTCGAACTGACGGTGGACACGAAAACCAGGAAGGTGCTTGGCATCCAGGGCATAGCCGGTTCCGGCGACGCCCTGACCGGGCGCGTGGGCGCGGTGGCCGCGCTCATGCAGCGCAGCTGCACAGTCGAGGAGCTATCGGTTCTGGAATACCCCTACTCGCCTCCCTATGCTTCGGCCATGGACATCGTAAACACCGTGGGAACCGTGGCGGAAAACATGCTTTCCGGCATGAACCAGGGCATTTCCGCTGAGGAGTTCGCGCGCCTCTTCGACCAGAACGGCGAGGACCGCTTCTTCCTGGACTGCCGCGAACCAGACAACGCCGAACCCTACCTGGAACGCTTTCCCGGCGCGTGGCACAACATCCCCCAAGGGCAGCTGCATAAGCGCCTGGACGAAATTCCCCGCGACCGCTCCGTGGTGCTTGTCTGCAACACCGGCATGCGCTCCTACGAGGCCCAGATCGCGCTCAAAAAGGCCGGTTTTACGGATGTCGCGAACGTTCACGGCGGCATGGCGGCGCTTAGACAGAGCGGCCTTGATCCGCTCAAAAAATAAGGGGGCTGGCTTAACTGGGTGTGGGAAACAGGATCGCGCGCAAAGAGCACCCGAGCTTTTCAAGCTGCTGGAGCGCCCTGTCGCGCGTTCCCCGCATAAAATCCGCCGAAACCGTCCGGGCCTGCCGGTTGACGGCGAATCCTCCGCCGCGCAGGGTTTCTTCCACAAGCGCCACTTTCTGATCTTCGCCCGTAAAACGCGTGTGTATCGAGTTCTCCCAGGCGCTTGCCTCCCCGCACGCGGCGTCCACCATGAGAGCGCACGAGTTCGTTCTGGCGTGGAGCGTGAAGGAGTCGCGCGTCGCCAGGGCGTAGGCGTCAACCGCCGCTTCCGGGCCGGACAGGGCGTCCCAGAAAACAGCCAGAGGTTCACACAAGAGAGCGCTTCCGGGCGCGAGCGCGCCGCCAAGATCAATGATGAAAAGCGGCGGCCCCGATCCGTTTTTCAGGCTTCGCGCCGAGGGGATATTCTGCCCGCAGACCGCCTGGCCCGTCTCGAAATGGGCGGCGAGCGCCTTCTCGTGGATGGAGAAAATCAGCCCGCGCAGGCTCTCGTCCGGCCCCATGACCAGACTCCGGATGATTTCAGCCGCGCCCGCCGCGCCCGCGCTGACGGTCAGGCGCTTAGGCCTTGGGGCGCCCTGCCACAGACGCGCATCGGCCGTAAAAACCGCGCCCCGGTCGCCATCCGCCAGCACCCATTGGCCTGGCGTCAGCGTCGTGGTGGCCAGGGAAAGCCCGGTAACCATCGGGATCGCGTTCTCTCTGGCCAGACAGGCCATCTCGTCCAGAGGGCTGCCCATGTCCGTCACGATCCCGGCCAGATTCGGCGGAAAAGCCGCGCCGCCCGCCAAAGGCTGCCGCAAGACCAGCACCACGGGAGCCTGAACCTTGGCGGCCACGGCCATGTCCTCGCTTACGCGCACCACCACGACCTCACCGGCCGCCTTGCCCGGCGAGGCCCCCGTTCCGCCATCAAGCAGGGCATTTCCGCCGGATTCGCACCCGGCAATGCGCGTCCTGGCCAGATGAGCGGGTCTGGCCTGGAGAATCCAGAGAACGCCGTCCTTGTCCATGCTCCATTCAATATCCTGGACGCAACCGGCCAGCGCCTCGATGCGAAGGGCCGTCAAGCGCAGCTCTTCCACTTGCTCAAACGTGAGAAGCGGTTTGCCGCCTTCAGCCTCGTCCACGGTTTCCAGACGCACCCCGCCGCCACCCGCCGGGACTACTCGAAGGGTCTTTACGGCGATCTCGCGGGGCATCTGCCCGTCCTCGTCCCCCTCAGGCAGGCGGCTTGGATGATAGACATCGGCCGGGGCGCGCCCGGATACGGCCAGCTCGCCAAGGCCGGGAACCGCGGTGAGAAGCATACGGTCATTTGCGGCCATGGGGTCCATGGTAAAGAGAACCCCGGCGGTCTTGGCGTCCACCATCCGCTGGCACAGCACGGCCATGTCCACGCTCTGACGGCCAAGCCCGGCCTTTAAGCGATAGGCCATGGCCCTGGGAGAAAACGCGCTGGCCAGGGCTTCCTTGAAGGCCCGCATGAGGGCCTCCTTGGAATTGACCCCCAGAACGCTCGCGTATTGCCCGGCAAAGGAGTGTTCGCGCCCGTCCTCGCCTGAAGCGCTTGAGCGCACGGATATGGAAAGCGGACCGCCCCGCGCCAGACTCTCCCAGGCATTGCCCAGTTCCTGCAAAAATTCGGCGGCGGGCTCGCTGGCCAGAATCATGGCCTGCGCCCGCTTGGAGAGCGCCTCCAGATCGGCTCCGCCGTCCGCCGCCTCATGGAGGATGGCCCCCAGGCGTTCCTCCAGCTTGGCCTCGCGCAGATACGCCCGGCACGAGCGGCGCAAAATCACGAAGCCGTCGGGCACGTTCACCCCGGCCCGGATAAGACCCCCCAGAGGCTGCGCCTTGCCTCCGGCCTGTTCGCGCATGTCGGGCGTCACAGCGGCCAGGGCAATCCACATCCCGCGCGGAGCGCGGCTGTACTTTTCCTGGGCGTCCGAAAGACGCGCGCGCGTATCCTCTAAAAGCGGATAGATGCCGCGGTGGCCGCCCCCGGTCAGACGGTTCAGGCCGTCAGCCAGCTCAAGCGCCGCCTCGCAAAGCTCTTCCAGCACGATGGCAAGCGTCCCCGCCTCGTTCTCGTGCAGGAGCCGGTCCGCCTCGGCTATGGCGGCAAGGGACCGTTCATTGTCGGAAAGCATCACCCGGAAGATGTGGTAGCGCGCCTTGAGCCGGGGAAAACCCGTTTTCCCGCCCCGGCGAAAGAGTGAGGAGAAAAAGCCCGCCATCACAGGCTCCCGCCCGACGGCTTTTCTTTCAGCTCGAAAAGTTCAAAGAACGTCTGGGCAAAGCGCGTGGCCTCCTCTTCCGAGGTCAACTCCACATCCAACTGCCTGGTGTAGGCGGACAGCGCCCCCAAAAGACGCAACACCTCCAGCGCCTCGTCCGCCTCCATGAGCTTTCGCTTGCCAGCCACCAGATCCCCATGGCGCGAGGCGCGAAATCCGAGCCTGGTCAGGACGGCCAGGATAAGCGTCGCCCGGCGGGCGCGGCGGGAATCATCAGCGAAGCCTCCGGCAAAACGGAAATAGACGAACGTATGTTCCGGGCGCTCGGACACCAGGGCGTCCACCACGCTGAAATGATACCCCAAGCGCAGGGTGATGTTGGCGTAATCCTTGGCGGCCATGGCCAGGTTCTGGCCGACGCTCTCAGGCGCGGCGGACAGGACCTGGCTGGTGCGGCCCATGCCCGCCGCGATGTCGCGCATGGAAAGATTCGCGGGGACAAGCCGTTGGGCGCTCTTGTCCAGAAGTCCGGTCAGAAAAGCGCGCAGCGGCAGGCTTGCCACGTCGTCTAAAGCCACAGGCCCCTTCGCGTCTGCCTTTGCCTCGCAAATGCCGCCGCCCAAATCCACAATGCTCAGCGCAATAGGCGACTGTTCCTTCAAGCGGCGCGGAGGTTTAAGTCCTGATCTGTCGGAGGCGTCGATGGCGAGCAGACGCTCCACGGACTTTTCATGGACGAAATGGATGATGTCGTGACAGGTGCGGCAATTGGCGGGGGTGAAATTCACATCTCTGGGGTCCACGAGGGAAAGGGGCCGGATGTGGCGCAAGAGACAGCGCAGCATGACATACTCCGGCTCAAAGCTGATCTCTTCCTCCTCCAGGGCCGCCTGGCGCAAAAGCCCCTCCGCGATGCCCCGATAGACGGTTCTGTCGTTGGCATCCACAGTGACCAGGGTTTGCGGCGGCACGTTAAAAAGCCCCTTTATGCCAAAAAGCGCCGGGATCCTGTTTTCCCTGGTCACTGTGGCCAGATGGCTGGCCGCTGTTCCCACTTGCGCCGCCAGCGCGTTAAGCCTCGGCACGATGCGCGAAAGCGCGGGCGTCGCCGCATGAGCGAGTCCAACCGACCCCAGGGGTACGGATTCGGGCACGGTGTCGTCGGAAAGGATGACAAGAGGCCCCGCGCCCACCCCGCCGCACGCTATCTGGCCGCCTTGCGCCAGGATGTCGCCTGGGTCAGGGAGCGCGTGGACGGAAGCGTCACCGTCATACGGCCTGACATCGTGATGCGCTCCGGGCTGCTCCTCATCACAGACGGTCTTCCCGTCCAGAATGTCCTCCAGGGCGTCCTGGACCAAAAGGAACGCGTCGTAGAGGTCCGTCCGGCTCTCGGCGCACATGCCGTTTAGATGATAGACCACGCGGTGCGTCAGCGAACACACGTCGCGCGCGGCGCTTACAAGAAAAGCCTTGTCGAAAACGTATTCCCCGGAGAGCGCCCGGTCCATCTGCGCCATGCGCTCGAGAACCCTGGTGTTGCCGCGCAAAATCCGTTTGAACGAGCGCAGAAGAAACCGGGCCGATCCCGGTCCTGTCTCTTGGTCGCGCGCCTTATCCGCCAATGCCGCCCTCCCCGCGTCTTCTCAAAACAACTCCGGCAAGCGGAGGTTTACCCCGGCTGGTTCAGGCCCCGTTCCTTTTCGATGCGCCGCACGCCGTCTAAGATGTCGCCCAGTTTGAACGGCTTGGCCACGAAATCGAAAACGCCCTTGTGGAAGGACTCTCTGGTGGTCTCCATGGTGGCGAAGCCTGTAATGACGATGACATCGGTATCGGGATGGATGGTCTTCACCTTGCTTAAGAAGGTAAACCCGTCGAGGCCTTCCATCTTGAGGTCGGTTATGACCACGTCGAAACGGCGCTCCTGGACCCTGGCCAGGGCTTCTGTAGGCACGTTGTAGGCCTCCACCTCGTAGCCGGCCTTCTGGAAGAAGGGTTTCAGCCTCTTGCAGACGATGGGTTCGTCATCGAGGATCAAAATACTGGTGCGGCGTCTGCCGCCTTGCGCGTCTTTATCCGGTGTGTTGTCCGTCGTCATTGCGGTTGTGCCTCCCTTGCCGCTCTTATGCGGTGCAAGAAATCCTCCAGGTAGCGCGCGCAGGCCTCGTCGGAATCGAGCAGGGCGTCAAGCTGGCGCGTATAACCGATAAGTCCCCCGATCATGAACATCTTGTCCAGCATGACGGGGGTGGTGTCCTTTTTGACCCGGCCCGTGACCATGTCGCCCTTGATTTCGGTCACGAAGTCGAACTGTTCCAGGATCGACGCTATAAGCACCGCCCGCCGGGAACGCCTAGTAAAGTCGGTCACTCCGCCCATGAAGCGGAACATGATGGAATTGTCGTTCACCGAGCCGCCGATGTAGGCGTCCACCACGGAAAAATGATATCCCAGGCGCAGATGCAGGTTCAGATATTCCGCGGAGACCACGGCGAGATTGCGGCCCAGGCTCTTGGGGTCGGACTGGTCAGGGGGCAGCGTGCGCGTGACGCTGGACATAAAGCTCCCCATGTCCACGTTGACGGCCCTGGTCTCCCACATCCCCGTGTCGCTGAGTCCCTTGAGCATTGCCGTAAGCGGCAGACACCGCACGTCCTCTTCGGACACTTCCGCTCCGGCCAAGGGACTAAGGCCCCCCTCCAGATCGATGACGGTAAGCCCCAGGGGAATTTTGGTGATGAGCTTGCGCGGGGCGCTCTCCTTTATCTCCTGATGGGCTTCGGAAAGCTCGACCAATTTTTCCACCGCCTTCTGGTGGACGTAGCGGATGATGTCGTGCAACGTCTTGCTGTTTTCGGGCCTGAAGGAGTCGTCTTTGGAGTCGAGCAGGGTCAAGGGCGTTATGCGCTTTAACACCCGCTTTAGAGTGCGGTATTCGCGGGTCTCCTCGAACAGATCCTCGCGGACCAGCTCATAGCGGCACAGCGCCTCGACCCTGCCGTCATACACGGCCATCTGGGCGGCATCCAGAGTGATGATCTGACCCTCGTGTAAAAGCTTGACGGCGTTCGCCGCGCCCACAAGGCAGGGAACCCGCAGCTCGCGGGCAATGGTGGCCATGTGGCCCGTGGCGGAGCCGACCTCGGTTATTATGCCCTTGCACTTGGGCATGATCTTGGCAAAACGCGGGGACGAATGATGGGTGACCAGGATGGCTCCGTAGGGAAACGCGGACAGATCGCCGCCCTCCGTAACCACGCACACCGGGCCGGACGCCACGCCCTCCATGGCCGGGACGCCGATGCCGGAAAAGATCACCGGGGCGTCTGACGCCGCCTCGCAGGCATCCACGTCGAACGCGGGCGAGCGCGGCTTTATGGAGAGCGGCCTGGCCTGCAAAAGCGTCAGGGCGCCATCGACGGCGTAGGCCCACTCCACGTCGAGTGGGCGCTTGAAGAACCGCTCCAGATTCATCGCGGTCTCGCAGAGCGCGGCAATTCTTTCCGGGGTAAGCGAAGGGATATCCCGAAGCTCTTGCGGCACGTCCTCGACGCGGGTTCCCCCGCTCGGATCAAGCGCCAGCCGGGTATCTTTCTCGCAAATCTCCTGCGAGACCACCTCAAAGGGAGGATCGCGCTTCAAGATAAACGTGTCCGTTTCGGCCGTGCCGTCCACAATGGGCTTGCCCAGTCCCCAGGCCGCGCTTACCACCATGCGCTGTTCGGAATCTTTCAGCGGCACATACGTATAAAGCCCGCCGCTGGCGTAGGCGTCCACCATGCGCATCACCCCGACGGCCATGGCCGGTTCCTCGTGGCACTGGCCGCGGTGGATGCGGTAATTCAGGGCCTGTTCCCCAAAAAGGCTGGCCAGAACCCGGCGGTAGGCGGGGATGATGTCTTTGGGCGTCACCCCAAGCACGGACTCGTACATGCCGGCGAAGCTCGCTTCGCCGTCCTCGCCCCAGGCGCTGGAACGCACGGCCAGAAGCGCGCGGCCGTCCTCGGAAAGCTTGCGCGCCGCCTGGGTGATGGCCTTTTCAAGCTGTTTTGGCAGCGGCATGGCAAGAACGGCCCGTTGAAGTTCACGGGAAACGCCCGCCACATCCGCTCCCTTGGCCGCGCGCAGGTTGTCGCCCGCAAGCCACTGGGTAACGTCGGCTTCGTCCACGGCTTCTTCGCCCGGCACAGCGCCGCCCTCTTTGACCGCGCACAGGCGGGCCATGATCTCGGATACGCGGGCGCGAAGGCCCGCGCGCTCCATGGCGTCGAAATACGCCCCGGCCGTGACCACAAACCCGTCAGGCGTGGGATAGCCCAGGATGTTGCGGATGTCGCCCACATTGGCCATTTTGTTGCCGCCCTCGTCGGCAAGCTCGTGGGTCAGTTCGTCAAGGGGCAGAATGTGGTCCGTGCGCGAAAGAACCCGGCGTCCGGCCAGCTCTTCCGTGATCTGATGCTGGACGCGCTCAAGGGCCGTAAAGAGCGGCACGTTCTTGGTCTGGCACAGAACGCTCAAGTCCGAGATGAGCTTAAAGACCTGATCGCCCAATTTCTCGCAGGAATCCCGGATATACTGCTGATCGAAAATATATTCTCCCCCCAGTTTGTCGCCCATGTCCCCCATGAGTTCCAAAATCTGGTTATTGCGCTCCAGGATGCTCTTAAATTTCTTAAAGAGCATCACAAAAGGCACAGGCGGCGTTCTGCGCCACCAGAAGAGAATATCCGTGAAACTCATGGACGGTTAGTGGCCTCCCTTGCTCTGGAAGATCCGCCCGACGATAAGGCCCGCGAGAATGGCGATGACCGAGGCCAGAACGCCATACCATGTCCCGTGGTTGAAGGCCAGATTCGCTATGAAAGCCGGGATGCCGACGAGGCTCGCGGTGACGGGTTTGACGCCCTGCGCTATAACCGCCCCGTCCTTCACGGCAAAAACCTCCACCGAGTAGTCGCCGGGAAACAGACGCGACGGAACGCTGATCTTCGCGCTAAAGGCCTGGAGGCCGTCTCTGGCGGGGCTTAACTGTACCGCGCCGTCGTCCTCGCGGTAGAGGCGTTCGTTCTTTTTCAACTTCAAAAGCTCCGGCAAAAGCACCTTGCGGTCGGCGGAGGCGGGTTCGATGGCAATAGAATCGGCCACTCCGGCCAGCCCCAGCTTTTCTCCGGCCTGGCCGAGCGCGGCCAGGGGCGCGGAAGTCCCCACCAGACAGACCGCCGGCATATTGGAGAAGCGCAGCGTGTTCATGTTCATCCACAGAAGTCCCATGGCCCGGCCCTTCTGCTTCATCTCCATCTCGCCGATTTTGCCGATAAAGCGCACCACCACCTGCGATCCCTCCGGGACGGTCCCCGTAACCGCGATGGACGTGCCGCTGTAAAGTAGGCCCATGCCGATGGCGGCGCGGTCCACGGAAAATTGAACGTCGGCGGCCCGGGCCAGAGCGGTATTCGCCAGAAGCGCCGCGCCAAAGACAAAAAATAAAAGACGCTTCATGGCTAGTGTCCTCCCGCATAGGCCAGCAGGATATCCGGCGTGGCAAGCAGCTGGTAGAGAATCTTAAACATGACGACAAGCACGATGGAGGCCAGAAGGATTTTCATCTGCTCGCCGTTCAGCTTCTTGCCGAGCTTCACGCCGATCTGCGCGCCGATCGATGAGCCGATCAAAAGAAGCAGAGCCAGAATGAAATCCACGGTGTGATTGGTGCGCGCCTGCATGATGGTGACGTTTATGCAGGTGAAAAGCATCTGGAAAAGCCCGGTTCCGGCCACCACGTGCATGGGCATGCGCAGAAGATACACCATGACCGGAACCATGATGAATCCGCCGCCGACACCCATGACCGCCGAAAGAATACCCACGAAAATACCCAGAATAAGCGGCATCACAGGCGACATGCGAACGCCCGATCGCGCGAAATCCATCTGCCAGGGCAGACTGGCCTGGAAGCGCGCGAAGGCGCTGGCCTTCTTGTGCGTCTGCGCCTCGGCGGGCTTGGCCGGAGCCTTGGCCTTGCGCATGGCGGAAAGGCTCTCAAGAAACATATACCCGCCGACGAACCCGAGCATCAAGACGTAGGTGATGTTTATGAGAAAATCCGCATTGCCCATGGCGCGCAGGATTTTTATGACGAAAACGCCCCCCGTGCCGCCGATCACGCCCCCGACAAGCAGAAGAAGCCCCATCTTCACGTCCACGTTGCCCAGGCGCAAATGCGCGAGCGTCCCGGAGGTGGAAGCGCCCACAATCTGATTGGAGTCGGAAGCCGCGGCCACCGTGGGCGGAATACCGAGCATGATGAGCAGAGGCGTCATAAGAAAGCCGCCGCCCACCCCGAAAATGCCGGACAGAAGGCCCACCAGCCCCCCCATGCCGAACACGGCCCCGACATTCACGCTGTTACCCGCGATGGGCAGGTAAAATTCCATTGGGATCATCTGGTCACGTCCTTTTTCGCTTCTTCAGTCAGATTGAAGCCACACCGAGGTTGCTTGTATTAAAATGGAACATGAAATACAAGGCCCGTATCTGGAGGCTTCCCCACGCATGAAGGCCACCGCGCGGTTCAAGGTATTTTTCAACTCCATCAAGGGCAAGATCTTCGCCCTGTTTCTGGTGGCGTTTCTGGTGGCGTCGGGCCTTACGCTCCTAAACGTCTGGACGCTCTCGGCCGTGCGCGGGCAGCTGAACCTCTCCGAACGCTACGACGACCTCGTGAACTCCATCCTCGAAGCGCGCCGCTACGAAAAGAACATCCTCATCTACGGCGGCGCGGAGAGCCTGCACGAGGGGCTTGTCTATCTCGATCAGGCCCAGAGCGATCTGACGGGGCTGGCCCCGGACATCATACGAACCAACGGCCCGCAAGGCCCCCAGATATTTGAAGAGTTCAAACAGGCCTTCGCGGACTACCGCAGGGACTTCATCGCCCTGGGAAACGCGCAGGACCCCGCTTCCGCCGAATCCATCCGGACCTCCGGCAAACGCCTGGTGGATATGGCCGGAAAGCTCACCGCCGCCAAGCGCGAGCGCATCCATAAAACCATTTTTGAAGTCTCGCTTCTGCCGTTCGCCTATCTGGCCGTGTTTCTGGCGTTCATGGCGTTTCTCATCGCGTTCATCGCGAAAAGTTTGCTTCGCCCGCTCGCCATGATCGGCAAAATAACCGATAGGGTGGCCACCGGCGATTTCAGCCCCGTGAACGTTAGCGAACATCACATCGAGGAAGTGGCCGGGCTTCTGGACGCCCTAAACCGGATGAGTCTGGAACTGGCCACCCATCAGGAAGATCTGCTGCAAGCGCGCAAAATCGCGGCCATCGGCACGCTGACCGCGGGCGTCGCCCATGAGATCAACAATCCCCTAAACAACATCGTCCTGTGCGCCGACACGCTCCGGGAGACCTACGGGGATGTCCTGGACGCGGACGCCAAAGAGACCGTTGAAGACATCCTGACCCAGGCCGAGCGCGCCCGGGATATCGTAAAGGATCTCCTGGACTTCTCCCGCTCCGAACGGGCGAGCTTTAGTCCCCTGTCCCCGGAAATGATCGTGAAAAGTTCGCTGGCGCTCGTAAAAAATCAGGCCGTGCTGGCGGGTCTGACCATGCACGTGGACATCGCGCCGGGGCTGCCCCTGGTGGACGGCAATATGCGCCGCGTACAGCAGGTGTTCGTGAATTTAGTGCAAAACGCCGCACAGGCAACTCCCCAGGGCGGCACGATCGCGATCATTGCCCGCGACGCGGGCGCTTTCGTGGAATTTACCGTACAGGACACCGGCAAGGGCATCGCGCCGGAAGACCTGCCCCACGTCTTCGAGCCGTTTTTTACCACCAAGGCCGTGGGCGAGGGCACGGGGCTTGGGCTTGCGGTCACCTATTCCATCATCAAGCGCCACAACGGGCGCATAGAAGTGGAGAGCGAACCGGGCAAGGGCACGGCCTTCCACGTCTTTTTGCCCAAGGCGGCTGCTCTCTAGCTATTGCGCGGGCGCCATCCTCACGACTCTTCCATCCTTCCAGACCGTGTTGCCGAACCGCTGACAGGGAGACGCGGCATTCGGATTATTCGGGATCTGATACCTGTACACGCCGACAAGAGGATGCGCGAACGCGCTGATTCTCATATTCACATGTTTTTTGTTGTCGTAGAATATGGTCATAAGCTCATGGCCCTGCGTGTCTTGCCCGGCATAAATCGCCATATATTTGTCAAAGACGAGAACATCCCCGTTTTGCTTCTGCCCGGAAATCCTCACAAAGGGGAACTGCCCCGTCGCCGCCGCGGCGCCGAATTCCTCAGGACTCACATGAGGAAAGCAAAAACCGGACATCCTATACATATCATACACAAACTGGGTATTCCCATTCACGGCCGAAGCGGAAGCGTGGCCGGCCGCGCAGGCGGGTCTCCCCACAAAGAACGCCAACAAAGCCAGCGCAAGAAAAAAGAGACGCGCGCGCGTCAAAGCCAAGACCGACATTTCTCTTTCTCTCCTCGCCTATTTGGTGAGCATGGCGGAGAGCTGGCACAGGTGACGCCGCTCCTCCTCAATACATTCCACAACCTTTCCGCGCTCCGATGCGGGCACGAGCCCTTCCATCTCCTGAAAAAAAATCATGGTGTCTTTTTCGAGGCGCATGGCCCCATGCACGGCCGCCCGCATATCCCCGGCGCGGGCGTAAATATCATCCACCATGCCGGGAGAAAAGAGCATATGCGAATCCAGAAGCGCCCCCACGTATCCCGCGTATTCGTCCCGGGTGCTCTGTGCCGGAAGCTCGGCCTTCCCTACCCGTTTGGCCATGGCCAGGTAAAGCTCCTCGTGGCGCGCTTCCTCCACAGCCAGACTCTCAAACAGAGCCTTCACCTGTGGATTCGCCGAGGCCTGGGCCAAGCGGCGATAGACCTCCCGGCCCCTTTTTTCCACTTCCACCGCGGCGCTTATCACGTCAGCGGCACTGAAAAACTCGGCCATATCGCCTCCGGTTCCGCGCCCTTACAATTCGTTGGGAAGCTCTTTCAACTGCGCGCAGGTGAACACCGGCCCATCCACGCAGACGTACTTCGTGCCGATGTTGCACCGCCCGCAGATACCCACCCCGCACTTCATGCGCTTCTCCAGAGTGGTCACGATCTGCTCGTCGTCAAAGCCCAGATCCTTCAAGACCTGGAACGTGAACTTTATCATAATGGGCGGCCCGCAGGTTACGGCCACGCAGTTTTTGGGGTCCGGGGGCATCTCGCGCAAAACGCTTGGAATAAGCCCGACCCTGTGTTTCCAGTTCGGAACCTCCCGGTCAATGGTCAAGACCGTTTCGAGATCCCGGCGGGTGGTCCAATCGGGCAGATCGGCCTGAAACGCCATGTCCTCCGGGCTTCTCGCGCCGTAGAGCAAGCGAATCTGACCGTAATCGGCGCGGTTGTCCAGCATGTAGAGCAGAAGCGTGCGCAACGGGGCCATGCCGATGCCGCCGCCGATAAGCACGATGTCCTTGCCCCGCATATCCTCGTATGGGAACCAATTTCCCAAGGGGGCGCGCACCCCGACCTTGTCCCCGGCCGTAAGAGTATGCAGGCTTGCGGTCACTTCGCCCGCGCGCATGACGCTGAACTGCAGGTACTCCATGCGGGTGGGCGGGGAGTTTATGACAAAAGTGGACTCGCCCGCGCCAAACACCGAGAGCTGCCCCGCCTGGCCCGGCTTGAACGAAAACGCGGCCATTTTGTCCGGGTCGTCCAGACGCACGCGTAACGTCTTTATGAAGGGGGTCTCCTGCACGGTCTCGATTATGGTGGCCATCTCCGGCAAATAGGGATTGGCAAGGCCCTTCATGACACTTCCTTCTTCGCGGCCGCGCGCTTGATCGCACCCAGCACGATCTCGCGGATGTCCACTCCCGCCGGGCAGCTTTTGATGCAGCGGCCGCAGCCGCAGCAGGCGATCGGCCCGCCGTGGATTTCAGGATAGTAGGAGAATTTGTGGCCGACCCTGTTTTTGAGCCGATGGGCCTTGGTGGGGCGCGGATTGTGGCCGCCGGCCTCCTGGGTGTACTGGTAGAGCATGCAGTTGTCCCAGGTGCGGATTCGCGCGCCCTCGGCCCCGCGCGTCTCGTCTGTGATGTTGAAACAGTAGCAGGTGGGGCACAGATAGGTGCAGGCCCCGCAGCTTATGCACTTGGCGGACATATCCGTCCAGAAGTCCATGTCGTCGAACACGGCCAAAAGCGCCTTGGGAGCGGCCGCAATATCCGGCGCGGTCTCCAGGTCCGCCAAAACCTTGGCCTTGATGGCTTGGGCCTCTTTCACACGCTCTCCCGCATCGGCGAGATGCTTGGACTCAAGCAATGCCGCGCCCTTGTCCGTCACCGCCTCGGCCACGAAGCCGCCCGCCACGGGGGTCAGCAGCACGTCCGAACCAGCCGGGTCAGCCGGACCGGAACCCACCCAATGACAAAAACAGGTATTGGCCGGGTCCGTACAGGCGAGCGTCACATAGGCCGTGGCCTCGCGTCTGGCCGCATAGTAGGGGTCACGCTTGTTTTCCGTCAGGTACACGCGGTCAAAGATCGTAAATCCACGCGCCCCGCACGGCCTGGCCCCAAAGACCACCGTCTCGCCTGTGGGCTTGCACTCCGTCAAAGTCAGCCCGGCCTGAGCGGGGTCTTCAGGATTTTTGGCGTAGCTGTAGCGCATAAGCTCTTCACACGCCGGGAACACAGGTTCTTTGGGCGGCAAAGTGGCGTCCCGGGAAAGCTCCAGGGGGACGTTGCCGTCATACTTGCGAAACACGACGGCGCCGCCCTCGCGCCGGGGCGTCAAAAGCGTGCGCTTTGCCGCCAGTTCGTCAAGCCAGGGTATGAGCGCCGCATCGGGGAGAAACTTGGCGGCCAACACTTACCACCCCCGCTCGTTGATGTTGTCTTCCTCCACCTTGAAGGTGGAAAGCGGCGCAGCGGCCTCTGGATCAACCCCGGCCTGATAGTCGAAAATATCCTTGATGGCCCGGTTGGTCTTGCGGCGCAACGCCAGAATCGGGATGTCCATCGGACAGGCCCGCTGGCACTCGCCGCACTCGGTACAGCGCCCGGCCAAATGCGAGGCGTGGATCATCTGGAACATGAGCTTTTCCCGCACCGAGTCGTCCTGGCTCTGCCAGTGGGGGTCTCTGGTCTGCGCTATGCAGTGGTCACGGCACACGCACATGGGGCAGGCGTTGCGGCAGGCGTAGCAGCGGATGCAGCGCTTCATGTTCTCGGCCCAGTACGCCATGAGATCCTTGGGGGACATGGCTTCGAGCTTCGCCAACTCCTCGGCGGCCGGGTCTGCCGAATCTGGTCCGCCAATGGACGGCGGCAGCGGATCGCCCTCAAAATGATCGGAGATGATGGCATTGTGGTACTGGCAGGTTACGCACTTGTCCGCCCAAACGTCGTCCCAGGCTATAGAGGTTTCGCCTGTGGGAGTGGTCACTTTGAGCGCGCTCCCGGACGCATCCACGGCGCTCACCCGGTCGAGATCATCCACATGGGCCGCGATTTTGGCCATGTCCACCACGCCCGCGCAGGGCAGGCCGAAAATGACCAATTCCTCGCGTTTTAAGAGCTTTTCCTGCAGAAGCTGCACAATCGAACGGCTGTCGCAGCCTTTAACTACTACGCCAACCTTCCTGCCCCTAAAGCCAGTAAGATACGTGGCCGTGTTGTGGACATTGAGCGGCCCCCAGATGAGCCGGTCCACGTCTTCGGGCGTTCGCATGAAAAGCGGCGTGGCGTGCAGGGGGTCGAACCCCTCCTGCCAGCCGATGACGCAGTCCAGTTCCGGCAGGGCCGACTTTATCTTCTCTTTTAAGGCGTCAAGCGGCCGCATTGCCCTCTCCTTTGGCACAAAGCGCCGCCTTGACCGGAGACGGCCCCAGGGCGTGAATCTGATCGGTAAAGGCGGTCACCACCTGCTGCCAGCGCTGCCCTTCCGAGGCCGAGACCCAGGTGTACTCGAAGCGGCCAGGCTCGATGCCGATCACCGGCAGCATGTTTTTCAATACCTCTAGCCTGCGCCTGGCGTAGAAGTTGCCGCTGGTATAGTGGCAGTCGCGCGGATGGCAGCCGGAGACCAAAACGCCGTCCGCGCCGCCGAGAAAAGCCTTTACGATAAACAGAGGATCAATGCGCCCGGAACAGGGCACGCGGATGATGCGCAGGTCCGTCGGCTGGGTGAAGCGCCCGACCCCGGCGGTGTCGGCCCCGCCGTAGGAACACCAGTTGCACAAAAATCCGACGATGCGAAGCTCCTTGCCTGCTAGAACTGGCATAAAGCGTCCACCTCCGCGAGAATCTGATTGTCCGTGAAATGCTGCAGTTGGATGGCCCCCTGCGGACAGGTGACGCAACAGATGCCGCAGCCCTGGCAGACCGTCTCGATGACCTCGGCCTTGGGCTGGCCGCTGAAATCGGTCATGCGGATGGCGCCGAACGGACAGGTGATCTCGCACTTGCCGCAGCCCACGCAGCGGGTGAGGTTGACCTGCGATACCTGGGGATCGCCCTCAAGTTTCGGCTTGGAGAAAAGCCCCAACACTTTGGCCGCGGCGGCGGAGCCTTGGCTTACCGACGCGGGGATGTCCTTGGGGCCTTGCGCGCAGCCCGCAAGGAAAACGCCCGCCGTGTTGGTCTCGACCGGGCGCAGCTTGGGGTGGCTCTCCATGAAAAAGCCGTAGTTGTCATACGAGATGCGAAGCTTCTCGGCCAGTTGCGGCGACCCCTTGGCCGCCTCGGCCCCGGCGGCCAGGACCACCAGATCCGCCTCCACTTCCACCTGGGTTCCAAGCAAAGTATCCGCACCGGCCACGACCCACTTGTCTCCCTTGGGATAAATGCGCGCCACGCGGCCGCGCACGTAACGCGCGCCGTATTCCTCCATGGCCCGGCGGGTGAACTCGTCGTAGAGCTTGCCCGGCGCGCGGATGTCCATATAAAAGACGTAGGACGTGGAATCCGGGATGTGGTCCTTGGTCAGGATGGCCTGCTTGGCCGTGTACATGCAGCAAAACCCCGAACAGTAGGGCCGGTCCACGGACTTGTCGCGCGAGCCGACGCACTGGATGAACACGACGGTCTTGGGCTCGCGGCCGTCCGAGGGGCGCTTGATGTGGCCGCCGGTCGGCCCCGATGCCGAGAGCAGGCGTTCGTACTGCAGCGAGGTGATGACGTCCGGATAGCGGCCGCCGCCGTATTCGCCGTATTTGGAGGTGTCGAAGAGATCGAACCCCGTGGCGGCCACGATGGCCCCGACCTTTTCCGTTACGATCTCATCCTTTTGGGCGTAATCAATGGCCTCGGAGGGGCAGACCTTGGCGCACACGCCGCACTTGCCTTTTTGAAGCTGGCGGCAGAACGCGGCGTCGATCACGGCCTTTTTCGGGATGGCCTGCGGGAAGGGAATATTTATCGCCGGGGCGCTGCCCACCTGTTCGTTAAAGGCGTCCAGGCTCTTTTTGCTGGGGCACTTTTCCACGCATACCCCGCAGCCCGTGCATTTGGACCAGTCCACGTAGGAGGCTTTTTTGCGGATTTTGACCTCAAAGTTGCCCACATACCCCGCCACTTCCTCCACCTCGGCATAGGCGTGGAGCGTGATGTTCGGGTGCTGGGCCACGTCCACCATCTTGGGGCCCAAAACACACGAGGAACAGTCCACGGTGGGGAAGGTCTTGTCCAGCTTGGCCATCTTGCCGCCGATGGTGGAGGTCCGCTCCACCATCACCACCTGGATGCCGGCGTCCGCGCAGTCCAGGGCGGCCTGGATGCCCGCCACGCCCCCGCCTATGACCATCACCCGCTTGGTGACGTCGAAACTTTTGGCCGTAAGCGGCCTGTTGCGGCGCAGCTTTTCCACCGCGATGCGCACCAGATCCGCGGCCTTGTTGGTGTTGGCCGTACGGTCGCGGCCAATCCAGGAGACATGCTCGCGGATATTGGCCATCTCCAGCATATAGCGGTTGAGTCCCGCGCGCTCCACGGCGCGCCTGAACGTCGGCTCGTGCATGCGCGGGGAGCAGGAGGCCACCACCACGCCGTCCAGATGTTTGTCGCGCACCGCCTGGATGATGGAATCCTGCCCTGGCTCCGAGCAGGAATACATGACGTCCGTGGCATAGGCCACGCCGGGAAACTCCAGAGCGGCCCTGGCCACCGCCGCCGTGTCCACCGTGGCTTCGATGTTTGAGCCGCAGTGGCAGACGAACACCCCTATCCTCATGACTGACTCCCGCGCGAAGCCTCTTGCTCCATGGCCTCAAGCGCGCGCCTGGGGCTGACACTCAGCATTTCCAGGCCAAGCTCGTTTTCCGGCAGGCCAAACGCCAGCCCCATAAGCTGCGTAAAATAAAATATGGGCATCCTAAACGTCTCTTTCTTCGCCCGGCTGGCCTGCGCCTGCCGCAGATCCAGATTCATCTGGCACAGGGGACAGGCCGTGGCCATACTGTTAGCCCCAAGGCTCTTGGCCATGGAGAGAAGGCGTCCCGAAAGCTCGGCCACCACATCGCGCCTGGCCACCCCAAAGGAGCCGCCGCAGCACTCGGTCTTGAGCGGAAAAGGCACGACCGTGGCTCCCAGGGCGCTTAAAATGTCGTCCATGGCCATGGGGTTTTCGCAGTCGTCGAAGCGCATGAGTTCCGGGGGCCGGTTCATGATGCAGCCGTAGTACGGGGCGATTTTGAGGCCCTTTAGAGGCCTGACCACCCTGGCCGCGATGGCCGGAAGGCCAATCTCCTCGGCCAGCGCCTGCAGCACGGATTTGGCCTCTACACCGCCTGTCAGCGGCTCGTCCAACAAGGCGTTGGTCTTTTGGCGAAACGCCGGGTTTTCCATGCGGTGATTGGCGGTACGCAGATTGGTCAGGCAGCTTGGGCAGGGGGTCAGCACCGTGTCCTTGCCTATGGCCAGAACGCGGGCCAGATTGCGCGCGCTAAGAGCCGCCGAGAGCGTGTGGTCCACGGTATGCGCCGGGGTGGAGCCGCAACAGGACCAGTCCGGCACGTCAAGAAGCGTGACGTTTAGCGCCCGGCACACGGCCCTGGTGGAGCGCTCATACTCAACGGACGTGCCAAGCCCCGAACAGCCCGGATAATAGGCAAAGGAGCGCTCATCCGCCATAGAGGGGGTCATATGCGGCCCCCTTGCTCCTCAAAGCGTTGAAAAATTTTTTTCATCTCGGCCACCCCCTTGACGGGATGGGGCCTAAGCGAGAGCTTGCCCTTTTTCACCAGCCCGGGAGCTAAATCCGCATCGGTCCAGACCCGGCCGGATTTCAGCATGTAGGCGGCCACCAGCCCAAGCTCGAAGGCGCGTCCGTGTTTTCGCACCGAGGCCAGAAACGAATCCCAGAAGGCCTTTACCGGCCGCTCCGTGGCATAGCCCTCGCGCCTGGCCATGTGGCGCAGGCAGTCCATGATCCGGGCCACATCAATGTTATTGGGACAGCGCACCGTGCAGGACTCGCACGTGGCGCACAGCCACAGGGAATGTGAGCGCAGAATTTCTTGCTTTTGCCCGGTCTGGACCAAGCGCATGATCCGTCCGACCGGGATGTCGTAGGCGAAATTGAGCGGACACCCGGCGGTGCAGTTGCCGCACTGGTAACAGAGGCTGACGTCCTGCTCGCTCTCTTCGCGCAGCCTGGCCACGAAATCCGCGTCGCAGGACGCTTCCAAATTCACTCCATCCATACGTCATCATCCATAAGAGTTGATATACTTCCGCAGGGCATCCCAACCATAAGCACCGGACCGTCAATGGCAATGTGGGGAGGATACGCGCCGGCTTCAGACGGATACTGTATCCTCTTGTCCCGCCTTCAGCAACAGATTGTATCAAAATGGTACATGAGGACTCCCGGCCGGAATTTTTTCCTTGCGCCGCAAGCTAAGCCTGGTGCATTTTCCCGGCACATGAAGAGCGCCGTCCCCTTTTCGCCCCTCTCCTGGTCCGTGTGGCAACGCCTGGCCGCAGCCGTGTGCATGTGCGCCGCGCTCTGGGCCGTGGTGGTCTGGGCGCTGGACTAAATATGGCCGCTTCCATCCGCGTCCAGGACCTGACCGTCGGCTACAACCGCCACCCCGCCGTGCATCATCTGACCGGCGTTTTCGAGCCGGGTTCGCTCACCGCCGTAACCGGCCCCAACGGATCGGGCAAATCCACGCTACTCAAAGCCGTCATGGGACTCATCCCCCCCATGGGCGGACGCGTGAGCCTTGACGGCCTGACCCCCCGCCAGTTGGCCTATCTGCCCCAGCAGGCCGAGATTGACCGCACGTTTCCCGTCACCGTTCTGGATATGGTCGCCTTGGGCCACTGGAGGCGCCTTGGCGCCTTCGGCCGGATGCGTCCCCCACACTGGACCGGCGTCCGGGAGGCCGTGGCCGCCGTGGGGCTGGCGGGCTTCGAGGAACGCCTGATCGGCACGCTCTCCGCAGGCCAATTCCAGCGTGTGCTTTTTGCCAGGCTCCTCACCCAGGACGCCCCGGCCATCCTCTTGGACGAGCCCTTCACCGCCATGGATTCGCGCACCACGGCCGATCTTTTGAACCTGGTGCTTCAGCTTAACGCCCAAGGCCGCACCGTCATCGCCGTTATCCACGACCTTGGCCAGATACGGGACCATTTTCCCAATACCCTGCTTCTGGCTCGCGAACCCGTGGCCTGGGGACCGACCGCCAAGGCCCTGGCCCCGGAAAAGCTGGAAGCGGTGCGCTCTATGGCCGAAGCCTGGGACGACACCGCCCAGCTCTGCCCCGAGGACGCATGAACTGGCTCCACACGGTCCTCATCTCGCCCTTTGCCGAGTTCTCCTTCATGCGTCACGCCCTGGCCGCCTGCCTGGTCCTGGCCGTGGGCTGCGGCCCTGTGGGAACCATCCTGGTGCTCCGGCGTCTCTCCCTCTCCGGCGATGCCCTGTCCCATGCGATCCTGCCCGGAGCGGCCGCCGGGTTTCTCCTCTACGGACTCTCCCTGCCCGCCATGACCATCGGCGGCTTTCTGGCCGGACTCGGCGTGGTGCTTCTCTCCGGGGCGGTGGCCCGCGCCACGCCCTTAAAAGAAGACGCCAGTCTGGCCTCCCTCTACGCCATAGCCTTGGCGCTCGGCGTTCTGCTCGTGTCCTTGCGCGGCTCGAGCGTGGATCTCATGCATGTGCTTTTCGGCTCCATCCTGGCCGTGGACGACCCATCGCTTCTGCTCATGGCCTCGGTGGCGACCGTCACGGTGCTGGCCCTGGCCGTCATCTACCGCCCTTTAACCGTCGAATGTTTCGATCCGGGATTTCTGCGCGCGGCGGGCGGCTACGGCCTTATGGCGCATCTTGTCTTCATGGCCCTGGTGGCGCTGAACCTGGTGGGAGGGTTTCGGTCTCTGGGCACGCTCATGAGCGTCGGGCTTCTCATCCTGCCCGCCACGGCGGCCCGCTTCTGGGCCGGGCAGGTATGGTCGCAAGCCCTCGCCGCCACGCTCATGGCCCTGGTATCGGGCTATGCTGGGCTTCTTCTCTCGTATTACCGGCAATGGCCCTCGGGACCGGCCATCGTACTTACGGCCGGAGGATTTTATCTCCTCTCGCTTGCCCTGGGGCCGCGCCAAGGGCTTCTAACCCTTCGCAGGCCCAGGCGGCATCTAGCTAGATAAAATAACATGAAACGCCGCGCTCTTTTCCTCCTTCTTAACCTATGCCTCATGGCCGCTCCCTCACACGCTGGAAGTCCACTCAAAGTGGTGGCGAGCTTTTCCATCCTCGGCGACATGGTGAAAAACGTGGGCGGCGACCGGGTGGATGTCACGACCCTGGTCGGCCCGGGCGGCGACACCCACGTCTATCAGCCCACCCCCATGGATGCGAAAAACGTGGCGCGGGCCAGCCTGGTTTTTGTGAACGGGCTTGGATTCGAGGGCTGGATGGAGCGCCTGGTCAAGACCTCCGGCTGCGCGGGACGGGTCGTGACGGCAAGCCAGGCCGTAACGCCCAGAATCGAGGCTCAGGACGGCAGTCTCCACCCCCCGGTCACCGATCCCCACGCTTGGCAGGATCTGCAAAACGGCAAGCGCTATGTGGCCGCCATCGAAAAGGCTTTAAGCGAAGCCGATCCGGCCGGAGCCCAGGCCTATGCGGCCAACGCGGCGGCCTATATCCAAAAAATCGAAGCCATGGACGCCTGGGTCAAGGCGCAGTTCGCCGCCATCCCCCCGGATGAACGCAAAATCATCACCTCCCACGACGCCTTCGGATACTTCGGCCGCGCCTATGGAGTGACCATCCTTGCCCCCATGGGCTATTCCACGGAGTCCGAGGCGTCGGCGCTCAAGGTCGGCGAACTCATCCGGCAGATCAAGCGCGAAAAGGTGAAGGCGCTGTTTGTGGAGAACATGAGCGATCCGCGCCTTGTGGAACGCATCGGCAAGGAGACGGGAATCGCGCCCGGCGGCACGCTCTATTCCGACGCCCTGTCCGCCCCGGACGGCCCGGCCGCGACGTACCTGGATATGTTCAAAAATAACGTAGTGCTTATGATCGCGGCCATGCGCGGCGAAAAACCGTAACCCACACGAAAAGCGCCAGACTCCCGCCCGCCAAAAGCGGCACGACCCAAGCCAGCACCGTGCCCTGAAACCCCTCGCGCACAAACCACGCATGGACAACGGCCAAAATCACTATGGCCGGACTTACGAGATCATGCGCGAAACGCCACCGCGTAAATCCTATCCCAAGCCGCCTCTGAAAACGGCTCACGGCGATATTGACGAAAACCGACAGCGCCGCGCCCTTGCCCGCCCAGATGTACCACGGAAGCTGAAGCGACAAAAAAAGCCTTGGGCCATGCCCTGACAGCGCCAACACCGCCAGATGACCGGCCACAAGCACTCCCGCGCCGATTCCCATACGCCTGTGGAAGCGCGTCAGCGCGCCCGGCCTGAGCGCGCGCTCCACCACGCGCAAGCGCCCCGTCAGCGCCACCTGGAGGCACACCACGGTAAACCCCGCCAACGCCAGACACCGGCCCGCCTGATACCCCAGGCTATGCCCGTCCGCCGCCTGCCCCGACAGCATCGCCACAGCGGGAACCCCCAACACCACAAGCCCGTATAAACAGACCAAGGCCACCGCCCGTCCCATGCCTGGCTTTGCCAACCTCTCGCCCATACCCGCTCCTTGCTTTGCCGGTATTCTAGCAGAATAGCACGTGACTACATAGCCCTTGCCTAGGTTGGGGTTCTCGCCGCGCAAACGTGAGCGAAAAAGACTTTCCATCTTCCAAATTCCGCGTACTGACGGAGTTGGTGGGCGGCGAGGCTGTGCGGGGGCCGGTCGAGAAAGGGATCGTCTTCAAATCGATCCCGTCTCGACCGGCAAAGCATAGCCGAGCCGCCAAAACCCCTGCCCGGCGGCCACCCCTCTTATCTTGCTCCCCCGCCGGAACAAGGATAAATCATCCCTCCATGAGCCAGCCGCCCCTTTCCGTCACGCGCGTCGCGACCCTGGACGGCCTGCGCGGCGTGGCCGCCTTTGTGGTCATCATCTCGCACGTCATCGCGGGATTTTTCCCGGCGCTCTATTTCGGGGCGGAAGGCAATGCGGGCGTGGCGATCCAGGACGCCATCGCCAAGTCCCCGGCGTTCGTTCTCTACAGCGGCACGTTCGCCGTCTATGTCTTTTTCGTCTTAAGCGGGTTTGTCATCGCGGCCTCGGCCACGCGCGCCAAATGCGGCCTGCCGCTGCTGGCGGCCACCCGGTATTTGCGCCTCGCCGTTCCCATCACGGTGAGCGTGCTGCTGGCTTTCGCCTTAAACAAGCTCTTTTCCGACGTCCCTCAGCGCGCGGGAGCCGCGGTCGGCAACAATTTCTGGCTCAAATTCATGTATCAGCCGCTTGGCGTCCCGCTGCGCCATGCCCTTGGCGAGGCGTTTTACGGCGTGTTCGTGAGCGGCCTTTCCTACTTCAACAACGTGCTGTGGACCATGCGCATCGAGTTGGCCGGATCGCTCGGCATTTATGCGCTCTATTCGATTTTCGGCCGGCGCGCGCGCGTGGCGGCCCTGGTCATCGCGACCCTGTGGCTGGCCTTTGGAACCCGCGAATGGCCCGCGAGTCTTCTCGGCTTCACCCTGGGGGCGCTTCTTTTCGAGGCCAGACAGCATGGATGGCCGCACCCGAACGCCCTGGCCGCAGCGATACTGATTCCCGCAGGCCTGTTTTTTGGCGGGCTGCCTTATGTTCCGGCCCAGGGCACGCTCTATGAGGCCATTGCCGCAGCTATAGACCGCGTAAGCCCGGTTTCCAGCACCATGCGAACCCTGGGAGCAGTGGCCCTTTTGACGGGCATCCTCTGCTCCAGGCGTTCGCAGACCTTTCTCGACGCGCGCCTGCCGCAATTTCTCGGCCGCATCTCGTTCGCCCTGTATCTCGTCCATTTGCCGCTTCTGTGCTTTGGCCTCTCGGAGCTTTACCTGCATTTCGGACGATACGATCCCCGGGCCATGGCGCTGTCCATCGCCTGCTATATCGCCGTGAGCATCGGCCTGGCCTACGCGTTCACGCTTTGGATCGACGAGCCCACCGTGCGGATTTTGGGGCGCGTGAAAAAAATTGGAAGCGCATGGCCGCATGGGGGTTGCGCGTGCGGCTTCGCGCAAACCGAATCGGCCGGCAATTGTGAAGTGGCGTGACGGTCTTCTGATTCTCTGCCTGGCCGGGATCATTTTCGGCGCGGCGCACGGGGCGGGCATCCTTGACCCGTGGCAGGCCAATGACGACACCCGCCAGCAAGTCTTCTGGATGCAGCGTTTCAGCGACCCGTCGCTGTATCCGAACGATCCGCTCTCCACCTACGCCTCTTATTATGTTCCGCAGGCGCTCCAGCTCCTTTACCGCCTCGCGGCTCCCGTTGCCCCGGCCATACTCTTTTCCAAAATTCTCACGGGCGTTTTGTTCGTTCTTTTGTCGCTTAGTTTTTACGGCCTGGGTTGCGCCATCGGCGGCAAACGCCTGGGATGGTGTCTCACGGCGACGACATGGCTCATGCCCGCCTTTCTCTACAACATGTCCGGCGGCATCTCGCGAAGCTTCGCCGCGCCGCTCACCGTGCTGTTTCTCTGGCGCTGGGCCAAAGGCGACACGCGCGGCCAGGCGCTCGCTCTTTTTTTGCAGGCGCTTTTCATTCCGTACGCGTTCATCACCTGCGCGGCGGCCTCGCTTCTCGCCCGGCTTTGCGCGCGGCTGAAACGCCGTTTAGAACCCAAACCCTTCCCGGCCAAATCCGCCCACTGGCTCGTTTTGGCCCTTGGAATGTTCCTGGTCTGGCTCATGAATCACCGCTTCAACGCCGCCGGATACGGACCTCTGGCGTCCGTTGCGGATATGCGGGGACATCCGGAATTTTCGGCGATGGGCAGACTCGAACTCTATCCGCAGCCGGGAATCTTTATGGACGCGCTCTACTATCCTTTTGAGCGCATCGGGGTTTTTCTGGAATGGGGCTTAATCCCAGGGATAGCAAGCCTTGCCGTCCTGGCCGGTTATCTCTTTTGGGAGGGACGCCGCGTCCCCTGGCGGGAGCTTCTCTCCAAGGCCCGGCCAGCGGTATGGCTCACGGCGGCGGGAGGCATCCTCTATATCGCGGCGCGGGTGATGCTGCTTCGGCTCTTCGTGCCCGACCGCTATCTGACCATCCCCCTGACCATCCTGTATGCCCTTGGCATCGCCGCCGTCGCCGCCTCTTCCGTCAAGCGGCTGAAAAAGCCGCTGACCGTGGCGCTTCTGGCCGTGTGCATTGTTCTCTCGTTTTTGCGGCTCCATGGGCAGGGACTTTTCGACTATTCCGCTCATGCCTCCTGCTATGAGGCCGTGCGCGCGCTCCCCGCTGACGTTACCCTAGCCGGGCCACCAAGGCTCATGGACGACATCATGACGTTCGGCCAGCGCAAGGCGCTCGTCACCTACAAGCTGGCCCACGTGTGGTCTTTGGGCTGGTGGCGCTGGTACGAACCACGGCTTCGCGCGCTCTTTAGCGCCTACTACGCCGATGATCCGGGTCAAGTGCGGGATTTTTGCCGCAGCTTCGGCGTCAACTATCTCGTGGTGGATGAAAACGATTTCAGCCCGCAGGCCATCGCCGATCATCCCTTTTTCGCGCCCTTCGACGCCTTTATCCAGTCTCTGACCAAGGGCCGGACGCATTTCGCCCTGCTCGACTTCCCCTATACCCGGATAGGCAAGACCATCCGGCTCATCCGCATGACCAATTAAAAATCGCCGCCCCTGGTTGACCGTTCCCCAAAAGTCAGTAGAGTGGACAATGCTCCATACTCCACTCGCGTTTGTCTTTGAGGGCGGCCATGACGAAAACCCGCGCTTTTCTTCCCGTCCCTGCGCCAGGGAGGAGAAGCCGCCAAGCCCGCCATGGCCCGCGGCAAGTTCGCCTACGACGCCTACTGCGCCTTCTGCCACGGCGCAAAAGGCGATGGCGAAGGACCCGTGGGCCAGAGCTTCGCCCCAAGCGTCCCGGCCCTTCGCGCCGCAAAAATCCAGACCATGAACGATCAAGCGCTCACAAGCGTCATCTTTACGGGCGACGGCCATTATCCCGTCCTGGCCCGCATCGTGCCCCCGGACGACCGGCCCTCGCTTCTTATGTACGTGCGCGCCTTACGCCAGGCCCCCGCCCCGTAGCGGAGCATAAAACAAGGCGCGAACCCCAAAGGAGTCCGCGCCTCGTTGACGTTTTGACCGGAAGATCCGGCTGCTCTCTTCAAAAAGCCTATTTCACCGTATGGCATCCGGCGCAGGAACGCGGGCCGTAGGTCAGCTTTTTGCTCTCGGGCATTTTCTCGTGGCAGCCCCAGCAAAGCTTGTGGCTCGCCTCTTTGAGACCAAGCCCGCCCGCGGGGTTAGGCCCTGTGTGACAGGCCGCGCAGGAGGTTTCGTCCCCTTCCGTCCAGAGGTTCTTTCCGGGCTGTTTGGGGTCGTACTTGTGGTGGCAGGTGGTGCAGTCATACCCGTAGCCCACGTGCTTCGCATGGGGGTACGTCACGGGGCCGCGCTGTGTTGCGCCGCCAAACGCCTTGACGTTGTTTAAGACCATGGTGTCGTCCTGGGCCTGGCTGGCCACCGTGAAGACGCACACGATGAAAAGGGCCGCGAACACGGCAGCGGGAATTGTGACACGGCGCATTACTCGGCCTCCTCTGCTTCAGGCTGCATATGGGGCGGCAGTTCCATGAGTTCGCAGATAAGCTCCTTAAAGCTCATGACCTTGATGCCCAGCTTGTATTCCTTGTTCAGGTCGTTGATCTGGTCGGTGCAGTTGTGGCACGGAACCAGAACAAACTTGGCCCCGGTCTTCACGATCTGATCGGCCTTGACCTTGCCCGCCACCATGCGGTGCTTTTTGTAGTCCGCTCCCATGGGGATGAACCCGCCGCCGCCGCAGCAGCAATGGCTCCACTCGGCATGAGGCTCCATGGGGATGTAGTTCTCGCAGAGCATCTCCATCAGCTCGTCGCCATAGTGCGACAAATCGCCCGAACGCGACAGGTTGCAGGGATGCTGGTAGGTGATGGCCTCTTTGAACTTGTGCTTCAGCTTGATCTTGCCGCTCTTGACGTAGCTGTGGAACAGGGCCACCGCGTGAGTGACCTCCACAGGAGGCTTTCCGCCGGGCTGTTTGGTCCAGTAAGGCCCCTCGTACTTGGCCGCCCGGTACGCGTGGCCGCACTCGGTGATGCATATCTTTTTGGCGCGAAGCCGCTTGGCCGCGTCGTAGAGGGTCTGGCTCACCTGCGCGGCCACCGGAATATTGCCCGAGAACATGGAGAGGTTCGTGGCTTCCCAACCGTGACTGGGCATGGTCCAGTTCTCGCCGGCCGCGTGCATCACCATGGCCGCTTCCTGGATGTCCTGCGGATAATACTTGGGCTCGCGGGAGTTCACCACGAACATGATGTCCACGTCTTCCTTGTCTATGGGGATTTCCAGGCCCTTCAGGCGATCCTGGCCTTCCTCGGCCATCCATTCGCAGGTCTCGACGAACTCCTCGTCCGGGATGGACATCTGGTTGCCGAACTCCTCATAGCTCTGGTC
>Ga0123354_10000162_pt1 | contig 53891 bp, 35 predicted proteins | sample TergutLab28metaG_2_FD_97872 | JGI IMG/M metagenome (GOLD analysis project Ga0123354, IMG submission 97872) | Labiotermes labralis P4 segment gut microbial communities from Petit-Saut dam, French Guiana - Lab288 P4 | ecosystem: Host-associated > Arthropoda: Insects > Digestive system > Gut ... | reverse complement strand
TTGCTTTATTATGTCAATTTACTGCTCAACATGTTTCAGATGTTAATACATCCATCTTCAGGAGCTTGCGACTACTTGGTGCGTTGTTGTGTAGGCTGACTTGAGGCGTGCTGGTGTTATGTAAACATGTTGAGCAGTAAATTGACATAATAAAGCAAGTGTCATCTAGTTGGTCTACCTTTATTCAAATATCAAGATGATGCACGGTCCAATACGCATAAGATTCTCTTCTAATGTTGTATTTAAATTCTTACAGTGTATGTGGATCTCTCACATAAAATTTAGTTTTCATTGTCCTTCACAAATAATAATCTTATGCTTGTAGACCTTAAGATCTAGGAGGCCAGTATCTGCAAGGTTTAAATTATTCGTCAAATCCATCTTCTTGGACAGCTACTGAGATATCTGCTGTGTTGGTCGCAGTATTTCTTCTTGATGAATGGCGTCAGAGTTTACAAAGACTAGTGGTAGGGATTCAGTATTTGTTATTTAGGGAGTTTATGTTCCCATTAAATACAAACCGTGCTTTACCCGAGAAAAACTCCAGTTTCCATAGAGAAAGCCACAGGTTACCAATTCTTGATACTGTCTGCAATAGAGTTCCTTGCTTCTCAGTCCTGAAGAAAAGCTCTTTGAACGGTTATAATGTTGTATGCGTAGATTTAGAAGTTGCGTTTTCCTGTGAGCTGGGGCTACTGACACTCCAAAAGGGACAGTCAACTAAGAAAAGCTTGTGTGTATGTGTTTCTTTTTTATATTCCAGCGGAATAACGTCTAATGTCTCATCGGTTAAAACTTAGTGCTTTTTACTTTTTAAATGAACTTGTCTTTAGGCAATTTCCCAATGTTACGTATACTGTTGATTTACAGACACCACTGAAAAAGGCACGCAATTTTTACAAACTTTTGTGCGACATTTCTTCCATGACGCTTACTCTGCAAAAGTACTGCAAAAACACAATCCCGGTTCAACAGACTACATTTATCACAAGCAACGGCTTCTCCGTATGAGAAACAAAGCACAACTGTACGATCTCAACTGGCAGTGCACGTTACACAGAAAGGCAGACGCAACTCTCCCTTGATTACTTTCGCGTTACTCATCTTGTTTTTCTTTCTGGTATAATCGGAGATGAAAGATACGTCCTGTATTGAGATGTGGTCAATCTGATTGTAATTCCTCCCATCACGACAGGTCCAAGTGTGTTTATGAATATTAATATGTGAGAACATAATCCTCGTAACAGCTATATTTCTTTGATGTGGCAAATTTACTACACCTTCAACATTAGATTAGATTAGTGACTGGGTTCGAGCCCTTTCGGTCCCGATGTACCTAGACCTTTAGACGGGGGTCTAGGTGCCCCATAATCTGATGCCAAATCATGGTAGCACTGTTCCTCTACTGAAGTTCCAATTGGACCCCAGACTTAGACACTCTAAACATCCTCTGGGTCCACGAAAAGGAGCCCAGATGTGTACGTCTGAGTGAAGCCAAAGCTTCGCATTCACACAAAACGTTGGCTGCGGTTTCTTCCTCTGCTCCACACCTTCTACATAAGTGGCTATTGATCAGTTTCATTAAGTACAAATATCTTTTCATGGTGTTATGTCCAATAAACAGGCCTATAACAACACTGAATTGTGTCCTGTTAAAGTACAATTTTCTGGTCTTTACAGTCGGACTTAGGTCTGCAATCAGTTTTCGGGTCTGTTTCCGGGTACCGACAAGACCTAGCTTTCTGAATTCCCTCCGTCCACATTTCCCTCACAGAGATCCCATAGAGACAGATGCTCCATTTATCGAGCACTCTTTTACTGTCTCTCAAATTTCCCGGTAAAAGAACCCTCCACCAGGTTCGTCAACAGGGTCCCCCCCCCAAAAAGAAAACAAGGTCTCCTGATAAAACAAAATCTCACCTTTCTCAAAGTCCCCGGTAAATGAAACCCCCTTCGTGTTCACCCCAACAGGGTCCCTATGGAGAGAGATGTTTCATCTCCAGAGCCCTTGATTTATTCCTTCAATCATTCATTCATATCTTTCACAGTCACCATTTAAGAAGCCCTCATACGATTTGGGGGGGGGGGGATAGGTTACAATACACAGAACCCCACGCGGACGGAAGGTCTTTATACAATGGAGTGGGGCCTGGTTCCACATGGGGATCGTTTACGACACTGCTATTACTACCCCAGTGTCATGCAGCCTTCACCACGAGACCTTCCACATTTGCTTGGCTAGACCAGAGCTTCGTTAGCCAGCGTGTCGTAGTAACCCTCTACAGGTGTCCTCTCCACACCTGTTACCGCGTCCCACGTGATCCAAGGTATGGATGTATGCGACCCTATTGTACGGACGAGGGGTTGGATTTATGGGAGGCACACCAACACAATTACCATTTCCATTTTGAATTATACTCACGTTCGATTTGTCGGTTCCAAAATATCGCTGTCCCCAATTTTGCAATGATATATCCTAACAAAATTTAAATATGGTACTGACCGAATATCTATTTTAATTCATGACAGAAACTATCCTTGAAGACATTATTTTTATCCTCTGTTGGGACATGCTTTTTCGGAACAATAATATTACACCAGTGACCTCTCACACGTGTTTCACATACTCCTACTAGAAACTTCCACTCTCTCTCTCTCTCTCTCTCTGCCCTCTTATGATTCTCTTAAGCACATGCAATCCTCTGCTAGCTCAGTGACATTCTTGTACGTCCTGTCACCTGCACTTCTACGAAATCCAACCTACATTTTGCTAATGTCTGACTTTTCAGTGATTCCAACCTATCAACACTCCTCACATTCCAAATTTCAAAACTCAATCCACTGTCCCATGCTTAAGTAGTTCCAAAGTACGAGTACCTGTGTAACTTTTCTCGTAACATGTTGATTAGTTACGGCGAGGATTTGTTAAACGTTTGCTCAGTTCCCAAGACAGGGGAAACATATTGTCGGCTGTTTGCGACAGCTTGCTCAATAATTCACATCTACCCTCCATTCCTAGAAAGACGTCTACTCAATCCCCAACCTGAGGCAGCACAATGCTGTGATGACACGGAGCAGCTTAGTACAGCCGAGTAACTTCAGAGCAGCGCTGAGCCTACGGGATACCAGTATGAGGCACCGATATACATCGCCCGTCTCTAATCAACGAACCATTTCATTCAAATATTTTCGAATTCTTTGTAACGATATTATTTGTGTAGCAGTTTTGTACTTCGTAGATATAATCTAAGAATTTTCCAAATTACTGGCAGGATTATTTAGCGAAACTGTAATTTGCTATATACTTCTCAGAGCTAGACTTGAAAGGATTAATTGAAAGGTTGTTGTGGAAGTCACTGTTGGAGATGGAAGTCACCGGGATTTATCGCCAATATTTCAGCTGGCTTTTAATAGTGTATTCGTAATATTTTTATAATAAGCAATAGATTTTGTTGGTTTGTGATAGCTTACATCCACAACTGCTGGACCTCAAACAGCAACTTTCTTTGTGGGCTTATTTCATATTTTATAAAAATTAGAGTCTTCCAGAATAAGATGCCCTGTATTTGGGTAGGTAGATACCAGACTGTGTTGCTTCCATATATATAGTATTTGTGGGGCTTACATACCAAACTAGAAAATTACACATCCCATAGTTGTTTAATGTTACTATTCACAGCCTCGAGTGCGTCAAGTCTTTTGCATTCATTCATTCATAAAGCGGAATACAACGAAATACAGCAGAATAACAAACATTATTAGGACCCGTCTTAAAAGAGACCACACAATTTATCGGCAACTAAGAGGGACAGAAATTGATTGAATGCACAGGAGCATGAACTGAGGGCCACGTCTCATACACATTTGAAAAATTGCATTGGGGTCAACCAGTTAGAGTCATGAAATAAATCGAACTGGTCCATAACTCACGTACAGTGTATGCTCTATTTTCGCAGAAAAGAACCATAAAATGACATCTGTTAGTGACAACTTTCCTAGGAAAGAAGTGTGTTCCGATCACATTAGGTACAGTGTGTTTACTGCGGCATTACATCAAGAACCGAATATATCTTACGGCACAAACTTGATTTTAGAGTCTGTCTTAGGTTAGGGCGAAATTTTAGCTTGAAAATTGTTTACTACATGGAGAAAACTGCTTAATATGAATTTTCATAATTTGTAAAATTTAGCAAATGCTCTTACGCCGATTAAGTATACAAGGACACGAGGGACAAGGCTTGTAGCACACATGGAAAAATGACAAATAAATACGAAGTTTTAGTCGGAACCTTGAATGTATTAGACCATTTGGGAGACATGGTCAGGGAAGGAAGAAGATTATTAAAACGTTATCATAAAGAAGGAGGGTCTGAAAATGTTCGTGGGATTAACATGGCTCAGAAAAGACACAGTGATTTGCTGTTGTGTAAAAAATAATATAAACATAAAAATAAAATGAATTTAAATGTCACTCACGCAATGTTATTTTTTTGACACAACAGCCCCTAGTGGGCAGGGCCTCCTCACTATCAAGCCGTCACGATCACACTCAGGCACACACACCACACTCAGTAGGACCCCTCCAGACGAGTTATCAGCCCGAAGCAGAGGCCTCTACTTGATAAAACACAACACTCAAAAGAGGCACACATGCATGCCGCCGCGGGATTCGAATCCGCAATCCCAGCAAGCCAGTCGCCGCAGACCCACGTCTTAGTCCGCGTGGTCATTATTTCCGCAATATTTTAAGTAAATTAGCTACATAATTATTAAGCTTTTGTAAGATTACAACATAAATGTCCTTGAATTGCAACGAGACACTGTATTACGCCATTCAGGATTTAATCGATTTACTATAACAGGCCTAGTTACGTGGGGGGTTTTCGTTTAATTTAATAAGAAGAGTCCAATCTTATTAAAGATTAGTAATCTAATGGCAAACGATTACAAAGAAAGTTCAGGAATCACATGCAGGAGGACACAAAGACACAGGAGTAAATTAGGCTTAGTAGATATACCATAACCCTTTGAACTGTAAAATGCGTTATATTTGTTAAAACTTGAGCTCCTACCTGACAAAGAGCTTAATCCGTTCCCATTATGAAAACCAAGCAGTCAATGCCGTTTCTAAAAATAATCGGTTTATTGTGAGAATCATACGAAATATTTAAACACACAGTGTATCATCACACCTATAGGTGTGATGATACCAGAGGCTGTGTAATGCAATTTTGACCTCCTGATGATGAGCACATGTGCTCGAAACATGTAGAGGCATGAAATGAAACTTACTGTGAAACAAATTTTGTGCATCAAGTTGGTTAAATACTGAGATAAAAAAAAGCAGTAACACTTTAATTCTGTAGGCAATATAAAGTGCAAAGAAAAACCAAATTGATGCACAATTTATTCTCAGTATATTTTGTAAACCTCTACATGTTTCGGACGTATCAAGATCCATTATCAGGAGGTACAACAGTATGTATACAACAATTTGTACTTATGATTCTTTTAGATGACTGTCTGTTGTCCTGGTTGGATTCCAGTCCTGGTGATGATGGGCCTTGATACGTCCAAAACATGTAGAGGTTGACGAAATACACTACGAATAAGTCGTGCATTTAGTTCGCTTTTTTTTACACAATTATATCGAGATACACAGTCAACAAAACATAAAATTTAACACTATAAAGTGTTCATCAATTTTCATGTCAACTACTCCTACACACCCAAATCCACTACAATAGCAACAAACTGACAAAAAATTCAGCTCTCTTTTAAATTAGGATGAATCTATTTTCCATTTAATGATACATTCGTACTAATATCTGTATTTTTCGTAGCGCTAGGCTTCATGACATAAAAGGCTTAAATAAAGTGATCCTTTAATTTGATTGGTTTTGTGCTGTATAAAATAAAAACACTGCTTTTTCTCCCTCGTCCATATAATCATATGAAATACCTTCTCGTTTCTGATAGTGGAAGGGGGAATATGAATGGGGGGTTAGTTCAGTAGCAGAGCGTTTGCTCACTCAATGTAGCTAATTACAAGCTCTCCAGCCAGTCTATAATCTATGGAATGGGAGATGATGAATAAGGTAGCTCATGTCAGTTTGAAATATTCAACATCTCAATTTGTAGCTTTTCGAAAACGTAAAAAAGAGTTTTTTTTTAATTTGCAACATTTAAATTAATCGTATGAAGTGGCTTAATTAAATAAAACCGGTGAATCTAAACTGAAAATATTCCTGTCTGCCATTTTGTACGTTACTTTAACATATATGTTGTTGTCCAATTGAAAGATCATTCAAATTATGCAAACAGTTTCGCTTTGTACATATAGACAGAGCAAGCAATTATAAACAAGTCTGAATATAAGCAATGAAATGTATGCTCCCTGTTAGCTGTCGCCGTATATATTTGCAGGGTAAAAAAAATTCAGTTCCTTATGCGTCTTGTTTCGTAATACAACACTAAATTCTTCATAAAATTAGATGTGGGTTCCACAGTTATTTCTTAATGGATGGCTCCAAGAAAAAAATTACATTTATTTCTTAACTAAAGACTTAAGTCCTTTAATCTATGGCGGATAAGTTTCCGATCATATATGAACTCCAGAATTCAACACATAGAATGGGACAATATGCTGTCCGATCAGGTCTATTCTTTACAACGGTAGGTGGTAATGGATGCATATGGGGGAAAGGTAGAAACAGAAGTCTGCGGCGAAGAACCTGCTCCTGTGTAATTCACACTTCACATATTTCACGTGCAGTCAACTGCTGTGATTAGCTAGATTCGGAGCTGTGGTAAGGCCACGTGTTTCTTTCTCCATCTGCTAATATTAACCAGGAAGGACCATTATGAACTTGTTTGTAATTCTCTTCAGACTAAAATAATTAAAACTGTTTGTTATGTCTTTCTCTTTCACATTCCTGAGAACTTCTATTTTTGTTGATGTATTTGGTGTTCAGATTTATGCCCAGTTCTTCTAGCCATTTTTATTGAAATTTTCATATTCTCACACTGAATTCTGTAATTCCCACTTCTCTATTTTTCCCATCAGTTCTCTCATACTCTATTCCGTATCCTCTGACCGCTTTGTATTATTCCACTAATACTCATATTATAAATTATTCTTTTATGTCTTTATTACATTTACGATTCGTCATTCTATACCCTCAGACCGTGCTAAAACATCCCATTTGTGTCGTCTGCATTGTTCTCAATTTTCCTTCGGCATTCGGATCCGTAAGTACGAAAACACAAGTATGTCTGTTACTGCACGGATAAAGTATTTTAGAAAGGGTTGCTTTTGGCATTTCCGTAAAAATGTGTCTTTTATATGTCCACAGAACTGTTGACATATACACACTACAAAGACGGTAAATTTCTCCCTGTTACACGCCTTGTTCCACTGCGGGGGAGTAGAGGTATGGAGCTACTGAGTCCTAAAATCGGTACTGGATGGGGGTGGGTGGTCACTGCCACTGTTTGCCCCCAGAAAAGATTCGATATCCATTTGGTACTTGCACGTTAACCAGTAAGAGGCATGCCTGTATAGACACAGGGGGGAGGTGGAGGAATAACCAAAAGCAGTGGTGGTTCGAGGCGAGACCTTTTCGTGACTACGTTGGAGGAGCTCAAATTGAGCACAAAACTTTATACGGTCAAAATTTTTTAAAGAGGATTTCTGTTTTTTTTTTTTTTTGCTTACTCCTTGTGTTTGTTCTTCTGTTGTCTGCAGGCCTTGCTTAGTTGTGACGCAATGTCTACTGTTCGTAACGCAGCTAGATCAGTCATGTTCTTTGGGTAATGACACAGTCTTCATTCTTTTCGAGTTTCACAAATATTGTTTTAAATCCGTCACTCCAGTTTTTGTGCAAGATGTGTCACTTCCAAACAATAAACACGGAACCCAAATCAGAGCGTTTCTTTCAGCACTGCCTCTCAATCTCTTTTATTCAGCACACACACACACACACACACACACACACACACACATATATATATATATATTGTTTTCCTGTGGCGCTGCGGCCCAACGCGGGCCATGGCCTCCTCATTCTTGAGGTTTCTTGATCACACACTACGACGCATCACAGTCGGTAAGACTCCTCTGGACGAGTGATCAGCTCGTCGCAGAGACCTCTACCTGAAAACACACAACAATCGCAACACACAAACATCCGTGCCCCCGGTGGGATTCGAACCCACGATCTCAGCGTGTGAGCGGCCGCAGACCTACTCCTTAGACCGCGCGGCTACTGGGACCGGCATTTAGCATATATTGCAGGTTTAAATTTTCCGCACATCTTTGTTTTCTGTTTGGTGATGACTGAGAAATAACTAAAGCACGTGTTGCATGACCTGAACTCTTAATCCCTGCCTTCTTGACGAGAGTTAGTCTGCTGGGCTGCATTCGGGTTGCACTGACTGCCGCCCATTCACAGGCCTATCTCGGTCAGGGTCCCCACTAAGAGCATCAGCCAGCACGCAACGGCTGGATGGGGCACAGCCTGCTCTGATATCCGCAGCGCTTGAAGTACATCGCTAGTATTGGAATCTGAAACGATTTCATTTATTTTTTATTCAGCTATTCATATATTTAATTTTTCTCACAATTTCTGGGGAGGTGGCAGACTCGCAGCCCGTAAGGACGAGCAGCCCCTCGTTCTAAGCTTGCCGTAACTCAGCACTGGAAAGAGGTGGGTAGTCAACACCATGCTCTGGCCGCTTTACACCCAGGAAGACCCAGTTACCACTGTACAGGGGCCCTTCTGTAAGACACGAAAAATCTCCCTCTATTGCAATTCGATTCCCAGACCTTTCAGACTCTAGTGATTCTCCATACCGGCCGCGTAACTAGCCAATAAACCCCAAAATATCACCAGTCAACGCGTTTAGACCATTATCAGACGTGGGCCTTTTTGTGCTCAAGCAATTCTGCATCCTAACGCCCTCTACTTATCAGACTTTGGGTGGTGTGTTTGTTACACGGTTTTGGCATTGTACGACGTGCCAGTAAATTCATATATTTGTCTTGAAGCTTCCACAGCGACCAATATAGCAAATTTAATTCCTTGTTATTTATTTAAGGACGGTTGCAGTAACTGGAACTATAGAACCTGATGCAAAGTTTAGGTTTTCGCAGAGCTGCAGTTGTGGTCTCCTTCTTCTGGGGCGTGGCGCCGCGTCTCTGGATGACTTGTGCCCGACGTTTCGAGAGAGCGTGCTATTGACATCTTCCAGGGTCGAAATATCTATAGACAAGGATACCAGTACCCTAGTGACGCGGTGCCACGTTCCGTAAGAAAGGAGACTTACACAGCCTTAAACGGTAAGTAGTGAAGAATTAACTCTAAAGAGGTAGTCGTCGCATAATTTGAAATATTACCTTGACATTCGCCTCAGGAAAACGAGGAACAGCACGAGAGCCCTCAGGGAGTATGTGACAAGAAGGAGCATCCAGATTCGGGCTCCAGTTTACGATCTGTTTCTGTCTTATAGGTTTGGTTCAGTAATCGAAGAGCAAAATGGCGTCGGGAGGAAAAACTGCGCAATCAGAGGCGCGCGGCGGAGCAGGTGGGGGTGAGTCCCCCGGCACCCGCGGGTCGCCTGCCAATCAACTCGGGCTTCAACTCCATGTACTCTTCGATCCCGCAACCTATCGCCACCATGGCTGACACGTACAGGTGAGCCTGCATGGTGTTCGCACGGTGCTGGGTAGCTTCCGACAGAAGAGTCAATGGAAATGAGATGATGTGAACCGAAAACGAGGGGGTGCACTAGCCCTTTCAGACCCAAGCCACTACACATATTCAGCTAAGTGATGCAGGAATAGATTGTCACAGGCAATGCCTTATCATTACTTTCTCCTGTTTCTTCACTTCCATTTTGTTATCATTTTTTTCACTTTTCATCTCTTTCTCTCCTTCCTCTATCTTCTTAACCTTCTCCTTTTTCTTCTTCTTCGTAAATACAGTGATAGCTATGACAGCGCTGGTTACTGCGCGTGATCACGCCGTTTTGGGCAAAACCGCACAGCCAAGGCTTCCTGTAGGATAACAAAGTTACATGAGTGCGGACAATTATGAAGGCCACCCCCCGCTACTCGCTTATCGCTTACATTACAAATATTTTTGGACATTTAACTTTCACAGTGCTCGGGCAGCTCCCTGCCAGCTTCCCCAGCGGTTGAATGAGTAACCGCCCACGTTTTACCACATCTTGGCGTTTATATCTTTTCTAACATTCGGCATAATTTCCCCACTTTTATTTAAATATTTTCAACCATCTATAGTGAAAGTCGCAATGGATAAAACCACGATGAGTGAGGAATTACTGTATTCGAATCGGCACAAAGATATGGTTCTCAAATGGTGTAAGAAGACTCGTGTGTTGGTCTTGTAGTTCATAACACCTTCTTGCTTGGTACGTGGCTACAAAATTTCTGACAAACTTGCTTCTTTCAGCTTCAGATTCCCAGTCAGCATTGCTGTCAAAGCCTCATGCTCTGTAGAACAAAATGTCTTCTAAAAATAGTAGCAGACTAAATTCGGAAAGGCTTACTGCAGTTTCATTAATAGCAGTTTATCTTTCGTTCAGATATGCAAAGCCTTAAGTCGTAAATTGTATAATGCCATGATATTGTCTGTTTATTGATATGGTTGCGAAACTAGGCTCCTCGCAGTAAGGAAAGAATGCAGTTCGAGGGTGGCTGAGAACCGGCTTCTGAGGATAAGGTATTGAGTAAATAATAATAATAATAATAATAATCTTCCTCAATGGATTAGGTCGTTTGACCCGTTTGGGCATCGACGCATTGCCATCGTTTCCTGGGGCGTCCACGGTCTCTTCTTCCTCGAGGTTTGTAGTTGAGGGCGTGTTTCGGGAATCTGGTGTTGTCCATTCTTTGAAGGTGGTTGATCCAGTTTTGTTAGTATTTGAGTCTCACGTCTTGTATTCCAGAAATCTCTAGTTCTTTCCTTATGACTTCGCTTCTTATTTTATCCAGTCTTGTGTACCCCGTAACACTTCTTAGAAAGCGCATCTCTGCCGCTTCTATGCCAGTCATGTCTCTCTGCGTGGTTACCAATGTTTTTGAGTAAATAAAATAAGCAAAAAGGAGAAGGGCGGTGTCCAGTGACGGAATCCTGTGCACACGGTAATAAAACTTCTTTGTTTAGAAAAGACGCAGAATTTACTGAGCAGCTAAGCAACTGTAGGTTTCTAATAAGAAATCTGCTGTATGCACCGTCCTCATTCTGTGGGCCGAGTTGGGCCAATTTTATGGGGCCCCGAGCTCCCCAGGGCATTAAGCGCATCTGCTCCGCTCACGCTGCAGTGTATAGGGCAGGTCAGCTTCCCGTCACGTCACAGCAAAGCCGCATGCAGACGTCTCTTTAGCCCGTTGCATATTTCATACTGTAGGGACTCAGTCACTGGCGTGCAGAGGCATGCGAACGTCTCTTAACCCCTTGTATTTTCCACGCAAAGCAGTCAGTCAGTGGCGTGCAGATGTATCTTTAGGCCGCTGCAGTTTCTGTGCGTACCGATCCATACATTGGTCTACAGGCGACACTATAAGACGACAGGAATACACAGGATCGAATAGAGCGCGGCGTTTCTTTCAGACCTGCTTTTACATACACATATCAAAACACTTGACTTTAAGTTTATAATAAGAACATAATTTCTTTTAAGGGTTATATACAATAACAAATTGCATATTTCCAGGACCATATAACTTGATACTCCTCTACGTTGCAACTTGCGCTAAACCGAATTGTCGAGGAGTTAAATTTCTACGTTGACGGTAACAAATTCAAGTAGCTGAATTACATTAGGCAGCAGAAGTAATACATTTGTTATTATAGTTCGTGCACTCGGGGTATCGGTTGCAAATCTCCGGCAAATGACTTTCCTGATTGAGACATCATCGTTTTCGTCAGTTTCTTCAAGCAAATTACGTAAGCCTATGTGCCTCAAGTTCAGACAGGACAGCTTTCTTCGCTCTTTTCCGATTTCATTATTTACCTCATCTTATATTTCAAAGACAGATACTTTATATAAGAAACTGAAAATTATATAAAATAAAATAAGCAAAGAACACAAAAAAATAATTTTGGGACTTACCATTTTATGCGTGTTCGCAAAATTTCGAAAGACGACCGTTAGGCTTGTTATGCGTGTCTGTCCGTCCGTCCGTCCGTCCGTCCGTCTGTCCTTTCTTCCGCATAGAACAACTCGGTTCCCACTCGAAGAATTTCTATGAAATTTGATGTTTGAGTATTTTTACAAACTATGTACAGAAAATTAAAATTCCTTTAAGAAGAATATCGGGTACTTTACGTAACGACCCACGCACATTTGTGATAATATCTCGCTAAATTCTTCTTAAAGCGAGAAACGTTTAAAATAAGATTTGTATGAAATATCAAAACACGCATGTCATCGTCAATAACATTTTTTTCCGTGAATCACACTGTTTTCGAGATTATGTGGAAAATTACGGTACATACAGACAGCCCACAGATGATAATATAATACGGCGCATTTTCGTATACCCTGAGCAAATCAGGCTACAGAAATTCTTTCAGAGTTTGTAATAAACCCTAAATATCACTTTATTAAGTTAAGAATATTTTTGCGCAAGTGGCTCAATGTTACGTCCTTACGTACAGTACAATGCCTGTCTTTTATAATCTATGCTTGTGACGTCTATTTTTTCAAAAACTTTATGGGAGTACACGAAATATGTTAAAATATTTTATTATTAATTTTATTAATTCGACCTCAAGTGTGAATGGTTGCGATTACCATTTTGTGTACTGCTACTAAAATCAAAAAGAAAGAAACAATAAAAATACGTTTAGTATATTGGCCTATAATATTTAAAGAATATACGGGACTATACAAGTAATCAACTCCCAGTGCAAGTGTGCATAATGTTTCTTAGCCTGCCTAGTACACAAAAGGGCTTATACACACATTATACATAATGCATCTTAAGTTGAAACTTCCAGAATTCTTGGACGATTTTCACTAAATTGTTATTTACATGTGCTTACCATAACCGCATTATTTTTAATTGCTTGCTATCTGTGATAACAATTATTTATACAAGTCGAACGAAATTCACGCGGACGTTAGAAAAAGTAAGTAGAGCGTAATATTTCTGAGGCATCTGCTCTGCTATTTTCTCGTTATTTCTATTATTCTTATCAGTACAGAATTTCTTCAGTCAGTCTAAACGCAAATTGTGTATTATAATAACACTAGTAACGTCCAGGACTCGCGACTAAGAAAGTTGGTACAGCAGGAGAGTAAGTTTAAAGAATTCTGGCTGTAACTGCGTGCTTTCAGTTACTGCAGTGGGGTAACGCTGAGTCCCTTTTCACTGCCGCCTACTCTAACAGCCATTCACGATTGAAGGGAATGGAGAAATGGGGGGATTATAGGCGGCAGAGGAAACCGAAGTGTTCGGAGAAAAGCCTGCTGATGACCAGTCATTCCGACCACAAGCCCACTTGGAATTCCCTGGGACTGAACCCCAGTTTCGCAGATAGATGTGGACGACTAGCTTTCCGCTGTATGGTGCGGTGTGTATAGGTTCTGTATACATATATATATATATATATATATTGCAGTAATCGGAGAAGGGTTTTCTTATCTCTACTCTTTTACTGGGTTGTCCGTACAGTAGCAACTTGTAGGCATATTTTGGCAACTCCCGTAAGTCCTACAGTTTTTGGAGCTAACAAACTTCGGAAGGTTCGGAATTACACCGCATTAGGCACCTAAGGTGAAAGTTAAGCCTCAGAAAGATGGAAGCGATTTTTCAGAAGCGTTCAGAAAATCACAGAAAAATTGTAAGCTGATGAATATTGCTTACACGTGTATAACATCCAAAACACAAGAAAAATTTTATCTGTTCGTCTTATTTAGTTCAAATGGCTAATTTAGAAATCGCCTGTCTGGGAGCACAAATTGTACTTTTGCTTCCGTATTCTCACAGAAATGCAAGCACTTAAGGGGGTGAAGTCGAAGCAGTGTACTACACATACGTGTACACTAGCCAAAAACTGTTTTATAATTAAAGCCATGGAGCGGCTACCACCATGATAACGCAGGCTAATCGGTGGGCAGGCCTAGGCAAAAAAGGATGAAATGTACTTACTGAATATATACTCCAAGCAGCAGAGTCTGTAAGAAGCTGTCATTTAGTTAGTCAAGAAACTCCACGCCTTCTGTACAAACCAACGTTTATTTACCGTGTACACAACAGCCCGTCACTGGTCTGGGTCAGGAGCAAGACAAGGGCAGTAACAATCTCAAGCGATAATTTTATATCTTTCTATGTCTTCGCGACAATTTCGTTTTGTCCAGCCCTGAAACCTATATGTCAGCCGAACAGAAGGTAATCCGCGGAGCTTTAGGTGATGAGCAGCCCGGGTCGCGAGGTAATATCATACGACTGTGAACGTGACCAGAGTAACGAGGTGCTGCCTCTTGTCGTCACACGGCCTGTCAGTAGGAGCCGCACATTTCAGTCACAGCAGTGATTACGCAACGAACTGGACTAGTGGAGAATCGGGGTTCGGTTCTCGACAGACATTTTCGTTCCTGCATAGCATCCTGACTAACACGGTCAGCCTCCTATCCAAAGAATACCTTTTAAAAATCCCTAAAAATAAACGTCCTGGACGTAACAACACCCTGCACTTTCTCCCAGTGCCGAGGCAAATAATGGCTTTAATTATACTTCAGTTCTCCATATTCCTTCTTGGCGTGGTGTCTCGTTAAGAACAGAGACAACTGTACAGTTACCTTTAGTGGATCAGTCTTGTTACTGTAAGTATGGAGAGTGCAGGAGGCTGGAAGAGCTTAGTCGGGCTAGTGATTAGGCTATGGGTTGAAAATTCCAGAAATTTTGGCTAGGTTACTGGCAGAGGCAAGAAACTTATCCCGTTTTCAAAACATCGAGGGCTCTGGGGCCCAGCCAGCATCCTATTCAGTTGGTATTCGTGGGCTCTCTCGTCTGGGTAAAGCGAATCCAAACCTGTATCTAAACAAGAAATATTAAAAAGACACCCCCGATCCACCTAACGCTTTCATATCATACACAGAAATAGCTTCCTCTTTGTCCACCAAAAATCCCACACTTTTTGGCATGGAATTGAAGCAGGTTCTCTGGGGCGAGAATTTGGCGACTGATTACATAAAGTATGTTATAATGGGGCTCTAAGGGAGAAATAGAGGTGCCTCTTATTTAGTATGGTTGTGAAACTTGGTGTCAGCCTGAAAGAAACATACAGATTTGGAATGTCTGAGAACAAGATGCAGAGGAGAATATTATGTGCTAAAAGAGTGGAAGTATCAGGAGAATGGGGGGGGGGGGAAAGGCAACATATGAGTAGCTTCATAACTGGTCCTGTGCTAAAAATATTGTTAGGGTCATTTCCTCCCGAGGAGAACAGGCAGGTTATATAGCAGTAAATTCATCCAAAAATGTGACAGGAAAAACTGACGGAACTATTGTGTAGCTCAAGGTATATATAAGAGCGTGGTATTAAAATGCGCCTTAAAGAAGTAGGAAGCGATAATTTGGGCTGGATTTGTTGCTTAGGATAAGGGACCAGCAGTGGGCTGCTGTGTACACACTAATGAGCCTTTGGGTTCCATAATAGATAGGAATTTCACAAGCACCTGCGAAGCTATGATCTCTTTAAGGAATGTGTGTTTCAGCTCCATGTCCAACAGCCTCAGCAGTATGAGTGCAGCCGCCGCGGCCGGCAGTTGTCTCCAGCAGCGGGAACACAGTAGTTACCCCTACATGTTCCACGACCCGCTACACTCCCTCAGTTCGACTTACAACCACTCGGCAGCGCGGGCTGCGGCTGTGTCCAACCCTGCCGTGGCACACTCTCAGAGTGCGATCAACACGCACGCGCCTTACGGCGGAGTCACCACTTCCTCAACGCCTGCCACCGGCACTGGTAAGAACTCGCATGCGTGTAACACAGGCTTCAATGGTTGCTATGGAAACCGGGGCACGTTAGGTGGCGGTAACACATCACAGTTACGTTCACGCTTAAGTTTAGAGCAGTTTGCTACCTTTCCGTTTGGAGTATTTGGCCTTCATGGCTACTAAAAGTATACAATTTTACATGTTTGCTATAGGTATATGGGGTTTTGATCGTGAAGGAAAACATATTAAGGGTATCAAACTAACGGAAAGTGGCTATTTGAATCTAAGACGGCTACACGTAATAAGAAGATGGTAATAACTGCATAATATAGAGATTCATAATTTGTACTGCTCGCTAGTAACCTATTAGCACGCCTGAGTAACTTGAGGCCCGCGGGCCGCAAGCAGCCCGCCCACTGGGCCTCACTGCGCTGCCCATGACGACTTTTGTAAATAATATTTACTTTTATTGCATTTTTTTAAAGTTTAATTTAAATGTCATTGCAATAACAGGGCTATGAAAAGTGTTCGGCAAGTTATTAACAAAATATTGCCACATCTCTCGGGATCTAACCCCGTGAGCCGTGGGTATTTTCTTTGGAGCGGTAGGTCCTTGCCGCTCTCTGCGATGTGCAGGCATAGAAGTTTGTTGTCGGAGATTTTGATAGTAAGAGACCGCTGAGAGATATAGACGTAGGTGAAAGGATAATATTAAAATACATATTAAACGACAGAATGTCACGGAGTGAATTGGATTCATCTGGCTCAGATAGAGTGCAATGCAGGACTGTTTTAACAAAGCAATTCAGCTGTGGATTTTACAAACCTAAGGAATACCTGGGGTAGCTTAATTACTGCTAATTTCACAAGAAACACTTAGCTCCACATTATGCCTTCTATGTATGGAAGAATGTGGTGGTAATGGAAAATCAGGACTTGATATAAGATAAGCGTAATCTGAAGATGAATAATACTGAGAAGGTATATCAGTCAGTAGGGCAACCAGGCTGTGCGCTGAGCAATTGGAAAATCGGGCGGGGTTCGATACCATGGGGCAGGGATTTATCCGTTATCCAGAGTACCAGATTGATTCTGGGACCCAGTGACCTTGCCACCCAGTGGGCACCGATAATAAAGTAGCCGGGTCGTGAATCTGGGCACTCCCATTTGGAGACAAGGTCTAAGATTATTTTCACATGCAGTAATATCTTGGTGCTTAATTAAGTACAGAGGAGACTATACTTTTATATGACGGAGTGTGAGATGTCGTTAGATCCGAAAGAGGTTATTGTTCATTGTCACCTTCATTAAGAAAGTCTCAGATCCCATCCTTTACTTTGCATCCGACAGACTCCTACTATATTAGGGCATGGCCGAACCTGAAATAGCCTAGGCCGTATAATGACTAAACTACGCACTGAAAGATCGAGGTGTGGTGATCCGAATCCAAGAAAGGGCAATAGATGTTTCTCTTCTCCAAGGCCGTTAGGCCGGCTCTCAGGCGCAAACAGCCTCCTATGTAGTAGGCATCGGGAGAACTTTTCCTCGGGGTTGAAGCGGCCGAGGCCTGACGCTGGCCATTTATCTACATCCAGTGCTGTTGTTAATAATGACTGGACCTACACTTCCATCCAATCATATATCTTCAAGGCGCGTACGAGAGCAAATTCATTTTTGCTTCCGACAGGACACACGATGAAGGCAGAAGCAGTACTTGAGCTAGAGATGGCAATGACTTCGCTTTTCTCTTTCATTCCACTTGCAGGTCTGTTAGCTGAACGGAAGGAGCCGTTCATGCGTCGATTTTTAACGACTTCTGGGAAGAAAATCGTTAGCTTTGCTGGGGTTCCTTTCGTTCTAATGTTTGCTAGTAATGCCCTAAGTACGTAGAATTCTGTACTATACATTTATTCTTGCAAAACGTGTTAATGAAAAATGTACCCACGCTTGAATAAGAACTATAATATGAGACAGAAACATCATTTGGATGTTGGCATTATGTTAGTAATTATTGCTGGGTTTAATGATGATATTAAGGCACAGTCAAATTTATATGGCCGTAAGGTGTGAATAGCTGGATAAACGTTTCTAACAAATAAGACGAAATTGTGTTTACATTAACTAGTTCAGAATACGTAATAGTTTTTAGATGTGGGCCGGGTATCTCAGTCGGTATAGCGACTAATTATGGGCTGGACGATCCGGGGTCGAATCCCGGTGGGGACGAGATTTTCCGCCGGACCAGACCGGTCCTGGGGCCCACCCAGCCTCATGTAAAATGGGTACCGGGTCTTTCCCGGGAGTAAAGTGCGGTCGGGGCGTGCAGCTGACCACTCACCCCCTTCTAGTGCCGCGGTCATGGAAGAGTAGAGCTATACCTCTATCCACCCTCTGGACCACACCGGGCCCGTAACGGGATCACTTTGCCTTTATATATATATATATATATATATATATATACACATATCACTTTACCTTTACCTTAATAGCTTTGGCATATAACAAACCAACCCTCTCCAGTTAATTAATAGGATGTTTGTAAAATAATAAAAGTTTTGTTTCTTTACGAGTTTACTTACATTAAATACTGACAAGGAAAAAAAGAAATTTTTCAGAAAAACAGTAATACTTCTGCAACCGGAAATTCTGCAGTGAGTGTGAGGTCTGCGATAATGCTGCCGTCACAGATGCCTGAATAAAAGCGAACAATGAAACACCAATAAATCAGAAAATCTTCCAAAGGAGATTCTAAGAAACTAAGTGAGAATGAGGGGCAGGGCTACAGTCATGTGATGGTAACATCGCGTTTGGAATCATTTTAAAGATAATGACAATTAGACGACTACGTTTCGGGGAGACGGACGGTTACCTTCCTTGGGCTGAAACTGCAATTGAAACCTACTCGACTCAGTTGTGTGCAACGGTGATCCAAATAACCAATCAACCAAACAACCAAAATCCAAAACGCTAACTAAATGCATCTTTGCGCGAAACGAAAATCGACGCCCATTGTTGTGATTAGACATTCCTGCTACCGAAACCCATTGTTGATATATGACATGGAACCTTATAATTTTGTATAATGTGAATTTTATTTACACCAGCTGCTTTTCCATTATGGCTGGAGGCATTGACTTGGCCGTAATGACTTTGGTTACAAATGACAATATGTCTTTCTGGAGGGAAGAACGTTGTTTGTGTGTATGTCTGGGGTTTGAGCCCAGATGGCTCAGTCACGGAACCTGAAGGCCAGTGCGAAATGAGGGTCGCTGACGGGGAGAGATATGGGGCATATGCTGTCTTTAACGATATCCTAGTGTTTGCCATAAAAATTAGAAAAATCATGCAACACATCTGTCAGGATAACCGAAAAGTACTAGACACAACTTGTTTTTAGACATTGCCTATTTATACGAGAAGCCTCGTCTCGTTTGCTAATTTTCATTCGCTTTTGGTCAATGACCCATTCTACATTGTTCAGCCCACAACCGATGCAAATGTTTTTCAAGTTACCGAACAAAGGTTTCCTCGCACTTGGCGTCTTTCAGTGGAAGCTTATTGTCAGCGCTTTTTTGCGGTCAGTGAAAAACAGATCCTTCAAATTTTCGTAAATTTGCCATTTGCCAGAATAAAAGCATTATTCGCACCATCTGCATCTTCCTAACGTGGGTGCTGGCAACGAAACTGTGGATGGGGCAGGAATATTTGATCTTATGACGAATGAGCTGATTATGAAAAACAACGTACTTTCCGATAGGCGGACCACATTTTATATACACGAGTGGGCCTATCATACCTTCTTTGCGACCAGATTTATGTGTGTAGACCAGATCAGGCCTGCTTTGAGAGTCATTTCAAGATAACGAGTTGTGTCAACTCAGGCATCCTAAGGTGCTCTTCCAAACGGAGCACTTGGAAGCTTCTCGCAGCCTTAACGAACAGTAGTCTATGCCTCTGCTCTAGTGATGTTGATCACGATAATCCAGTCCTGTAGCCAGTGTTCGAGGTTATTGCAATCTGTATCCACGTAGATGACGAGCAGCATCGACTGGTGGAACGTGGCTGTGATGGATGTGTCATCCGCATAGAGTAAACTAAAGTTGAGGGGAAGGTTATAGCATGTCTTGACGTAAAGGTCAAGACGTAGGGAACTCATACCACCCTGAGCCACTCCATCCCGCACTCTAGGGTGAGTCGATGTGGCGGTGTAAAATGTCTTTTGAAATGTGCGTGAATAGTCTAGTATGATAAGATTCTCATTGGGTAGGCTCAGAAGTTGAGGACTGTGAAGTTGTGCAAGAGATCTCCAATCCGTAAAGTACTAAAGTTTTTCGGTGGAACCAGGGGAAACGCATATGTTAAAAACTCGTCTGGTCGAAGTTCGTATCGACGTCTTACACGAAATAGGCCAGTTGCAAGGCCGCAAAGTGTTTGGATCGGAATCCGAAATGTTCTTCACGAAGAAGTCAGACATCCCCTATTTCACCTACAGCCTAGTTATTAGGGTCTTCTGAAATGCGTTGCCAGTTTTGTAAAGCAGAATTATACAGCCTTCTAGAATGACATTATAACCAAGAGTCATTGCACTAGGACATGACAGGCGTTTAGCTCGCCAACAGTGCTGCCCACAAGAAAGAGTTACGGATTGTACTGAGCGTTTCGGCGAATTCTATTTGATACTGACGTACCCAGAGGCACCTGATTTGAACTTGTAACGGAATTGGTCAATCAAGTGGTGGAAAGGCAGGTAGGAAACATGATACGTCCAATTTGTAAAATGTTTTGGCAAAGTTGACACTGGCATTCTTCGAATCTTTTGACATTTTTCTTTATCAGTTTGAGAGTATTGCTTCCCCGCATCAAAAAATTAAGCAAAAGATTCCAAGTGGTTCTCATTTTATGAAATCGCGATAGACAGGGATAAAGACTGCAGCACGTTCTCAAGCGTTACGGACTGCTTTTTAGAAAAGGAACAAATCTTCAGGAAATCCAGACATTACAGAAATCCCGGAGAATTAGTGTGCAATTTCAGAAAGTGAGTGAAGAATCAGTTGTTTTTAAAAGCCACGAATATTAATTCACCTTATTGTGGTTTCACGAATCGGTAATTGCTGTTGAGCCCAATGATGTGCAACAATTAAATCAAGAGCCTGAAGTGCTGTATTTTTCTGAATATGCAGCTCTAAACAACTAGAGAATTGAATAAGCCAGCTTCAATCCAGTTTCTACACAGAAAGATGAAGAAACGTTTGTGTGATCGGTGACGGGAATTACAGGTCGCGCAGCTTTACAAGACGCCTTGGTCGACAGGAAATTCCTGATTCATTTCGTGATTTCTTGGTGGAAAGAGAAAGTGGTGAACTCAAGAACAGCGAGAGAGACCTTCCTGAAGATGGAATGGAAGAACATTGACCAAATATTGGGTAGAAAAAAGATGCAAATTGTTGAGAAGGTACGTCGAATTTGGATGTGTTTTTCCTCCCCAAAGGGAGAGATTTCTGCTTTCGCCGTGCTTTGTTTAATGAGAACTGTGCAAATCGGACGAAAAAATTAAGCAGTGAGAACAGGTTTCTAACTGGCGTAAACTTAACCCTCGCATTCAGGACCACGGAATTAGTTGTGGACATTGCTCTGAAATTCTATCATGGAAATGGCTGGAAAGTTGGTTCAAAAAGGTGGAATATTTGGTACGAACTTCAACAACGAACTGCAAAAGGAGCTAAAAAGTGGAAAGAAATACTTGAACGCATCTCTGCGACAGTTCAAACCCTTGCTCAGCAGAATTTTTTTCTTCGAAGTCATTGTGAATTACTGCTTAGCATACCAATCCAGAAAATTTTATGGCATGTTTGACTCTCTTATGAGAGATCATTGGAACCCGGTTTTGGCAAATTCTGGCTTTTGTCACACTCTACTTCAGACATTAAAAATGAAATCACGCAAGAATTAATTAGTTTACTGACAACAAGAGCGGGCCAGAACAGTATTATTTCTTCAATCCAAAAGGCCAAGTACTACGGCATTATATTTGATGGGACTCTAGACGGTAGGAACAGACGTCGAAAATTGTAAGATTTGTTGAGATTCAACTACACCATATAGAAATCAAATAAACATTTCTGACTTAGTTTGGCTGGAGTGGGAAACTGCCGCGGTAATGACAATGATTATAACAAAGAGACTGGAACAAGATAGATTGAATTTTGAAGCCTGCAGGGGTCAGTCCTATGAAAAGCAAAAGCACTGGCTTGCGTTCAGTTTTGGACCAATGTCACATAGGTGAATTGATTTTTTCACGCAACACGTGTTATTTTAACACATGGCTGCTTTTTTGGTTCATACTTCCGTGAGGGGGCCATAGTGATGACTGGCCCCGGGAAACAAGAAACCTCACTAGGCTACTAGTGTCAACCAGTCATCTGGGTGAATAGAAGGAAAACAGCGCAAGATTATTCCTTGTTTTTAGTATGAATATCACGCGAGCTTATTTTCATCCTGGTGGGAAATGCTGGCTGCGGAGAGCAGCCTTAGACGCTTTCGTAAGGAAGGCTGGCGCTCGTTTGGGAAGATGTTTGTGAATCCTTTGCTATATATTTTTCGGGTCAGTGCCCTTACCGAGTTTGAAACACTCAAAGGTCTCTTGGACCTTAGCGGGGTTTGTTAACAGAGGTTTACTGTCCGGCACAAAAGTATACGTTCGAACATCCTTATGAAATGCTTCAATTACTGCCTGTTCGGAGGGGTTGTTTACTGTCTGAAACACAGCTTTAGGACTATCAGGCAGGATTTCTGCTCTCTCAGAAACTGAGAGATTTGTTACTCTCAGTGTAAGCAGTATAGGGGAGTCAAGAATCAAGATTAGTGTAATCCGCTTTGTCATCTTCCGTAGCGATTGGTTTTCCTTGTCTATGAATTTCACGGCAGCATTGCATTGATTTTTCCTGGACCTGCTCAACTGATGTTCCACCGACAATTGGAGGTATTTGACCTGGGCTTTCGGACTGGGATTCCTGATGACTTTCCACTGCTTCCTCCCTAATTTATTCAGGTGTATTTCATCCTGAATAACAACAGACACACAAGGACCTTAGTCATCGCGCATCCTCCACTAAGGAGCGGTAATTGTTGATTCCTGGAAGGTACTTGACAATTCCTTACAGCATTTTTCGGTTTCATGTTTTTCCTATATTAGCGGATGATCTGGAATCTTGCATTAGAAGCAAGCCTGGAATGCGACCCAGAAGACTGTTTTGAAACAGGGAGTGATCGGGTATTTCTGAAAGAAGACCGACCTGTAGTTACTATCAGGACTGGCAGAAAATCCGAGCTAAGTGTGTAGCAGACAGGCACATTCTCGAGGAAAACAATTCTTCAGTCGCCACAACTTTGTGAGCATCGGGTGTTGCATTGAAATGGTAGGGAATTGTTATTATTTTAACTCGAAACAATATTTATAACGTAAATAATTGCAAGTTGATTCCTCTGAATCCGCACAGGGCCCAGCGCTGGGTTGTTGTGAACAAGATAATGAAACCCCTGGTTCCATTAAATGCGTGGAATTTCTTGATCGGCTACGTGGCATTCAGCTCCTAAAGAGAAAATTATTCTTCGGATCACCTTCAAAATATCATGTCAGCAGTAGAAAGCATTAATAATCTTATAAGGCAACGCCAAATTTGTTACAGTGTCACATTATGACGAAGCATTAAGGAGCAGACTTATAAGTTCACGCATTTTTTATTTTGGCACTAAATGAAACCGTAGTTAGATTTATCCTTCCGTTGTTGTAATGCCGTTGCAATGCCGCTGTCAAGAATCGACCTCAAATTCCTCACTCTTCTGGCCCAAGTCACTCTACCGACCGTTGTATTATGGCTTTAAATCTTAAGCATCAGAAATGGTAATGACAAACAAATCTGTGTATCTCTTAGAAACACAAGGCCCGTTTCTCACAAAAAAAGGATGCATAATCCCCATTCCTAAAAAAAATTCTACATGAAAGAGTATTTTCCCCTCTTCTTTGGCGGAGGTACTAACTAACCAGCCAAGCAAGCCGTGAAGCCGGTAGTCTCAACCCCATCCTCCCCTCTAGTTTCGCACATTATTGAGCGCTCGCCGAGCCGAGATCACCCGCCCACCCACAACGCCAGACTCAGCTAAGCCAGGAACTGAAGGGAAGGGAGACACGAGTTAAAAACTGAAGTTACTTGGCGCCCGCGGCCAACTCGGTATGCTTAATATCTCACAACTTTCGGCATAATTGTAGCACGTGCTTATCGCGACTGAAGCCGACGTTCGGAAGTCACTAATCATTACGACTTTGATTTACTATGATGCCCTTGATTTGATGATTGTGGAGCACAGTAGAGGGGTCAGGTTTGTTGAGAAGTGTAGGAAACATCACAAAATAGGCTCTATCGAAAAAAATAAGAAATTGTTTATTTCAGGCACAGGTGAAATTGTAACAAGGCTAAGAAATGTGGACATTAGGAGGTAAAACAAGAATACTTGAAGTAGATTGTTTAATATGTCATATATGAGGTTCTCCCAGCGGTGTCAATAATATGTAAAGCCTTTTGCAATGTGATGCCACGTAATCTGGCGGAAATGTGCCCACTTTTCAGGGAAAATTGCCGCCTCCATAACCTGGGTAAATGACGATGAAAACAGGAGGATTCTCTGAAACGTTGGTGCATTTGCAATTGGCTACACGGCGTCACAGCTGCCTGATACATTTACTTCGCATAAACGCGATGTTTTCTGTGTGCCGTAGGCGTCATCTCGGCTGGTGTGTCAGTCCCCGTTCAGATCCCAACACAAGCCCCAGACCTCACCTCCAACTACTGGCCACGAATCCAGTGATCTCAACTTTTCGGGTTTCCGCCGCCGAGATTGCTCGTGCAGCAGGAAAACCCCGTAGCTCCATCGCCATCTTGCTCTTCAACGTCAACAACGCCTGTCGCTGCGACGACTACAAACAGCATCGCCGCATCGACTCTGCTGTTGCACCATCACGCCAGTTCGATGTCCATATCTCAGCAGGTGCCTCGCGATGGCGACCCGACGACAGGTGTAGGTGACTCCACACAAACGCAACATACAATGGGCATTACATCCCACCACGACGCGCACTAAAATAAACGCTGCTGCCTCCATCGACAAGTTCAAAAACGCCTATGTTGTGTAAACTTTCCGATATAAAAATAATTAATTTAAACGTAGTTTGCAGTGAAGTTAGGCCTTTTAAATCAGTATTCTTCCTTCCAACAACCTTACCCTTTTTCACGGATTGTTACTATGACTCTATAAACTACTAATCTACACACGTTTATTTTCTATTACAACGTTTAGGTTAGTTATCATTACAGGTTTGCTGGTATCACACTCAAAACTACGAATATGCTGTTACAACAAAAAAAAACGAACAATAGCACTAGACCAATCGACTATTTATAGTTGAAATCTCAAGTATTTAACGTCTTACATTTAAGAATTCAAAGAAGGGGCTTTCCGTGGAAATGTGGTAGACTGATGAAACAATGAGAGATGAAAACTTCTTTAATTTTAAAGATACAGTATCAAATAACTGAAACTGAGTAAAATAAACTAACTCAAGAAATTGTTAGAATTTCAGTATAATAATAATTTTTTATTTATCTCAAGATTAGGAAAAAAATACTTTAAAAATCTCGCTTTTTTCCATCTTATCCAGATTTGTAACAAAAATGAGGGCATTGCTTTCAATATTGCTTTACATACTGGTGACGTTCCTTACAAAACTAAAAATAAAGCAGTTTCTTCTTATATTTTCCTAAAAATGACATTCGTTGCTAAAAAAATATATACCATGGAAACAATATATTATTTTTGAGACGGTACAAATTTCTAAATCCTATCTGTCCGTATTAAATTCTTCTATTAACGAGATCGTCATGCCTTAGCGTAGTTCTGTTCACTTGTGTCTGGACCGTTTTTCTTATTACGATATACGTACAACTGTAATTAACCTGCGAATTTGAATGGAAGAATAAATTCGACTAGTCTGTTCCGTACATGATTCATTGTCAGTAACGTGTAATGGTATTAATGTCCATCCACCGCCTGTTTTTCTATAAATACGACTCTAAATACAATAAGCACAAAGGTATTATCTACGAAGTGTCCATGTATCTTACATATATACAAGAACACACCCCCTCCGTTTCCTGTTTCCTACAATGGACCTAACAGAGAACACTAAAGATTTTAACAAATTCACTCCGTAATCTTGACAACATGTACGGTAGTCACAGTTGTTAAACAGTATGCCAGTACTGTAGAAAATTTTTGGATCTAGTTCTGCTCCTCTTTCCAAAACTTATTTCAATAACACGAACAAATACCAGTTGCAGGTCTGAGTGCTATGCTGCCTTAAGTTTCTGTATAAAACCTACTGCGATATTGACAAGGAGAGCAACAACAACCCGAGCGAAGTACGGAAACTATTGATTGTTTAAAATATGTTTAAACAACTTATTTTACCGCATAAAAACGTCCATTTTCTTTACAAAGTAGCATAATTTTCCGTATCATGGTTTAAATAATTTTATTCAAACACTAGTATGTTTATCATCATTCAAACTTCTGATGGATGTACAATTCCTAAACAGAACCTGTACGAATTTTTCCATGTGTAATGACTGTTTCTTTCCCATTCTGCTTCACATGAGTAAAACATTGCCTGCGTAATATGAATATATGTAAAATACATACGCGATTCTCACAGTTTAGTGTCGCTTTTGAATTACATAGTAACGATATTCTCATATACCACCTTACACCGATTTCAGTATTTCCTGTCGACTACAGATCTACAAATATCCTACACAAAATGTTGAATTCCCAAATACAATTATATTTCGATTGGCCCCTTTCCCAATTTACTCAAAATGCTATAGGTCTATGTGCTTCTAAATATATCAATGACGATTTACTAAAAAGAGTAAATGAGGCCCGTATGCTTAGCGTAACAATGAGTGTGCGTCCCCTCTACTTTGTTTAGTTATTACTAAAAACCCTAAAGTTTGTGAAAAATAATCCAGGAGTGTTGGACATACAATGGGTGTCTGATCTTCCTCTGAAAATTTTGTTTCAAGTAATTTTATATCCTACAAGTATTTAGCGAAAGAGGCTCAAAATTTGCACTGAAAAACAGCAACTGAGTTTTAAAAAGTCGAAAGATTTCAATATAGTAACTAATAAGAAATGTAATGTAAATGCACTCGGCGATTCTCGTGTTGTTATTTGCTGACGGGCTACAACGACGAAGTTATTAGGAGCGTATCGGCTAGTTTTGAATCCGAACGCGACAAAAATACTTCTCTTCAGTTCAAACATGTTTGGTCATCAAACCCTAAACACACTCAGCTCACAGCTAAAAGCACCGCTTCTGAATTTAATTTGATTTATTTTTAATATAATTTTAATATAAATTATGAACTTTTTCAATACATTCTTATAATAAAACCAACGAGATGCACTAATTTCTCAAATTCATCTTTGGAATAAAACTCTACATGTTTCGGGCAGCTGTCCGAAAAATGTAGAGTTTTACTCCAAAAATAAATTTGAGAAATTGGTGCACCTCGTTGGTTTTATTATAAGAACATATCTCGATGCACGGCCCTCTGAATGTCAAGTTTTTCAGTTTTTCCATCATATATATATGTATATTTTTAAATTTTAGTAGCAGATCCAACAGCATACCGCCACTCTCTCTGATGCCATTTGATTACCCTTTTATAGGTACAGACAAGACAAATGCTTCACATCGGCCGATATTATTGTAAATCAGACTGGATTAAAACAGAGTGATGAATATTAGAGTAAGGTCTAACATTTCCTAATTATTGTGGCTTATTATCATTATTTCTGTACGACTGCACACTTTATTGTGTATGGAATAGACACAAATCAAGTATAATAACAATGACAGCAATATGTTTCAGATCATGATCAATCAGTAACACTACACTTGTTTTCTTCACTGAGGAAATTTCGATAATCAACGGGAAGAACACAATGTTGGCAAGCTCGAACCTTCAATGCATATTTTACTTACGGGACGTAGTTAAACTAAAGGGTGTTATTGGAAGTTTTCCTTACGACAGTTTTTTTTATGGATGAATCGTAACATGAGAGTTGAATTTTATTGTAACCATACGCAAGTAAGTTCTTTATTAAAAAAAACTCTAATTTTAAATTTTTTACTAACGCCCCTTTCCAAATCAAATATAAATCGCAACATTTATTTTTATTGCAGCTTCTTATGATTACTTTGGAAGTAATTCACTGTATGTGCAGTTGTAGTGTCTAAGGGTGTGGCAAATAAGTTTAATTATTCCGAATTAGAGCTCTTAAAGTCTTCAGATATTCTTGGTTTACTTGTAACACGATGTACAATAGAGAATAACGTCACCCGGAATACAGGGTAATAAGACTCGTGGGGAGAGAATTCTCCCACTGCAAAATTAGTGCTGTCAGCTGGCGATCCACGAGACTGAAGTTGCGGCAGATTCAGAATGGAAGTGAGCGCCGATAAATAAAACTGTAATAGTAATATAAATATTATATGGACCCGAACAATGAAGCAAATGTTAATAATATGTATTCTTGACGAGCAGTATTACTTTTATATATGCATTATTAGTGGTATAATTGTGTCAGTCATGTGAGTGGTTTAGTAAATCCTGTCCAAGACTTATGGCGTCACATTACATTACTGTCGCCAAACAGTGAAGCTTTCATTTTCTCATTACCTAAAATGCTGATAATAAAGTGAGGCTTTCTATACTGTGCAAGCTAAAACTTATAATTTAGTGCATCAGTGATAATATATACTGAAAATTGACGAATTTATTTAAAAATACTCAATGGCTTTTCTGAGATTGAAAGTGACAAGTGATTTTGTTATTTTACTGTTGTAAGTAAGTTGCTGTCATAAACCGTGAGATATGCAAAGTTCAACACACGTTCCTTCCTTCTTCATAACAAACACCTATTCCGTAAAAAGTAAAAACGTTATTAGAAAGGGAAGGTTAATTTTATCGCAGAATGTTCTAAACCGTTAAATCTTCAAGGCTGAAGCTCATGTAGCAATTATATGTTCATATAAATATTCGGTTACTACCTCACTGTAAACACATTGCGTCTCCATTACTGGACCAAACAATTAACATCATTATTAAAAGAAACTCTATTAAAGTAACGTGCGGGGATTTTTAACCTTAAAACACGTGGGGCATCGAGTGAATACTGTGTATATTTTTAAGTATTTATAAGTGGAATATCCCGTTTTGATGAAGATATACAGATACATGAATAGCAGCTGTTAGTAACAACTAACTCTTTCTGTACGTTGTACGGTATTTGAAATGACTGAAGTCGTTCAGCCACATTACTGACCCCTCTTGCTCAGTAACAGTCATCTACCGACAGACAGCTCTTCCACATATCCAGCTCACGCGTTGCGCATTGGCCTGAGATGACGAAAGAAACGTCAAAGCACGACGCCCGTGTTGCGATTCGTACAAGAAATCGTATTTTTAAATAAAGAGTAGTTTGGTTTATAGAAGGCACAACTTATATCCAAGGGGTGGATAGCACCATAAAGTATTACACATAAGGCTAGTATGCCATAGAAAATTCATAATTTCTGCACATAAGTAAATTATCATTAAAATACGGATTACGAAACAATGTTTTCCGTTACATTCTCTTATCAATCCAGACCGTCATACGCATAATTTATATATAATGTTTTTAATATAACTGAACTATGCGAAATACAGTACAGTGCAGTACAGTACAGTAAAGTACAGTACAGTAGAGTTCAGTACAGTAGAGTAAAATACGGTACAGTACCGTGCAGTACGGTAAAGTAGAATACAGTACAGTACAGTAAAGTGCAGTACAGTACAGTGCAGTACAGTACAGTAAAGGACAGAAAGTACAGTACAGTACATTACATTATAGTACAGTACAGTAGAGTACAGTACAATAAAGTACAGTACATTACATTAGAGTACAGTACAGTACAGTAGAGTACAGTAGAGTACAGTACAGTACAGTACATTATAGTACAGTACAGTACAGTAGAGTACAGTACAGTACAGTGTATTACAGTACAGCACAGCACAGTACAGCGAAGTACAATAAAGTACAGTACAGTACATTAAAGTACAGTAAGTACAGTACAGTAAATTACAGTACAGTACAGTACAGTACAATACTGTACAGTACAGTAAACTACAGTAAAGTACAGTACAGTACTTTACAGTAAAGTACAGTACAGTACAATAGAGTGAAATATAGTAGAGTACAGTACTACACAGTAAAGTACAATACCGTACAGTACAGTACAGTACGGTAAAGTACAGTGCACGGACACGAGGGCGACTGTCGGCATTCATCGAAGTTAGATCTGTCTGTTGGTATTTACGTCGCGACCACCATGGTGTCTGTATTAAATTACAAATTCTGCCAAATTCCCTCGTTGCACTTCTGTAAGTTCTAAAGTCTGCCAACTTCTCTGATCGTATGTAGGTAAGTTGGAAAATCTGCCAAATTTTCTGACCACACTTTGGTAATTTATAAAGCCTGCCAAATTCCCTGAGTTTACTCTCTTAAATTCTACCTTCTGACGACTTTCGTAATTTTACTTCGCTCATTTCTAATGTGTACCGACCTATCTGACCGTACGTTAGTCAATAATGTGTGTTGAATTACTTCACTAAACATCGGTAAGTTCTAATATCGGCCTACTATACTAACTTACTTTGGTAAGTTCTACGTTTTGCCGACGTCCCTCAATGTGCTTGGCTTCCCGCGCCCTCCCTAGGAGCCGACACATCATTTACCATGGAATTATTTATTTATTTATTTTCGAACTGCGATTAGTATAGGTACATCTAATTACATATATATTTGGTAGAGATGGATTTGAAGAGCAACAAACTATTTTTGAGAGATAAAAACTATCATCCTACAGTATAAAATCAATTTCCTTCTTTGTGACGTCATCAAATCATGCGAAATTTTGAGTGTATCTTTTGTAATGCATTTGATGACGTCAGTAACTCAGGCTATGCAAGATAATGAACTGGAAAGGTTTTGGAATGAAGTGTCTGTGGTATACTGACATTTTCCTGGGAGGAGTAACTGAAGAAAATCACGAAAAGCTCAGCCACGACAGTCGTTTTCCCGGCCGAGATACTAATACGAAGCTTTCGACATAATGACTTAATGTATGAGGCGTTCAGCTGCATAAGTGTTCAAAACAATTCCATACTTATGTGTTACAGTACATTTTTAACCCTTTAAACACCGATTTTAATCCCATCTGCCCTTTTCTAGCATTATTCGGAGCTCACCATATTCTCCACGTTAGCAGGTAAAGGGTTAAACAGATGGACTGAAACTCTAGTACTTTCTCTCAAATTTTGCCGGCCATCTTTAAATTTTCGCCCGGTTGGAGACGAAATAATTACAATAAACGTATGTTTGTTTTGAGGCAAGGAGGGAACAACACTCTAATTTTATTTTTGCTAAAGTTCTTTGCAATCGCAACTATGAATAATATAAATAAAGCAATAGACTTTACGCCGTGTATCTGGAAGAAATTTACGGAAATTTCGAAGGAACCCGCTGCATCCTTTACCAGGATAGAATAAACTATCAAAAATTATTGGCGGCGGTGATCAGACACAATTTAAAGAATGAGCACTTTGAATTTTCTTCACTGTGGCAACAACGCCTCGCAAAGGAGACGTTAAATTCTTCACAAATGTATGGCATAACTCACGCTTAAATGAATATCGATCTAAGGGCATTCATCTCCTGTTTTATAAGTAAGGAGTTTTCACAAAAATAATATAATACGGACCATACCTTCTTCCAAATTCCTCTGTAAGAAATAAATTAAGGTTGTTTTCATATGAAATAACGATACAGTAATTTTGAATCCTGTAGATGTTACGCTGTATCGACTGGTGAAAAGTTACCAACTTTAAAAATTGGTAGTGCCTTCGTCTTCAGTACTAATCAACCCTTCAGGACTTACTGACCTTGAAAACGAAGGCACCAGTCGACACCACGTAACATCCCAGAAGACTTGAAATTTTCACCACCACCACCACCACCACCACTGTCAGAACGTCAAATCTCGCATATGACAGAACATTCACGGCCAGGGCGATATTTCGTGCAAATATCGGAAACTGTGCGAGAAACATACAGCAATTTTGGTGGGCATGGATGGTTGTTAATTCTGTACTTTAGAATTGAAATCGAATGAAGAAATACATCGTGATTGTGATGCAAACAACGCCGCTAATATCCTAAGCTCACGTTCATCTAAATAATACTTATGCAAGTAGTTCCTACCTCACAGTAAACAATCTCTTCTCCCTAACAAAGGTAAAAACCTGCTAATGCTCTTCAAGAGAATAATCGATGTTTATTGTGAGAATCGTAAATAACACATAAATACACTCTCTGGTAAAAATCAGGAGATCTTAATGTTAAAGGTGTGTGCGGAACATTTAGGTGCCGACGTGATTTAAATGGTTAGATAATGTGGCAAGCTTGTCACTCTGTAAGTTGCTTGCAATACAAACGCAATAATTTGATGATCTTAGAATACATAAACCAGCGACGTTATTACTGGTGTATTAAAATAATGTAACATCTGTGTTGCCATAGTGACGGAATTTCGTTGCACGGTAAATTTTATATCAACTCTCCAAATGCTCCACCTTTAACTACAATTTGCACTTTGAATTGTTTTTGAAAAAATAATATCTAGCTAATAAATGTCTGTAATAAATGTCACACAATTTTTCTAGTTCCTATTTCAATTTGTTTTTACAAAAAAAAAAAGCCAGGAGAGGTAAATAATGTTACCGTCAATAAAAATATTATTTCAGTTAACATTTGACCGTTCTGTAATTCCCCCCGTTTCATTCGTTCGTTTATAATTCTAATTGAAACTCAAAATGCTCAGACCATATTTCAATAACATACCAATTAACAAGTAAATGTTGTGAATAATGACTTTGTTGCTGTGATTATGTATAATTATAATTAAATACATTACTTATGATTGTTTTAGTGTGTAGATCCAATGTCGCATAAATAAAAGAGATTTCAAAGTTTCTTGTGTTTATTTCATTCGAGATTGAATCCTCAACCTATTTGTGTCATTTTCTTTCCGTTTTAGATTACTTGCACATCAATGCGTATTGATACGCATACTGGTTATTTTACTGTAACTTGACATGAATCTTTTCTAAGTCCTTTCCGATGCATATCCTTTCTAGCCTACTCAAGATCTGGCGTCATTTTGTGGTCATTACCCGGTACTCTCATTCTTTTCAAATTACTGATAAAGCCTTCTTTTTCCTATGCTTTAATCTGTCAACAAAATGTTAGATTTGACTAATCCGTTTCACATTATCAGTGTACAATAATCTGTGTACGCTGATGGTGTGAAATTGAACGTATTGCGCGGTATGACGGTTAACTACCCGTAGTATATGTATATGTTGAGAACACATAAGCATAAAACACTGTAATATGCTTCTACGCATATTTCTCATTTCCGTATAAGTCCTGGAAGACCGTCATGTTTCGGATCCTTTTAGACAAAAAGGTTTTCTTTACATACAAATAAGTTTATAACTTTTATTGGCTGTTCAGCACCAGAAGAAGAAGAGGTTAATTAACTGCTACGATAGAGCAGAAAGATACATACATGAGTATTTCGAAAAGCAACCATATAATATAATATATGCAGGCCTCATCTAAATAAAACCTAAACATAAAGGCTGAGTTGTCCCTGCAGGGTAAGACCGCCTGTTGGATCCCCTATATAAAAAAAAAAATTTTCAGACAAAAGTTAAAGGAAACAAAATAAAGAACAGTTTTCTCTCACGAACGTATTCATTCGGAATTGAACCACAAACTTGTCGGTTGTCTTACTGCACAAGAAGGTATATTTTAAACAAAAATGTCCTAGAAGTCAGTATCGGTTCAGTTGGAGCATGTTCATTCCTAAACTGGACCGCAGAGCAAAGAATACTTGAGAGCGCCCAAATAGTACATTTCCAACAAATGTCCATTGCGATAATCAACCAGTACTCTCTCCGTAATTTTTCTCCCCTCGTTCCTTATTTCCCGCGATTCTATGTCCTAAGTATCACAAACCTTAAGGAAGAGGAAAGTGATACCAAAATTGAACCTGTATATTCACGTACTGAATTCAAATCCAGTGTCTGCCTGCTGATTAATGAAACCCACAGCTTTGAAAATTTATAACGTAGGGTTTACCCTCATTTTGCTAAAACGGACCACATGAAGTAGGTGGTCCAATATACGAAACCGCTGCCGGTCCAGTCTAGAGCCACACGCCATTTTTCTTCTCATTGAAGATTTTCAGAGATTGGATAGCACAGTAGAAGATATCAAGGCTCAATTTTTTTTCGAAGAAAGCTGTGCTTGTACCTATTGAGATGGAAATGCCTAAATGAACAGTATTTCTTGTCGCAAAAGCAGATGTAGAAGCGAAAAATAAGATGAAGCACGCATAAAACACAATAAAGCACGCCACAAATAGAAACATTTCCCGATCACTACCAAACTTCCTTCGTAACTTTGGGGGGGGGGGGGGAGGGGGGCTTCGACGTTTTGCCACAAGTGACGACCATTACTATCCGTCAGTTTACATGGCAATGTTTCTGTTTGGGGAATTGCGCAATTTACGCGGTTTCTTCTAATTAATCCAGAATCATGTTAAGATGCACGAAGGTAAGGTAGAACTATAGCTCCATGCATTCCTGACCTAGGCCAGTGATCAACCTCTCACTTCGGCTGCTTTAACCGCGGTAACATTTGGATAAGAAGAGTTGCTATGAACCTCAGCCGGTCTGGGCGATGTCGAGAAGAGACACATCAACATCTATGCCGGGAATAAAACTGCGATTCGTCTATCGTCCAGCCCCTCTCTTAGTCATCATACAGTCACAAAAAACCAAGTTTGTGAAAGATTTATTACCATACAAAGTAGTTCCAAAACCTCGCATTCAGTGACACAAGACGGTCTGTACGGCAGCATCACGGGTACTTGATGTTGACTAGCTATAATGGATACCCAGTTCATTAAAGATGATCACGTGCCACGGTTGTTGTTTCCGCCTATCCGCCAAATTATGACTGCCCGAAGGAAATTAATCAGTATGTCATTGGCATGGCACCCAGTTTCCGCATTACTTTCCAATAAAAATTTATCTCCACAAAAGTTAAACACTGTATACATATGTCATATCCCACAGTATTTCAGGACTCCAAACCAAATGGTGCTTTCCACAACTGTCATATTAATGTTGTCGATGTATGGAATAACAAGTATGATGGAGGTATGGCTGATCTTCATAATGTATAACCTTTTATGAGTCACAGAAGTTTTCACTTGACAGCAGTGGGTGCAGGTGCAGCATGATCACCACTTGCCTCTACCTTGTGTAAAGGTTAAGAAAACTTTACCTTTTCAGTGTACTTGAACAGACCTAAATTCAGAGTTGTTCTACCCCGACGACAGACACAGCTAGTTCCTCTAAAGTCTATCACATAATATGGTGTAACATCTGGGACAACAGTTACCTTATATACACTAGTCAATTATTCACACAGGTAGATTCTATTCACAAGGAATAAGAATGTATTTTTTTAAGAGTTCATTTTATTTGCTCTCTTCACAATCACCAAAATCATACAGTTAATGAACATGCTTCACTGACATTTTTAAAAAACAGAAACAAAACATTTGAATTACAACAAACAGTAACTGAAAAAACACAACAGAACTCAAAATGGAGGGCATTTCCTGGATTTATCAAGTGATGACTGTGGCTTAATACTTCAAAACACACCACCAAATAAAGGTTAAACTGCCTTATGTATACACAGTGTGAAAATAAAAAAGTTTAAAGTCACAAGATCATAACAATTCCGAAAATGGAAATATTGTGTATGCACAAGAAAAGCAAGACAGGTACAGAAATTCAACAACAAATATCACACTGAACACAATATATCAATATACACACTATATAAAACTAGTGGAAAATAAAAATGTTAAAATGTATTTTACTGGCCTTTAAAATTATGGTCTTGTGGGATGTAATACCATGCAGTCTGGCAGACAGGTACCATGCAGCAGGAAAACCTACTACCCCTTCCACACACTTCCATCACGAAGAGAGAGGCAACAGGTGCCTTCGAAACACTGACACCTATCTGCCAGACTACATTTAGTCACATTCCATAACATCATGATCTTGACATTTACCATGAGCAAATCCAAAACATCACTAATTAATCTTGTTCCCAAAAGTGGGCTGTAAAGAACAATAAAAACAGTGACACTCATCCCGCTAACTTCACTTGTATCTCTTGCAGTGGCATTTGGGTTGCATGCTTCTTGGACCTGTGGCTGGTAAACTAACAGTTGATGGGATGGGATTACAAAATAGTAAGTCCATGGCTAGACTGGCCTCTTTTACTCATCTCAACAGCAAATTAAAGGAGCTTGCTAAACAGTAAACACAGTATTATTGTATGACAAAATCATTAAAGCGACGAACTTTGGGCAACCTTACACAGCGACTGGAGGGTGATGTAAAACCAATATTACAGTGATCAACTTAAAAAAGTATCCAAATAAAAAAAAAACTACAATCTGCATCTCATTGAACATTAGAGACATGCCGTTTCAGAACATTATCGAAATGTACCATCACTGTCCTGAATACTTTCATAAATTCTCTACCATTTTTTGCAGGACAGGAGCAATAATATCTGCTATCATAATGTCAATCACAATTTCAGGATTCACTTTGCTGTTGCATGCCTTCTGGTTTTAGTAAAATATGAAATTTGGATAGATGTTACATCCAGGGACCTAATAATCGCAGATGTACAGATAAGACACATTTTAATGCATTTGGAGATGTTTGAAATGGATTATCCTCTACAGTGCTACACTATACTGAAATCAAGTATTAGACCACAGAATAAGTTATTCATAACAGGGTGCACAAATGAGGATGAGGTATGTTATAGCATTTTTACAAGTGCAATACCCAGAATAATAGCATCCATTACTAATTATGAGTTTATAGATCCCTCTCCTATGTAAATGATAAACAAAAAATACACATAAATATAATAACCAATATACACATATATACACATTCCAATAAATATGCTAAATATTAATACTACCAGCACTTAAATAAATCTGTAAAGCTAATTACCGAATCAAACATAAATATATTGGCAGAAGTGGGCAGTTGTAAGAATTTAAACTGCTCAGTGCCACCGTTTGAAGAAAGAGAAAAAGCCAGATGATTGTGCAGGTGATTCAAACACATTATCGTTCCCAACTGAAGCTGTAATACATGGAATGTGAACTGGTGGTGTATCTGCCTCAATAAGCAGCGGTGTACGCTCTGTTGCAGCCTGGCTTGAATAAGGGAACCGCCGTCGTCTGAAATGCTCCCTATGCCTTGAATTTGGAGGAGGAGGGAATGGTGGCTTGCCTCGCTGTTTATACCACTGAATGGCAAAACCAATTATCGCAAGTGCAATCCAAACTATACAGAGATATGTATCTGAAATATGGAACATTTTGTTTTTACTAAAACAGTACTCTATAATTACTTCTACAAAGTACACACACTACATACAACAGCCCGAAACTAGCAGCAAAACAATACCATGACTAAGGTTCAACTGTTCCATTCTTAGTAACATGCAGCACAGCACTGTGGATATTTGAATAACGTCACAAGAGAAAAATCTGCATGACATAAGCTATAAAAATGTTAGGTGGTAAAATGTGAATGGGAATAAATGGCATTGTCTGTCACTTCTTTCTGTATAAGCATTCAAGTAATCTGTTGCCTCACCACCAACATTCCATTAGTTACGATACAAAAAGAATTTTCAGTCTGAATAAACAGAAACATTTTAATAACTACACCTTCTGAACTACCAGAATGAATGATTTTATGGACGTCAGACTGACTTAGGTACTGTACAAAAAACGTGGACCTTTTTAACTAACATAGCTTTATTCTAGCTTCAAAATTTACTATCACACAAACACAAGTATATTTGTTGAGCATTTCTTCCATACATAACTTATAACTGTAATAAAATTATAATAATGAGTAACACACCTCTTGTTTGAAATGGAGGATCTATAACCGCCATTCTGAAATCTTTTACTGTAGCCCTCCTGATAATATTGACTATGATGTACTTTAAGTTGGATCCAATATAATGATCAATTGGAATGATAACAGCATATGCTCCAAGCACAGCACATGCAATCATATTTGCTTTCTGTATTAGGGACAGAAATATCAATGGCACTGTCATTGCAATGCAACTCAATATCATCCAGAAGTTGACATCAATTTTCAAAACATTCACATCCCCTGAAAACAAAACAACCAATTTAATTCTAAGTTATAAAGGTATGCATTAAACTGCTTTTTCAACCACAGGGTCAACTAACTCATACACATCTAAGTACAAATTTCAGAAATGCAGATACTTGCTTAAAATTCTTCTGCATGAGAATAAAACCTAGTTCACAGAAATTTAAAAACAGACAAAAGGACTACTATAATGAAACATGTCTTACACACCAAGTCAGACTGCATATTCACATGTATATACTAGGCACTGACAATAAATAACATGTTGCATACCTATCAAACCATACATTGTGATGCCTGCAATCACAAAACCTAATGTCAGTGTAGAAAGGAGAACAGAAAACACTGGTATTCCATAGCACCACCATAAGCACAGCCAAAATGTTCCAAAACACAGCCCCAGGATCACTGACAAGATTATATTTACTGAAACAACAATTAACAACAAAAGTAGTAAATTATACATCAGCATTAAGCTTGTCTTCTGGGTTCAGTGTTCCACCCTGAAGACAGAGGCAGCACATTCCTCCAAAACACTGTTAAATATACATCAAGCTATGTGGCATTATGTCCTACAAGACTGTACCTTAATATTCAATGTTAAACCTCACATATGCAAGTATTGTATCGTTCTCAATGGCTTGGAAAAAAAATGCTTTCGATCAGCATGAAAGATTTTGTTCTAACTTCACAGTCTATTAATGGACCTTACCTTGTTAAAAGCTCACCACTTCAACTCAGCATTTAATTTTAACACCTCACAAGTATGTACTGACAGTACATATGCATAATTTGCTGTGTAATCTTACACTATTTACAGCAGCCACAGCTGCTGAAGGGATGTGCAAGCACTGCAGCAGAGCATCTAGATGTGTTCTACATTCCTAATTTCTTGTTTTTAATTACATGAGTAAACTTTAATTTCTTATTTTGAGTGTTATTCCTTCCCTAAAGTTGTGGATGTAATACTGATACTAACAAGGAAAGAAATATATTCCAGGTGAAATACAGGTACATTTGCTAGGTTTATAAAACTCATGACTGTTAAGTTACCGAATACATCTGCCACAATTTGTAGAACAAGTAACTGGTACGGCTGTGTTCACTTATGTTCATCTGAACACAGTTCAGTGTAATTCGTGCTGCACCTGCCTGTGCCACTAGCATGCATTCTTATAACTCTTGTTGCAAAACTCATTTCTCACCAAATTACTGGTACACAACTTCAAATTACTTTCCATGCAAATTATATAAACATAAACATTTAGGGATTTCATACTGTGTATCAAGTTGTGGGTTTCAGAATATAATGATAACATCATTTTTGCAACTAATGCTGTACATCTACACTCTGTATCACATACACATATAATGCAACTTATTATACAGTGCATATTTAATCTCTGTGTTAGCATGGCAGTTGTAATAGCAGCTTTATTGCACAGCTAACAGTCCATTATTTCATCTGCAGTCCAACTTACCTTATGTCATAGAATAGTCTCCAAGTGCTGACAAGCTTCTAAGCATGCCTCACAACTGCTGAAAATATTTCTAAACACTTGACAGATCTCAACTTGAAATAATAAAACTTCTCTTCAAATACAGATTCTCATTTCTTGCATGCAATAAACATTATTCACACAAGCTCTTATCTTTCAGTGTCCCCCACAAATACCATCATGTGGATTCAAAGCTACAAATCTTGGAAGCTACAATCTATGAGTTACCAACTGTTCACCAAATACCTCTGCTGAAAATTTTGCTGTGAGCCACAACACTGAACTGCATGAAGGAAGCAAACATTTTTCACTCCTCAGCTAATTTTGTGAAAAAACAAGGGCCCTATGATTTTGCATGCATCCAGAGCACATGCGTATTTTTATCTTGTTCAGCACTGAACCAGACATTTGAAATTTATCCAATGTTGCACGCGAACATGCGCGCGCACATGCACACGCCAGCACTACTGATATGGGATATGTTTGACAACTTGAGGCAACATGTCTTCCATGACAACATGCAATTTGCAACAGAGTTGCAAGGAACACTTTTTGTTCAACAGAAAACATTTACCACATGCAACAACCTCTCGCAATAGATACAAGACAGAGATGGTCAAGTCTTGTGGCACAGCACAAAAGTAGGAAAGGTGAGGCAATGTTTCATTCAGTGGCCTTGATTATCAAACTCAATTTTTCCCATGCTTGAACACGAACCTAGAGATACACTTTCTGTATCAGCCTTTATTGACTGCAGAGTATATGTATATATGTGGTTAAAACATGTTCCTTTTAACTCTACCTAATACTGACTGACACATGATGAAAACAATATGCTATGTATGTACACCACTGGTTTGCAAGATGGTACCGAACATTCTTTCAGGAACTCCATTTTTCAACATGTACCCTTATGAGTTACTGTCTTCTACACTGCCAAACAATGACAAGAAAACCTGTTAAAACTTGCAGTTAGGTGAAAGTGAATAATTCAGTAATATATGGACCAGCTATAAATAAAAGACTGCACTCATAAATTTCATCTTAAATTTGGAGTCTGACAGATCAACCCTTACTTATTCACTATAACCACTTCATAAAACAACTGTTACTAATAGGCAGTAAGCATAGTCCAAAACATGCTTCATACCTGTACCAGGCAGTGTTGAAAATGCTGCTATAACAATGTAGAACATTAGTCCACCAGACAGAAAACCAAGCAAAAATGTTTCTGTCTTGAAAAATTGATGTCCACACAGACAGACAAACAGACCAAGGAAAAATATCACTGCACATAAAACCTTTGAAAAAATGGTACCTGAAACAGAAACAACTAGGTCAGCACTGAAATCAGAGTAAGCAAATTGTATGTATCAATGACTTCTTATGACTACAGTCAACTCACTCAGAACATCACAGGCATCTGTCCAATATACAGTGCTGCATGCATAAGTGAGTGAAGGTACATATGCAACTGCTGACCTTCCAGACTTGGCAATAACACTGTACACTGATCCTGTACCTGGGTAAGCACTGTAAATTCGTCGCATCTGAGAACCCTCTAAGGGTTCTGGAACCTGAACAAAGAACATGAGTGTAACATTAATTTTACTCAGAGTACTTATTAGTTCAAAAACATAGTGCATACACTGGAGAAAATGATGTAATACATGAATATTTTGAAATTGTAGTTTATAACATAGTTATTTAATGCCTAATGTAACAGAATAAATACTGTGATATATAAGGTTTCTTCAAACAAAGCCACATTCAGAAGAGTGTTACCGATATACAACACAGTCAAACTCTGTTATAATGTTATGAAACAGACCAAATGTTTTGTGTCATAAACAATTGATGCTCTGAGGAGTACAATGTTACAGTTACCAGAGATGAATTAATTGACATAACAGATCATCTAATGCATTTTCATATCCTGTTTTGTGCAAGTTGCTTTAATACAGCACATCCCAGTATTAAAAAAGGATGTGTTCTTGAAAACGTATCAGCATCATTTCAAACACCATTTTTCAACTAATTCCCAAGTTATAAATGGAGAAGTGTTGGTACAGAAATGTTTCCATGAACCATAGGTAAAATGAAAATGCATAATTTTACACACCAGAAATAAATGTACACTCTCATATGCATAACACTGCATAGTCTAAAATACGACAGGAAAAGAGAAGCAACCTCACTATTTGTTACCCAAATGCACCAATGATGCAGAAAAATGATATCTGAATTTCTTAACAAATAACCACTTCAATAAAAAAGAAGTTCTGGCTAAATGTGTAGTTTGTCCTTTGTAATAAAAAATGCTAATATTTATCATACATTTTCATAACACTGAAATTACATAACCTGAATGCAGAAAACATGGGGTCCTGTACTTTTGCATTTGTTGATGCACATACCATTATTAGACACAAAGTAAGGAACATCACAGTATTCAGAATCAGCAGACAATTAAAAAGTATGACATTTCAAAATACAACAAATATACCCAGCTGCCACCAAAACATGACCTCTGTGTACAGAACAGCTAACAACACAAGGCAGTAAAATGCTACTCAACTGACTCCAGTGTTCAGACAAAATTTATAGCTCCTGTACCTTTCTTCCATTCAGCTGTATGTCCTGCACAGTCATCATTTTCAAGAGTGCGTCAAAGTATGTTTCAGACGAAAAGTCTCTTTCTGGTAAGTACATATGGTACATGTCATGCTTTACAGGTTGAGATTCACAGGGAAGGGCAGGCTTCTTGCGAGGTACTGGGGCTGAAGCTGGCTGACTGTCTACGCGAATTTCAGACTCTGTGAAGGTTGTGATCAAATATGGAGCAGTTTCAACTGAGAACTCCATATTACACCCACCTGGAACTGGGGCTAATGTCCAACAAAACACACACAGATAATGTGTTACAATGAACTTGAGAGCACAACAGTAAATGCATTCTATTCTTAATAATATTTACTTTCATACACACACTATTCATCTGACAAAACATGATTTATAAAGAACCTTACCTTCATCACCATAACCTTGTACAGTTATGAGAACTGAGACATTGGGTCTTGCATTTTCATTACGGATGTAGAATTTTGCATCAGTTTGGCTTTCATCAATCAGTTGTACTAGACCCAAGTTTGTACCATTTACAAATGAGTGTGGGTTCAAGATATCATTATAAGACAGCGTTACATTGAATTGGAACGTGTGAGCCTGCACAATTATGAATCGTACTGTCTCTGGAATCTTCATAACATTTAAAATTACTGTGGAAAATGGAGGAAGTAGTTTTGTATCCTTAATCAAATGCCCTGCTGCAGAAGTGATATTGTAATTTTCAAGAGATATATTCAGATATGCATCATCTGAAAACAAAATTGTAACACAAATTAGAGCTCAAAGTAAACTACATCACACAAGATATAAATACATCCAGTAGATTCCAGTGAGGAAGTGGAACATGTTTAGTACAATATACCACATTCAGAAAATAACTACAAATACACTGCAGTTACAGAAAAATGTTACAGAAAAATTATACTCTATAACTAGATCAATCACATACACACAACACACTGTTATCAATAATCTTAGCAATTATTTAATAAATGTGAAAGCGCCTACATTTACACCGGAATTTCAGCAACTATGCTCAACATACGCCTTTTTTAAAATTAATATACCCTGAAAATACCTATGTATATAAATTCCACACAACCACTTTACAATCGCATACGAGAAAATTCTGGTACGGATTATTTGCCCTTAAAAAATTAAAATAAAAAAACACACGGAAGTTACTATTAAACACATGATTCAAAGTATGTCAATCACTGCATCCACAAACACGGTACATGGAGTAAAATGATTTTTTCAGTGCTACGTGGGACTCAAACCAAAATGCTGGCGGCTTTCTGCATCCCTTTACTTGCCTGGAAAGACACCTGGGCTACTGCTTGCATACAAAAGCTGGCACACATACATTAAAATGAATGTTATGCTGGCAAGAAACAAGGGAAATTTTACGAACATAATAGCTCCTAGGCCAATTTAACACTACGGAATTAAAACACACTCTCGACTCTCCAGAATTTGTTCAAAACAAGTCATATTTTCAGCATATACACTTCACACACACACACGATCACAAAACACAACTACGCCATAATTCTATTCGCACTTCTTCTACCTCAGTTTCCAATGTCTGCCGTTGGAGATCGCGCTAGTCGCTTCAATATGGTGGTGATGGATCAATGAAATTTGTTATAGTGTAGGGCTAGTGTAAATTGTGTATTTAACTAATGTATTTTACAAAGAATTTGTGCGAGTAAATGGGCCATGGGCAAAGACCAAGAGCTGTTGGAAGCAGCAAGAAGTGGAAATATCCCTGTTGTAGAGAAAATACTCAGTCAACGAGCGAAGAGGAGTGGCCCACTAGCAAGGTCGGTTCATTCTGCATTTATTTGATACAGTTTTCACAGGAAAATGATGAAAAAATTGTTCATGTGAGTGGCGTGGACAGTGCTTTATTAACATACCTCGAGTTACGTTAAATAATGTAGGACATATCATCAACTTTTGAATTGCCAGTTCCCCCAGTGTAAGCTGTATGCTTGACAGGTGTTTAAATTGACAGTGTTTTATTGTGTGTAAAGTTTAATTGGTCCTTAAAGTGAAAAGACACCGTGAGCGTTTGAAATGCACAATTTTATGCATAAACACTGAGGAATGTCTAGATATCAAAACTTTTCCTTCCAAAAACATTTAAAACAGCTGGAACTTATTTTGTACATTTATGAAATCCAGAGCTAAGCTTAATTGGACTGTGTATGTAAACAGTGCTTTTGATTGGCACTATACATGAAATGTGAAGTACAGGCATAACATTTATTTACATTGCCAATTAATTTTAAATTTAGGATTTGTACTGGGTAGCTGTATACTCCTCTCTCATTTCATATATAATGGTGCCAACAGTTGTATTTTATAACATTGCTACTGCAGATAGATATAGATGCATCCCATAGATCTTACTGCGGAGGATATGGAATCAGAGGGCATAGAGTAGAGTATTTTTGTAACTGACAGTGTGATTTTTAATGTATTCAACTTTTAACATTTAATCTTGTAAGTTTTATGAGTTTTCATATTTTAGGAGCTGGGATTCTTCAGATTATGGTCTTAGTAATGACAGTGTGCAGGCTTGTATGTGAATACACATTTAAAAAGAAAATACTGCCTTCATCTTTCAGGTCACATTATATTTCCAATTTCACCTTACATGTTGGCCTATGTGACGGGTCTGTTTCCACTTTCCTTTCTGTGGTTCTGATTTGCCATCTTTCTTTCAGCTTACTTCTGCAATTAAACTTCATTTTCATCCTAATGATTTTAGTGTTGCTCTCAGACCTTATCCTTCAATTCAGAAGATCCAGGCATCATATTTCTTCAAAATGTTGTTAGTCACCAGCTACAGGACTACACAATGTCAAACTCCAGAAGGCTTCAGTCTCTTAGCTTTGGCACATTAAATTTTAGATTGCACTGTGGACATTAAAGGAAATTGGATTTGAGTGAATGAATAGTCACCTGGCACAGGAAAGGGTACAGTGATGGCCTCCTCTGAATGCAGTAGTGAACCTTCAAGTTCCATAAACTGGGAACTTTTTGACTAGCTGGGCAACTGTTGGATTAATTTTATTGACAGAAATTTGGGTTTGTGTGTAAAGTGTATTCCATTTTTTTTATAATGTAATGAATGTTGTGGAAGAAATATTATTTCAGTTGTCAAGATTTTTTACATTAAAACTACATAAATAAGTGCACGTTGCTGGAGTTTTGTTGAACATGTGTCAAAATTGCTCATATTTAATAACCTAGAAACCCAGATGGTACTAGTGTCATCAAGTTATTATGGCTGAGATTTGCAGGACTTGTAGCACACCTAGAAGGGATCAGAATGCCTAAATTTTGGGCAGAATACCTGAAGAAAAGAATCCTCCTGGAAGGTCTAGACAAAGATAGAATGATAGTGTAAAAATGTATCTTAAAGAAATATAGTCTGAAGTTTTGATATTGCATTGACTTGGGGTATCGAGTAAAAGACCCTTCAGAACACGACAATGAACATATGGATTTCATAAGAGGCACAGAATTTCTTGGGCAGTATGGCTGTACAGTTGAAGAATTCTGTCTTTTGAGCTGTGGCATCACACACTGTGAGGTGTTTGGGTTGGGGGGGGGGGCGGTTTACTACTGACACTTAAGAGGAACCTGCTTTCTCCATCTGTAGGGTAAAAGAAGGAGGCAGTAGGTTTCTCCCAAATGTCAGTACATGTATAAGAGACTACATGGCTTCATACCCCATAAGAGAGTGCTCTCCTTTTGCATCTAAATGAGAACTACTTTCATACAGTTGTAGCCTGCTGTTTAATTGTGATGTTGTAAAACACTACATAGAGCTACAGTATTCATTAGCAGTATGTGGTAACTGGAAAGGATAACAGTGATGCTGAGCTTGCGAATTCGCGAAGTGTCTGAAAATTTAGCATACCTCAGCAAGTGTCTTGCTCCTGAGTCAGACTTTTTTGGGAACACAGGGCTGCTATAGACAAAGATGGCATGTGCTTTCTACCACCTGTTCTTTTTAAGCACATTGTCAGCTATATGTTTAGTTAATACCCTATAGATTACACCGGTAAGTAAACAGTATCCTAAGGGTTTGTTGGTTCTGAAAAGATATCATAATAATGAGCAAACAAGGAAATTCAGAAGGAATTTTTGTTGGTGGATTTCTGGGAGATTTATTAGCTCAACTAATGGGTATAGTTTGTTTCTTCTGAATGAAATTAGTCTTGACAGCACTATATAAAGCGAGATGATAGGCAGTCAAGAGTATTTTATTACCCTCATAGGAAGGCATCGCATTTATTGGGCATTATGTCTTCAGCAAAACGAATGGTAAGAAGCAGTTTCTACACTCTAGTATGGAGAGTGGGACTTTTTATGGCTAGTTATGGATTTAATTATGCTCAAGTATGTAGGCGGAGTGTAATGAGGCGTCAGAACAAGCGGTTAACATAACCGAAGCTGTTCGTAGACATACGTGTTGTACAGTACAGTATAGTTTTGTGAAGGCAGATTGTGCTACCCACAGGTTTTAGCTTTACCAACAGTGCCAGCCCAAATGAATGCGATAGAGAGGGCTGTGTTATAAACTATCACTGGGTTTTACAAGGATTTTGAAATGTAGGCCAAATGTAAATTGAAGGTTTATCTAAACAGAGTTGCTGTGGACCAGTGTTTCTCAAACTGGGTTCCGCAAAGGGTTGTGAGAGACGAAAATGCGTAATGGCTGAAGAGTTTTACTGGCGGTCCTAAATTTGTGTGTACGAATTATAATTCGTGTGGCGACATTCGAAACTAATCATTCCGTCACTGATAGTACGCAGACAATCAATCGCCGCTTCAATCCAGAAGCTTCCCGGTTCTGTGGTCAAGTCAGTCAGAAGAGCTCGCCATAGAGTCAACGTGTCAGGAGAAACGATCAGGTTATCGGCCAGTTCGAGACTGTTGACTTTTGCATATATATATATATATATATATATATATATCTTTTTTGTGTGTATGTATATATATATACATAGAAAGATAAACCCTGGTATTTAATTTTATATTTGACTTATTGTGGACAGGTAGGGGTTCCTCAGTAAGTTTTCTAGCTCTTGTAGGGTTCCGAGAGCTGAAAGCGACTGAGAAGCATGGCTGTAGACTAAGTGAACCATTTGAAGCCTGAAGCTCATGTAAACAAGCTTCAAGACATATTATCTAATTAATGCCTGTTATAAAAATTGAGCTCCTAACCACAGAGAACACTGTGCCTTTGTTACACTTATCGTCTTGTTAATGCTGCGTAGGAAATAATCGCTGTTTGTTACGAGATTCATACCAACCAATTTACACTGCGATGGTCACTCTTTTGTTAATACACTATAAATGTTTATAATAATGCTACTGCACGATATCGTAATTTGGGCTAATTTGCTTGTGTGCCTACAACTAAGTACAATTGCTGCCGGATTCATATTCGCTCAGTCACTTTCGCGTCAAGAATTGTACGTTTACATGCCGAATAAATTCGGACGCACTACGTCCACAAGTCTGTGAACGGCCCTGGAATGCCCTTATGTATATTGCTCAAACGGTATTCACACGCCCAAGAACGACGCTCGTATTACATGTTTACTGCACAAAGCGTGACGCTGCACTGGCATTTTTACCCATCGAACACCCAAGCTGCAATTACGTGTTCACTCATCGGACTTTCAGGCTCGTGTGTCTTACCCACGCATAAGCTAACGTTGTAAAATGGTTCTTAGTGCTGCAAGTTACATATTTTGAACTTGGTATGCTGGTTGGTGCGACATCGCTCATGTTGTAAACCTCGCATTTCCACGAAGAAGCTGATTGAAAGCTGGTTGGTCTCCAGGTACCCCATATGACCCAGTTACCTCGGCCGCGCTTGTAATTACTCGCAGAAATTTATTTCGAAATCAGATACTTCGTTTCTATTTACACGGTTACTTATACCTCTGAAAACTCGCGACACTCAGACAGAAAACCTAGACGAGGCGCGTCCTTTTCCAGCTGGAAGCAACAATGTCCCCACCAACATATTACTACATTTATTGAATTGATTGACGGATTTCCCATTTTATTTTACCACCCTAGGAATCATGTCCCAGCATCGAGCTGCTGTCTACGGTCGGTTGCAGAATGGTCGTCCTGTGTTCCTGTCAAGGTAGAGTGAATTAAACTGGTAAACTGACAGACTGTACAAATGAAGAAGAAAGGAAACGGTCCAAAAGTAAGGGAGTGATCGATCGGGACCCGGGATGAGGGAAACAATGTTCACTTCACCCTGAAGATTAAGACCATATGTTTCTTCAGAACGTTCGTACTGATCTACCAAAATACACGACATTACTCCTCAGAAGACACTAGTTTTCATGTTGTGTTTTCTTCTTCAGGCTGCAGGACAAACTAAGGCATCCTTCCGCTTTGTGCTAAACGGTGAAACGCTGTACGTCCTTAGTGTGTTACGCCTCCTGATATAGGAAACAGAATAAGGGGTTTCTGCAACGTTGAAAGAACTGGGACCCTGGGCAATGCTCAAAACCCGTAAATTTCATGTGTTTGTAATGTTCACGGAATTTTTGGCTTATTCGCCTTAATTGACACCAACATGTTTGTAACTTTAATGTAAGATGGATTTTAAAAAGTGGCTTGTGTGCATATAGACTGTGTACCGAACCACGAAGACGTATGAAGGAGTGGAGGTATGGCTTCACGTAAACGTAACATACACTTCAGTGGAGGCGAGTGGGTTACCTTCACTCCGGCCGCTTTGCCTCCGGTGAAAGAAAGAGCTCTCGCAGAGCCAGTACAGACGCGTTGTGTAAGAGGAAAATAAAAACCGCTGTCTGGAATTGAGCACTTCATATCCCAGCCCCCTAGCGTCCGACGTTTTTGCTGTAATGAATCAGCTATCATGGCTCCAGTGTGGCTATTATTGGACTTAAAAATTTAAAACCTTTCCGTATTTGTTCACCGATTTTCTTTTACTGTCAAATTATCTGGAAGAATTTGAATTTTTATGCACCCATGGATTTATTATGGTTTAGACTTAAAAGTCTTCTGTGCCGAGTAGCGTTGTAAGTTCCGTGCTTGGGAGTCCATAAACTTGGTGCCTTGGACAGACTTTATGCACTTCGTTGGCCAGCTTGGGGATGCTGCTAAGCAAAGGCTGAAGCTAATTTTTTACGCTTTGTAATGCATGCATTAGGCAAATTCCATATTGTGGTGGCGCAAGGATTTTGCACAGGGGACTAGCTAGCATTGCGGCAGTGTGCTGCACACTGGGGTCGTTCTTGCAATCACTTTCTTTGAAAAAGAATTAAAATCCAACCGGGAGTATCAGAAATTACAAAAAGAAAGTGTTGGAAAAGGAAGTCCCTCAAAATCCAGTAGGGGGAACTGGGTAAACCTAATTCTGTGCCTTCCACTTGCTAAATGGCGCCTTATATTTTGTCAAATCGAGAGTGCGTTAAATACCATTTCTTTGTTGATAATACAAAAAAAAATAAGTTTGCACTTTGGGAAGGAAACTGATTTGTGCAGAACTTTACATCTCTTACGATTACGGCCTTGTGGAATATAACGCCTTGTAATTTCGTAGACGATGTACACTACCAGCAAAGTAAAGGTGCATTAACAAAACTGTCATTTTGCCTGGTGTTTTTTCCGGCTGTAATGCTTCGTCTTGCAAGTTCAGGAAACAAGATTGATTGTGGGTGTTCGGGGGGAGGATACTTGTACTTCAGAGAGAGAGAGAGAGGGGGGGGGTGGGAAGTGACAGGGTAAGGACTTCATGTAATGAGGATCTTCATGCTTTATCCTTGCCAGGTATTAGGACCAAATAACGAATCATTTGGGTTGTGTTTTGACATGTGTTGAAGGGAAGACAGAAGGAAAATATGAAGGAAAGAGACTACTTGGAATACGTAGGCGTAGTTAAGATTATACTGTTAAACTTCACAAGAAAAGTTCGAGCACATGGGCTTGATTTAGTTGACTCAGAACAGGCATCAGTGGCACTGTCTTGCAACACGGTATTGAACCTTTGGACTCGAGAGAAGGCGGGGAATTTCTTGAGTAGTGAGAGACTCTTAGCGTGTGAAGAATGGCTGCGCTGAGTGGAGTTAGATAGGTAAGTCATTCGCTCAGTCAGTCAATCAGTACGGAAGACAGAGAATACTAAACGAAACCTGAATGTTTCTGACCGCGTGACTTATGTTGGACTGTGTCCATCATCGTGGATTTCGTTCATTCACACTAAAACCTCTGTCGTTAAGAAGACAGCATTATTAGTTCCACTTAGCTCTGTGAACCACATACCTGAATTGAGTTTAATGCCTGACATTAGGGCTTTGTAACTTTCATGAAAGTGGCAATGTGGAGGTATGAAGGAATTATTACCTGCTAAAGTTCTGTATTGTTCCGTATAAGACATAGTCTACTTCAGGCTTTATTATAGTACCTAAACGTAGCCCAGTATGCTGCCTAATTTATTTTTTAAAAGCGGAAGCTAATCGAAATAATAGTTAGTTCCTACATCACAGAAAATACTCTGATACAAAAATCTCTGGACTAATGATGCGTTAGGAAGTAGTCGCACTTCAGTCTAAGACCCACACGAATGTACTCTTACAAATTTTGAGATGTAAATATCGTGTTGTTTGACCTTCGGTTTGGTCATCCCGCTGTATGGAGCTCCATAATTCAGCGAGAGGCTATTCAAATTGACACAACCTGTTCTTTAAACGAAAAGTGGCTGCATGTTTCGGTTTTTTTTCGGCAGTAGCTTGTAGTATAATTATGTCATTGGCTGAATTTTTGTTGTACACATTCATGTTTTTATTGTGTGGCTTTATGGCGGCTTCGATAAGACAGGCTAAACATGTAGCCACGTTGTCTTATAATAAGCAAGTTTTATCGACTGAAATACCCTATCATTGATTTTTCGATAGGGAAGTAACAATTATGGCAGTTTGGAAAACGTAGTAATCGTAGTTACGTGAGAAATAAAATAGAAGCTGATACACATTCTTTTACGCGTTCATCCTAATTTTGAAGTCCCGTAACAGGGGTGACAAACATTTTAATAATAATGGCTGTCTCTTCTGCCCATACTGTTATTAGCTTATTTAGATAAATTGGTTGGATGCTGGTTTATGTATGTGTTCGTCAATCGGCTAGCTGAGCAGGCGGGCAGGGTGTGGTGCGAACACCGTGGATAACCAGCCCCAAATCGATAAGTTGAGGGTTGCTTCTGCCTGCTTGCCTGCCTTGGCTGCCACCCAGCGGGAACAAACAACCCCCATCCCCCCAGTAGGTCGATGTCCTCCGCTCGAGAGGGATAGAAGAAGATGCGTTATTGTTTAGAAGTGCTTATCACTTGTTCTACCTTCCCCTTGCACTGGTCAAGGGAACTCTTCTCATTTTGGCGTCCGATCTCGCATACTCGATTAGCATATCGTAACAAAGCTGTTGTAACTCTGGTAGCATGCAATTTTGTTTTACGATAACGTATTTTAGACAACTGACCAACGGATATAAATGCGTGAGACGCAGCGACAGGGGAATGTAACATCAGAAGTTAGGAAGTAATTAATTCACGGAGCAAGTCGTTATTGGGACGTTGACAGTCACTCAGCTGATCAAGAAATTCCTCAAATTTTATGCAACCAGCACTTTCATTGCTGTCTCCACAACAGCTTACCGCTGGATACTGTAATTAATAATAATAATAACAGTAATAGGTGGCCGGTCCCAGTGGCCGCGCGCTCCAAGGCGTAGGTCTACGGCCGCTCGCCTGCTGAGATCGTGGGTTCGAATCCCACCGGGAGCATGGATGTTTGTCTGTTATGAGTGTTGTGTGTTGTCAGGTAGAGGTCTCTGCGACGAGCTGATCACTCTTCCAGAGGAGTCCTACCGCCTGTGATGCGTCGTTGTGTGTGATCTAGAAACCTCAGGAATGAGGAGGCCATGGCCCGCGTTGGGCCGCAACGCCACAGAAAAAAAACCAGTAACAGGCGAAGGAAAATAATTAAGCACCGTGTCCATTGTCGGTATGAACACCTACATCATGGTCACCTACACCACGCACACCTACAGCACGGCCACGTATAGCACGTACACCTGAATCATGGTCTTCTGTAATACATTTAGGTAAAGCATGGGAACCTGCAAAAGTTGGCACTAACTTCGCCGACCGGCGGCGGCCGCTCTGTCGGTATAGTTCGCGTGCGGACTAAGGCCACGGAGTTTAGTTTATGGGAACCTGCAGCACAGTAAGTTGACCGTCGACATGTACACTATGGAACGTACAGCTACAGCATAGCCACTTAAAGAGTGCGTAACCCTAGAACACGTACACATACAGCATGACCACCTGCACTAGGTTTACGTACAGCATGAACAAATACAGCACAAACATCTACAGCTTGATCATCTGCATTACCTGCGTCTACAGTGTGGCCATCTATAGCATGTACACTTACAGCATGTACACGTACAGCATTTTTTGTTCGCAATCCACAAAAATGTCTTACCATTTTGAAGCCCGGAATTATATAAATAATACTTAAAAATTAAAAACAAATTCTTACAGGGAACATACGTGTTTGTTAGGCCTGACGCTGTTTAAGGATATAAGTGATGTTTGTGGTGAGAACTGTATCATTCTCTTGAATGTGCTGTGTCGGCCAATGCAGGTATTTATAAATGTTAAAGCTCTTGGTACAGATATAAACCATTGTGTTTTCTCATTGTTACACCGTAATGGGCGATGACGATGTAGTTAACATGCCTACGAAGTTAATGGGTCGCTGTTTTTATGTGCTTTGTAGGTTATAACGAGTTTTCGTAAGTGAAGGACGAAGTTACGTGTTTCCATTGCACTTGCTGGCAAGGAACGGCAGTTTCCTTTCTCAAGCCATTTGCACGCATAGACAGGGAAGAGTCAATTGCACTGAACTGGCGGGGAAAGCTGGGTTTACCTTTTTGCCTCAACTTCTCCGTAAGGACCCTGAGCAACAGATACGAGGAAGCTTGTTTGGTGTAGTCTGAACTGCTGTACATCCTTTTGTTGTTCTGGTATGCTAATAGTATGCCAGTATATCGGGCCCAGGATAGGGACAGGTGGCGGACGCTTGTGAGTGCGGTAATGAACCTTCGGGTTCCATGAAATGCGGGGAATTTCTTGACTAGCTGCAAACCAGTTAGCTTCTCAAGAAGGACTCTGCA
>Ga0123354_10000161_pt1 | contig 53903 bp, 44 predicted proteins | sample TergutLab28metaG_2_FD_97872 | JGI IMG/M metagenome (GOLD analysis project Ga0123354, IMG submission 97872) | Labiotermes labralis P4 segment gut microbial communities from Petit-Saut dam, French Guiana - Lab288 P4 | ecosystem: Host-associated > Arthropoda: Insects > Digestive system > Gut ... | reverse complement strand
CTGTTTTTTGGGGATGCGGCTGGCCAGGGCGGAAAGATTCGTCCGGCGGACGCGTTCGGCAAGCAAGGCCTTTTCGGCGCGCTCCGGCGCGCTGACGTCCTCCGGGGAGCGCAGGTTGTCGTACTGGAACGCCTCTTGGAAAAAAGAGAGCTGCCGGGGCAGGACCAGCATGGAGAAGCCGGGCAGATTTTTGTATTCGAAAATATCCACCTCGAAGGAGGGGAGCAGTTCGCGGTTTTCCACCACGGGATAGGCTGTGGTCTCGAAGTAGGGCGCAAGCAGCGCGTGTTTGATGTGCGCCAGATCCAAAAAGCGTTTGAGTTCCAAAAGACCGCCGCCGGCCACGGCCTTGCCCAGCCCCGCCAGAGTGGCGTGGCCGGTGATTTTGGAGAAGGCGTTTTTCCAGTGAAAAGCCATGCGGTCCGGCTCCGGTGGCGGCTTTCCAAAGTCCCAAGTTTGGGCTACGAGAAGGACGCGGCCGCAAGGCTTGGCAGACGGATGCCTGGTTGAGTTGAAAAACCAGCCTAAACTGATATTTATTAAACGTATTTCCTTATTTTGTCAAGACGAAGAGTACGAATGACATGACCCGCCAGGATGTCTTTTCCACGGTTTTGCAGCTGGTCTGTAACGTTTTCGACAGCTACTCGGCCGTGCTGTTTCTGCCTGATCCGCGCAGCGGCTGCTCTCTGGCCGCGTCGTTCAGCCTTGGCGATTCGGTGCGTCAGGGCATGGCCCTGGCCCCGGGCCAAGGGCTGGCGGGCTGGATCATCCGGGAGGGCAAGCCTCTGCTCATAAGCGACTTCGACCGGAAACGGGGCGTCCTGGGGTATTACTCCGGCAAGGCGGAGGACGAGATACGGGCCTTTCTCGGCGTGCCGCTGCCGGATGTCATGGGGGCGTTGTGCCTGGACTCCAAAAAAGTACACGGTTTCGGCGACAAGGATCTGAAAATTTTGAGTGAGTTCGCGGCGCTCGTCTCGCAGTTGTACCTCGAGCGCGAAGAGATCGCGGAGAATCTCACGCAAACGCGGCTTAGCCAGTGTCTGCGCCGGATCTCCGGGTTGGCGCGCCTCTATCCTAAGTGGAGCGCCTATCTCCGGCATTTCTTGAACGAAGCGGCCGAGGCCTCCGGGTTTGAACACTGCTTTCTGGCCGTGCAGGGTGACGCCGCCAAGGTGTTCACCATCGAGGGCGCAAGCCGGGCCGTCTTCCCGCACGATTCCTCCGGGCCGGAGTCCTTTCCGCTAAGCGGCGGCATGATCGGCTGGGTGTTCAAAAATAACACGCCCGTCTATTCGCAGGACGCCGAGATCACCGTGCAGCGGCTTTTCGGCGTCCCTGGAGGGGCCATGCCGTTCACGCGGCTCATTTGCGAGCCGGTGTGCTTCTCCCGGCGCGTCTGGAGCGTTTTGGCGCTGGCCAGCCGGGAAGAGGGCGCTCTGTACGGCGCGCACAAAGAGTTCGCCCGCGGCGCGGCCGACCAGATGGCCTCGTTTCTGGAAACCCTGCGCCTGAAAAGTCAGTTGGCCAAACGCGGGCAATAGACTTTTTATCGGTCTCTTCGTAGGATGGAGCGGTTTTTCCGTTCCAACCCTGCAAACGAATATGGGCCAAACATGATCTTCTCGAAATGGTTCCGTTTTTTCAACAAAGACCTGGCCATGGATCTGGGGACCGCCAACACCTTGCTCTACACCCCGGCCGGGGGCATCGTGCTGAACGAGCCTTCCGTGGTGGCCCTTGAGACGCGCACGGGAAATCTCGTGGCCGTGGGCAAGGAGGCCAAGGAGTTCCTGGGCCGCACGCCTGACCGCATCCGGGCCATACGGCCCTTGAAGGACGGGGTCATCGCGGATTTCGAAGTGACCAAAGCCATGATCGCGTTTTTCATCCGCAAGGTGATAAGCGGTTTCAAGCTCGCCAAGCCGAGGATCGTCATCTGCGTGCCCACGGGCATAACCCAGGTGGAGAAGCGCGCCGTGATCGAGAGCGCCCATCAGGCCGGGGCGCATACGGTGCGCCTGGTGGAAGAGCCTATGGCCGCGGCCATCGGGGCGGGGCTGCCCATTGAGGAGCCGGTGGGCAACATGGTGGTGGACATCGGGGGCGGGACCACGGAAGTGGCGGTGATCTCCCTTTCGGCCGTGGCGTACGCCGAGTCCGTGCGGGTGGCGGGCGACGAGCTGAACGAAGCCATTCAGCGCTATATGCAGGATCAGTTTCAGCTGCTGGTCGGCGAGAACATGGCCGAGCAGATCAAAATAAAGGTCGGCAGCGCCTATCCCCTGCCCAAGCCCCTAAGCGTGGAAGTGGCGGGCAAGAACATGGTCACCGGCACGCCGAACACCGTGGAAGTGACGGACTCCCACATCCGGGAAGCCATAAAAGAGCCGGTGTCCATCATCGTGGACGCGGTACGCAAGGCCCTGGAAAAGACGCCCCCGGAACTCGTGGCGGATGTCGCTTCCCGTGGGCTTCTCCTGGCTGGCGGCGGGTCGCTTTTGCGCGGCCTGGACAAGCTCATCGCCCAGGAGACGAATCTGCACGTCATGCTGGATGACGATCCCCTGACCACCGTGGTGCGCGGTTCCGGCAAGACCATCGAGTACCGCAGGCATTATCAACAGGTATTTATTAATTAAATGCGCCTGGACGAAAAAGACCTGCGCGAACTCGCTCTGGCGGCCCTGAAAATCGTGGCCGATTCGGGCCACATCATCCGGTCCCACTGGGACAAGCCGAGCCAGGTGTCCCACAAGGGCCGCATCGATCTGGTCACCGGGACCGATCTGGCCGTGGAGGAGGCGCTTAAGGAAAATCTGGCACGCCTTTTGCCCGGCTCTACCTTTTTGGCCGAGGAATCCGCGGCCGTGCTTGATCCGGGCGAACTGACCTGGATCATTGATCCGGTGGACGGCACGACGAACTTCGTGCATCGCGTGCCGTTCGTGGCCACCTCCGTAGCCTTGTGGGCTGGCGGCAAATGCGTGCTGGGCTTTGTGAACGCGCCGCTTTTGAACGAAATGTTCCATGCGATTGCCGGAGCGGGCGCGTTTTGCAATGACCGCTCTATTCGCGTCTCCACAGTGGAACGCCTGGAGGACGCCCTGGTGGCCACGGGATTCCCCTACACCGTCCGCGAGGACATCCGCCCGATCATGGCCAATTTGGAAGCCGTGCTCGTCACCGCTCAGGGCTTGCGCCGCCATGGCGCGGCCGCCATTGATTTGGCCTGCGTCGCCTCCGGCCGGGCCGAAGCCTTCTACGAGTTGGGACTCAAGCCCTGGGACACGGCGGCCGGTTGGCTTCTGGTCCTGGAGGCCGGGGGCAGGGTGACGCAGTACGATCCCGCCGCGCCGTACAATCTGCGTTCGCGCAGTATTCTGGCCTCCAACGGTCTTGTACACGAGGCCATGGGGGAGTTGCTCTCGCGGCCTTAGCGGCGGCTCGCCTGTTTTTTGAAAAACGCGAATGTCAGCCGGTCGGAAATCTTCTGTTCCTTAAATTGTACATAGCCGACGCGCTCATAGAGCCGTACGCTTCGCGTATTTCTATTTCTGGTGAACAATTCATAGCGCGCGGCTGGGCACTCGCGTTCAATGGCCAGAAGCAATTGTTCGCCGATGCGTTGCCCTTGTTTTTCAGGATGAACGAACAATTTGCCGATGAATGTGGTATCGTTTTCCGTAGAGGCGCGGACAGAACCGAGCAGTGTTCCATCCTCGTCTTGCGCCTTGAGAAATACGCATTTTTCATATTCCTGTTCTATTTCCGCAGAGGTCTGCGTCAGCGGCTGGATGGAAAAATCGTTCAGGGACAGGGCTTCGCTTTGATACGAGAGATGCTGCAGGTTAAGTATCGTCCGTAAGTCCGATTTTTCAGCGTGGGCAATTATCACCCGTGTCATTCGGTGTTCCTTGCGCTTTTCGCCTCGCGAGGCGCAGCCGTCGGAGCTTTCTGCGCCGGTGGCGCTTGACCACCCAGAGAATGGAAAGCGCGGCCACGACGATCAAAAGCACGATTATCTGGACGTGTTTCACGTCTTTCAGCAGTGAATCCACCACGAGAACGCTGAAGAAGTATCCCGCATAGGCGAACACCACGGCCCACGCGGCCGCGCCTATGGCGTTCAAAAAGAAAAATTTGAGCGCATTGATGTTTGTGGCGCCGAGGATAAGCGGCGTCAGGTTCCGCAGCCCGTAAAAAAACCGGAAGGACACGATGAGAACTTCGTGAAAGCGGTCCAGCATCCGGTGAACGCGCTCCACGCGGCATTGGAGCGCCGGTCTCTTGTCGATGAACTCTTTGCCCTTCCAGCGGCCGAGGTAAAAGGCCGTCTGGTCGCCCGCCAGGCTCCCGCAAAAGGCCACCAGGATGCACATGGCCAGGTTCAGCTGCCCGTTGTGCGCCAAAAAGCCCGCAAGCAGGAGAATCGTCTCCCCCTCCAGGAACGTCCCGATGAACAGGGCCGCGTAGCCGTACTCGCGGATCAGGGTTTCCAGAAATTGCAGCATGTGTTTCGCGCGTTACTATAGGGTTTTCCCGTAAGTTGGACAAGCGCGGCGTGTGATACGCTCGGACAAATTCGAGCCAAGGAGGCTTCTATGAACCGGCTGTGCAGACGGGAATTTTTGAAACTGGCGGGCGCCTGCGGCGCTTTTTGCATCACGTGTCCTTCCGGGATTGCGTTTGCGGCCGGCGGGGAATCCTTCTTTTTTATCCAGCTTTCCGACACCCACATCGGATTCAGCGATCCTCTCATAAATCCCGAATACGCCACCACCCTGGAAAAGGCCGTGGCCGCCATCAACGCCATGGAGCCGCAGCCCGGCTTCGTGGCGTTCACCGGCGACCTGACCCATACCACGGATGATCCCATGGAGCGTAAAAGGCGGCTCACCTCGTTCAAAAATATCGCGAAAAGCCTTCGCGTGAAGGATGTCCGCTTTCTTCCGGGCGAGCATGACGCCGCCCTGGATAGGGGCTACGCCTATCAGGAAATATTGGGGCCGATGCACTACGCGTTTACGCATAAAGGCGTGGCGTTTCTGGCCGTGGATAACGTGTCCGATCCGTCCGGGAGCGTGGGCGGCGCCCAGCGCGAATGGATGGCAAGGGAGCTGAAAAAGCTCTCCACGACTGATCCCATCGTGGTCTTGACCCACCGGCCGCTCTTCGATCTGGCCCCGGACTGGGACTGGGCCACCCGCGACGGCACGCAAGTGCTGGAGCTTCTTGAGCCTTACCAGAACGTGACCGTGCTGTACGGCCATATCCATCAGGTGCATCATAAGCAAACCGGGCATATCGGCCATCACGCGGCGGCGGGGATGATGTACCCGCTGCCCGCCCCCATGTCCGTGCCCAAAAAAGCGCCCGTCCCCTGGGATCCGGCGGCTCCCTATAAGGGGTTGGGATACCGGGAAGTGAAGGGGAACGCGGGAGAGGGTGCTCCCGTGCTTATGGAAATCCCCATGGCGCGGGTTTGACGCGGGGCGCTCAAACCGGCTAGGTTGCGTGGCGTCACCGTAAAAAGAGCGCCACGCGACAATGATCCTCCAACTCCACGCATCGGCGGGTTCCGGGAAAACATACCGTCTGACCAGGCGGTTCGTCTCTTTGCTCATGCAAAGCGGCAGGCAGTCCCCGGCCTGCGGGCGCACCATTGACAGCGGCTTCGGCCCTGAGAGCATCCTGGCCATCACGTTCACGAACATGGCCGCGGCCGAAATGAAGGGAAGGGTACTGGGTGAACTCAAATCCCTGGCCCTGGGGCTTACGGACGGCCAGGAATTCGCCGGACCGGAAAACCGGCGCGCCGCGCAAATCTGGCTCGAAAGGACGATCAAACACTATCAGACCCTAAACATCCGCACCATTGACAGCCTCTTAAACCAGCTTGCCCGCCTTTTCGCCCTGGAACTGGGCTTGACGCCCGATTTTGAAACGGTCCTCGATGAAGAAGCGGTCTTCGAGGATCTCTTCGATGCGGTGACAACCCGCATCACGGACCCTGACGCCGCGCTGGCCCCTCTTTTCGACCGCATGACCGATGTCCTGCTTTCAGACGAGGCGGGAGGGTTCTGGCTCGAAAAAAAGCTCAAGGAGCGCGTCAGGAGCGTTTTTCACTATCAGCTGGAGCATCCTCCCGCGCCCTTGCGCGATGCCGGGGAGCTGTGCAGGGAAGCGGCGGCTTTGCGAAGCGCGCTTGCCGCCGGCGCCAAGGATCTGAAAAACGCCATGGCTGCCGCGGACGTCCGGCCCATGTCCCCTTTCCAAACTTTTCTGGACGCCCTTGCAGGGGAGCCGTCGAGCCTCCCGCAGTCCGCGTTCGCCTATAAAGCGAGTCTTACGGAGTGCGTGCTGAAGGCGTCCAGGCAGGCGGTCACGGACGAGCTTAACAGGCTCTACGCGAAGGTCACTCAAAGCTACCGCGCGGCCAAAGAGCGCGGCGCGCTCCTCGACCTGGCCCTGGAATGGCGTCCCTTTCTGGAGTTCGGCCAGATCGTGTCCGAGGCCTTTGAAACATACCGCCGGGAAAAAGGCCTGGCGCTGCTTGGCCAGCTGCCGTCGCGCGTGGCCCGGCTGCTGGAAAGTTCGGAAGGCATGTCCGAGGCGTTCTGCCGCCTGGGATCGCGCCTGCATCACCTGCTCATTGACGAGTTCCAGGACACGAGCCGAAGTCAATGGGAGGTGCTGTCGCAAATCGCCCTGGAGTGCGTGTCCAAGGGCGGGACGCTCTTCTACGTGGGGGACGTGAAACAGGCCGTTTACGGCTGGCGCGGCGGCGAACCGGCCCTTTTTACGCGCGCCGCCGAGACGGCGGGACTCTCCCGCGTGGCGGACGTTGTGCGGGAAAGCCTCACGGTCAACTGGCGCAGCCGCCCGGAGATCGTGGCCTTCAACAACCGGGTTTTCGCGACGCTTGCCAAAGAAGAGACCAGCCGCCTGGTCGCCCAGGCCCTCATGCCCAAGGATGCCCCGGAGCGTGAGCGGGAATTTTTGCGCCAAAATCTGTCCGAGGCCTTTGCCGATGCCGTTCAGGAAGTCGCGCCGGCAGGAGAAGATGATCCCGGCGGCGAAAAAATGCCGTTTGGCGGCACAAAAATGGCAAAACCGGAGGAAATTGGACCCCAAAATGCCGGGGGTTTTGTCAGCGTGCGTCGCCTGCCGGGAAACACGGCCGCCGAATACAAAGAAGCCGTCCGGCAAGAGTTTGCGGCCCTTTTTCACGATTTCAAAAACCGCCGGAAGCCCCAGGAGATCGCCGTCCTCACCCGGACCAATAACGAGGCGGGTACGGTGGCCAACTGGCTGATAAATATGGATATTCCAGTAGTTACGGAGAACAGTTTGCGTCTGGCCGAGCATCCGGTGGTGCGGGGCGCGGTCTCTTTTCTGGAATTTCTCGATTATCCTTTAAATTCTATGGCGTTATGGGGATTTCTCTCGTGCGAAGACTTGTTTCTGGGGCCACAAAACCTGGAGCCGCAAACGCTTACGGACTGGCTGGCGCGCCAGCCCGATGAGCCGCTTTATCGCGGATTCCAGCGGGATTTTCCCGATGTCTGGCAACGGTTCATCGAACCGTTTTTGAAGAGCGGGAGCCTGGCCGGTCCCTACGACCTGGTGCAGGAGCTTTTCCGCGCCTGCCGCGTTTTTGAGGGCTCCGGCGAAGACGACGCCTTCCTGCTGCGCTTTCTGGAGCTGGTTCACAACGCTGAAACAGCGGGCTGCGGCTCTCTTTCCGCGTTTCTGGAGTTCTGGCGCGATAAGGGGCATGCGGAAAAAATTCCTCAGCCCGAACAAGCGCCGGCCGTACGGGTGCTGACCATGCACAAGGCCAAGGGGCTTCAGTTTCCGGTCGTGGTGATTCCCTTCCATTCGTCTTCGAAAAAACGCTCCATGGGCCTCACTACCGTGGACCACGGGGATGGGGCGCTCACAGTGCCTCTTGGCGGCAATTTGGGCCATGCCTATTATAGTCAGGCTGCGAAAGAACTCCAGGAAGAGATCAATCTGCTCTATGTGGCGTGGACCAGACCAGAGGAAGAACTGTACCTCATGCTGCCGCAAGAGAGCGATGTGCTTAAAAAATCTCCCGTGGCCGGTGCGGCCGCCGTGATGCTCCGTATGGCCGGAGTGGACGCGGATGCGCGACAGGTCACCTTTGGGCAGCTCTCCCCTCGCCAAGGGCAGGGGCAACTGCCGGACATCTTTTGCGCTGCGCCCGCTCAAACCGGGCCCTCGCCGGAAAAACCGCGTCAGCCTTTGGCGCAGGCGTCGCCTGCTCTGGACTGGTTGCCCAGCCTTAAAATTCTCAAATGTGAACGTATTGATCCTCTGGATCGGTTACGCGTGGACGAACGCAGCCGCGGCATTGTGGCGCACAAGGCCCTCGAGCTTTTTCTGCCGGGCGACGACAGCCTTGATGTCGTCAGACGGGCAATGGCCCTGTGCAACATCCGCGATGAGGCGATGGCGCACGGTCTGGCCGAAGGGGTCGCCTGGCTCACCCGCCAGGACTTCTTTCTCCAGTACTGTCAGTTTGGGCTTCGGGAACCTGAACTCCTTGATATAGAAGGGCATGTACACCGGCCGGACTTTCTGGCGCGTACTCCAACCGAAATTTTGATTCTGGACTATAAGACCGGCCTGGAAGACCCCGCTCATCATGACCAGGTGCGCCGCTATTTGGACCTGGCGGCGAAACTGCCCCAGGCGCAAGGATGCGCGGCCAGAGGACGTATCGTCTATTTGGACCTGAAAATCGTCCGCGAAGTGGTCGCCCCAGGGGAGCCGTTGTGAATTCCATATACGTCATCCCTTGGGATCGTGATTTTCTCTCAGGCCTGACCGCATATATTCGTGAGCAGTTCCAGGACCGGTTTGAAAACCTGATTGTTGTCTTTCCTCACAGAAGGCCCCGGCGCTATCTTCTTGACATGCTGGGCCAAGACCCGCGCCTGGCGAAGCCGTGCCTCATGCCGCGCATTTTTTCCATTGATGAGCTTTTTACCCATGTCGCGGCCCAACTGCGTCTTGGCGCGCTGCGGCCTCTGTCCGAACTGGACCAGATGGGCGTCTTGCATAAAGTGACGCAGGATCTGGGACTTGGGCTGCGCGGTCCCCGGAATGTGCTGCCCCGGGCAATGAGGGATTTCTTTCCCTGGGGCCTTCGCCTGGCCGCCCTTATGGAGGAGTTTTTTCAACAAAATGTGACCGCGGCCAACCTGGATCATGTTCAGGATCTCGTCATGCCCGCTGCTGCGGCTTTGCTCGAAAACCTGCGTTCCATCCAATCCGCTTACCGCGAGGCGCTTCTTACGTCCGGCGCGACAACGAAGGGATTTACCCGCTGGCTGGTGGCGGGTGAGGCCAAATCCGCAGTGGAACTCCTGGCCGGTAAGCGGATTCTGGTCTGCGGCTTTCATGCGCTTACAGGCACGGAAGAAGCGCTCCTAAGGCCTCTTTGGCACGCCGGATGCGCGGAAATCCTCTGGCATACCGACCCCGCCGTGGCGGATACGGCCAAGAAACCGCACTGGTCCTGTGAAGCGCACAAAGATTGGCTTATGCTGTGGAAAGCCCGGGCGGTCTGTCTGGATGGAGAACAGTCGCCGCCGCCTGGCTGGCGTACCCGTTCCGATCAATTCAGTCTTCTTCCCGATGCGCCGGCGCCGGAACCCAAGCGGCGCGTCCAGGTCACCTTTCATCAGGGTTTTGACCTGCACTCGCAACTTACGGCCTTACGCAAAGAGCTTGCGCGATCTTCTCAGACCGCCGGATATGCCGTGGTCCTCCCGGACACCAGCATGCTCATGCCCGTCTTGCACCATCTGCCCAAGCGCGACGTGAATGTGTCCATGGGTTTTCCCCTGTGGCGTTCGCCGTTTTTCAGCCTTTTGGAAACGATTCTTAGCCTGCAGGATACGCGCATACCTGGCGGTTATCATTGGCGTGAGGTCATTGCGCTTTTGCGCCATCCTTTGCTCAAATTCCTGCGTCTGGGCGACGAGATGCCGCTTCGCGCGCTCTTTCACCAGTGGGAAGAGGACATCCGTCAAGGCGAGAAATACCTGGACCCTTTGGCCTGGATGACGCCTTCTGATGCCGAACCGGGCGTCCTTGCCCTTTTTCGGCGGGTGATTGATGTCTGCTTTTCGGCGTTTGAGGACACGGTTACGCCGAGGGCCATGGCCGAGGCCCTTCTTAAACTCGCTTCGCTGCTTCTTGATCCGGAACATGCCGGGGGGCGTTGGGAACATTTTCTCATCGATGCGGCCTGCCTGGCCAGACTCATCGATCGAGTGATCCCGGAACTCCACGGCAGCGCCATCAGCCTGGAGGTCTTTCCAGCGGATGGGATTCGGACCATGACCAGGGAACTCGTTCGGCGTCAGCGCGTCCCGTTCGAGGCGGATCCTCTGGAAGGATTTCAAGTGCTTGGGATGCTTGAAACAAGGCTCCTCACTTTTGAGCGCGTCTTTATTCTGGAGGCTACAGAAGAGGTCTTGCCGGGTTTGCCCGGGCCTGATCCGCTCTTGCCCGATCCCCTTCGCCAATCCCTTGGTTTGCCGGGCGCGCGTGAACGGGATCTGTCCCAGGCGCACACGTTTTATCGCCTCATCCAGGGAGCCCGCCAAGTGGACATTTTCTATTCATCCGGCATTGCGCCGGGGGTCTTGAGCGCCAAGAGCCTGCCGAGCCGCTATGTGGAACAGTTGAAGTGGGAGGAGGAAAAACGCCGAGGAAAACTCCTAAAGCCTGGTCAGGAGCCTTTGCGTCTTATCACGCTTGCCTTGGGAAAGATTCGGTCCGATCCTCGCGGCATTGTCAACACCCCCATCTGCCGGGCGAAGCTTGAGACTCGGCTGCGTTACCGGGGCGTCCCCGCTTCCTTGCTGGATAGTTTCGTCTTATGTCCCTTGGCGTTTTTCTATACGTATCTCACCACGCTGAAACCCTTGGCGGAAATCGTTGAAGACGGCGATCCTCCGGCGTTTGGACGGATCGTTCACGAGGCGCTCCAGGAGTTCTTTCATCCGCTTCTTGGCAAACGACTGGAACAAGGCAAGCTCGACGTTGGCACGTTCATGGCCCTGTTTTCGGCAAAATTGCGCGAGGCCCCGTCCTTTCGCCAGATGCCGGTTCACTCACGGCGTATGCTTGAGAGAATCGCGCATCGCCGTTTCACGGATTTTGCCGGCAATTCTCCCGCTTGTACCCCTCTTGAGTTGGAAAAACGGATTACGGCAAAGCTCGATCTGGGGGACGTGAGCTATGAATTGAGCGGTATTATTGATCGCCTGGACCAGCGTGACGACGGGATTCACATCCTGGACTATAAAACCGGCAAGCCCAAGAAACCGGCCGCATCATTCTGGGATGACAGCACCTTGTGGGACGTCGTGGAGTCGGGTGATGTGCTGGCGGGCCTTGCCCTTTTGCCCACGCTTTCCCGGGAGCTCGGCTCCATTCAGATGCCCCTGTACCTGCATATCTTTGAAAAAGCCTCTGGACGGTGTCCCGCCAACGGGGCTTTCGTGTGCCTGAAAGAGGGCGGCATGGAATATCCCCTTTTTGACGAAGAAGATACGGATACACGCGCGGTTCTCATTCAGGAACGGACGCCTCTTTTGGCCGGATTTATCCTCAAGATGATGCTCGAAATACCTGTTTTTACGCCCCAGCCGTCCCGTTTTTGCGACTGGTGCACCTGGCGTCAGTTCTGTGGCCAGAGCGCCGTGTGAGAGGAGTCCGTCTTGACAAGAATCGCCGCCCGGCATAGTGGGGGCGACTTCACGGGCAGTTAGCTCAGATGGATAGAGCGTTGGCCTCCGGAGCCAAAGGCCACAGGTTCGAATCCTGTACTGCCCGCCAGTCCCTATTTTTGAACAAATCCGAAGAAGTCCGAAAAAGTCCAAAATATCGCGCGAATTATGGAAAGACTGGATGAGATGTGGTCCAGTTGAGTCTCCTTTTGTCCGTTGACAGCCGAGCGAAACATGGGTAGCTCTATGGGTAAGTTTTTAGCGCCTGGGTAACTCTGTATGCTTTGCCAGCTCTACATCAGGAGGCTTTCATGTTGACCGACGTCTCCGTTAGAAGTGCTAAATCTCGTCCCAAACCGTACAAGCTCCCGGACGAACGCGGTCTCGTTCTCGAAGTTCGCCCCAATGGCGGCAAGTGGTGGCGCTTGCGCTACCATTTCCAAGGTAAGGAAAAGATGCTCTCGCTGGGAACCTTCCCGGACGTCTCCTTGAAAACCGCGCGAAACCGCAGGGACGAAGCCCGAAGACTCCTCGCCGACGGAATGGACCCCTCCCAAGCGAGAAAGGACGGCAAGGCAGCAGCCGTGACGCAGGCGGAGACTTTTGAATTTGTTGCCCGCGAGTGGCACGCCCTCCAGGATTCTTCCTGGACGCCCCATACTGCCCGGACCAATATCAGCCGCCTTGAAAAGGACATCTTCCCATACATTGGAGCCAAACAGATTAAGGGGATCACCGCCCCGGAAATCCTCATGGTCCTACGCCGCGTCGAGGCCAGGGGGGCGGAGGAAACAGCCAGACGGCTTCGGACCCTGTGCGGCCAAGTGTTTCGCTACGGAATCGCTAGGGGGCGCTGCGAGCGCGATCCGGCGGCAGACTTGAAGGGGGCTCTCGCCTCCGCCAAGCCGAAGAGTTTCGCCAGTATCAGGGAGCCCAAGGCCATTGGCGAATTGCTCTGCGATCTGGACGATTATTCGGGCAACGTCGTTGTGCGGGCTGCGCTACGCATGGCTCCATACGTCTTTGTCAGACCTGGGGAACTTCGGAAGGCCGAATGGGAAGAGTGTAACTTTGAAGCTATGGAATGGCGCATCCCCGCCGCCAAGATGAAAATGCGGCAGGTACATATTGTGCCCCTTGCGCGGCAGGTGATCAGCATCTTGGAAGAGCTACGCCAACTTACCGGAGCAGGGCGATTCCTATTCCCATCCACGCGGGCTAGGAGCGCCCCCATATCAGACATGACCTTATTGGCGGCTCTTCGCCGTTTGGGTTATAGCAAAGAAGAAATGACCATCCATGGATTTCGCTCTGTGGCTTCTACCTTGCTCAATGAACAGGGCTACAATCGGGATTGGATCGAGCGCCAGCTTGCCCATGGTGAACGTAATGCCGTCCGGGCCGCATATAACTATGCCGAATATCTCCAGGAGCGCCATCGTATGATGCAAGAATGGGCTGATTACCTCGATACCCTCAAAGCTGGTGGCAAGGCACTGCTATCAGTATAGTCTAGGAATGGTGTTGAGGAGAGCGGCATGTCAGAACGCTGATGCTGCGGTAGAACGATCATCCGCGCTCTACATGCCAGGAGTAGAAAATTTTGTGGCCGCTGAATGTATTGAGATTTGTGAATTAGCAAAAATTTCGTTTTTTGAACGAGAGACGATTATGCCCTTATCAACAGCATGCGTATCACTATCGCATAGATTGTCACAGATATTAGCAAAACTTCTATATAATGACGATTTTATAAAAATAAATAATTCAATATTAAGTGTAAATATAAATAAAAATTTAATAACAAATAATATAATTACATTATTAATTGTAGCAGAAGATAAAAGATTTTTTGATCATTGTGGGTTTGATATAATTGCTATTATTAGAGCAATAGTATTATCAATTTTTAAAAATGAAAAAAGTGGAGCAAGTACAATAGATCAACAGCTTGTAAGAACAATAACTCAGAATAAAGAAAAAACATTTAAAAGAAAAATCAAGGAAATAATTTTAGCATCAGCAATAGGGAATATATATGAAAAGGAAATTATTGCAGCAGTATATTTAACAATAGCATATTATGGATGGAACATGCATGGAATAAATAGTGCATATTCGAGGATAAAATCAGAAAATATACTAGATGGAGATGATATTGAATATATAGCTGTTGCATTATTAAAATATCCATTCCAACGATATATGTCTAAAAATCCGATTGGAAATATTAAAAATAGAATATCATATATTAAGCTTCGTTTGAAAAAATTAAATAAATATTTTGATCGAAATAAAATAGGAGTCCAATATGAAATTGAGTGATTGGGCACATAAAGTCAATGGTTATATTCCCAAAAAAGCTTTTGAGGAAATCACTGCGAGATGTACTCCAACTGTTGGAGATTTAGATAGTTTTATCAATATGTATATTTTAAATAATATTCCAAATTTTATTCAAGAAAAGCCAATAGCTTTTGATAAAGTTAGGCGTTTTATTGCATCACATCTAGAAATAGACGTTGACGATATTAAATTAACAGGTAGCGCACAATTAGGATTTTCACTAGATCCCCAAAAATGGTTGAGAAATTATAGTGAAAGTTATTCAGATATTGATTTATTCATAATATCTGAAAAATTATTTTACGAATTACAGCAAGATATTATGATGTGGAAAAAAGATTTAAACAGTGAAAAATAAGAACATATAAAATGGATTGAATCAAATATGCAGCGTGGATTTATAGATACATGGCATGTCTCAGCAAAATATCCAACAACGAATAAATGTAATTATGTAATGTATAGATCATGTCTGAATATCAACATCGCTGTAGATAAAAAGATTGTTTCTGAAAGAGATAGAAATGCTTCAATTCGCTGTTATAAAAATTATGCTGCTGCACGTCGGCAAATAGGACTAACTATTAGCAAGGCATTATCAGATTTGCATGAAACGATGATCTAGGGGAGCAGGCACATCCCGTCTGCCTCATCTGCGATGGGCCGCTTTGCATTCGCTCCTAAATGAGATATTCAGTTTGAAGTTCAATTCGGGAGCAAGAGGGTAGGCTTCAGTTTTTGGGGCACTCCTTGGGGCACTCACAAAAATATAATTGCAAAAATTGAGTAATATCAATAAATAATATGAGGAATAATGGTCCCCTCTTCGCACCAATCCTCGTACCAACTGACATGGAAGCTCTCACGGACCCCGTTTCACTGGATGCGGGACGCTTGCGTATCATCCCCTGGATAGTGGCCATCGCCTTTTTCATGGAGATGCTGGACACCAGCATCCTGAATACGGCCTTGCCCGCCATTGCCAGAAGCCTGCACGAAAACCCGCTGACCATGCATTGGACGGTCATTTCCTACATGCTGACCGTTGCGGTGCTGTTGCCCGTATCCGGCTGGCTGGCTGACCGATTCGGCATATGCGCGGTGCTGTTCGGGGCTATTCTGCTCTTCATGGCCGGTTCGCTGTTTTCCGCCGCCTCCACTTCGCTTAATATGCTGATTGCGGCCCGCGTGGTGCAGGGCATGGGCGGGGCCTTTATGATGCCCGTAGGGCGGCTCGCGGTGTTGCGAATATATCCGCGTGAACATCTGGTATCCGTTTTGAGCTTCGTGACCATACCCGCCATGATCGGCCCACTGCTCGGACCGACCGTGGGCGGTTTTTTGGTGCAGTACTTCACCTGGGAGTGGATATTTCTTATCAACCTGCCGGTGGGTCTTATCGGCTGCGTGGCGGTATTGCGCTACATCCCGAATTTGCGGCAGCCGCAGATGCCGCGTTTCGACATTCTGGGGTTCATTTTATTTGCCGCGGCCATGCTTCTCGTTTCCTTCGCTCTGGACTCCGCCGGACAAGGGGATCTGTCCCTGTCCCTGGTACTGGCGCTCACAGCCGGGGGAGGCCTGTGCATGGGGCTTTACGTCTGGCATGCGCGCGTCTGTCCAGATCCCTTGTTTCGGCTCTCCCTCTTGCGCATCCGTTCCTTCACAATCGGCCTCTTAGGCAATGTTTTCGCGCGTCTGGCCAACGGCGGCATGCCATACCTGATGCCGCTCCTGCTCCAGGTACTCCTGGGCTATTCGCCGTTTACCGCCGGGCTCATTATGATTCCTTCGGCCCTGATGGCGATTTTCGGCAAGGCCGTGATCACGCGGCTCTTGAACCGTTTCGGCTACCGCAAGGTGCTGTTTTTGAACACGGTGGCGCTCGGCAGCATCATCGCCCTCTTCTCCAGGTTTTCGCCCGGCACGCCGATATACGTCATCGTGGTCATTTTCGGCGTGTTCGGCACGATCAATTCGCTCCAGTTCACGGCCATGAACACCCTGACGCTCATCGGCCTGCCCAGTGAAGAGGCCAGCAGCGGCAACAGCCTGCTCTCCGTGGTCATGCAGCTTTCCATGAGCCTGGGCGTGGCCGTGGCCGCGTCGCTCATGGCCATCTTTCTGCCGGGCGGGGCAAAACCCTCAGCCGGGACGGAACTTGCGGCGGGATTTAGCTCCACCTACTTGTGCATGGGCGGCATAAGCGTAATCGCCGCGCTGATCTTCCTGGGCACGCCAAAGGGTTTCGGCAAGGGCTCGGCGCAGCACAGGTAAATTTTACTAAACAAAAGAAAGAGGGACATGTACAGGAAGGCGCTGACAGGCGCTGGCGTTTTCTGCGCCGCCGTTCTCATCCTTTTGGGGCCACCCCGTGCGGCGCGGGCCGCTGATAATACCCCGCGCACGGACTGCGACACCCTGGCGGCCGCCTCCTTTGATCAGGATCGCAAAGCCGATGGCGTTCTTTTTGAAAAGATCGACGCCAAGCGCGCCCTGGACGCCTGCCGCCAGGCAACAATGCAATATCCGGACAGCCCGCGCCTGCGCTTTCAGCTCGGGCTGGCGTACGAGCGCAACGGTAATTTCAAAGATGCGGCGGCGCAGTATCATAAAGCCGCCGAAGCGGGGTATGCCCCGGCTCAAAATTGTCTTGCCTCCTTGTACGGCAGGGGACTCGGCGTCCGCCAAGATGCCGCCCAGGCCGTAGAGTTGTACCGTAAGGCAGCCGATCAAGGGAACGGGTATGGTCAGTACAATCTCGGCTTCATGATCGAGACAGGGGATGGCGTGGAGAAGAATCCCGCCCAGGCCCAAAGCTTGTTCCAGAAGGCGCTCCCCTGGCTGCGCGAGGCAGCCGGTCAGGGAGATTCCTCCGCCCAGAATGTTCTCGGCGTCATGTACAGTCATGGTTACGGCGTGGAAAAAGATGATGCCCAAGCCGCGGCCTGGTATCGCAAAGCGGCCGAGCAAGGAGACGCTTACGGTCAATATGAACTCGGCATCCTGTACGAGACGGGCCGCGGCCTAGCGAAAGACGCAAATCAGGCTGGAGTCTGGCTCCGTAAGGCTCTCCCCTGGGTGCGTGAGGCCGCCGGTCAGGGAGACCCTGACGCCCAGCACTTTCTCGGTTACCTGTACAGGCATGGGTACGGCGTGGAACAGAACGATACCCAAACCACGGCCTGGTACCGCAAAGCGGCCGAGCAAGGAGACGCCCAAGCCCAGACCATTCTCGGCATCCTGTACTACGCGGGCCGGGGCGTATCCCAGGACTACGCCCGGGCTGTCATGTGGTTTAGCAAGGCGGCCGAGCAGGGAAACGCCTATGGCCAGATATGGCTCGGCGACATGTACCGCCTTGGCTACGGCGTAAAGAAGGACGACACCCAGGCCGCGGCCTGGTACCGGAAAGCCGCCGATCAAGGACACCCCGTCGCCCAGGATCTTCTCGGTTCCGCGTACAGCCGGGGGGGCGGCGTGGAAAAAGATGATGCCCAAGCCGCAGCCTGGTATCGTAAGGCGGCCGCCCAAGGAAATACTGCCGCGCAAAAGATGCTTCAGGAATTGGAGAAGACGCAAAGCCAGTGAGAGGCCCACAAGAGGTGAACGACATGCTCGACCAGCCACGGCGTGTCGCGCTTTGGCAGTACAGTATTCTAATAATGAGAGTAACCGCTGAACATATAATAGCTATTTGAAGCAGGACTTTCAATGCTACCCGGAAATTTACCCATGTTAAAAAAATTCTTCATCATCCTTGGCCGCCCGTTTCCTTTCGGCATGGGCGCTTATAGGATCAAGGCTCGTGAGGTCAACGCCGGTTAAGCTAAAAGACTATAATTTCCGCTATTCCGCCGATCCATCTGGTGACAGAAGAGACATTCTGTTCCTCAAATGTTATTTATCATCATGAAACTATGGCATTCGACATGGAATTCTCTACTTATTTCTCTTCCATCTTCCTCCTCTTTGCTGTCTCCGTTTCTCTAGGTATTCATCATAGTCCATCAAAATATTATCCAAAAATTGCTGCAATATCTCTATTGATCTATTCATCTCTACTGTATTGATAAATTTTATCTGGATTACTGGCGTGTCAATATCGGCTATTTTGATGAATATCCCATTGCTGTCATAAGCATCTTTTTTAAGCTCCCGATTCTTGAGTGCGACGTTTAAGGGGGTTCCTATTCCTAATCTCCCCCAGGTGAAAAATTGATCTGCCTGATTGTTTGCGTAGTTAAATCCGCGTATTTTTTCTTTATCGTAGATATTCGGAGTCGGAAGCGGGGGGATGGATAGGCGCGGACGCACTGTAGGCATGGGCGTGGAATGCGTCTGCGGGACTTGGTGGTCCCGTGGACGCGTTTCTGGCTCAGGCGCAGGAGCGTCCCCTTGCCACCACCAAGCCCCCTGGAGGGCGACCTGGCCTGGGTCGAGTCCAAGGCCTGCCAGTCCGGTGACCAGATCGTCGGTGAAACTGGAGAGCAGGCCCGGCTTGAGCCCCAACGCGTCGATGGCCGCCTCATAGTCTTCCTTGTCGGCCTTAGTCAGCCGTTTGCGGTAATCGGCCGGCTCCTGGTGTATGGCGCGGCTTCCGCGTTCACCTCGCAATAAGCCGAATTCCGCCATGGCTTCCGCGTAGGAATCCTGGAGTTCTATCATCTTAGGATTATCATATATAGATGTACCGCGTTCCGCGCCTAAAACTTTGGTATGGCATATACGCCACGACTTCTTCCCTCTATTCTCTATCTCGGCAACCGGAACAATGATTACATGTATATGAGGACTCCCTTCATCAAGATGCAGTGTAGCATTAACGACGATGCCATTTCCTCTTCCGTCAAAATATTGTTTGAGCCATTTCACATTCTTTCGAACCCATTCATTAAGAAACTCTGGGAATTTATCGCCAAGCTCGATGGCTTTTTTGGAAAAAAATTCGCCTTTTGCTGAAAGTATCATTTCAAAATACAGTGGAGAATCTTTTCGTGCAGGATTATGCTTTCTTATGACATTCAGAACATCCGCCATTCCGTCTGCGGTGCCTATCAAAATTCGATTGAAATGGCTCCGCTTCGGGTCTGCATTGGGCGGGCAGACGATGCGATAATTATGGGCAATCTTCGCCTCAAGGGAGCCCCGGCCGGTTAAATTCTTTCGCGGCGGTTGAACGTGGCACACAACACGATATAGCATTCTCGTTTACCGCGCTCCCACATTGCTTTCGCTCGTACCTGACGCGGCAATCTTGGCGAGGGTCTCACGGACCTCGCCGACTTCCCAACCGGATGCTCTCTGGCCGACCAGCTTGACGGGCTTGGGGAGCTTGCCCGCCCGGATGGCGTCAAAGAATGTTGATCTGGACAATCCCCCCAGGAGATAACGAAAATGCTCGGCGCGGATGAAGCCGATGTCCGGGAGCGGTGGAAATCCTTTGGTTTGCATCACGTAGATACTCCTCTGGCTGTTGGCGGCGTTCACAGCCGCCTGTCGCGTGTCGTGAAGCCATAGCATCAATCATATTTGGCGTAAGGGACCTTTTTGAGGTGAAATACTCCTTGATCTTGGGAAAAGACACGAACAGCCGGAAAAACCGGCTGTTTCAATGGTGGTGAGATTAAAAGCGGATAAAATGTGGAATCAATCAGGCTGCCAATGGAGAGGGGGAGGGTGCTTTGCCGCCAGCTTTGAGGGCGTCCAAATAGTCACCCCACCATTCCATCATCTTGCGCCGTTCGGGCAGATGTTCCGCGCGATTGTACGCCGCCCGGACCTTGTTCCGCTCCTGATGTGCTAACTGTAATTCGATTACATCACGGGGCCACTGGCCACTTTCGTTTAAGAGCGTTGATGCCATCGCCCGAAAACCGTGAGCGCAATGCTCCCCCTGCTCATAGCCAATCCGCCGCAATGCCGCGTTCAGGGCCATGTTGGACATTGGCCTGGAGACTCCCCGCGCGGACGGGAAAACGTAGCAGCCAGTGCCGGTCAGGAGGTGAATATCCTCTAGGATGGACACGGCTTGCCGGGATAAGGGCACGATATGCGGTGCGCGCATCTTCATTTTCTCGGCGGGGATGGTCCAGCGTGGGCCGTCAGGCGCGTCCAGATCAAATTCCGCCCATTCGGCTTGGCGAAGCTCTCCAGGCCTCACAAATACCAGCGGGGCCAGTCGCAATGCGGCCAGGGTGACCGGGCCGCCCGCATAGCCGTCGATGGCCCGAAGGAGCTGGCCGACGCCCTTGGGGTCCACAATAGCCGGACGGTTTTTCGTCCGGCATGGGGCCAGAGCGCCGCGAAGGTCCGTCCCCACGTTCCTTTCCGTCAGCTCGGAGACGACGGCGTAGGCAAAGACGGCCTCGGATATTTGGCGGAGCCGATGAGCCGTTTCATGGTGGCCCTTATCTTCGATCTCCCGCAGCACGGCAAGAATCGCGGAAACACGCACCGCAGTGATGGGAGTGCTGCCCAAAGTCGGGAAGAGGTGCTGTTCCATGCGGGCCAGCACCTTGGCCGCATGCCCCTCGCTCCAACCTGCCACGTTCCGGGCGTGCCATTCCCTGGCCACTTTCTCAAAGGTGTTCTGGGCTGCTTCGGCCTGGGCTTGGACTTCGGCCTTATCCTGTTTACGCTTCTGGCCGGGATCAACGCCCTGGGCCACCAGGGAACGGGCGTCTTCCTTATACTGCCGTGCCCGCTTGAGGCTCAAATCCGGCCATAGGCCGAACACCAGCCGTTTTTCCTTGCCCTGAAAGAGGTATTTAAAACGCCAGGATTTGCCGCCAGTGGGCAGGACTTCCAGATACAAACCGCCGCCGTCGGAGAGCTTGAACGGCTTTTCCTTCGGCTTGGCATTCCTGAGTTGAACGTCCGTGAGGGGGAGAACTTTTCGCGCCATTTGGGTTCGAGTCCCTTTTCGAGTAATTAGAGCCCCTTGCAGAAAAAATCGATTTTTTCTTAAAAATCGCCATACTGCAAAAGGTGCCCCAAAAAAGAAAGGGCACCGACTAGGTGCCCCTAAATATGACCCGAAAATGGGCGGCAGTCAACGGACCTTACCGTATCGTACCGCACTCAAAATCAGCCTATGTCTTAATATTTCAGCAAATTACGGACGTTATCGGACTTCTTCAAATAGTTAACTGGTGCCGAAGAGGGGACTCGAACCCCTATGGGCTTACGCCCGCCACCCCCTCAAGATGGTGTGTCTACCAGTTCCACCACTTCGGCGCGATACTTACTTTTGTTCTTGTCCGGCCGGCTGCTGCGCGGGCGCTGGGGCCTGTGCGCCCGCGGGCTTTTGCTCTTCAAAGAGGTTTGGCTTGGCCTTATTTTCCGCCGGAGCGGTCTTTTGCTCGATGGGGGCCGCGCCCTGCATCACCGAAACGGAAGTACGGCTCATGGTCAGGTAATTGTACGCCAGGCACGTCACCAGAAACAGCGCCGCAAACCAGGCGGTCAGCCTCACCAAAAATCCGCCCGCGCCGGCCGATCCGAACACCGAACTGCTGCCGCCCCCAAAGATAACCCCCATGCCCTCTTTGCCGGATTGCAAAAGCACCAGCACGATGAGAACAATGCAGGCGATAATATGTATCGTTGCGATGAAAGCGCTCAAATTCGGTCTCCGGGTTTCATGCGCGCGGTCCCTATGCCATGACAATCTTCGAGAAACTCTCCGCGCTCAAGGAAGCGCCTCCTACCAGCACTCCGTCCACATTGTCAAGCGACATAATCTCGGAAGCGTTCTGCGGCTTCACGGAACCGCCATACTGGATGCGCATCCGCCGCGCCTTGTCGCCGAATTTTTCCGTGAGGACCGCCCGGACCAGGGCGTGCGCGCCGCGTATCTCCTCCGGGCCAGCCGTAAGTCCCGTCCCGATGGCCCATACGGGCTCATACGCGATGGAGAGACGTTCAGGCGCTATATCGTCCGCGACATGCGCCAAGCCCGCCGCCATCTGACGCCGTACAACCTCGTCCAGACGGCCCGCTTGGCGCTCGTCGATGGTCTCGCCGACGCATAAGATCATGGACAGGCCGCTTGAAAGGCCAAACGAGACCTTTTGGCCCACAAGCTCGTCTGATTCGCCAAGAATGTGGCGGCGTTCGGAATGTCCGGCCAAGGCATAGGAACAGCCCGCATCAAGGAGCATGTCAGGCGCGATTTCACCCGTATAAGCCCCTTGCGCGGCAGGGTAAAAGTTCTGCCCGCCAAGGGAAAATTCCGGTGCGTCTTTGATGGCCTTGCGTACAGCCCGAAGCGCCGTAAAAGGCGGAATAATCAGCACCTCGCGATCTGCGGCAAGCGCGCCTGTGAGCGCCTGAGCCAATAATTGCGCTGTGTTCTCGGCGTCTTCCTGCAGCTTGTACATCTTCCAGTTGGCAGCCATGAGCTTTTTCATCGTCCACACTCCCTCAGCGCTTTGAAGGCGGGTAATTCCCGGCCTTCCATGAATTCCAGGGACGCCCCTCCGCCTGTGGAGATGAAGGTCATCTTGTCGGCCAGCCCGGAGGCGCGCACAGCGGCAATCGTGTCACCGCCGCCGATGATGGTCATAGCGGAGAGTTTGGCAATCACCTTGGCCATGCCCATAGTGCCAGCCGCGAAGGCCGGATTTTCAAAGGCCCCCATCGGGCCGTTCCAGACCACGGTCCTGGCCGGGGCCAAAACTGCGGCGAACGCCTCGAGCGAAGCCGGGCCGATGTCCAGCGCCACGCCATCATCCGGAATGGCCGTGTCGGCAAAGACACCCATCGGGGTCATCTCGGCCAGCGGCTTGCCCGCGTCAGGCGATACCACAAAATCCACAGGCAGCGCTATCCGTACGTTTTTTTGCTCGGCCAGTTTGAGGATGTTGGCGGCTTCTCCCAAGAGATCGTCCTCAACGAGCGATTTCCCAACCGAAAGCCCTTTGGCCTTGAGAAACGTATTGGCCATGGCCCCGCCGATGATGAGGCTATCCACCTTGCTCAGGAGGTGTTTCAACACCGCGAGCTTTGAGGATACCTTCGCCCCACCCGTGACAGCCGCGAAGGGGCGTTCCGGAGCTTCCAGGGCCTCGCCGAGAAATTGCCATTCCTTTTTTAGCAGAAGCCCGCCGCAACAGGCTTCCATCAGTTGAGGCAGCCCGGACACCGAGGCATGGGCGCGATGGGCCGTGCCAAACGCATCATTGACATAGATATGGCCCATCTTCGCAAGGCGCTTGGCGAACTCCATATCGCCTTTTTCCTCGCCCGCGTGGAAGCGCAGATTCTCAAGCACCAGCACATCGCCGGGCATGAGCGCGGCGGCCATAGCCTCCGCCTTTTCTCCCACGCAGTCGGGCGCGAAGCCGACCGGACGCCCGAGCAGCTCACCGAGCCGCTTGGCTGCTGGAGCCAGAGAAAATTGAGGATTGGCCGCGCCTTTGGGTTTGCCCAGATGTGAACACAAGACCAGGGACGCTCCCTTGGACAGCGCCAGTTCCAGGGTGGGCAGGCTCGCTCTTATGCGGGTATCGTCAGTGATGACGCCATCTCGCATGGGGACGTTGTAGTCCACGCGCACAAGCAACCGCTTGCCCCGGACTTCCATTTCATCCAGAAAGCGTATGGGCATTGGGACTCCTTTTTCTCTCAAATCGCTTCCAGGCGCATGACAATGGCGTCTTCCCGGTTGTCCGGGTAATAGCGCTTGCGCACCCCGGCCCGCGTGAAGCCGAACGCGCCGTAGAGGCTCTTGGCCGCGGCATTGGACCGCCGCACTTCCAGATACCCGCGTTGTATGCCCATATTGCGGCAAACTTGCAAGACGTGCGCTAAGAGCGTTCGGGCGTGGCCCTGGCGGCGAAAATCGGGATGCGTGGCGATATTTACGATTTCCATTTCACCCGCCGCCGCGTAGAGGGTCACAAAGCTCACGAGGTTTTGCCCCTGGCGGATGCCGAACGCCAGAAACGGCGCGCTGTCAAAGACGCCCGCGTATTGATCCTTACCCCAGGGATCGCTGAAACAGAGCTTTTCCAGGGCCGCCAAAGCGGGTATGTCGGCCTTGGTTAAACGCATGAGTGCGCTCGTACTGTTTTCTTTCATCATACGTCAGGACCATCCATGAATCTGGCCATGAATCTGGAAACGGCATTTAATCCAGACGACGAACCCGTGGAAGTGCTGGATACCACGGGCCGTGCGTTGGCTGTGGTATCCGCTGGCGCGGCCCACCGTCAATTGCTGCCCCACAAGGCCGTGCTGGTGCTGTTTTTTGACCGGCAAGGCAGACTCATTCTTGAGAAGCGTGACGGCGACGCCCAAGCCTATCCCGGCCGGTGGGATCTGCCGGGGCGCGCTCATGTCCGGCCTGGTGAAGCGTTTCTTGATGCGGCCAATCGGCTGGCGCAAACGCTGTTCCCTGGACGATGCGAAGCGCTTGCGCCGGTTCGCGCACTGCCCGCCGCACGCGAGACGTTTTTTGAAGTCCTCTGTATTTTTCGCTGCCGCGTGGCGGAAATATCTCTTTCGGCGCTGGAAAGCGCCCTGGCTCAAAAACAGGAACTTCTGGCCGTGAACGCCGATGAAATGGCCGCCCTGGCCGCGGAGTTCCGGGAACTCCTCACCCCGATGGTGATTGACGCCGCGCAAAACGGTTGGTTGTTTGGTGGGAGCTAACCTCTCGCCGGGAGGATCCAGGGAGGGCCTAGGCCCTCCCTGGCGTCAGATGGCGCTAAATCTTGCTCAGGTCGTAGGTGGCGAGGTGCGCCTGCAGGCGTTTGTGGGCGCTGTCGATGCGTTTGCGCAGGGCGGTTTTATACGCCTTCATGTCGAGCTTTTTGGTGGCCACGCCCGAATCCATTGCGGCTTTGGCCACGGCCGGGGCTTCCCATTCGAGCAGACGGAAATCCAGGGCCTTGGGCATGATGTAATCAAGGCCGAATTTCAGTTCCTTGACTCCGTACATGTCGCAGATCTCGGAGGGGACTTTCTCTTTGGCGAGAGAGGCGATGGCCTTGGCTGCGGCCATTTTCATGTCTTCGTTGATCTTTTTGGCCCCGGCGTCGAGCGCTCCCCGGAAGATGAAGGGGAAACCGGAGACATTGTTGACCTGGTTGGGGAAGTCCGAGCGGCCGGTCCCCATGATGGCGTCGGGGCGGGCGGCCTTGGCGTCGTCATAGGAGATTTCGGGATCGGGGTTGGCCATGGCGAAAATAACGGGGTGCTTGCCCATGGCCTTGACCATATCCTTGGTGACCAGCCCCGTCTGGGACAGGCCCAAAAACACGTCAGCGCCCTTCATGGCGTCGCCTAAGCTCTTGTATTCGGTCTTCTGGGCCTTGGCGAAAAACTCCTTGGTGGGGTGCAGGCCGGTGCGGTGCTTGTTGACGTGGCCCTTGGAGTCGAACATGGCCACGTTTTCCTTGCGCACGCCCATGGATACATAGAGCTTGGTGCAGGCGATGGCGGCCGCGCCCGCGCCGGATACCACTACGCGCAGGTCTTCAATCTTTTTGCCGGTGATTTCGCAGGCATTTAACAGTCCGGCGGCGCTGACGATAGCGGTCCCGTGCTGGTCGTCGTGGAAGACCGGGATGTCCATGGCTTCGATCAGGGTCTGTTCGATTTCGAAGCACTCGGGGGCCTTGATGTCTTCGAGGTTTATGCCGCCGATCGAGGGTTCGAGCATCTTGCAGAACTCGATGACCTGTTCGGGTTTGGGGGCATTGATGGAGAAGTCGTACACGTCAATGTCCGCGAAAATTTTGAACAGGAACCCTTTGCCTTCCATGACGGGCTTGGCGGCCTTGGGGCCGATGTTGCCCAGACCCAGGACGGCGGTTCCGTTGGAGACCACGGCGATCAGATTGCCCCGGTTGGTGTATTCCCAGGATTTTTCAGGGTCGGCGTGAATGGCGCGGCAGGCCTCGGCCACGCCGGGGGAATAGGCCATGGCGAGGTCTTTCTGGTTGCGGAAGGGCTTGCAGGGGACCACTTCGAGCTTCCCTGTCCGGGCTGCGGAATGGTAGCGCAGGGCTTCTTCTTTGGTGAACAGAGCCATATAAAATCCTCCAGAATAGGGTCATCTGTTGGAGCGGGCGAGCGGTGAACGAAGTAATAGTAGGCGCTCGTGAAATTAAGGGCAAGATTTTTCCATTATTGCTCCGGCGCGTCCGCCTCGTGGTCGGGGCTTTTCTTTTTGTCGCAATTGAGCTAGCTAAAATCTCTTTGTCATCTTAATTATCGAGGAGCCTGCCCCCATGGAGTATAACGTTACCGAAGTGTCGCCCGTCGAGACCACAATCTCGGTCAAGGTTCCCGCCGAGGAAATCAACGCCGCTCTGGCCGTAACCACGGCCATGTACCGCCAGAACCTTGATCTGCGCGGTTTCCGTAAAGGCAAGGTTCCCTCGAGCATTGTGGAGTCCAAGTTCCGTAAAGAGATTCTGCGCGAAGCCGCTGACGATCTCCTGAACGTGCATATAAACGAGATCATGTCCGAGCTTAAGTACCTGGCCATTGCCAAGCTCGACCTGAGCCCCGTTGAGCTGGAAAAAGACACTCCCGTGGACTACACGATTTCGTTCCAGCACGCCCCGGCCTTTGATCTGCCCGAATACAAGGGCCTTCAAGTCGAGGAGGAAGAGGCCGCGGCTTCCGAAAAAGAAGTGGATCAGGTGATCGAGCGCATCCGGGGCAACCTGGCCGAGCTTAAAGTGGTCAAAGAGGACCGCCTGCCCAAAGACGGCGACGTGGCCGTGGTCAGCTTCACCGCCACGCAGGACGGCGTGGACGTGCCAGGCGTGCGCGCGGAAAATTTCCAGCTCTCGCTTGGCGAGGGCCAGTCCCTGCCGCAATTCGAGGATCTGGTGAAGGCCACCCGGCCTGGCGCCGACAACACGGGCAGACTGGAGTTCCCGTCTGATTTCATCAATCAGGATCTGGCGGGCAAGACCGTGGACATGCACATCACGGTTCACATCGTGAAGGAAAAGGAATTGCCGCCCATTGACGACGAGTTGGCCAAGAAGGCGGGCGCGTTCGAGAGCTTGGCGAAACTCCGGGAAGTCATCGCCCGCACTTCGGTTCAGAGCCGCCAGCAGCTCTACAAGGCCGCGGCCCAGAAAAAGCTCTTGGACGCGATGCTCGCAAGCGTGGAGTTCCCCTTGCCGCCGTCTCTGGTGGAGGAGCAGGTTAACCTCCTGATGGCCGACGCCAAGCGCAAAATCGAGCGTCAGGGCAAGGCCCCCGAGGCCCTGGGCAAGACCGACGAGGAACTCAAGGCCGAAGTGACGCCGCAAGCCCAGGAGATCGTCAAGACACAGCTTTTGCTGATCAAGCTTTCCGATCAGGAGAAGATGGAGGTCGCGCCTCAGGAGATGGACGCCTATTTCATGCAGGTGGCTTCCCGCACGGGCCAGGACATGCTGGCCGTCAAGCAGCACTACGAGCAGCACGGTTTGATCGCGGCGGTGCGCGACAAAATTCTGGCGGACAAAGCCATGGAATTTGTCTATTCACAAGCCAAGGTCACCAAGGTTCCCGCCGCGCAGGCCGAGGATAAGGCCAAGACCCCGGCCAAGAAGACCCCGGCAAAGACGAAAAAGAAGGCTGACGAAGAAGGTCAGGCGGACCAATCATAACCCAAGGAGCTATCTAGGTGTACGCCCAGATTCCCATAGTCATCGAGACCACCGGCCGCACTGAGCGCGCCTATGACATCTATTCGCGTCTGCTCAAAGACCGCATCATCCTTCTGGGAACGCCGGTTGACGATCACGTGGCCAACGCCATCTGCGCCCAGCTTCTGTTTCTCGAATCCGAAGATCCGAAAAAGGCCATATCGCTCTACATCAATTCTCCGGGAGGCTCAGTCACCGCTGGGCTGGCCATTTACGACACCATCCAGTTCATCTCCTGCCCGGTGGCGACGCTGTGCATGGGGCAGGCCGCCAGCATGGGCGCTCTGCTTCTGGCTTGCGGGACTTCCGGCATGCGCTACTCTTTACCCAATGCCCGGATTTTGATCCATCAGCCTATGGGCGGCTTCCAGGGGCAGGCCACGGATATTGACATCCACGCCCGCGAGATTATCCGCACGAGAGAGCGCTTGAACGAAATCCTGGCCCAACATACCGGCACGCAGATCGAAAGAATCCGTGAGGACACGGAACGCGATTACTTTATGACCCCGCTCGAGGCGCAGGAGTATGGCCTGATAGACAAGGTCATCACCTCGCGCCAGGGCCAGGAAGACGAGAAGACAGAGCGCTCTTAGGAACAATTGCCATGACCAAAAAACAGAACCCCGTTTCCTCTGATCTTAACTGCTCGTTTTGCGGCAAGGGCCAGGGGGACGTGGCGCGGCTCATCGCCGGCGCGGACGGCGTGTACATCTGTGACGAATGTGTCGGCCTGTGCAATGAGATCATCGCGCAAGAGGGCGTGAACGAAAAGGCCGAGCAAGGCAAACTGCTGCCCCCGGCCGAGATCAAGCGCCTTTTGGACGAGTACGTTATCGGCCAGGATCAGGTCAAAAAGATTCTGGCCGTGGCCGTGCATAATCACTACAAGCGCGTGTACTACTCAAGCGCCGCCAAGGGCGAGGATGTGGAACTCGACAAGTCCAACGTCCTGCTCATTGGTCCGACCGGCTCCGGCAAGACGCTTCTGGCCCAGACCCTGGCCAGAATTCTCAAAGTGCCCTTCGCCATCGCCGACGCCACCACCTTAACCGAAGCGGGTTACGTGGGCGAGGACGTGGAAAACATTCTCGTCCAGCTTCTCCAGAACGCCGAGTACGACATTGAGGCCGCCTCCAGGGGCATTATCTATATCGATGAGATAGACAAGATCGCCCGCAAGTCGGACAGCCCTTCCATCACCCGCGACGTGTCCGGCGAAGGCGTGCAGCAGGCTCTGCTCAAAATTATCGAAGGCACCGAGGCCAACATTCCCCCCAAGGGCGGCCGCAAACACCCCCAGCAAGAATACATCCGCCTAAACACCGCCAATATCCTCTTCATCGTGGGCGGGGCCTTCATCGGCCTGGAAAAGATCGTGCAGCAGCGGATGCGCGGCGCTTCCCTGGGCTTTGCCGCCAAGCTTGACGGTCCCCGCGAACAGGACGTGTCCAAGCTTCTGCGCCAGATACACCCCTCCGATCTCGTCAAATTCGGCCTCATCCCCGAATTTGTGGGCCGCATCCCCATCATCACGTCGCTCACCGAACTCTCCGAGGAAGACCTGGTCCGCATCCTCACCGAGCCTAAAAACGCCCTGGTCAAACAGTACATGAAGCTCTTCGAACTGGACAACGTGCGCCTGCGCTTCACCACCAACGCCCTCGCGGCCATCGCCCGCAAGTCCATCGAACGCAAAACCGGCGCCAGAGGCCTGCGAAACGTCATGGAAAACATCATGCTGGACATCATGTACCAGTTGCCCTCCCTGACCGGCGTCATCGAGTGCCTCATCAACAAGGCCGTGGTGGAGAAGAGGATCGAGCCGCTGCTCTTCTACGAACAGGAAGTAAAAACGGCGTAGAGCCAGGGGCGCTGCCCCTGGACCCCGCTGGGGGGGAATGATTTCCCCCAGACCCCCTCAATAGCTTCGCGGCCCGCATCGGCTATCAGCCGATGCGGGCCGCGAAGCTTATTGCAGGGTACAGGGAGGTCACCTCCCTGGCGGGTGCAGGGCAGAGCCCTGCCGAGGTCCGGGGCGGATCCCCGGCGTGAGATTTGACAATTCCCCGGCGTGCTTTATTGTGTAGCATCATTACAGTCGTAGGGAGGCCTTCATGGCGAGTTTTTTAGGCGATGATGCGGATCGCCATCTTGAGAGCGATCGTTTGCCGGCTATGAGCCTGCGCGAGGTTGTCATGTTTCCCAGGTCCATCGTGCCGCTTTTTGTGGGCCGGGAAGCTTCGGTCAAGGCTATCGAGAACGCGGTGGCTCTGCACGATAAAAAGATTTTTTTGGTGGCCCAGCGCGCCCCGGAGACGGAGAAGCCGCAAGCAAACGACCTGTTTCGCGTGGGTACTGTGGCCAAAATATTGCAAATGCTGCGCCTGCCGGATGGCACGATAAAGATACTTTTTGAGGGGTTGTACCGCGCCCGGTGGGAACAGAGCTTTGAGGATGGCACGGTGCAGGTTTCGCGTCTGCCCGAGGATGACGGCGTGGGCGCACAGGCTCAGGCTCTGGTCAGGACCGTTCACGAGGCCGTGGAACATTATGGGCGTGTGAATAAGAAGCTCGCTCCGGAGACGATTCTTGCCATCAACGCGCAAGTGCTGCCGGGCCGTCTGGCCGATGCCGTCATGCCCCATCTCAAGGTGGACTACATCAAAAGACAGGCGGTGCTGGAGGAGGCCGATCCGGTCAAGCGTCTGGAGGCGGCTTACGCGTTTTTGCAAAAAGAGATGGAAATCGCCTCGATAGAGACGAAGATAAAAGGCCGCGTCAAGGAGCAGATGGAGAAAAACCATCGCGAATACTATTTGAACGAGCAGTTGAAGGCCATCCATAAGGAGATGGGCCGTGATGAGGATCCCCAGGCGGAAGTGACGGAATTTGAGGAGCGCTTGAAGGGCAAGGACATGCCTGGAGAGGCTCGGGAAAAGGCCACGCGGGAGTTGAAGAAGCTGAAAGGCATGCCGCCGTCGTCGGCGGAATATACCGTGGCGCGCAACTATGTGGAATGGATACTCGATTTGCCCTGGAACACGCTCCAGGCCACGGAAATTGACATCGCCAAGGCCAAAGACATCCTGGATGCGGACCATTTCGGCCTGGAAAAGCCCAAAGAGCGGATTCTGGAGTATCTGGCCGTGCAGAGTCTGGCCAAGACGCTTAAAGGCCCCATTTTGTGTCTGGTCGGGCCTCCGGGCGTGGGCAAGACGTCCTTGGCCAAGTCCATCGCCAGGGCCATGGGGCGCGAGTTCGTGCGTCTGTCGCTTGGCGGCGTGCGCGACGAGGCCGAGATCCGGGGCCATCGCCGCACCTATGTAGGCGCGCTGCCCGGCAAGATCATCCAGTCGTTAAAGCGCGTGAAGTACAACAATCCGGTGTTCTGCTTGGACGAGGTGGACAAGATGTCCACCGATTTCCGGGGCGATCCATCCGCCGCCTTGCTGGAAGTCCTGGACCCGGAGCAGAATTCCGCCTTTGGCGATCACTATCTGGACCTGGACTACGATCTGTCCAAGATTTTTTTCATCACCACGGCCAATGCCCTGCATACCATTCCGCTGCCCTTGCAGGACCGTATGGAGATCATCAGTATTCCCGGTTACCTGGAGACGGAAAAAGCCGCAATCGCCCGCAATTTCCTGCTGCCCAAGAAAATCGCCGAGAACGGCCTGACGCCTGAGAACATCTCGGTGGCTGAGGACGCCGTTTTGGAGATCATTCAGCGCTATACCCGCGAGGCGGGCGTGCGCAATGTGGAGCGCGAGCTGGCCTCACTGTGCCGCAAGGCCGCCCGCAAGCTCGTGGAAGGGGGCGAGTCCTCGGCCACGTTCACCATCGGCCGGGAAAACCTGGCCGAATACCTGGGCGTGCCCAAATTCCACCATGGCGAAATGGAGGATACCCCCCAGGTAGGCGTCGCCACCGGCTTGGCCTATACCGAGATGGGCGGCGAGATGCTCGTGGTGGAAGTGGCGCTCATGCCGGGCTCCGGCAAGGTGGAGATCACCGGCAAGCTGGGCGACGTGATGCAGGAATCGGTGCGGGCCGCGCTCTCCTACATCCGGTCGCGCTCCGGCACGTTCGGCTTGAAACCCGACTTCCACAAAGAGATAGACATCCACGTCCACGTGCCCGAAGGGGCCATCCCCAAGGACGGTCCTTCGGCCGGCATAACTTTGGCCACCGCTGTGGTTTCGGCCCTGCTCAATATGCCCGTGAAAAATGATCTGGCCATGACCGGCGAGATAACCCTGCGCGGACGCGTCCTGCCCATCGGGGGCCTTCGCGAGAAGCTCCTGGCCGCGCATCGCGCCCGGATTAAAAAGGTGCTTATTCCCGTCGAAAACGCCAAGGACCTGAAAGAAGTGCCCGAAGCCATTCTACAGGGCCTGGAAATCGTTCAGGTAAAGAATATGGATGAAGTGTTGGCAGAGGCGATTCTCTGCGACTCGCCCGAAAAACTCTTCTGCGGCAAGCAAAGCGACGTGCCGCCCTTGGCTGTCAGTTTGCTCAAGGACGAATACCAGAACCAGCCGCGTCATTAAGGCGCCAGAGGGGCTCCGTTCCCGGACTCTGCAATATACTTCGCGGGCTGCCTTGGCCATTTGGCCAAGGCAGCCCGCGAAGCTATTGAGGGGGTCTGGGGGGAATCATTCCCCCCAGTGGGGCGCGGGGCGGAGCCCCGCTTATCCTAAAAAGTATTTCACGCTTCCCACAGCCATGGCGGTAAGCGCCAGCCAGATGAGTATCGCCGCGCAAAGACAGAGAAATTTGAGCCGCAGGGGATTCTTCGCTTTGAGGACCACCGCCCAGAGGAGACAGGCGAGAACCAGGCAGACGCTGGCGGCGTTTTCGCTCCAAAGAAGAAGTGAGGCGATGGGGAGTTCGCGCGCGGCGGGCCAGATTTGGATTATGAACCAGGAGTGAAGAGCCAGAGAGGGCAAAGAAGCAAAGAGCGCCCATTTGCAGGCGAGTTTCAGGGCATAGTTGTAGTAATCGCGGCCGAAGTCGTCCTTGTTGCGGCGCGCGATAAGGTACAAGCCGGCTATGGCTCCCGCCAGTGCAAGGGTCAGGCAGCAGGCGAGGGGGAGAAGCATCCAGGTCAGGGAGCCGGATGGGGCCGCGAACAGGGCCGGATCCTCGGCGGGCGCGGAGACGATTGTGGCAAAGTGCCTGAAAAAGCTGACAAAGAGGTAGCCCTGCGCCCAGGCGGCAAGCGTGGCGGCGACGCCGATTGCGGCGTGAACCGGGCGTTTGTGCTTGAGCGCTTGCCAGACGGCCCGATAGACGAGGGCCAAAAGGCCTGTGAGGGCGAGCCCGGCTGTCAGGGGAGCTAAGGGCAGCGGCCAGGCGAACCAGAAGGAAGCGATGGCCGGGCTTGTGCGCGCAAGAAGAACGCCGGTGCCGCCAAGGCAGACAAGGGCGGTAAAACCCGCCAAAAGGCAGAGCGTAGCGGTCTGCTGGCCGAATTTGTCCCGGAAAACCTTGACGCGCTTGGGCGGGGAAAAAAGAAGCGCGGCGCTGGCCAGGGGCAGTCCGGCCGCCGCCAGCAAGAGGGCAAGAGGCAGGCAGGACAGTGCTGTTATGACGACAAAAAGGGTACTCGCGCTCACGCTTGGTTTCTCTCCTTTGGCGTGGCTTTTATGCCTGAAAATGGCTCAAGATGCAATGTGGGCTGTTGCCAAAGGAGGTCTTGCCGCCTTAAAAGGATTCCCAAAGAGATATGGGTGAAAGAGGACCAAGCGTGACAGGGATGGACCGTCAGGAATTCTGGGCAAGTATTTGCCTCAGGCGTGCGCCGGGCCTTGGTCCGCGCACGTGCAAACGGATTCTCGAGCGTTTCGGCTGCGCCTCTCATGCCGTGGACCATGCTAGGCGCTGGCTGGACATGGGGCTGGTCACGCCGCAGCAGTATCAGGTGTTTTTGGCGGAATCCTGGCGCGAGCATGCCGAAGCGGAACTCCATGCCGCCGAGGAAAAACAAATACCTGTCCTTGGTTGGGCTGATCCGCGCTATCCGCAAAGACTGCGAGAAATCCCGGACCCGCCCGTATTTCTGTACGCCATGGGCGATTTGGAACTGCTTGAAAATCCGGGCGTGGCCATGGTGGGTTCCCGCGATTGCACCCGCTACGGCATCGAGCTGACGTACCGCATCGCCATGGAGCTTTCCGACAAAGGCCTCACGGTTATCTCCGGGCTGGCCTACGGTATTGACCGGGAGGCGCATCTTGGCGGTCTGCAAGGCCCAGGCAGCAGCATCGCGGTCATGGGCACAGGGCCGGATCTTGTTTATCCGGCCGCCAACCGCGATCTCTGGCGGACGCTGGCCGAAAAAGGGCTTATCCTGTCGGAGTTTCCTCCCGGCATGAAGCCCCATGCCGGCAACTTTCCTTTGAGAAACCGCCTCATAAGCGGGCTTTCTTTGGGGGTGCTGGTGGCGGAAGCGCCCACCCGCTCGGGGAGTCTCATCACCGCGCGCCTCGCCATGGAGCAGGGCAGGGAGGTGTTTGCCGTGCCTGGGCCGGTATCGCTCAAAAGCTACCGGGGATGCCATGAACTTATCAATAAAGGCGCTAAGCTGGTGCATGGCTCCGATGATATTCTTCTTGAGCTGAAGCCCCAGCTGGATGCTTTTCTGGCGGAGCGGGGCGCGCCCCGGACCAAAAACGCGCCCAGGGTATATCCGGAACAGGCCCGGCTGACGCCGGACCGCCCCGATTCCCCGATTGCCCCGGTTCCGAAGCGGCGGCGCAAAGACTCCGCCGCCGCCCCGGCCGCCCGCTCCAAATCCTCCCCAAAGGATCCCGGCGCGGCCCCTGGGGCTGTCGAGCCGCTTTCCTTGGAAGAGGAGGATGTCGTCAGCCATCTGGATGCGGTGGGAACGGCGCATATTGACTCGCTGTGCCGCATTTTCGGCCGCGCCGCCGCAGATATGAGCCGCACGCTGGTAGTTCTCGAACTGAAGGGCGCCGTCTGCCGGATGCCCGGCGGCTACTATCGCAGGGCCTGACCCTTCAAAGAAGAAGCATCCATGCGAAAGACCGCCTCCGAAACGATGCTGCCCCAGAACGCCCAGGCCTTTCTGGCCAGGCTTGCCGTGGAAAAAGGATACGCCTCCGCGACGCTTGACGCGTATGAGTCGGACCTCACATACTTCGAGCGTTACTTGAACATGAGCGGCCGTTCCCTGGACCAGCCGAAAAGTCTTACCCGGCGGGATATCCAGGGTTTTTTGGCCGAGCAGCACCGCGCCAGACATTCCAAGACATCCATGGCCCGCCGTCTTTCGTGTCTGCGGGGATTTTTCAAGCATCTCATGCGCCAGGGGGGGCTTGAGAAAAGTCCGGCGGAAGGGGTCGCAAACCCCAAGCTGGCCAAGGTGCATCCCAAGAGCCTGAACGTGGATCAGGCGTTCGCGCTGCTGGATGCTCCGTTTAATACTAAAGACCCGCACGCCGTGCGGGACAAGGCGTTGGCCGAACTGCTTTATGGTTCCGGGCTTCGCATAAGCGAGGCGTTGGGGCTTAACTGTAACGACGTGAACCTGGCGTCCGGCGTTGCGCGCGTTATGGGCAAGGGGAGCAAGGAGCGGTTGGCCCCGCTGTCGGATACGGCTCTGACGGCGCTCAAGGCCTATATGGAGGTTCGCGGGAGCTTTAGCCCGGCGTCGGGCGAGCGTACGCTCTTTCTGGGGGCTCGCGGCGGGCCGCTCCCGCGTCCGCAGGCCAACCGCATCCTCGCGAATCTGTGCGTAAAGGCCGGACTGCCCGCCGCTGTCAGTCCACATGCGCTGCGCCACAGTTTTGCCAGCCATCTGCTCCAGTCCGGCGCGGACATGCGCGCCGTGCAGGAACTCTTGGGCCATGCCAGGCTCTCCACTACGCAGCGTTACACGCATTTGAATCTGGCCCAGTTGACCCAAATCTATGACAAGGCGCATCCTAGATCGCACGAGGACGGCACGGATGACTAGCGCACCATGGTTAGTCTGCTGACGCCGGCCATTGCCTTTCCCAATCCCGATTGCGCCAATCCGGAAGGGCTTCTGGCCGTTGGCGGCGATCTTTCCGTGCCGCGGCTTGTCGAAGCTTACAGCCACGGCATTTTCCCCTGGTATAACGACGAACACCCTATTCTGTGGTGGACGCCGGACCCCAGGCCGATTCTCCTTCCCGGCCGGATGCGCCTCGATTCCCGGTTTCTGCGGTATTTACGCAATCATCCCTTTGAGATGGCCGTGGATGCGGATTTTCAGAGCGTGATAAGCGCGTGTGCGGCCATGGAGCGCCCTAGTCAGGACGGAACCTGGCTCACCGACGATATGATCCGGGCGTATGTGCGGCTTCACCTGTCCGGATATGCTCATAGTGTGGAGTGCCGCCGGGAGGGACGCCTTGTGGGCGGGATTTACGGCGTGGCCGTCGGTAAAGCGTTCTTCGGCGAATCGATGTTCCATCGGGAAGGGCAGGCGTCCAAGGTGGCGTTTACGCATCTGGTGTGGCTTCTTGGGGCGCTGGGGTATCGTTTTATGGACTGCCAGCAGGCCACGCCGCACGTGATGCGTTTTGGCGCGACGCAAGTCTCCCGGCGCGAGTTCACGAAGCTTGTGGAAGCGGCAAGCGCCATGGCGCATGAGACACAAGGCTGGCAGGCGCCCGCATGGTGGAATGAGCGCCCCCTGGCTATCCCTTTTCCAGCCCGTACCATTTGCTGATGACGGTGGGTTTGAAGCTCTCCATGAGTTGAATGAGTTGCTCTGGATCGCTCGACCTGAGGAGGTTATCGCGGTGGGGCGGCTTGACGAATCCCTGGCTTACGCTGTGGTCGAGAAATTCGAGCATCTTATCGAAGAATCCCAGGGTGTTGTAAAGCCCGACGGGTTTTGCGTGCAGCCCAAGCTGTCCGAGCGTGGCCGCCTCGAAGAATTCCTCCAGCGTGCCGAGTCCGCCGGGCATGGCGATAAAGCCGTCGGAGAGCGCGGCCATCTTGGCTTTGCGCTCGTGCATGGTGTCCACTTCATACATGGCGGAAAGTCCCTCGAAGGCCAATTCTTTGGCCTTGAGAAACGTGGGCAATACGCCCACAACGCGGCCTCCGCCGTCCACGACGCTTTGCGCCAGGATGCCCATCAGGCCGTTTTTCGCGCCGCCGTAAACGAGCGAGATGGAACGTAAGGCCATGACCGCGCCGAGTTTTCGCGCCGCATCGGCATACGCGGGGGATGTTCCCACGTTTGAACCAAGAAACACGCACAGGCTTTTCAAGGCCATGAAATCTCCTTTCTTGGCGCGGCTGGTTATCCTTCCACAATGGGGGGGTGTTGGGAGAGGTCGAAGAACCCTCGGATGGGAAAGGGCAGGGGATAGTTGGGAATTTTGTCGAAACGCACGAATCCCGCGTCCTTGCCCTCGCTTAGGGTGCAAAGCGCCGGGATGCCCAAAGGGATGGGGAAATCGATGGGACAGGCGGCTATGGCTTCGAGCTTTCCGGCGTAGCGTTTGTCGAGATAGCCCACGACCATGTCGCGCTCTTCAGGCGTGAAGGACTCCAGGACCAGCTTTTTGCCGCTTACCATGTCCGCGTCCATGTCCGGGTGGATGGGATCGCCCAGGACATGATCCCAGTCGTAGAGGTCCTCTTCCAGGGCGTCCCATTCGGGGCGAAACAGATGCACCTCCACGTCCTTGCGGCCCTTGAAGCTTTTGATCACGATGCTTATGGACCAGGCCCGGTCCACGGGCAGGGTTTCCAGGGCCGGGACAATATCTATCTGCATGGGAGGCCTCCGCTTGTTTTATGGGGTGCGACGCTTTAAAACGTGTGAATCGCGCCGCGAGGGGAGAGCATTTGGAAAAAGAGGATAAAAGTCAACCGGGCTTCACGCTCGTAAGCCCGTTTACTCCGCAGGGAGATCAGCCGGCGGCGATTTCCGAACTGGCGGCCAATCTCGCCTCCGGCGTTGCGGCCCAGGTGCTTCTTGGGGCCACGGGCACGGGCAAGACCTTCACCATGGCCCAGGTGGTGGCTAAGCTCAACCGCCCGGCCCTGGTGATCGCGCCCAACAAGACGCTTGCCGCGCAGCTCTATAACGAGTTCAAGGGGCTTTTCCCGCACAACGCCGTGGAGTATTTCGTCAGTTATTACGACTACTACCAGCCCGAAGCGTATCTGCCCCGCACGGACACCTACATTGAAAAAGATTCCTCCATAAACGAGGACATAGACAAACTGCGCCACGCCGCCACGCACGCGCTTCTGACAAGGCGCGACGTTTTGATCGTGGCCTCGGTCAGCTGCATCTACGGGCTGGGTTCGCCCGAATACTACGCCAAGATGGTGCTGGCCCTGGAAGAAGGCCTAAACATCTCCATGGAGGCGGTGATCGGCAGGCTGGTGGAGATCCAGTACGAGCGAAACGACATGGATTTCCACCGGGGCGTGTTTCGGGTGCGCGGGGACGTGCTGGAGGTAATTCCCGCCTACTCCATGGAGCAGGCGTTGCGCGTGGAATTTTTCGGCGACGAGATCGAAACCATGACCCTGACCAATCCGTTGACCGGCGAGATGCTTAGCAAGCTCAAAAAAACGGTCATCTTCCCCAATTCCCATTACGTCTCGGACCGCGACAACCTGACGCGCGCCATGAGCGATATCCGCGACGAACTGCGCGAACGCCTCATCTCGTTTAAGAAGGACAACCGGCTCGTGGAGGCGCAGCGCTTAGAGCAGCGCACCCTCTACGACCTGGAGATGATCGAGGAGATCGGCTACTGCAACGGCATTGAGAACTACTCCCGCCATTTGGACGGGCGCAAGGCGGGCCAGCCGCCCGCCACGCTCATTGACTACTTTCCCGAAGATTTCATCCTTTTTATCGACGAGTCCCACATCACCGTTCCCCAGATCGGCGGCATGTACAACGGCGACCGCTCCCGCAAGACGACGCTCGTGGACTACGGATTCCGCCTGCCCTCGGCCCTGGACAACAGGCCGCTCAATTTTCAAGAGTTCGAGCGCCGTATCGGCCAGACCGTGTTCGTGTCCGCGACGCCCGGCCCCTGGGAACTGGAGCGCGCGCAAGGCCTGGTGGTGGAGCAGATTATTCGGCCCACGGGGCTTCTCGATCCGCTGACGGACGTTCGGCCCGTGAAGGGCCAGGTGGACGATCTTCTCTCCGAGTGCAAAAAGCGCATCGCGGCCGGCGAGCGCGTGCTTGTGACCACGCTCACCAAGCGCATGGCCGAGGAATTGACCGATTACCTGAACGAGTACGGGGTGCGCGCCCGCTACCTGCACTCGGACATCGAAACCCTGGAGCGCGTGGCCATCCTGCAGGAGTTGCGGGCCGGGGAGTTTGACGTGCTGGTGGGCATAAATCTCTTGCGCGAGGGGTTGGACCTGCCCGAAGTCTCTCTGGTGGCCATCCTGGACGCGGACAAGGAGGGCTTTTTGCGCAGCACGCGCTCGCTCATTCAGACCTTTGGGCGCGCCTCGCGTAATGCCTCGGGCCAGGTCATCATGTATGCCGACGCCATAACCGGCTCCATGCGCGACGCCATGGACGAAACGAGCCGCCGCCGCGCCAAGCAGGAGGCCCATAACGCCTTGCATGGCATAGCGCCCAAGACGGTGCGCAAGGAAATGGACAACGTGCTGGACGCCATCTATACCCAGGGCCGCCTGGAAAGGGGCGTGGCCAAGCCCAAGGGGGCGGCAAGCCCGATTGACGACCTCATGGAGCGGGCGCAGAGCGCGGGCACTGTGGAAAAACTGGTCAAGCAACTGGAACGGGACATGCGGGCCGCGGCCAAGGAACTGGCCTTTGAGCGGGCCGCCGAGATACGCGACGCCATTATGACGATTAAGAAGAAGCAGCGAGGCGAAAACTCGTGATGTATCACCCCGGCCGCCGCAATCCGTCGCGCCTCACGCGGTTCAGGCGCAGACTGGGCGTCCTGCGGCCTGTCATCGTGGGTCTTACCGCCGTGGCGGTAATTTTTGCGGCGGGCACGGCCGCCTACATGCTGATCGAAGGCTGGAGCCTCTTTGACAGCATGTACATGATGATAATCACCCTCTCCACGGTGGGCTACGGCGAGATACATCCGTTGAGCAGACCGGGTGAAGTGGTAACGGTTCTCGTCATTCTTTTCGGAGTGGGCGCGTTCCTCTATCTGACCGGCGCTATCGTGCAGTTGGTCATGGAAGGCCAGCTCCAAAATTTCTTCGGGAGGCGCTGGATGCAGCGGACCATCGAAAACATGCGAGGGCACGTCATTGTCTGCGGATTCGGGAGGATCGGCTCGGTGGTCGCACGCGAAATCATGGCCGAAGGACGCGACGTGGCGGTGGTGGAGCGCTCGCCGCATCTCATTGAGGAATTGAAGCTCCAGCATATTTCGCATGTGGCGGGCGACGCCACGAAAGACGACATCCTTGAGGCGGCGGGGCTTCGCCGGGCGGGCGCGCTGGTGTCGGCCCTAAGCGACGACGCGGCCAACGTGTACGTCACCCTGACCGCCAGGCAGCTGAACCCCGATATGTATATCGTGGCCCGTTCCGACTCCCCGGAACACTCCCAGCGTTTGATGCGCGCCGGGGCCAATCAGGTGCTTTTTCCACACCTCTACGGGGGCCTGCGCATGGCCCAATCCGTGCTCCGGCCGACGGTGTTCGGCTTTATGGACCTGGCCATGCGCGGCGACATCGATCTCCAGGTGGAAGAGATGACGATCTCTCCGCAGTCGTCCGTGGTGGGCGAGGATTTGATCGGATCAAAGCTTCGGCAGCGCTTCAACGTCATTGTCGTCGGCATCAAAAAAGCGGACGGGAAGCTTGTGTTCAATCCGCAATCCCAAACGCTCCTGGAGGCCGGAGACACCCTGATACTGATCGGCGCGAAACCAAACATGGCGGACATGCGCGCCGCTTTGACCTAGAAAAGAGAACGCCGCCATGCCGAGAGAGAGCCAGACGCCAGCCCGGCGCGCCCAGACGCTTAAAGCCCAGATAGAGCGCCATGACCATCTGTACTACGTCCTTGATGCCCCGGAGATCACCGACGCCGAGTACGACCGGCTCTTCCGGGAATTAAAGGAACTGGAAGAGAAGCATCCGGATTTGGCCGATCCCAATTCTCCCACCAAGCGGGTGGGCGGGGCTGTGGCGCAATCGTTTGTCTCGGTCCGGCATCGCGCGCGCATGTACAGCTTGGAGAACGCCCTGACCGTTGAGGAATGGCGCGCTTTTTTGGAGCGGCTTTCGCGCGTTCTGCCGCAGCGGGAGTTTATGTTTTGGGTTGATCCCAAGTTTGACGGTCTGGCTTTGGAGGTCATCTACGAGGACGGCTGTTTCGTTAGAGCGCTGACGCGCGGAGACGGCGAGACCGGCGAGGACGTGACGCAAAACATGCGCACGGTGCGAAACCTGCCCATGGACATCCGGGAACGCGCCCGGCTGGCGGATATGCCCGTGCCGCGTCTTCTTGAGGTGCGCGGCGAGGTGGTCATCACCAAGAAAGATTTCAGAGCCTTAAACGATGCTCAGGAAGAAGCCGGAAACAAGGTGTTCGCCAACCCGCGAAACGCGGCGGCCGGAAGCGTCCGCCAGCTGGATTCGCGCGTAACGGCCGCGCGGCCGCTGCGGTTTTTCGCCTATGGCCTGGGCGTGACCGAGTGGGCGGGAGAAGACTCGCAAGGTTTGTGGTTCACCCATCATACGGCCATGGAAGGGCTTCAAACGTTCGGGTTCGCCGTGGCGAAAGAGGGCCGGTCAACCAAAGCCGATGGCGTCGAGGCCTTATACGCGCGCCTGGAAGAGGAACGCGACCGCCTGGCCTTTGAGATTGACGGCATGGTGATTAAGCTCGATGACCTGGACGGGCAGCGCGAGGCCGGGTTTACGGCCCGCGCCCCCAGATGGGCCGTGGCCTGGAAGTTTGCGCCCCGTCAGGCGCGGACGCTGCTGCGAAAAATCGCGGTTCAGGTGGGGCGCACGGGGGTGCTTACTCCGGTTGCCGTGCTGGAACCGGTCAGGATCGCGGGCGTCACCGTCTCCAGGGCGACCCTGCATAATGAGGACGAGATCAAGGCCAAGGATCTGCGCGAAGGGGACACTGTGGTGGTGCAGCGCGCCGGAGACGTGATCCCGGAGGTGGTGCGCCCGGTTCTGGAAAAGCGCCCGGCGGATGCCAAGGAGTTCGTATTTCCGGGGGCGTGTCCGGCGTGCGGTGAGCCGGTCAGACGCCTTCCCGGCGAGGCGGCCTGGCGCTGCCTGAACAGGAGTTGTCCGGCGCAGCTTATGGGGTCTCTGGTTTTTTTCGTGTCCAAGGCGGGTCTGGACATTGAGGGCGTGGGCAAGCGCTGGATCGAGATTTTGGTGGAGCGGGGGATGGTAAAGTCTCCGGCCGATCTCTTTCTTCTTACGCAGGAAGATTTGCTGCCTCTTGAACGTATGGGCGAGAAGCTGGCGGAAAATTTCGTTACGGCGATACGCGAGGCCAGGCAAAAAGCGACACTTGCCAAGGTGATCGGGGGCCTGGGCATCCGCCAGGTCGGGACGCAGACCGCCCGCACCCTGGCCGCCCGGTATGCCGATCTGGATGCTTTGGCTAACGCCCAAACGGACGAGCTGCAGACCTTGCCGGACATAGGGCCGGAGGTGGCGGGTTCGATCCGGGCCTTTTTCGACAATCCGGCCAACCGGGAGCTGATCGCCCGGTTTAAGGCGCTTGGACTGTGGCCCGTGCGGGCCAAGGCGGACGGGGCGGAAGAATCCGGTATGCGAGGGCCGCTGGCGGGCAAGCGCATCCTCTTCACTGGGACGCTTGCGAATCTGCCGCGCGGCAAGGCCGAAGCCTTGGCCGAGGCCGCGGGCGCTGTGATTGCGGGGTCCGTGTCCAAAAAACTCGATTATCTGGTGGTGGGGGAAGACCCAGGCTCGAAGCTGGATAAAGCGCGCGCGCTTGGTGTACGGATACTTTCGCAAGACGAGTTTACGCGTTTGATGGCGGGCGAAACCATTTAGCGGGGGTGCGTATGAGCGCGTGCGATGTGATCGTTATGGGTGCGGGCGGACGCATGGGACGCACGGTGGCGGCTCTTGTGCTGGCCGATAAGGCTTTTCGTCTGGCCGGAGTGGTGGAGCGCCCGGAGAGCGTCCAGGCGCTTTCCGGGTACGAGTGCGTCACAGGCGTCGAGGCCGAAGACGTGTTCGCCAGGTGTCCGGGCGCTGTGGCCATTGATTTCACCACTCCTGAATCGAGCCTGAAAACGGCCAATCTGGCGACGAAGCTTGGCAATCCCGCTGTGATAGGAACCACGGGGTTCACCGCCGCGCAGGCTAAAGAGTTGGAAAACGCGGGCCGCAGCGGCCGGATATTCTGGGCCCCCAGCATGAGCGTCGGCATAAACGCGTTAGTCGCCGTGCTGCCCAAGCTTGTGGCGGCTTTAGGCCCGGCGTATGATCTGGAGATCATGGAGATTCATCACAACCGCAAGGCTGATTCGCCAAGCGGCACGGCCCTGAAGCTGGGCCAGGCCGTTGCCGCCGCCAGAGGTCAAAATTTGGCCGAAGTCAAAAAGTGCTGCCGTGAGGGCATGATCGGGCCGCGCACCAAGGAAGAGATCGGGATTATGGCCGTTCGCGGCGGCGACGTGGTGGGCGATCACACCGTGTATTTTTTAGGCCCAGGTGAGCGCATCGAGGTGACGCACCGCGCCCATTCGCGCGAGACCTTTGCCCAGGGTGCGCTTAGGGCCGCTTTGTGGATACGGAATCAACCCAGCGGCAAACTGTATTCCATGGCCGACATGCTCCAATGAAGATCGGCCTTTTGCAGCTAAACCCCGTGGCGGGGGACATTTCGGGAAATGCGGCCTTAATCCGCCATGCGGCCTGGCAGGCCGCCGAGGCCGGGGCCGAGTTGTGCGTCACCCCGGAGATGGCGCTCACAGGCTGTCCGCCCCGCGATCTTTTGCTCATGCCCGCCTTTGTGGACAAAGCGCGCGAGGAGCTTGCCCGGATGGCTGTGGCGCTTGAGCATGGTCCGGCGCTTCTGGTGGGCACGGTGGACCGCTTGGACGCTCAAGGCAGCAAGCCCCTGGTCAACTGCGCGGCCCTGGTGGTGAACGGCGTGGTGGGGGCCATCTATCCCAAAAATCTGTTGCCCCCGCACGGCGTTTTCGACGAGAGCCGTTACTTTTCTCCAGGCTCCTGTCCGGGCCTGGTGACCATGCGGGGTCTTAGCATAGGCGTCACCATCGGCGTGGACATCGGCGACAGCGAGGATCTAAAACTCGGGCATTCCGGCCCGCGCGACCCGCTGGAAGCGCTGGCCGAGGAGGGCGTTCACGTTATCGTCAATCTTTCGGCCTCGCCCTTTACCCTGGGCAGGCAGGAAAAGCGGGAGCGCCTTTTGGCCGGTGCCGCCGAAAAATACGGGATTCCCCTCCTTTGCTGCAACCAGGTGGGCGGCAACGATGATCTGGTCTTTGACGGCCGCTCCACAGTGGTTGACGCCAAGGGGCGTCTGGCCGGCCGCGCCAAAGGCTTTGAGCCGGACATCCTGGTGGTGGACGTGAACCATCTGAGAGAGGGAGCGGGTCACTTTCAGCCCCAAATCTCCAGGGACGATTTCAGCGAAGAAGACGAAGCCTGGCGGGCGCTGACGCTTGGCCTCAAGGATTATGCGGCCAAATGCGGCTTTACGGGGGCGCTTTTTGGACTCTCAGGCGGCATCGATTCGGCTCTGACGGCGGCCATCGCCGCGCAAGCCCTGGGGCCTCGGAACGTGCTGGGCGTTCTCATGCCAAGCCCGTATTCCAGCCGGGCAAGCCTGGATGATTCCCTGGAACTGGCCCGGCGTCTCGGCATAAAAACCCGCACGATTCCTATCGAGGGGATCATGGCCTCATTCACGGATGCCCTGGCCCCGGCCTTTGCCGGCAAGGCCCCGGACGTGACCGAGGAGAATATTCAGTCGCGCATCCGGGGCAATCTGCTTATGGCGCTCTCCAACAAGTTCGGGACGCTTCTTTTGAACACCGGCAACAAAAGCGAGCTTGCCGTCGGCTACTGCACCATTTACGGCGATATGTCCGGCGGTCTGTCGGTCATCTCGGACGTGCCCAAAACCCTGGTCTATCGGCTGGCCGAATATGCGAACGCCAAAGGGCCGGAAGTCATTCCCAGGGCCATCATCGACAAAGCGCCGTCGGCGGAGCTTCGCCCGGATCAGCGCGATGAGGATTCGCTTCCTCCGTATGAGGAGTTGGACGCGATTTTGAAACTGCGGGTGGAGCGCCATGAGTCCATTGCCCAGATCATAGCGGCCGGGTTCGATTCCAAGATGGTGAAGCGGATCTGCAAACTGGTGAAGAACGCGGAATTCAAACGCAGGCAGGCCGCTCCGGGCTTGAAAATAACAGACATGGCTTTCGGCGCCGACTGGCGTATGCCGGTGGCCAGCCGGTTCGATGTTTAGCCCGCCATAAATTCGCGCATGGCGGCCAGGGCATCCTGCATCTCGCCCTCAAGGGCCTCGATTTCACGCAGCGCCTTCGCCTGGTCCCTGGCCTTGGCCGCCTTTTCCATCTCGTAGGCCCGGTTTTTAAGGATTTCCGCCCCCATGGTGGCCGCCGCGCCTTTCAGCGCATGAGCCTGGAAGGCCAATTCCTCGAAATCGGAATCCTTTGCGGCCTGGCGCATCTGGACCACCTTGCCGGGCTCCTGCTCCACAAAAACCGCAAAGAGTTTTTTCAGGAACTCCCTGTTGCCCCTGGCCTTTTCCAAAAGCCACTGTTCATCGAGAATTTTGAAAGCGGACATGGCGCCATCATCTCCCGGCGTAAGCCTGTTTTTCTCCGACAACACCCGGTAGAGCGCGGCATGAATATCTTCTGAACTCACCGGCTTGGAGAGATATTCGTCCATCCCGGACTCAAGGAACCGTTCCCGGTCGCCTTTGAGCGCATGGGCCGTCATGGCGATGATGGGCAGATCGCGCGCGACGCCAGCGATCTCGCCCGCGCGGATGCGCCGCGTGGCCTGAACGCCGTCCATCTCCGGCATCTGGATGTCCATGATCGCCACATCCACGCGCTCTCTGGCCAGAGTGGCCAGCGCCGCGGCACCGCTGGTCACGGCGATGACCCGGTGCCCGCTCTGCTCCAGGATTTCCGTGGCGAACAACTGATTTATCATGTTGTCCTCGGCAAGAAGAATGGTCAGCGGCCGAATCGGAGGGGGCGGAGGCGACTTGGGCGTTTCAGCCGGAATTTCCGTGATGACGCCAAACGTCGCCTCAAAGGCGAAAAGGCTTCCCTTGCCTTCCTCGCTCTCGGCCCAGATCCGGCCGTTCATCTGTTCCACCAGCCGCTTGCAAATGGCCAGCCCGAGTCCCGTGCCATGAAATTTGCGCGTGGAGGAGTTGTCCGCCTGGGTGAAGCTCTCAAAGATGGTGGCCAGGCTTTCTTTGGCGATACCCGCGCCTGTATCCGCCACGCTTATGCGAAGCCTCGTCCGCGATTCGGGTGCGCCGTCGCCGGGACACCCGTCGCAGCCGCTCAAACATTCCGCGCAGAGATGAACGCTGCCCTCAGCCGTGAATTTGACCGCATTGCCCACCAGATTGGCCAGGATCTGGCGCAGCCGGATGGAATCACCCTTGAGCCGCCTGGGAACCGTGTCGGCGATGGAATACCTGAGGGTAATGCCCTTGTTCTGGGCCAGAGCGGTGAAGATGCTTATTGCGCTGCGGATGGTGACGTGTACGTCGAAAGGCTCGTCTTCCAGTTCGATTTTACCGGCCTCGATCTTGGAAAAGTCGAGAATGTCGTTTAATATTTCCATGAGCGACAGCGCGGACTGGCGCACCATCTCCAGATAATCGTGCTGCTTGGCCGTCAGTTCGGAACCCATGATGAGTTCGGTCATGCCTAGTATCCCGTTCATGGGCGTGCGGATCTCATGGCTCATGTTGGCCAGAAAGCGGCTTTTGGCGAGGTTGGCGGCCTCAGCGGCCTCTTTCATGGTGGTGAGGTCCTCTTCCAGGCGCTTGCGGGCGGTGATGTCGCGAAGCGACGCCAGATAGACCTGTTGTCCGTCATCCAGACGCGATTGGGTCACGCGCATTTCCACGGTTTTGGATGTTCCGTCGCGGCTGACCATCTGGATCTCCGCGCTTTCACCGGGAATGAGAACGTATCCGAAAAGCTCTCCCGCCAACTGATAAGCGCTCGCTCCGAAGAGCTTTTCCGCGCTGGGATTGGTAAGGCGGATGCGCCCGTTCATATCCACCACGACGATGCCGTCCGCGGTGTGGTCGATGATGCTCTGAAAACGGCTTTCCGAGCGGTCCAATGCCGACTGGCACTCGGAAAGCCGGCGGCCAAGCTTCGCGCACCTCACGGCGCACCCGATGCCTTGCGCCAAAAGCGTGTTGTCGAGCCTGGTTTTGGGCAGGGTGATGGCCACGTTTTCCGAAAAAGACTCGTGCAAAAAAAACGCTGAATCGGAATCCGAAAAACCGACAACAGGAACGCTGGCGAACGTCTGGGCCAGATCGTGGCGGTCCATTCCCGCGGGCATTGGCAGCGGCAGATCAGCCAAAACAAGATCGCTGCGCGCAAGATCAGGGTGCGCCAAGGCCTCGGCCACGCCCAAAGCCGCGCTCCACACGATGTGAAATCCCGGCAGCCCCAAAAGTCTGTTGGCCAGGGAGCGGGAAAACTCCGGCTCAACGGTGATGATGAAAGCCCGGATGGTCTTGGGATCGTGCTGGTGTAACATGGATTGTATAAAACGTATCAGCTTTCAGCCAAGTTGCAAGTGGATGTTCGCGCCAGGGGCGCTGCCCCGTGACCGATTGCGCCGTGAGGCCGTGAGAGCTATGGGGTTATCCATGCTTTCTTCCATTTTGAACAAACATGAAACGCGCCTGCTCTGGCTTGCCGCAAGTTCTTGTTTGCTCTCACCATACGGCAGGGCATCGTCCAGTCATCTTATGAATTCAATAACAATACGGACGCCTCGCTCATGCTGCTCGTCGGCAAGGAAGTCATTCACAGCGGATCGCTTTTCCCTGCCGGACTGGGACAGGGAAGCGAGATCTATACGATGCCGACCTGCGTATCCTTTTGGACCGGACTGCTCTATGCCGTTACAGGGAACGCCTACGCATCGCATATGCTCATTTGCGGCATTGTTGTGCCGTTATTGCTCGCGGCCGCCTTTGTCTATGCCATGTCTCCACTGGGGGTAAAACCGTACTTTTCTCTGTCTGCTTTTGCATTGCTGCTGCCAATGCCGCAGTATTTCTATTACATAGGATTTACGCTTATTGGAGTTGTGGCGGTAGGATACTGCGCGCGCATCCAGGCGGGCGACACGGGTCCGGCACGCAAAATATTGCGATGGATATTGCCCTTCGCGGCCTTTTCAACAGGAGTGGGGTCAGCGCGCTTGACGGTGATATGCTGGCTGCCGTTGGCCTGTTACTCTGCTTGGCTATTTTTGCGGCGCACGGCGCTTGCCCGCCGATCAGAAAGAAAAGCGCTGTTTGAGCCGTTTTTTTGGCTGGTGCTGAACATTTCCGGCCTTATTTACGCATACGGCAAGGGGAACATCGTTTTCAGCCTTTTCAGGAATATGACTACCTTTACCGCATTTTCCGGCCTGCCTGGGAAAATTGGGGAAAATATTCGCGGTTTGCTTGTATTGCTGAGAATTCGCATCGGGGACCAATCACAATCATTGACAGGTTCTGTGATACTGCATGACGCTCTTATGCTGTTACTGTATATCATTATGATTTACATGGCCGTTTTATCTGTTTTTCGGGAAAGAAAAATCGGAAAAGGAATTTCGCTGTTTGTCTTTTCCTTGGCCTCCCTTTTGTCCTTCGCCGTCATTACGTTCACTCAAGCGGGCGGAAGCGTTATAGATGCCGCGCGGTATCTCTTCCCGGCATTGAGTCTGGCCGCTGTATGTTTTGCGATGGCGGCGGCCTTTGCTCAAGCCCGAAAGCGGAAATATGCATACTGGGTGATGCTTCTTCTGCTGCTTGCCGTTTCTCTGATGCAGGCGCGAAAAATACTTTGGACAACGGCATTTGACGCAAGTGACGAGGGCTTTTTCAGCCAGGTATCTTGGGCAGCGGCATTTCAGCAGGTAACCAAACCGGAAATTTTGCGGGAAACGCGGGTACTGGCGGAGTATATGGCCGGACATGGCCTGTCGAAGGGATACGCGTCCTATTGGAATTCCTACAGATATACGGCGGCGTCCAACGAAAAACTGGAAATCGCCGCCTTTTTGCCGACAGGACCCGACATGGTTCCGCAGTTCCAATCGTTTCCCTGGGTGGTGTCGAAACGGTATTTTTCCCCGGAGTTCGCGGATTCTCACGTCTTTGTTCTGTTGACGAACGCGGAAGACGATGCCGCGCAAAATAGTCCCGGCGCGAGGCGTTTCCTCTCCCATGCGCGGAAACTGGAACCGGTTTTAAACTATCAGGTGTACGTCTTTGAACACGCGAATCCCTTTATTTTGCCGGAATTTGATCTGGCGCACCCGGGAGGATCGTATGACCTGCTTTCCTGGTCTTCCCCGATGCGCGGGCCGTTCGCCTGGGAGGATGGCTCGGTTCTTTTCGCGCCTGGAAAGGACCAAGTGCTGTTTGGCCCCCACACGCCCCTGCAGCGGGGAATATACCGGGTTTGCGTGCGATACCTGGAAGGCGCGGCGCAAGGCTCCGGCAATCGGACCCCGGCCCGGTTCGACGTGGTGGACCGCCTGGGAACGCGGACGTTCGCCGAGGCGGAGCTTGATCCCGATGCTACGGCATACGAGAGTGGAACCGTGAACATCCCCGATGGCGTGAACGACGCGAATTTCAGGATTTTCGTGCCCGATGACTGCCCCTTCCGGGTCGATTCGTTTGTGGTGACGAGGATAAAATGAAACGGGACAGGCGCCCCGCAATCGGCTTTGCGGGGTTTCTTCTGTCCGCGAAATCGGGTAATGTCTTTGCGGAGGGGATACATCCATGCGCAAATCCATATTTCTTGCACTAAACATTCTGCTGGCGGGCGTGTTGTTTTTCGCCGCCGCCGCCAACGCCCGGGAAATCACAAAAGAGGAACTCAAAAAAGCCCTGGACGATAATCCGGACGTTGTGCTGGATTTTTTGCGCGCTCATCCCGTTCAAGTCTATGACATCGCCGAGTCGGGCATAAAAGCGAAAGAGCAAGCCGAGAAACAACAGCGCCTGGACGCGCAGTTGGCCAATCCGCTGAAACCCGTGATTGACCAGTCTCGTATTTTGGCCGGACCGCCCGACGCCCCCATAACCGTGGTGGTCTATTCCGACTTTTTCTGCCCCTTCTGCGCGCGAGGGGCTAGAACCATCGATGCCCTCATGGCGGCCCATCCCGGCCAGGTGAGGCTCATCTTCAAACACATGCCCGGCCACGAAGGCTCCCGGACCGCGGCGCTCTATTTTGAGGCGGTCTTGAAACAGAGCACGGAAAAGGCCAAAAAATTCCATGATCTCGTCTTTGCCTCCCAGGCGGCGCTTCTCAAAAACAAGGAAGAAGGCCTGAAAAAGCTGGCGGCACAGGCGGGCGCGGACATGGCCCGCTTGAATACCGATATGAAAAGCCCGGAACTGGCCGCCCGTCTGGATGCCGACGAAAAAGAGTCCCGCGCGTTCGGCTTTCAGGGAACTCCGACGTTTATCATAAATGGCGTGTCGCTTGAAGGCGCGAGGCCGCTGCAGGATTTTGAGAATATTATCGGTTTGACGAACAAGCGCTAAATTTTGCGCCGCTGGGCGAAAAAGCGCGTCAGCATCCCCCCGCACTGATCGGCCAGAACGCCGTGCAGCACGGGGAATCGGTGATTCAAAAAGGGCAGGGCGGGGCCTTCCAGGCGCGAAACTATGGCCCCGGCCTTGGGGTCTGCCGCGCCGAACACGAGTCCCGCTATGCGGGCGTGCGTCATGGCTCCCAGGCACATGAGACATGGTTCCAGCGTCACGGCCAGGATGGCGTCCGGCAGGCGGTAGTTGCCGGTAACTTGGGCGGCCTGGCGCAAGGCCAGGATTTCCGCGTGGGCCGTGGGGTCGGACAGCAAAATAGGCGAGTTGCCCGCTTCCCCCAGGATGCGGCCTGTTTGAGCGTCAACCACCACAGCCCCGACCGGGGCCTCGCCACGCTTTGCGGCAAGCCTTGCCTCTTTGAGCGCCCTGGCTATCACGAGGCGCCAGGAACGCCATCCAGGCGGCGGATCGCCCATGAGATGCCGCAAACTCTTCATAGTGAGCCGAGAAATCCGGCCGGTCAGCCGTTCGCCTTGAGGTAGCGGATCCCGTTTTCCAGGATAGAGATGCCGAGTTTGGGCGTTTCGCCTCTGGTCCAGCCGGGGTGGTTGGTTGCGTCGTTGAAGGCCTCTGGATGGGGCATGAGGCCCAAAATGCGTCCGCTTGGGTCGGTGAGTCCGGCGATGGCCATGGGCGAGCCGTTGGGGTTGGCGGGGTATTCCATGGTGGGCTGCCCTGTGGCCGGGTTGGCGTATTGCAGGGCGATGAGGTTTTCGGTGACGATGCTTGAGAGGGTGGCGTTGTCCTTGGGAATGACCATGCCTTCGCCGTGGCGCACCGGCAGATCAAGGCAGCCAAGCCCCTGGGTGAACACGCAGGGGCTGGCCGGATTGGCCCGGACAGTGACCCAGCGGTCCTCGAACCGGCCGGACTCGTTATTGGAAAGCGTCACCTGGCGCTCGAAATAGTGTTTGTCCAGGGAAGGCAGCAGGCCGAGCTTCACCAGAAGCTGGAAGCCGTTGCAGATGCCGAGAATGATCCCGCCGTCCTCAAAAAAAGTCCGCAGTTGATCGAGCAGCGGCTCTCCTGATGCGGATTTGGCATACTTCCAGCGAATAGCCCCGGCCTGGCCCGCGCCCAGATCATCGCCATCGAGAAATCCACCGGGAAAGATGAGAAAATTATGTCCGGGCAGACGCACGCGGCCCGCCGTAATATCGGAGAAATAGACGATATCGGTCTTGTCGGAACCGGCCAGATTGGCGCTGTAGGCGGATTCCGCCTCGCAGTTGGTCCCATAGCCGGTAATTACAAGGGTTTTGACGTAAGCCATGGAAGATACTCTCCAAAGGGTTTCTTGAAAAAATCCGGCCGGTCGCCTAAGACATATTCCCGGACATACGTGCCCCCGTGTCAGGCGTCAACTTTAAGAGGGTTCGGGATTCATGAAGACTAAGTTCATTTTCGTGACGGGAGGCGTGTTGTCCTCCCTTGGCAAAGGTCTGGCCGCCGCCTCTATCGGGGCTCTTTTGCAGGCCCGCGGGCTTAAAGTAACCATCCAAAAGCTCGACCCCTACATCAACGTGGACCCGGGCACGATGAATCCCTTCCAGCATGGCGAGGTTTACGTCACCAACGACGGCGCGGAGACCGACCTCGATCTGGGCCACTACGAGCGCTTTCTTGGCGTGGCCATGAGCCAGAACAACAATTTCACCTCCGGGCGCATTTACAATACCGTGATCCAGAAGGAACGCCGGGGCGACTATCTGGGCGGGACCGTGCAGGTCATCCCGCACATCACCGACGAGATCAAGCGCTCTATCCTTGGCGTAGCCACGGACGAAGACGTGGCCCTGATCGAAATCGGCGGAACCGTGGGCGACATCGAAGGGCTTCCCTTTCTGGAGGCCATCCGCCAGATGCGTTCGGACCTGGGCAAAGAGAACGTCCTCTACATTCACCTGACGCTCATCCCCTACATCCGTGTGGCCGGGGAACTCAAAACCAAGCCCACCCAGCACAGCGTCAAAGAACTGCGCTCCATCGGCATCCAGCCGGACATCATTTTGTGCCGTTCCGAGATCAACCTGGACCAATCCCTCAAATCCAAGATCGCGCTTTTCTGTAACGTCGATACGGACGCGGTATTCACGGTCATCGACGTGAAAAATATCTACGAACTGCCGCTCTCGCTCTACAACGAGGGCGTGGATCAAAAGATCGCCATCCTCCTGCGGCTGCCCGCCAAAAATGCCGAACTCGATGCCTGGCAGCGCCTGACGCAGCGGCTGGCCAATCCGTCCGATGAGGTGTCCGTGGCCATTGTGGGCAAGTACGTGGACCTCAAAGAGGCCTACAAAAGTCTGCACGAGGCGCTGGTCCACGGCGGCGCGGCCAATGACGTTCACGTGAACCTGACCTACGTCAACGCCGAGGACATCACCCCCAAAAACGTCTCGGAAATCCTCGGCCCTATGGACGCCGTGCTTGTGCCGGGCGGCTTCGGCGCGCGCGGGGTGGAGGGCAAGATAACCGCCATCCGCTACGCCCGTGAGAACAAAGTGCCCTTTTTCGGCATCTGCCTTGGCATGCAGCTGGCCTGCGTCGAATTCGCGCGCAATGTCCTCTCTCTCCCCGAGGCCGACTCCGAAGAGTTCAACCGCCTGGGACCCGATCCCGTCATCTACCTCATGCGCGAATGGTACGACTTCCGCACCAAAAAGCTCGAAAAGCGCGACGCCGACTCCGAAATGGGCGGGACCATGCGCCTTGGAACCTACCCCTGCGTGGTCACGCCCAAAACCAAAGCCATGGAAGCCTACGCCACGCCCCAGATCGAGGAGCGCCATCGCCATCGCTACGAATTCAATAAAGCCTACTTCGACAAAATGGCCGAAAAAGGCCTCGTGTTCTCCGGACTCTCCCCCGATGAAGCCCTGGTCGAAATAGTCGAACTCGCCGATCACCCTTGGTTCCTCGGTTGCCAGTTCCACCCGGAGTTCAAATCCCAGCCCATGCGCCCGCACCCGCTGTTTCGCGAATTCATCAAAGCGGCCAAAGCCGCTCATACGGCCAAGTAGCCAGGGGTTCCACCCCTGGACCCCGCTGGGGGGAATGATGAGGGATTAAGCCCCTCTGGTGACGCCTTGAACTTCAAGTGGTTAGATGCAATTTTTGTTTTTGAACCGTGTTGGTTACACGGCCCTGGTTGCAAAACGCCCGGAGGTGTCAGGCCTCCGGGCCATTTCCTTTTCCAGCAGGCCACCAACCGCCTGCCCG
>Ga0123354_10000160_pt1 | contig 53983 bp, 59 predicted proteins | sample TergutLab28metaG_2_FD_97872 | JGI IMG/M metagenome (GOLD analysis project Ga0123354, IMG submission 97872) | Labiotermes labralis P4 segment gut microbial communities from Petit-Saut dam, French Guiana - Lab288 P4 | ecosystem: Host-associated > Arthropoda: Insects > Digestive system > Gut ... | reverse complement strand
GAGTATAGTATAGCTTTTAAAAAGGTGAACGACAGCCCTTTGAGGCCCATGGAGTCTTCGGAGGCTTGGAGGAGCCTTTTTAAAAGCTATACTATACTCCAGAGGCGGAAATTTTAGGCTAAAACTTTAATCAGTAATTTATTTTGCACTAGTAATTAAAAAATTATATTTATTTGCATGTCTTAATTCGTCTGTTAGTATAGAAATAAGTAAAGTGCGACTGTCTTCATCTGGCATTGCTCCAAGTATTCTTCTGTACCTTTTTACTGCTTCTAATTCACCCAAAAGTGCCTGTTCTAGTTGTTGGTTGTAAGTCATATTCGTGTTTTCATTCATATTTGAAACAAAGGTTTCATGTGGCAGCATTGTACCAGTAAATTTGTAATAAAGTTCTCTTAATATTTCGTTATGTTTTCTTTCGTCATCCCTAATACTCATAATAACTTCTTTTTCTTTTTGAGTAGGCGCATTTTGTATTATTGAATTGTAAAACATTTCATCTTCTTGTTCATCTGCTATAGACGTTCTTATTAAATCTAATGCCTGTTCGAATGATATTATTTCCTCATTTGTTATTTCGTCACTACGCATATAATCATCAAATTTAAAATATTCATTATAAATATTATTACGCAAACTTTCTTCTTGATTTTTCTTCAGTAACAAGCTTTGATAATCTTCGTAGACATCACTACGCTTATAATATGGATACATTTATATTCCCTCCTTCTAATATAAAATATGATTAGTAGAGAATTATTGTTAACTTTCTTCGACAATTTTTGATGGAATCATGCTTAAATGGCGACTTCGTGAAATATGAATAAACTATTGACAATTGTGTCAAAATATGGTAAAGTATTGTAGTGTTTAACTTAAATCACATCGTTTAAGATATAAATGCTTCTACCAAAAAATGATGGAGGTGTAGAAAAATGGCTACAAAGGGAGCAAGAGAACCAATAACATTAGAATGTACAGAATGTAAAAGAAGAACGTATATGACTGAAAAAAATAAAAAAAATAATACAGAGAGATTAGAAATTACAAAATATTGTAAATTTTGTAAAAAACGTACACCACATAAAGAAACGAAATAACTCTTTTAGGAGGATATAATGGCTAATAATGATAATGAAAAAACTAAAAAACCGTTTTTTAAAGACTTTAAAGCTGAATTAAAAAAAGTCACTTGGCCAACACCAAAGCAAATTTTTAATAATACCATGAGCGTAATTACAATAGTTGTAATAACTATAATAATAGTATTTATATTAGATATGGCTTTTGATGCATTTAATAAATATGGAGTTAATAAATTGAAAGGCGTATCTGATAATTCATTAATAGATAATACAGTTGATGAGAATACGATTGATGGAAATACGGTTGATAATACAGTTGATCTTAATTCAATCGATCTTAATTCGATTGATGGAAATTCAATTGATGTGAACATGACAAATTTAGTACAATAAAAATATATAATTATGATGGTAGAAACTCACGTAGGAAAGGCTTGCACAAAAAGGAGGACAAATGTCTCAAGAAGTCGAAAAACAAGAACCAAAGTGGTATGTTGTACATACATATTCTGGATATGAAAACAAAGTAAAGACGGATTTGGAAAAAACAATTAAAAATAGAGAATTAGAGGATTTCATTAAAGATATTGTAGTTCCCATGGAAGAACAAGTTGAAATTAAAGAAGGAAAAAGAAAAGTAAGCTTGAAAAAAGTTTTTCCTGGGTATGTACTTATAAAGATGATTGTAACTGAAAAATCTTGGTATATTGTAAGAAATACAAGAGGGGTTACAGGATTTGTTGGAGCAGGAACAGATCCAACACCATTAACTGATGAAGAAATAAGAAATATGGGATTTGAATCAACTGCAGTAAATGTAGATTATGAAGTTAATGATAGCGTTAGAATTACAAGTGGTGCATTAGAAGGATTTGTAGGAGTAGTTCAGTCAATAGATGAATCAAAAAATAAAGTTAAGGTTTTGGTATCTATGTTTGGCAGAGAAACTCCAGTAGATTTGGAACTTGCACAAGTAAATAAAATTTAAACGTAGGGGTTGCATGTCATGCAACCAGTACAAAATAAGGAGGAAATATGGCGAAGCAAATAAAGAATATAGTTAAATTGCAAATTGAGGCTGGAAAAGCGACTCCAGCTCCACCAGTAGGACCAGCATTAGGTTCAACAGGTGTAAATATTATGCAATTTGTTAAAGAGTTTAACGACAAGACGGCAAATCAATCAGGAATGATGATTCCAGTTGTTATAACCGTATACGAAGATAAATCGTTTGAGTTTATAACTAAAGTACCACCAGTATCTGGTTTAATAAAAAAAGCAGTTAAGATTGAAAGTGGTTCAGGAAGGCCAAATAAGGAAAAAGTAGCAACATTAACGTTAGCTCAAGTGAAAGAAATCGCAGAACAAAAAATGGCAGACTTAAATGCATCTTCAATTGAATCAGCTATGGAAATGGTTAAGCGGTACAGCACGTAGCATGGGAGTTACCGTGACAAGTTAAAAATATTAACGTAAAGTTTATAAACAAATAATATATTTTTGGGAGAGCAAAAAGCTCGTTAGTACCAAGGGAGGTAAAAATGAAAAAAGGAAAAAGGTATGTAGCTTGTGCAGAGTTAGTTGATTCAAACAAAGAATATCCAGCACAAGAGGCATTAGAAATAATTGAAAAAATGCCAAAAACAAAATTCGATGAATCAGTAGAATTACATGTAAGATTAGGTGTGGATTCTAAGCAAGCAGATCAACAAGTTAGAGGTACAGTCGTACTTCCAAACGGAACAGGTAAAACTGTAAAAGTTTTAGTATTTGCAAAAGGAGATAAAGCAAAAGAGGCAGAAGCTGCTGGAGCAGATTATGTTGGAGCAGAAGAATTGGTTCCAAAGATTGAAAAAGAAAATTGGTTTGACTATGATGTAATAGTAACAACTCCAGATATGATGGGAATTATAGGAAGATTAGGTAAGGTATTAGGACCAAAAGGGTTAATGCCAAATCCAAAATCAGGAACAGTTACAATGGATGTAAAAAAGGCAGTTGAAGAAATTAAGTCAGGTAAGGTAGAATATAGACTAGATAAATTAAATATAATACATTTATCTTTTGGAAAAGTATCTTTTGGAGCACAAAAGTTATTAGAAAACTATACTACTATTATCGAAGCGATTATAAAAGCTAAGCCAGCATCAGCAAAAGGTCAATATATTAAAAGCGTATCAGTATCTACAACAATGGGACCTGGAATTATGGTGCTAGAGACTGGAAACTAGAGACTAGAAACTAGAGACTAGAGACTAGAGACTAGAGACTAGAATATTTGAAAACTTAATTTAGCCATAGACAGTAGGCGACAATAAGTCCTACCGAGGTATATATAACAGCTAAAAATCTGTATATACCTTTGGTATATACAGATTTTATTAATTGGGACCCCAGAGGAATAGGAGGTGAAATAATGGCAAATAAAAATAATATTGAAACAAAGGAAAAGCAAGTAAAAGAGCTTGCAGAAAAAATAAAAGCTTCAAAAGTTGTTTTGTTAACTGATTATAGAGGAATAAATGCAGAAGATATTACAAAACTAAGAGCAGAATTAAGAGGAATAAAAACAGAATATTTAGTTATAAAAAACAATATAACAAGAAGAGCTTTGAAAGAATGCAAAATAGATGGTTTAGACGATTGTTTAATAGGACCAACAGCAATAATTATGTGTGAAGAAGAATACTTAGCTCCAATAAAATCAATATATAATTATGTAAAAGACCATGATTTTTATAAAATAAAGGGTGGAGTTATAGAAGGTAAGGTATCTGATGAAAATGAAATAACAGTATTGGCACAATTACCTTCAAGAGAAGAGCTTATTGCAAAACTTGCAGGTGCTTTACTTGGAAATATTACGAAATTGGCAATTGCATTAGATGCAGTTAAAGTTCAAAAGGAAACAGCGTAACCCATTGGTTTTGGCGGTATGTTATATATCTTTTTTAAAAACTACCTCCAAGCTCACGGGTATTCCTACGCCTCAAAGGGCTGTCGGCAGTTTTTAAAAAAGATATATAACATACCGCTTGAGTGAATGAGTTTACTATGTACGTTATAATATAAGGTTGGTGTTTAACCGTAAAGCACAATGAAAAAAAGAAAGGAATTTAAAGAAGATGGAAAAGAAAATAGAAAAGATGTTAGAAGATATCGATACTTTAACAGTTATCGAATTATCTGAATTAGTAAAAGGAATTGAAGAAAAATATGGAGTATCTGCAGCAGCAGTTGCAGCTCCAGTAGCAGGAGGAGCAGCAGCACCAGCAGTTGAAGAAAAATCAGAATTTGATGTAGTATTAAAAGAGGCTGGAGCAAATAAAATTGCAGTTATTAAAGTGGTAAGAGACTTTACAGGACTAGGATTGAAAGAAGCTAAAGATTTAGTTGATGGAGCACCTAAAACGCTTAAAGAAAAAGTTAAAAAAGAAGAAGCTGAAGAGGTAAAAGCAAAATTAGTAGAAGCTGGAGCAGTGGCAGAGTTGGTGTAATTAACATAATTCCAAAAAAAACCAAAAATGGAATAAAAAAATACGACAAAAGTCGTATTTTTTTTCGTAAAACTATTGCAATTATTTTGATTTGTTGGTATGATGTTGTAAGAGAATATATTAAAAAGGGTATGGTGTCCCCAAAATTTGTGAGGCACCTTAAGGGAAAGGAACGTGACGAGGACGCATGATAGAGTTTAAAAATGTTGATAAAGTATACCCAACAGGCACAGTTGGAGTTAAAGATGCTAACTTTATGATAGAAAAAGGGGAATTTGCTTTTTTAGTAGGAGCATCTGGCTCAGGAAAGTCAACTTTAATAAAACTTATATTAAAAGAGGAAGAGCCAACAAAAGGGAATATAATTATTAACGGTAAAGACACTACATTTTTAAAACCTAGAAGGGTTCCATATTTAAGAAGAAGCATGGGAGTGGTTTTTCAAGATTTTAGGTTGTTGCCAGATAAAACGGTTTATGAAAACGTAGCATTTGCAATGTACATAGTAAAAGCGACTCCAAAACATATTAGAAGGCAAGTTCCAATGTTATTATCTTTAGTTGGATTAAGCAATAAAGCCAGAGTTTATCCTGATGAATTATCAGGTGGAGAACAACAAAGAGTTGCATTGGCACGTGCTTTGGTAAATAATCCAGCTATGATTATTGCGGACGAGCCTACAGGGAACCTAGACCCAGTAACTTCATGGGATATTATGACGCTTCTAAATGATATTAATTTAAGAGGAACTACAGTTGTAATAGCAACACATGCGAAAGACATTGTTGATGAAATGAAAAAAAGAGTAATCAAGCTGGAAAATGGCATGATTATTAGTGATAAAAAAGGTGGGTACAATAGTGAAATATAATATTGTTGGATATTTAATTAAAGAAGGATTTAGTAATACTTTCAAAAATAAAAAATCTACATTTGCAGCCCTAATCATTATGATTGCTACAATGATAGTGTTTGGAGTTTTTTTCTCCATAACAAAAAATATAAATAATATGATTACAGAATTAGAGCATTCACAAGGTATACAGGTTTTTATGCTTGCTAATACGCCTCAACAGAAAATTGATGAAATTGGGCAAAAAATTAAAGCATTAGATGGTGTAAACTCAGTAAAATTTGTTTCTAAAGAAGATGCAATGAATCAAATGAAAGATAATTTTGCAGATTATGCAGATTTATTAAACGGATTGGAAGATGTTTTACCACCTTCATATCTTGTTACATTTACGGATTTATCGAAAAACTATGAAGTTCAAAATGAAATTAACTCTTGGAAAGATTCAGGATACCCAGAAATTTCAAAAATACAAAACAAGGATGATACTACCAATGCTTTACTAAATGTAGGGAATTGGATTAATATTGTATCGACAGCAATACTCGCATTTCTTGTTATAGTTTCAATATTCATAATTTCAAATACAATAAAATTAACAGTTCATGCAAGAAGAAAGGAAATTTCTATAATGAAATATGTTGGTGCAACGAACTCGTTTATTAGATGGCCGTTTGTTGTAGAAGGTATAATAATAGGAGTTGTTGCCGCCATAATTTCCTTGGTAGTAATAGGATTTGCATATAATGCTGTAATAGATAAACTGATGACACTAGATTTAATGAGTAAATTGGGAGTTGTATTTGTTAACTTTACAGATATGCTTAACTTAATACTAATAGTATATGCAATATTAGGAATTGGCATAGGAGTAGTAGGAAGTATGATTTCTATGAAAAGATATTTAGAGGTATAAACATAGGAGGAATGATAAAAAGTGAGAAAGAAAGGATTAACTTTAATATGCGTACTGGCACTTGCTTCAATAATTACATATTCTGTTTTGGGGACGACAACAGATGATTTGAATAAACAAAAAAATGATATTAGCAATCAAATAGATGATGCCACCAATCAAATAGATGAAATAAAAGGGACAATGACTGATGTTAACGAAGAAATCGCTGATTTAAACGCACAAATTCTTCAATATCAACAAGATATTTCTAATTTAAATGTTCAATTAGCACAAGTTGCAACAGATATATCTGCTACTCAAACACAGTTAAATGCAGCACAAGCTAAGTATGACAAACAAAAGGCTTTGCTAGAACAAAGGGTAGTAGCTATGTATGAAGGAGGAGATACATTATACTTAGATGTTTTACTAGCCTCTAAAGGAATAGAAGATTTCATATCTAAATATTACTACTTATCTCAAATGACACAATATGATAAAGACTTATTAGATAGCGTACAAACTGAAAAACAAGATTTTGAAAATCAACAAATAAAATTACAAAACCAACAGGCACAACTAAAAGCATTATATGATAGTGAACAAAAAACAGCTGCAACACTTGAGGATACTAGAACAATTAGAAATAGCTATTTAAATCAATTATCAGAAAAGCAAAAAAAGGTACAATCTGACATTGATCAATATGAAAAAGATCTTGCCAATATAGATGCACAAATTTTACAAGTTTCAATTTCAAGTGTTAATCCTAATTATGCTGGAGGAGAAATGGCATGGCCAGTGCCAGGGTATCATACAATAACATCTGGCTTTGGAATGAGAATTCATCCAATATTTAAGGTATGGAGCATGCACACAGGAGTTGATATTGCAGCACCAGAAGGAACACCGATTGTTGCTGCGAATGATGGAGTTGTAGCAGAAAAAGGATATAACCAGTCATATGGAAATTATATATTAATAGATCATGGTGGAGGATATTCAACATTCTATGGGCACGGAAGTAAGGCTGCATATAAGTCAGTTGGAGACATAGTTAAAAAAGGTGATGTAATTATGCCAATTGGTACTACAGGTTATTCAACGGGACCGCATTTGCACTTCGAAGTAAGAATAAATGGTACTGCGGTAGATCCGTTACCGTATATTACATCAAATGGACAATCATCTGCTGGAATGTAAATAAAATGTTAATTCTAGGCACAAATGTGTGTGCCTATCATTGGAAAAAAATAGAAAATTTGGAGGATTTTAGAAAGTGAAAGAAAAGAAAATGTTATTAAAATTATGTGCAATGATAACAGTTATATTATTATCTTGTTCTATGCTAGTTAATCCAATAAATGCTGCTACAGCCAGTGATTATAATAAGCAAATCAACAAGATAAATAGTGAAATTACTAGTTCAAAACAACAATTAGATGGAGTTGAAACTCAAAAATCTACTGCATTAAATCAAATTCAAACTCTAACTGCACAAATTGATAATAGCCAAAATAAGATTGATACTTTAAATAAACAAATTTCTGATTTAAACAATCAAATTACAAGTAAACAAAAAGAAATTGATGCAAAACAAGCAACATATGATGATAATTTTGAAAAGTTTAAAGGAAGGATAGTTTCTGCATATATTGCTGGCGATACTACGTATTTAGATGTTTTGTTATCATCTAAAAATTTATCTGATGTATTATCTAATTGGTATTATTTAACAGAAATCGCCCAAGCAGATAAATCGTTATTGAATGAGTTAAGTGCAGAAAAAGCTGATTTGGAAAGTGCACGATCGGATTTAGAGACTTCGAAAGAAAAATTAACTGCTGATAAAAAATCTGTTCAACAAGAACAAAAAACATTGGTAAATTCTAAAAATGCTAAAACTCAGGCTGTTAGCAAATTAACAGCACAAGAAAAAACTATACAAAAAGAACTAGATCAAATGGAACAGGACAAAATTGCCGTTCAAAAGAAGCTTCAAGCTCTTTCTAGTTCAAATATTGCACCACAAACTCCAAATAAATATGGATATATTAGTCCATTAGCTGGGAGAACTACAAAAGATATTTATTGTGGATGGCAAGGTTATCCAGGGCATACTGGTGTAGACTTTAGTTATGCAGGAATATTAGGACAAAATATTTTAGCGGTAAAAGCGGGAACAGTAGTAATATCTGATGCTTTAAAAAATTCAAATGGAACTTATAGAAGTTATGGAGAATACATAGTAATAGATCATCATGACGGAAGTGCAACACTATATGCACATGGATTGCCTGGATCAAGAAAAGTTCATGTTGGAGACAATGTTAGCCAAGGGCAAGTAATTATGAGAGTTGGTACCACAGGAAATTCAACAGGACCACATTTGCATTTTGAGGTAAGAATTAATCGGAGTTCCAGTTAACCCAACGCCATACTTACCGTAGATTGCATTTTAAAAATTTATATGCATATATTAATTTAGGGTGTTTTACCCAATAATAGAAAGAAGGAATTATTTTAATGGAAAGTTCAAAAGCAAAATCAATTTATAAAATTATAATGGCGGTTGCATTAACTGCATTAATCACGTTTTTAGGGACATCGTTATATTTTTTTAATAAAATAAATAATGACCCAAATATTATAACATTATCAAATAGTAACAATCAACAAATAACAGATTTAGATAAAGCAATACAAGCAGTTAGAGCAGTTATTAACAATAATTATTTAAATGCGGATCAAATAAACGAGCAAGACCTTATTGATGGTGCAGTTAAAGGTTATGTTGCAGGTCTTGGAGATAAATATAGTGAATATTTTACCGCAGATGAATGGGCTACATATCAAGCTGTTGCATTAGGCAACTTTGAAGGTATTGGAATTAACATGGATATTGATACTGCATCAAATAGAATCGAAATTGTATCTCCTATACCTGAAACACCTGCAGAAAAAGCGGGATTAAAAGCGGGAGATTTAATAATAAAAGTAGATGGAGTAGAATATACTGGAGATCAACTGACGGAAGCTTCAAACAAAATTAAAGGTCCTGCAGGAACAACTGTAACCTTGGAAATTTTAAGGGGTACACAAACATTAGATTTTACTATTACAAGGGAAGAAATTAGAACTTCTCCAATAACAACAAAAGTATTGGAAAATAATATAGGATATATGAATTTTACAACTTTTGATGAAGGAATAGCAGCTGATTTTGCAGCTAAATATGCTGCTTTGGCAAAGCAAGGTGTTAAATCATTAATTATAGATGTTAGATTTAATGGTGGAGGATATGTTGATGGAGCATTATCAATATTAGATACTTTGTTGCCTAAAGGTAAGGTAGAACTTATAACAGATGACAAAACAAATGGTGAAAACACATATAAAACAGATAAAGATGGAAATATCACAATGCCAATAGTTGTACTTGTAAATGAATATTCAGCTAGTGCAACAGAAATATTTGCAGGAGCATTGAAAGAAAATGGTAGAGCAAAATTAGTTGGTGCTAAAACGTATGGAAAAGGTGTAATACAAAGCGTTCTTCCAGTAGATGGTGGTGCATTAAAAATTACATCAGAAGAATTCTTTACACCAAATAAAAATAAAATAAATGAAACTGGTATTGAACCAGATTATGCTGTGGCAGTTCCAGATAAATATAAAGATACTATGGATATTCCAGCAGCAGATGATACTCAATTGCAAAAAGCAATAGATTTATTGAAATAGGTTTAAATTAATAAAATTCTATTGACAAAGAGGAATAAAAATGCTAAGATATATGTTGTCAATAGAAAATGCGGGCGTGGCGGAACTGGCAGACGCGCTAGACTTAGGATCTAGTGTCTTCGACGTGGGGGTTCAAGTCCTCTCGCCCGCACCAATAAATTTCAAAAAATTCTATTGACAAAAATACTTTTATAAAGTATAATAACTTCATGTTTAATAACTGCGGGTGTAGTTCAATGGTAGAATTCTAGCCTTCCAAGCTAGTTACGTGGGTTCGATTCCCACTACCCGCTCCATTTTAAAACAGCTTACGAACCAATATGGTATCGTAAGCTGTTTTTGTTTTGTAGGGGCGAATATCATTCGTCTGGTTTTATTTTTATATACCATATCCATAAATATAACTACTATTAATTGAGTATTGATTTGCACGGCATGCATTATAAGAATTCCCTTCAATGGTATATACTGTTCCGTTTTCTACATATCTAACAATTCCAACATGTTCAGCTGTTTGGCTTCCATCCCAGCAAAAGAATATAATGTCACCCGCATTTGGTACGGTTCCTGCATTTTTCCACAATCCATGTGCTTTAAACCAAGCTGCACCACTTGGACAATATGAAAACATCGGAACTTGACCAAGTGTAATATATCCACATTGGTTGGCACACCAGCTAACAAAACAAGCACACCATTCTACTTGACAACTATATCCATACCAACTCCAGTAAGGTTGTCCTCCTACATTGCCAAGCTGAGATTCTGCAACTTTAACAATATTGCTACTATTTTGTATAGATGGAGCTGGAGTTAAGGCTGCAATTTGTGACTTTATACTTGCTGCTTTTTGCTTATATTGATCTATTTGTTGTTGTAGTGTCTTTTCTTGTGCAGTTAATGTACTCATTTTAGAAGATAACTCAACTTTAGAAGCAGTAAGTGAATTTTTTGTTGTTTGAAGTTTTTCTTTTCGTAAGTTCAAGCTGTCCTGCTGTGATTTTAAATTATTTTCCGTATCTTGTATTTGGGCTTGTTGCTTTGCTATAGCACTCAAAAGGTCATTATCATAACTTACAATTTGAGATACAAGATAATATTTCGAAATAAAATCTGTAAGACTTGATGAGTTAAGCAAAACATCTAAATATGAAGTGCTACCAGTTTCATAAATGGCTACAATTCTCTGATTTAAAGTATCCTGTTGTTTTTTATATTGTTCTTTAGCAGCATTTAATTGATCTGTTGTTTCCTTTATTGTTGTTTGTAAATTTGAAATTTGATCATTTAAACCTGCGATTTGATTTTGGTAAGATGTAATTTTATTATTAATATCATCCATTTGTTGAATAGTGGATTTGTTTTCCTTGGTTGCGGCATCAAGTTGACTTTGAGCTGCTTTTTGTTTGTTTTGTATGTCATTTAAATTATTCTGCAAACTTTCTTTAGTATCCGCATATACATTAAAACTCATACTTATCATAATGATTAGAATAACAGTAATACTAGCAATTTTTTTCATAATTGTTCTCCTTCGTTTCATCTAGTATATCAATAAAAAAAGTATTTTTCAATACTTTTTTCGACTTTTTTCCAAATAATAAGATAAGTAAGAATATTAAGTTTATTGTAAAATATAATTTAGTATGTTATAATCATATAAATCTATTTTATAAAGGGGGTGATTTAATGTTTGAGAATATGAGAAAGTATAAGGCAGAAGCTCTTGGAACAATGGTATTAGTTTTATTTGGATGTGGTGCAGCAGTTATAGCAGGAACATCTTTAGGAGTATTAGGAATTGCATTTGCATTTGGTTTAGCTATAATGGCTATGGTGTATACAATAGGACCTATTTCTGGATGCCACATCAATCCAGCAGTGTCGCTTGCAATGTTTATAAATAAAAGAATAAACTTAAAAGAATTTGTTTATTATGTTATTTCACAATTAGTAGGTGGTATTGTAGGAGCTTTATTATTGTTTTGCATTTTAAAATTAGGCAATTATAGCGTGGCTAATATGGGGCAAAATTCTTTTGGCGACTTTAAATGGTATGGAGCATTTATAATTGAAATAATATTAACTTTTGTATTTGTTCTTACAGTTATAGGAGTAACAGGTAAAAAAGGAAATGCAAATAATGCAGGAATCGTAATTGGTTTAGCTTTGGTATTAGTACATATTTTAGGAATTAAATTAACTGGTACCTCAGTAAATCCAGCAAGAAGCTTAGGACCAGCACTATTTGCTGGCGTAGATGCTTTAAAACAATTATGGGTATTTATAGTTGCACCATTGGTAGGAGGTGCTCTTGCTGCTGTATGTGGTAAGTTTGTATTGAAGTCAGAGGCATAAATCAATACTTTTTTTGTTTTAGAATATCGTAAAAAGAAAGAATCACAATTCTTTCTTTTTTTTGTTCTAAAAAGGACAGGCACAGCATATATATAATATTATGGAAAATATATTAGCTTTTTTCTCTGAAAATATAGCCCAAATACTGAAATCATATTTATCCCCAAAACACATATTAGAAGTTGAAGAAATTAGAATAAGAGCAAATAATCCAATTATTATTAAAAATAATGATGGGGAGATAATTTTAGATTATATAATAACTACAGATGACTTGTTAAGAACATTAGAGAAAATATGTGAAAATTCAATATATACTTATCAAAACCAAATTTGTAATGGATTTATAACTGTAAAAGGGGGCCATAGAGTTGGCATTACTGGGAATGCAGTTGTTGAAGGTGAAAAAATAATTAATATTAACTACATATCTTCATTAAACTTTAGAGTGGCAAAACAGATATTAGATTGTAGTAATAGTATATTAAAATATGTAACGGAAACCGCAACAAATACAGTAAAAAACACATTGATTGTTTCATCACCAGGAGCAGGCAAAACAACTATATTAAGAGATTTAGTACGAAAAATTAGTTCTGGCTTTAATGGTTTTAAAGGGCTAACGGTTGGTTTAGTAGATGAAAGAGGTGAAATTGCAGCAATGTACAAAGGAATACCACAAAATAATATTGGTATAAGAACAGATGTAATTGATAATGTTCCAAAGTCTGAAGCAATGAAATTGCTAATACGTTCTATGGCACCCCAAGTAATTGTTGCAGATGAGATAGGAGGAATATATGATGTAGAAATAATAAATTATGCAGTATGTTCTGGTGTAAAAGGTATCTTTACAGCACATGGAGCAACTTTTACTGATTTAAAATTAAATCACACGTTGAATACATTAATTAAAGACTATATTTTTGAAAGAATAATTTTTTTAGAAAATAAAAAAGTAAGAGAAATTGATTATTTCAATCCACGCACTTTGAAGTATGAGAAATTAGGAGAAAAAACAGCATGTACATAAAATTAATAATCATATTTGCAATTTTATTAACTTCAATAAGGATAGGAAGTTTAATTTCAAAAAAATATATTAATCGAGTAATAGAATTGCAAGAATTCAAGAGTGCATTAAACATATTCAAAACTAAAATAAAATATACATATGAACCGATTACAGATATTTTTAACGAAATATCTAGTAAATTTGAAAATAATGTTTCAACATTGTTTAAAAATGTGGGAATTGAGATGAAAACCAAAAGTGCAGGTGAAGCATGGGACGTTTGCTTAGAAACTACAGCTTTAAATGTTAAAGATGAAGATAAGAGGGTGCTTAAAAATTTAGGTAAATTATTAGGCAAAACCGACAAAGATGGACAAATTAACGAAATAGAAGTTACGGAAGAATTCTTGGACTTACAAATAAAAAAGGCACAGGAAGAAAGACAAAAGAATGAAAAATTATATAAAACTCTGGGGGTAATTTGCGGACTCGCTTTTGGAATAATTTTAATATGAAAGGAACTTGTTACGAAGAATGGATATAAATTTATTATTTAAAATAGCAGCAATAGGTATTTTAGTTGCAGTACTTCATCAAGTGCTGACTAGAGCAGGAAGAGACGATCAAGCAATGATGACTACTTTAGCAGGGTTAGTAATAGTTCTAACAATGGTTATAAAAGAAATCAGCACACTGTTCACTACGGTAAGAACGATGTTTAACCTCTAAATACAAAAGGAGCATTTTACATTGGATATTGTAAAAATAATTGGAATAGGTCTAATTGGCGTAATAATAATTATCATATTAGGACAATATAAACCAGAGTTTGCATTGTATATCTCCCTTATAATAGGAGTATTAGTATTTTTTCTTGTTGCAGACAAGTTGTCTGGAATAATCAACTTACTTTCAAATTTATCTAATCAAGCAAGTATTAATAAAGAATTTATAGTAATACTTTTAAAAATAACTGGAATCGCACTTCTTACAGAATTTGCAGTAAGCGTTTGTAAAGATTCTGGTGAAACTGCAGTAGCGTCAAAGATTGATTTTGGTGCAAAAATAATAATGGTTTCAATATCGATACCAATTATTTCTAGCTTGTTGGAAACTATACTAAAAATTTTACCATAGCATAAAGGTTAATATTATCTAAAACATCCGCTTGGGGTGGATAGTATATGTTTTTAAAAAGCTCCTCCAAGCCTCCGAAGACTCCCTGGGCCTCGTAATTGCTGTCGTTCACTTTTTAAAAACATATACTATCCACCCCAAGCTGCTTTGCTGAAAACGGTTAGAAGGATGGGTCAAATGAAGAAAATAACTATTGTTTTATTGCTATTTTTATTACTAATTATACCTACAACAATTTATGCAACAGAGACAACAAATGAAGTTATTGATGAACAAAAGTCATCACTAAATATACAAAAATTCATTGACGAAGCAAATAAATATACAACGAATGTTTCACCAGAGTTAAATGCAGAAAGTTTACTTACTTCAGCCATAAAAGGAGATGTTAATAACAATACTATTGCAAGTAGGATTCTTTCTCTCTTTGGAAGCGAAATTGTAGATGCATTAAAATTATTAGGCACAATACTTGCAATAATTGTTATAGGCAGTATATTAAAAACAGTGACCGAAAACATGGAAAATAAGAGTGCTACACAGATTGCATATTATGTACAATACATATTAATTGTTACAGTAATGTTTAAAAATTTTTCAGATATAGTACTAAGTGCAAGAGAAGCAATACAGGGGATAACTGGCTTTATGAACTTATTAGTACCAATCTTAATAACGCTTATGATAAGCACTGGAAGCCTCATTTCAGCTAATCTTGTTCAACCAATATTATTGTTTTTTATAACATTTGTAGGTAACATGATATCGAATATTATAATTCCATTCATTTTAGTAGGAACTGTACTCGGAGTAATATCACAGATTTCAGATAAAATTCAAATTGGGAAAATAGCAAAGTACTTTAAAACAAGCACAATATGGATAATGGGTATTACATTAACAATATTTGTTGGAGTTCTTTCGTTAGAAGGAACTTTAAGTAGCACAGTAGATGGTATAACGGCGAAAACAGCAAAAGCAGCAATATCAGGATTAATTCCAATTGTAGGAAAAGTTTTAGGGGATGCAATAGACACAGTAATGGGAAGTGCAGTTATTTTAAAAAATGCAGTAGGGTTAGTAGGAATTGTTACAATAATTAGCATATGTATATTGCCAATAATAAAATTAATACTTTTGAGCCTTACATATACAGTTGCTACTGCCTTATCAGAGCCAATTGCAGATGGAAAAATTGTAAAACTATTAGAACAGTTTGGTGATACATTTAAATTACTTCTAGCAATTCTTTTTGTTGTATCAGTAATGTTCTTAATAGGTATAGCAATTGTAGTAAAAATGTCTAACAGTGGAATGATGTACAGATGATAAGTAACTATATTAGTAGAGTAGCACGAGAGAAGAACGGTGTTGTGAACCGTATGGGAGTAGAGTAGCACGAGTGGTAGGTATGTATTTTTAAAAAACTGCCCGACAGCCCTTTGAGGCATACGGATTACCCCTTGACTTGGAGGGAGTTTTTTAAAAATACATACCTACCACGGAAGCGGACTACTGTAGTAGATTTTCTATGGAAGATACTCATGAAGGGAGAAATAACTAAATTGGTACAATTCTTAAATTCATGGGCAAGCGGACTAATTGTGGCAGTAATAATAGGAACTCTTTTAGAAATGATATTGCCAAACAATACAAATAAAAAATACGTAAAAATAGTAATAGGCATCTTCATACTTTTCACAATAATTTCACCTTTCATAAATAAGTTTAGTAACGGCGTGAGCCTAAACATAGACACTTTAGAAAAAAACATAATACCATCACAAGAAGCTTATGTTGAAGTTCCTACAAGCGCTAATTCGATAACAGATGATGAAACAGTAAAAAAGTTATATTTAGCAAATTTAGAAAAAGAAATAACAGCAGGGGTTGAAAATTTAAACTATACAGTAAATAATATAAATGTTCAATTAGAAAGTGGCCAAACTTATGGGAATATTGATAGTGTTACATTGAATGTTGAACCGAAAAACAAGGTGGAAATTGTTGAAAAAATTAATATAGCTATTAGCGAAGATGCCACTCAAACAACGGGAAAAAGTAAATTGTCACAGGGAGATATTAATACAATAAAGGATTTTTTATATACGAATTATGGGATAAATAAAGATAAAATAAATTTATTATGAAATTAATAAGACGTCCGCTCGTAGAGGTTAGTATAATACTTTTAAAAAAGCTCCTCCAAGCCTCCGAAGACTCCTTGGGCCTCAAAGGGCTGTCGTACGCTTTTTTAAAAGTATTATACTAACCTCTACGAGCTATTTTGCTGATAAATTCAGAAAGGATAAAATTATGTTTAAAGAACAATTTGAAAAAATTAAAAAACTATTTAAAAATGAAAACATATCTGAAAAGAAAAAGATACAAAATTTGGTGTTCTTCCTTATATTGCTCGTTATAACTATTATTGCTATAAATTTTATTTGGAAGGATAATAATAAAAATCCACCTTCAACGAATATGGATAATAATGTAGAATTAGCAGCGGCTTATGATAATATTTTAACAAACACAACAGACAGTAATTCTTCAAGTAATAGTTTACAAGATAACTTAGAAAAAATTTTATCAAGTATAAAAGGGGCGGGTGCTGTTAAAGTATTAGTTACATATTCTGAAAGTAGTAGCGTTGTTCCAATATATAATGCAAGTACAAATACAAGTACAACAGAGGAAAAAGATACAAGTGGTGGAACTAGAACGATAGACCAACAGGGAAGTAGCAAAGATGTTGTATTTACACAAGATAATGGAAATCAAACTCCAATAATAGAAAAAACCATTATGCCTAAAATTGAAGGAGCAGTCGTCTTAGCGGAAGGAGCAAATGATACACAAATAAAAAGTAATATCATTCAAGCAGTACAAGCGGTTACAGGATTAAGTATGTATAAGATTCAAGTGTTTGAATTGGATAAGTAAATAATAGTTTATAATAATATTTCCGCTCTTAGAGGTTAGTGTATACTTTTTAAAAAATCCCCATGTGTTGAATAGTGAGAGGAGTACATAATCATGTGATTAGAGTAGCGCAAGGGGTAGGTATATCTTTTTAAAAAAATTGCCCGACAGCCCTCCCAAGGCAACGGATTACCCCTTGACCTGGAGGGAGTTTTTTTAAAAAGATATACCTACCCCGGGAGCGAGCTATTGTAGGATAATTACATAAATACATTTATCACGAGCGGACTATTGTAGACTATTTCCATATAAGAGGAGGGAAAGGAGATGATTTTTATTAAAGTAGTTAGAAAAAATCAAATAATAGTATTTATACTTGCATTATTGTTAGTTACAGTAGGATACATATCCTATAAACCGGGTGATAACACACAACTTGTAAGTACAACATTAGACAATAGTGCAGTAGCAGATATTGGAGATGCAACATTAGTTAGCAGTAGTAGCATTGTAAATACTATTGAACATGCGGCTTCAAGTACAAAAGATACTAATAATACTTTAACAAATGATATATCAGATGCAAGTGCGACAACAACAGCTTCAAATACTTCAAACGATGCAGGCACAACGGTGGATAATTATTTTGCAGACACAAAATTAGAAAGGGAAAGAATGTATTCACAAAGTTTAGATGATTATCAACAATTAGCTGACAATCCAAATATTCCAGCAACACAAAAATCTATTATTACAAATGAAATTACCAAAATAAATAATTTGCAAAATTCAATAATGATAGCAGAAAATTTAATAATGAATAAAGGTGTAGATGATGTGGTAATTTTAGTTAATAGTGATAATAGTGTAAACGTAATTGTAAAAACGAAAGATTTATCCACAGCATTAGTTGCACAAATTCAAAATATTGTCACAAGGGAATTGAATGCGAAAATAGAAAACGTACACATTTCGAGCAGATAAAATTTTATTCGATTGTCAGATTTATGTGACCTTGACTTTTCGACAGAAATTTGGTACAATTATGTTATGTGAAGATTTTTTAGTAGTCAAACTAAAACAACAGGAGAAGAGGAATGCTAAAAAAAATACGGATTATTCCATCAGTCGAAAAAAAATGGACTATTCTCGCAGTCGTCGTTCTTTTTTTGTCGTTGCCTGGTTATGTAGAATTTCAGTACAGATACCAGGAAATTAGTGACAAGGAGCTCCAGAAAAGGGAGCAGGTGTTTCATGAGCTATTAGCTCTGAAAAAAGAATCGTCAGTTGTAAGATGGTATTTGGGTCATCTTCAAGGTATTACCCAAAATAGGATTAAGCAGCGAATGGGTGAGCCATTTTAGCCACATTCGCAAAGAAGTTTGAAAAACTTCCCTAAACAATTGTTAGGGGAGTTTTTATATTGCAAAAAATTCTGTAAAAAAATTCTTGTAAAAATTATTTCTTTATAGTATACTGTACTTGGAAGAATTTAGGAGGTTTATGAACTATATAGAAGAAATTTTAAATCTAGTTTATCCCAATGTATGTGGTATTTGCGGAAAAATAAACAAAATTTCTATATGTAATAAATGTAACATAAAAATAAAACAATATATAAACCCAAAATTAGAAAAACTTGAAAACAATAAAATTGGCTATATGTATCTTTTTAAATATGATAATATACTTCGAGAAAAAATGATTTTATACAAATTTCATGAAAATTCATACTTATTTAAAATGTTTTCAGAAATTGTGATAAAAAATGAACTAGCAAATAATTTTTTGAAGCAATACGATATAATAATACCCGTTCCAATTCATAAAAACAGAAAAAAATCAAGAGGATACAACCAATCTGAATTAATAGCAAAAGAATTAGCAAAGAACTTAAAAATACAAATAACGACAAATACGTTAATAAAACAAAAAAATAATATATCACAAAGTACATTAAATAAAATAGAAAGAATACAAAATGTAAAAAATGTGTATGCTTTAAAAAATGATAGAATTTTAAAAAATAAGAAAGTCTTGATATTCGATGACATATACACAACTGGCAGTACTGTGAGTGAATGTATAAAAACGGTAAAACAAGCACAACCAAAACAAATTGGAGTGCTCACGCTGGCGAAAGATTAGAAATATGTGGGAGCATGGCTTTATTGATAAATAAAATTAGTATAGAAAAAAATATGTGAAAAACAATTTATAAGCACAAAGGGGGAGGAATTCATGGAAGACTTGGTAGAAAGCATACTAGACTACGTTAAATCTGATTACACAGATTATGCGATTATGATTAACGGCGAATGGGGAAGCGGAAAAACCTATTTTTGGAACCATCAAATAAGAAAGAAAATTGAAGCATTAGAATTAAACGGAAAAAGATATACAACAATATATATGTCTTTGTACGGTGTATCTAATTTGGAAGATATAAGCAAAAAAATATTTATTGAAACTACACAGTTAATGGATAAAAACTTAAAAAGATATATGGACTTAAATAGTCAAAATTCCATACCTGAATATGCAAAAACGGGCTTAGACATGGCAAACTTTTTTGGTGTTACACAAAATGGCGACAAAATAGATTATAAAGAATTTTTTAATACAGATGATAAAATATTATGTTTTGATGATTTGGAAAGAGCAAATGTGGATGTTATTGATATACTTGGTTATATTAATAATTTTGTTGAACATGATCACATAAAAACAATAATAATATGCAATGAAAAGGAGCTTTCAACAAAATTAAAAAGCACTAACTTAGAAATGAAAACTTTTATTGCAACTTATTTGCTGGATAAAGAAGGCGACCTAAATATAACCGATAAACCAATGGTTGAAAAAATCAGGGACAAGATTGAATATGTATTTGATAAAGCCAATGATTATGAAAGAATAAAAGAAAAATTAATTGGTGAAACATTTGAATATAAACCCGAATTCACATACATAATAAATGGACTATTAATGAGATACGAATCAAACTCAGATTTAATTAGGTTCTTAAGAACGAACACAAACTTAATAATTTCTACGTTCAATAAAAGTGGTACGAAAAATTTAAGAATACTTAAACATGCATTGAATGATTTCGCTAAAATATATTTGACGGTGAATAAACACTATCCAAACACAAATTATAGAGTTCTTCAAACGATGATGATATTTACAATAGCAATTTCTTTTGAAATTAAATCTGGGAAAATAACAAAGGATAAATTTTTAAATATTATGAACAATGAAGAATATAAATCAATATTAGTGTCTTCAAGAGTGTTCATGGATAATAGACAGTTTTATATTAAAGAGTTCGACAATAACTATTATTTCAATTTTAAGGCAGAATATAGATTTTTTAAATTTATAGAATTATATGTTCGTACTAGAATTTTCGATATGAAGGTATTTAAAGAAAATATGGAAACAATAATAAATACCGTTGATACTGAAAAATTGCCAGGATACAAAAGATTATTAACAGAAGAATACTGGAAAATAAACGAAGATCAATTCCCTAAAGTAATAGAAGATGTAATAGAAGATGTTAAGGAGGGGAAACTAAAACCTATAGAAATTGTCAAATTATATGCATATTTCAGCTATTTTATATCTAAGGGGTTGATTAGTTATAATATATTGAATATAAAAAATATATTTTTTACTGGATTAAACCTAGCTTCATTATCTTCAGAATATTGTGCAAATGCTGAAGAAGAACTATTAAACCTTGGAGTGTCTGAAGTTGGTGAAGGCATGGAAGAAATTTTTAAATATTTTATTGAAATTAACTTAAGGCTTAAAGAAAAAATGTATATTGAAAAAGCAGAAGAAATTTTCAAATGTATACCTATGAAAATGGAAAATTTTTATGAAAAGTTTGCTCAAGAATGTATGGATGTTCCAATGCTGAAGTATTACGATATGATACAATTGTTCCAAAGGCTTGCATGTGCAAATAATGAAGATATTGTAACAATAAAAGAAATTTTTCAAAATAGGTATAAATTATATATGGATAAATTAAAGCCAGAAATGAAAAAATTAAAGCAATTAAAGGATATAACTGACGAATATATTTCTAATAAAGGCAATAATATAAAGATAGTTATTTTAAAGGAATTTGCAGAAGAGTTAGCAAATATACTGGCGACATAATGGATTGTACTTTTTTACAAAGTTACCATAAAAATTTTTACTGAATGTAAATGTTGATATCGCAATCTCGGAAAATGTCGAAAATAAGTTATTCACAGAGTTATGCACATTATCCACATACATGCGGGTCTGTAATAAAGTAAACTTGTACGATGAAAAAAGTAAACATAATGATGAAAATTTGACATATTTACAATAAGTCCGCTTCTGGAGGTTAGATATATTATTTTTAAAAAAGGCCTTCCAGGTCAAGGGGTAATCCGTATGCCTCAAAGGGCTGTCAGGCACTTTTTTAAAAATAATATATCTAACCTCCAGAAGCTACTATGTAATAATTATATAAAATTTACAAATACTAAAACAAGAAAGAAGAAAGGAAGGAACTTATGAAAAAATACGTTTATATGTTTAGCGAAGGAAATGCAAATATGAAAGAATTACTTGGAGGAAAGGGAGCAAATTTATCAGAGATGATGAATTTAGGACTGCCTATTCCAAATGGCTTTACAGTAACAACTGAAGTATGTACAAAATACTATAATGATGGTGGGAAAATATCTGAGGAGATTGAACAAGAAATTTTAAATTCACTAAGAAAATTAGAGGAACTAACAGGAAAAAGATTTGGAGATGTTAATAATCCGTTACTTATCTCTATTCGCTCTGGGGCAAGGGCTTCGATGCCTGGGATGATGGATACCATATTAAATTTAGGATTAAATAATACTGTTGTGGAACATTTAAAATCAACAAATAAAAGATTTGCTTATGATAGTTACAGACGTTTTATACAAATGTTTAGTGATGTAGTAATGGAAGTTGACAAGTCCTTATTTGAAAAGGAACTTGATGAACTTAAAAAAGAAAAAGGAGTTAATTCAGATACAGAATTAACAGCAGAAGACCTTTCTGTTTTAGTTCAAAAATTTGAAAAAATATATAAAAAAGAGGTTAAGTCTGATTTCCCACAAGATCCTAAAACTCAATTAATGGAGGCAATTAAAGCTGTGTTTAGGTCTTGGAATAATCCGAGAGCCATAACATATAGAAAATTAAATGAAATTCCAAGCGATTGGGGAACTGCTGTAAATGTTCAAGAAATGGTGTTTGGGAATATGGGAGAAACTTCAGGGACAGGTGTTGCATTTACAAGGAATCCTTCTAATGGCGAAAATAAAATATATGGCGAATACCTGATGAATGCTCAAGGGGAAGATGTTGTTGCAGGAATTAGGACACCTCAACCAATTGATAAATTAAAAACGGTAAATCCTGAAGCATATGAAAGTTTTGTAACTTATGCAAATAAATTAGAGAAATATTTTAAGGATATGCAAGATTTAGAATTTACAATAGAAAAAGGGAAATTATATATTCTTCAAACTAGGAATGGGAAAAGAGCCGCAGAAGCTGCTTTGAAGATAGCAATAGATTTAGTAGAAGAAAAATTAATTACAGAAAAACAAGCTCTTTTAAGACTTGATGCAAAACAATTGGATCAAGTCTTACATCCAAATTTCGACCAAGAGTCATTAAAAAAAGCTAAAATAATTGCAACAGGACTACCAGCGTCTCCAGGAGCAGCAACGGGGAAAGTAGTATTTACAGCAAAAAGAGCAGTTGAGTTAAAAAAAGAAGGAGAAAAAGACCTGATTTTAGTAAGAAATGAAACTTCTCCAGAAGATATTGAGGGAATGCATTCTTGTGAGCGGAGTTTTAACTGTAAGAGGAGGTATGACTTCACATGCAGCTGTTGTAGCAAGAGGTATGGGAACTTGTTGTGTAGCGGGATGTGGAGAAATTATAGTAAATGAGGAAGAAAAATATTTTACCGATTCAGAAGGAAACAAACATGCAGAAGGCGACTATATTTCTTTAGATGGAGCAACTGGAAATATATATGGTGAAAAAATAAAAACTATAGAAGCAAGTGTTTCTGGAAATTTTGCAACTATTATGAAATGGGCAGATAAATATAGACAGTTACAGATAAGAACTAATGCAGATACTCCAAATGATGCAAAACAAGCATATAACTTTGGGGCTGAAGGAATTGGACTTTGCAGAACGGAGCACATGTTCTTTAATGCGAAGAGGATATTTATAATGAGAGAAATGATTCTTGCTAAAACAGTGGAGCAAAGAGAAAAAGCTTTAGCTAAGCTTCTACCAATGCAAAAGTCTGATTTTGAAGGATTATTCAGAGAAATGAAAGGGTATCCTGTTACAATCCGTTTATTAGATCCGCCATTGCATGAATTTTTGCCAACAGAAGAAGATGAAATAAAAAAGCTTGCCAAAGATATGAAACGTACAATTAAAGAAGTACAAGAAACAATAAATGAATTACAAGAATTTAACCCAATGATGGGACACAGAGGTTGCCGATTAAGTGTATCGTTTCCAGAAATAACAAGAATGCAAACACGTGCAATAATTGAAGCTGGAATTTCTGTGCAAAATGAAGGGATTAAAGTTACGCCAGAAATAATGATTCCATTAATTGGAGATGTAAAAGAGTTAAAATATGTTAAGGGCTTAATAGTAGAAGAAGCAGAAAAAGTTTTAAAAGAAAAGAAAACAAATTTAAAATATACAATTGGAACCATGATAGAAGTTCCAAGAGCTGCAATACTAGCAGGAGATATTGCAAAAGAAGTTGAATTTTTCTCATTTGGAACTAACGATTTAACCCAAATGACATTTGGATTTAGCAGAGATGATGCTGGCAAATTTTTAAATGATTATTATGATAAAAAAATATATGACTATGATCCATTCCAAAGAATTGATGAACAAGGCGTAGGGAAATTGGTTCAAATGGCAGCTTGGTGTGGAAGAGAAACAAATCCTAAATTAGAATTAGGAATATGTGGCGAGCATGGAGGAAATCCAGCATCTATAGAGTTTTGCCAAAAATCAGGATTAAACTATGTTTCATGTTCACCATTTAGAGTTCCAATTGCAAGATTAGCAGCTGCTCAAGCAGTATTGAAAGGATTAAAAATATGAAATGTCCAGAATGTAGCCACCCTGAATCTAAAGTAATAGATTCAAGACCTAATGAAGATGGAACAACAATTAGAAGAAGAAGAGAATGTGAAAAATGCGGGAACAGATTCAACACCTATGAAAAAGTAGAAGACACTCCTATTATAGTTTTAAAAAAAGATGGAACGTCTCAAACATTCAATAGGCAAAAAATATTAAATGGGATTATTACCGCTTGCGAAAAAAGGCCAGTAACATTATCTCAAATGGAACACATAGTAGATGAAACAGAGCAAGACATCAAAAACAAATTAAAAAAAGAAGTATCAACCAAAGAAATAGGGGAAATGGTCATGGAAAAATTACGAAAACTAGATGAGGTGGCCTACATTAGATTTGCGTCAGTATATAGAGAGTTTAAAGATGTAAATTTATTTTTAGAAGAAATAAACAAACTGCTTAAAGATGAATAGTAAAATAATGTTTGAATAAAATTAATAGTATGAATGTAAAAATGATATTTAAGCCTAAAAGAGTTATTTTGGCAATTATACTATTAATTTTATTTATATTAGTAATTATACTATTATATAATATTAAAAAAAATACACATACTTCTTCAATATTATCAAAAACTCTAGCATTAAAAGGTATCGTAATATCCCAAGAAAATCTTGATAAGTTGAAAGGTAAAAAATTAGTTGCCCTTACATATGATGATGGACCTAACAAAAAATATACTCCTGAATTATTAGATATATTAAAAGAAGAAGACTCAAAAGCAACCTTCTTTATATTAGGCTCTAATGCTGAAGCTTCTCCAGAAATTTTACAAAGGATTGTTGCAGAAGGACATCAAATTGGCAATCATTCATACGACCATAAGCAATTTGTAGCTCTTTCTAGTGATAAGATACAATTTGAAATAAACAAAACGAATAATATTTTAAAGGAAATAACAGGAGTAACTCCAAATATGATTAGAACGCCATATGGCGAAGTTACAGATAAAATAAAAACAATTGTTAATATGCCCATTATATTATGGGATATAGATACTTTGGATTGGCAAACAACCAGTGCGAACAAAGTATATAATTCTATTATGTCTAAAGTGCAAGATGGAGACATTATTCTAATGCATGATACTTTTCCAGCGTGTGTGCAAGCAACTAAAATGACAATAGAAAAGTTAAAATCAGAAGGCTATGTTTTTGTAACTGTTGAAACATTAATACTTGCTAAGCAGGGTAAAATAGAAAATACCGTATATCGTTATGCGAGATGAAATTATTAGGATTGTATATGTAGGGGCGAGCATTGCTCGTCCGGACGAACAATGTTCACCCGGGACCAGAGGAATTTGATAAAATTATTGAAAAACGAGATAATTATAGTGCCGGACGAACAATGTTCGCCCCTACAAAAAAATTTTTTAAAAAGCCTTGACAAATTTAAAATAGTTTTGTATAATAATAGTTATGTTATAAAACTATTATTATACAAAACTATTTTGTTATATAAATTGGAGGAGGGGTGATTTAGATGGAAGGTGATTTAGAAAAGAAATTATCAGAAACAATGGCAAAATTTAGAAAAATTAAAGACTTTCAAAAACCAAGTAATGATTTAACTAGAGCCGAATTTTTTATGCTTAAGTCAATTGAAAAAACAATTAACGGAAATAAGGATAAACTTGTAACAATTACAGAAATCATTGAAAAGCTACAAATTGCAAAGCCAACGGCATCACAAATGTTAAATTCACTTGAAGAAAAAAGTTTAATAGAAAGAATTAGAACAAATGAAGATAGAAGAGTTGTATACGTTAAACTAACTGAAAAGGGTAAAGAGGTTTTGGAAAAAGCTCATAAGGAATTTTCTAAATTAACCAAAAACTTAATAACAAAGCTAGGGAAAAAAGACACCGAAGAATTAATCAGAATATTAGAAAAATTATACATTATTGCAAAAGATAGTAAGCAATAAGAAAGGGAGAATACAATTTTATGTTAAAATTAGGAAAATATTTAAAACCATTTACATTTATACTTATATTTGCAATGCTATTGTTGTTTGTACAGGCATATTGCGATTTAAATATACCAAACTATACATCTGATATAGTAAATGTTGGAATTCAACAAAACGGTATTGAAAACGCAGCACCAACAGCAATTAGCGAAAATGGTTTAACACTTATGAAAATTTTTATGACTGATACTCAAAAAGCTGTGATTGATCAGTCTTATACACTATTAACTTCAGGTCAAAGTAGTCAGTCAGATGTTGATAAATATCCATTATTAGCAACTGAAAATGTCTATGTTTTAACCAATGAAAAACCAAGCAACCAAGATGAATTAAATTCAGCTTTTGGCGAAGCTAGCAGTACACTTTTTAATTTTTTGAAAATTAAATTTCCAAGCATGTTCTCACAAGGATCAACTGGAGAAACTTCAATGAGCGATACATCTAACCTTGATGTAACAAAATTATATGATATGCTTCCAATGTTGCAAAGTACGCCTTCATCAGATATAGATGCTGCTAGAGAAGCAGGGCAAAACACTGCCGATTTAATGAAATCTCAAATAGGTATAGCTATTACAAAAGGATTTTATAAAGAATTAGGAATGGATACTAATCAAATACAAAATAAATATATAATCAATACAGGGATACTTATGCTAGAACTTGCTTTAGTTTCAGGAATTGCTACCGTTGTTGTTTCGTTTTGTTCATCTAAAATTGCAACAGGTATTGCAAGAAACCTTCGTAAAGATGTATTTGCAAAAGTAGAAAGTTTCTCGAATAATGAATTTGATAAATTTAGTGTTGCTTCTTTAATTACAAGAACAACACAAGACATTACGCAACTGCAAAATTTCTTGGTAATGGCTATAAGAATGATTTGTTATGCTCCAATTATAGGTGTTGGTGGTGTTATTATGGCACTTCACCATGCACCATCAATGGCATGGATTATAGCAATGGCAGTAGCATTCTTATTGGTATTAATGGGAGTGGTGCTTGTTGTTGCAATGCCAAAATTCAGAATCATGCAAAAATTAGCAGATAGATTAAACCTAGTTACAAGAGAAGATTTGTCAGGTCTTTTAGTTATTAGAACTTTTGGTACACAAAAATTTGAAGAAAACAGATTTGATAAGGCAAATCAAGATATTACAAAGAATAACCTATTTATAAACAGAGTAATGATGTTTGTAATGCCAATTATGATGCTTCTTTTCAACCTAGTATCATTATTAATAGTATGGGTTGGAGCACATCAAATAGCTAACTCGGCTATACAAGTTGGAGATATGTTAGCGTTCATGGCTTATGCAATGCAAGTAATAATGGCATTCTTAATGTTCTCAATGATGTTTATTATGGTGCCAAGAGCTGCTGTTTCTGGAGGCCGTGTCTCTGAAGTTTTAAGTCAAGCTATTTCAATAAAAGATCCAAAAGATCCAAAACATTTTGAAAAAGATAACAAAGGTAGAGTTGAATTTAGAGATGTAAGTTTTAGATATGAAGGTGCTGATACAGATGTATTAAGTAATATTTCATTTATTGCAAAGCCAGGTGAAACAACAGCATTTATAGGTTCAACAGGTTCAGGAAAATCTACATTAATTAACTTGATACCAAGATTTCATGATGTTACAGGAGGTAAGATTTTAATTGATGATATAGATATAAGAGATGTTACACAACATGATTTACGTGATGAAATTGGATATGTTTCACAAAAAGGAATACTGTTTAGTGGCACAATAAAATCAAATATAGAATATGGAAATAGAAATGCAGATTATCCAGAAATAGAAAAAGCTTTGGAAGTGGCACAAGCAAAGAACTTCGTTGATGAAAAAGAAGATGGAGTAGATTCAGAAGTCAGCCAAGGTGGAACTAACGTATCTGGAGGACAAAAACAACGTTTAGCTATTGCAAGAGCATTAGTTAAAAAGCCGCCAATATATATTTTCGATGATACATTTTCAGCATTAGACTCTAAAACGGATGCTGACTTAAGAGCTGCATTAAAATCTTATACTGCTGAAAGTACTATTTTAATAGTTGCTCAGAGAGTAAGTACCATAATGTATGCTGAGCAAATTGTTGTTTTAGATCATGGAAAAATAGTAGGTAAAGGTACGCATGAAGAATTATTAAAGTCGTGTAAAGAATACTATGAAATAGCTTCATCACAACTTGGAGAGGAGAAATTGAATAATGAGTGAAAATGAAAACGTAAGTAATAATCAACAACCAAGACCTAGTAGTAGTCGTCGCAGATCTGGTGGTGGACGTCATGGCGGAATGGGAATGATGCCAGGGGAGAAAGCAAAAGACTTTAAAGGCACATTAAAAAAATTTCTTAATTATATAGGCAAATATAAAGTAAGAGTTATTTTTGTAATATTGTGTGCTATTGGTTCAACAATATTTACAATAGTGGGACCTAAAATTTTAAGTAAGGCTACAAATAAGCTTTTTGAAGGCTTAATGGGTATGGTAACTGGAACAGGAACAGGTATTGATTTTGGATACATTAGTGGCATCATTCTAACGCTTATAGCCTTATATGTAGCAAGTTTGATACTTTCATATGCACAAGGCTTTTTAATGTCAAGAGTATCTACAGGCGTAGTGTATAACTTAAGAAAAGATATTTCAGAAAAGATAAATAAATTGCCAATAAAATATTTCGACAAAAAAACACATGGAGAAGTTTTATCATATGTTTCAAACGACATTGATACAATTAATCAGACTTTAACGCAAGGATTAACACAATCCATTACTTCTGTTGTAACTTTTTTGGGAATATTGATTATGATGTTTACAATCAATTGGCAGATGACATTAGTTGCAGTTGGCATGGTACTTTTAAACTTTATATTTTTCCCAATAATAATGGGAAAATCACAAAAGTATTTTAAAGGGCAACAAGAACATCTAGGACATGTAAATGGACATATTGAAGAAATGTATGGTAGTCATATAATTGTTAAAGCATTTAATGGCGAAGAAGATTCTTTAAAAACATTTAATGAACATAACGAAAACTTATATAAATCTGCTTGGAAAGCACAATTTTTATCAGGTATAATTTACCCAATAACACTATTTATAGGAAACTTGGGTTATGTTGTAATAACTATATTAGGTGGTTACTTGGCATCAAAAGGAACCATAAATGTTGGTGATATTCAAGCATTTATGCAATATATCCGACAATTTACACAACCAATTGCGCAAATAGCTAATATTTCCAACGTGTTTCAACAAACAATGGCTTCAGCAGAACGTGTATTTGAGTTTTTGGAAGAAGAAGAAGAAGTTAAAGAAACAGAAAACCCAGTTAGTACAGACAATATTAAAGGTGGAATTGAATTTAAAAATGTTAATTTTGGATATGATCCAGAAAAAACAATTATTCATAACTTCAGTGCAAAAGTTGAACCAGGACACAAGATTGCGATTGTTGGTCCAACAGGAGCTGGTAAAACAACTATTGTAAAACTTCTAATGCGTTTCTATGATGTAAATAAAGGTGAAGTTTTATTAGATGGAAATAATATTAAGGACTTTACAAGAAATGGTCTACGTTCTCAATTTGCAATGGTTTTACAAGATACATGGTTATACAATACAAGTGTAATGGAAAATATTCGTTACGGCAAATTAGATGCTTCAGATGAAGATGTAATTAATGCGGCTAAAACAGCACAAGTTGACCATTTTGTTCACACTCTTCCTGAAGGCTATAATATGCTACTTAATGAGGAAGCAAGTAATATTTCTAACGGACAAAAACAATTGTTAACTATTGCTAGAGCAGTGTTAGCAGATCCAAAAGTATTAATATTGGATGAAGCAACCAGCTCAGTTGATACACGTACAGAAATATTAATTCAAACAGCCATGGATAATGTTATGAAAGGTAGAACAAGCTTTATTATAGCTCATAGATTGTCTACTATTAGAAATGCGGATATTATTTTAGTTATGAACGAAGGCGATATTGTTGAGCAAGGTAATCACGATGAATTGCTTGCAAAAAACGGCGTTTACGCAAACCTGTACAATAGCCAGTTTGAAGTAGAAGCCGAGTAGGGGCGAGCATTGCTCGTCCGAGATACTTGCGGGCAATAGAAAATTTGCAATTGGGCTGAAATTGGAGTATAATATAGATAGTGCAGTTTATTTTTTTGGCAACATGGTGTTTTTAACACTTTCTTAGGAGGAAAACATGTTTGCGTTCATCGATGGAATTTTAATTGTAATTATGGTTGTATATATGATTATAAGACCAAAAGACAATGATAACGATGATTGGTTCTAAGGAATGTTGTTCAATGGCAAGAGGGTGTCCTAAAATTAGGCCCCTCTCTTTTTTATTTATTCAAATATTCATATTTTTTCATCGCATCAAGCACGGTTGTTCAATTGAATCAGTGCACGAAAAATTAACAAAATGCTGTAATATTTTTTTACAAATTTTGTGAACGTTGGATTTATTAAAGTTGATATTTTTGAATTGGGTAATTTTGGAATATTTTTAAAATAGAAATTAAATGAAATTTGATTTAAAAATTTTATAGTAGAATAATCTCTTTAAGTACATTGTTCATGTCTCTTGCAGTATATGCAACTGATAAGATATATATGTAATTATCCATAATTTTGTATATAATTTTATGTTTTTTGTATATCAGTTGTCTTATATTATAATCATTATCACTTCCATGTTTCAACCTCTTTTCTTAAATCCTCATGAGATATAACTTTGCCTTCTTCGATTGCTTTTAATCCCATTGCAATTTTTTTTCTAATGTATAATGTATAAATTGCATCTTCCCATGTAGTGTCTTCTGGAAGAGCATTTACAGCTTCTAGTATTTGTGTTTTAACGTTATTCATGACTTTTTCACGACCTTTCTTTTTTAAATTTACTAATAATATTATATCAAATTTTTCTAAAATTACAAGGTTTTTATATAAGTTTATGTTGAGGATTGTTACTCTTTAACAGTTTTAAGTGGTGGAAATATAGTAAATGCTGTGATTCACATAAGAAATCAAATACAATAGTCCGCTCCCGGTGTATGTATATACTATACTCCAAAGGCTACTTTGCTGAAAACTGTTAACTAGTAACTTGGGATATTTTTAATTTGTAAAATGTTATTGTATTTATAAATAAAATATTATATAATAATTATACTAATATATAAAAGATTAGGAATTGAAATTACTCCAAGCATGGTTAATTTTACATGAAGATGAAGTATATAAAGCATGGAATAACGCTGTAAAAGGAATACCTTTTACAAAAATAAAACCATTAGAATAGAGGTGATTTATATGTATATAAAAGATGATATTGTTTACGCAAATACATTAGAAAAAGATATAAAACTTATCGACTTTAAAATTATAGCCGAGTTGTATTTATTATTAACATTTTCTACGGGAGAAAAAAGAGTCTTAGATTTTAAACCATTTCTTGAATATCCGATTTATGCGATCTTAAGTGATTTAAAGAAATTTGAACAAGCACATATAGATAATGGGTTGTTAACATGGGATGGTGGAAATATTGATATATCTCCAGAAACATTATATGCAAATAGCTATGAATATAATGATATTTTAGTAATGTAAAGTGTATACTGTGTTCATGCGAAAGGGGATAAGATTGAAGAAGATAATTTTAATAGTAATATTAGTACTAATCATTATATTAGGTGTAGTTTTTTATAAATACAACGATGTAATAATTCCAATTATATATTCAAGTGAAGACATTGGGTCATATGAAATAAAAACAATGTTAGAGGCAAAAAAGTTAAATCCAAAAACATATACATTTAATTTAGGAAATGAAACGGTAACAATTCCTTTACCAGATGGGGCAGTGGAATTTAAAAATAACGCTTACCCAAATGACATGCAATTTCTAATAAGCTTAAAAAATGATAATTTAGAAAAATATTTGAATGTGACCTTGCCGAATAATGGTTATAAAGTAGATCAAGAAGGTTCAGGGATTTTTATTGAAAGTCAAGATGGAACAATAAAATTTGTAGAGAGCGTAGCAATGTTTACTGCAAATTTTATGAAAATGAGGCTTTCTATATGATGGTTAATATTCATTCAAATATCCATTTTGAAATACAAGCAGAGTAAACAACGAAAATTTGCAATTGAGCTGAAATTGGAGTATAATACAGATAGTGCAAATTCATTTATCCTCTTTTTGCAACATGGTGTTCATTAAGAGAAAAAATTTTTTCAGAGGAGAAAAGCAATGTTATACATGATGATTGCTCTAGGTTTAGTGGGTATCTCGCTTATAGTAATATTTGTTATAGATTTTTTTGGATTTACAACAAATAAGAGAGTTATGGCAGTTAAGTTGAGTATGCTCATTGGCTGGATTTTATATGCGATTATAATAGATATCATAATCGCAATAACTCCAGCAAACTCAACAACAATCGACATCAACTTGGCATGCATTTTGTCGGTTAATGCAGCGATTGTAATAGCCATAACAGTAGGTGAACTTAGGAAGCACAATGATGTTGGAATGTATATTTCAACAAAATGACATTGCAATAGAGGCGACCCTGCGGTTGCCTCTAAATTTATTCACCCAAATATCCATATTTTTTCATCGCATCAAGCACGGTTGTTCAATTGAATCAGTGCATGAAAAATTAACAAAATGCTGTAATGCTTTTTTACAAATTTTGTGAACGTTGGATTTATTAAAATTGATATTTTTGAATTGGGTAATTTTGGAATATTTTTAGAATAGAAATTAAATAAAATTTGATCTTTAGAAGTTATTTAGTGAAAAAATCTTTAAAATAATTATCCATATTTCTAGAATTATGTACTATCGCTAAAATTAAAATGTAATCATCATAGACTATATAAAAAATTTTATGTTTTCGATAAACTAACTGTCGTATATTTCTCAGTTTTGATTCTCGAGCAATCCTACCAAGATATGGAAAGAATATAATTATTAGCCGATTTATCAGTTTCATCATAAACATTATCTAAAAAGTTTTTTAAATCGGCTTTACTGTGTTTAGATAATATTATTACCAAGTTTCAACCTCTTTTCTTAAATCTTCAAGAGATATTACATCGCCATTTTTGAAATCATTTAAACTTAAATCAATTTTATGTTGAATATAAAGTCTATAAAGCATATCTTCAAGTGTTGAATCATCAGAAATTGCTGGCGATAAATCAATAGATTTTTGTTTTGAATCTGCATTAGTCATATTTTTTCCACGACCTTTCTTTTTTAAATTTACTAATAATATTATATCAAATTTTTCTAAAATTACAAGGCTTTTGTTGTATTTTTATGATTTATAATGTATACTGTGGAATTTAAAAATAACGCTAGGAGGCTACTTTGCTGAAAACTGTTAACTTGGTAATCTTTCAAATATCCATTTTGAAGTGGTGGCGGAGTAAACGAAAATTTGCAGTTTGATTATTTTGTTATAAAATGTTATACTATAGGTATGTGCAGTTAATTTTTCCTCTTTTTGGCAACATTGGGTTGAACATAAAGAGATGAAAATTTTCAAGAGGAGAGAAGCAATGTTACTCATTGCTGCATTAATGTTAGTAATTGTTAATTTAGTTTGTCAAGTATTAGCAATATGTATTAAAGAAAAGAAGAAACAACTGCGAATGATTTCTGGAATTATTGCTATGTCCGCAGGGATTCTTCTGACCACCGTTGAGGGAGAAAATATTGTATTAATTGCGGCAATACTGGCTTATATTATTGCAATTTTTCAATTTGCGTTAGTGCGTTTCTCAAATTATTAAACATTGCTTGTGAAGCGACCTTTGGTCGCTTCTTTATTCACCCAAATATCCGTACTTTTTCATCGCATCAAGTACGGTTTGTGCACGTTGTTTGGCTAAATCAGGATTGGCGTTTAAACTATATACGCTTGGGGCATTTGGAATGCCAGCAAGTAAAGCACATTCTTCTAATGTTAAATCTTTTGGTTTCTTATTAAAATACCCCATTGAAGCAGCATATATTCCATAATATCCACTTCCAAAATAACTAGTATTAACATATAATTCTAATATATCATCTTTGCTATAATTTTTTTCTAAATCAAATGCTACAAAAATCTCTGCAACTTTTCTTGTGATGGTTTGTTCTTGTGATAAGAAAATATTTTTTGCAACTTGTTGAGTTATTGTGCTTCCACCTTCACCAAGTTTGAAATTCGTTACATTGCTATAAATTGCCCTTCCAATTGAAGTAATATCTATTGCTCCATGTTGGTAGAAACGGTGATCTTCAATTGCGATAACTGCATTTTTGTAAGTTTCGGGTAAATCATTTACAGTCATATAATTTTTCATTTCTTGTATTTTAGCGATAGTATCATTAATAGGCTTTTCAGCAATTGCATTTTTATATGCTGAATAGCCAATGCTTGTGATTATTACACCTGAAACAATTGCTATAGATAGTATTAAGATTAATGCATATTTTAATATTTTCATTGGTTTAACTCCTTCGTAGGGGCGAACATTGTTCGCCTGCACTATAATTATCTTGCTTTTCAATAATTTTATCCGATTCCTCTAGTCTCGGACGAACAATGTTCGCCCCTACATATACAATCCTTTTGCCTTAAGTTGACAGCATTGTACACTATATATTCTATGTACTTATGATATTAAAAATTTTACGTTTTAGGATATTCTCTTTGCGCTACTCTATTCAAAATATCCTATCACATTTATTGAAATATTACAATAATATTACAATAATATTATTTTTTTGTGACATCTGCAAAAACCAAGTAACATTTTGTTGATTTATGAATGAAAAAATGATAAAATTTTTTTAATTTTAGTAGAAATAACCAAATTTGTATAAAAATGGAGAAAAAGGACAAAATAAATAAACAAGAGTATAATTACTGTACATAGAGTAGCGTGAGTGGTAGGTATATCTATTTAAAAAACTGCCCGACAGCTCTTTGAGGCATACGGATTACCCCTTGACTTGGAGGGAGTTTTTTAAATAGATATACCTACCACGGAAGCGAACTATTATAGGATAATATTAGTGTGTAGCACATTTCTACATAGAAAGGAAGAAAAAAATATATGTTAAAAAAAGTAGCCATACTAGCTAATGGAGGAGACGTTGCTGGATTCAACGCAGTAATAAGAGCAATTGTAAAAACAGCAGAAAACAATGGAGTACAATGCTTTGGATATATAGATGGATATAAAGGATTACTCGAAAACAATTACGTAGAACTAACAACCGTCGATAAAGCCTCTGGAATAATCTATAAAGGAGGTTCAATAATAGGTTCCTCAATTAATACAAACGTGTTTAATTATAAAGTGAAAAACCCAGATGGAACAGAAGAATATAAAGATTTATCTGAACAATGCATTCAAAATGTTAAAGAAGCAGGTTTTGACTGTATATTTGCTCTAGGTGGAGATGGCACACAAAAATCCGCAAGAGATTTTTCAGTAAGAGGACTAAATGTTATAGGCATACCAAAAACAATTGATAATGATGTTGTTGGAACAGACATCACATTTGGATACAACACAGCGGTTTCTGTTGCCACAGAGGCAATTGACAGACTTCATACTACTGGTGCAACACATCATAGAATAATGATATTAGAAGTAATGGGAAGATATGCTGGCTGGATAGCTCTAGAATCAGCAATATCTGGTGGTGGAGACGTCGCCTTAATTCCAGAAATACCATATGATATAAATAAGGTAGTAAATAAAATTAATGGTAGAAAAAAAAGAGGTAAAGCATTTAGTGTAATAGTTGTTGCTGAAGGAGCTTGTCCAATTGGTGGCGAAATGGTAACTAAAAAAACAAGACAAAATGGGTCAGGTGTTGACAATACAAAACTTGGTGGAATTTCCGAAAAACTAGCAGATGATTTAGAAGAATTAACAGGAATGGAAACAAGAGTTACAATACTTGGATATGTTCAAAGAGGTGGAACACCAACAGCGTTTGATAGAGTGTTATCTACAAAATATGGTGCAAAAGCCATGCAACTTGCATTAGAAGGAACTTTTAATGTTTTAGTTGTAATTAAAGATGGCAAATTAGATTATATTTCACTTGAAGATGTTGTTGGACGAAATACAGAAATAGGAGCTGCTTCTGGCAACACAGAAAATAGTAGTCTTAGAAAAGTAGATTTTAATAACGATTTAGTTAAAACAGCACGTAGCATAGGAATTTCACTAGGAGATTGAAAGCACATTTAATATAAAATATCAATACGTAGAATAGCGTAAGGTGTTAGTATATATTTTTTAAAAACTGCCCGACAGCCCTCCCAAGGCTACGGATTACCCCTTGACCTGGAGGGAGTTTTTAAAAAATATATACTAACACCTGAAGCGGACCATGGCAATCAATCTTTTGTGGAAAGTACATTATCGGAAAGGAATACAAATCATAATGAATGGATTATCAAAAATAACAAACGATAATTTAATAGAACCCATACAAAAAATACCTGGCGGTAATTATATAATTTTCGCAATAATAATGTTGGTTGCAATAGTACTTTCGCCATTTATTTCTAAATTAATAGTTGCTGTTTTTGGTAATAGAAAAAAGAAAATAAAAGAAAATCATATATATAAACCAATAAGATTTACAATATATGTAGTTGGCCTATACATAGCACTTGCTTTTTTAGGGTTACCAAATGACCTATATTCTACAATAAGTAAAGGTTTACAAATATTAATAATAATGTTAGTGGGATATTGCTTGGCAAAAATAGTCGCTGCAGATTCTAGAATAGTGCATGGCGTAGAAGCCACATTACATGTGGATAAAAGAGACACAACTGGACTATTTTTAACAAAAGTTTTTAAAGGATTAATATTTATTGCAACTGGAATAGTAATACTTATGGCAGTTGGAGTAAATTTAAGTGGATTTTTTACAAGTTTAGGCTTAACTGGTGCAGTTGTGGCATTAGCGGCACAGGACTTGTTTAAAAATCTTTTCGGTGGAATAACAATTGTTATTGATAAACCATTCAAAGTTGGAGATTGGATAGACATGGGCGGAATTGCAGGAACTGTTGAAGACATAACATTTAGAAGTACGAGGCTAAGGACCTTTAACGGAACTTTAGCAATTATACCAAACTCTGTTTTATCTAACGAAAACCTGGTATGCAATAGGGGATTAAATTATAGAAAATATATTTTCACTTTAAATTTTACCTATAATACTCCATTAGAAAAAATAAATAATTTTATTGTAAAAGGATATGACTTATTAGAATCACTACCAAATGTAATAGAAAATACAGTTAATATAAACTTTGATAAAATAACTGAAAGTGGATATCAAATGTATATTCATTTAAATACAAATATTACGGTTTATGCTGATTATATGAAGTTTAAGGAACTAATTAATTTGAAAATTATAGAATTAGTTGAAAAAGAGAAAATCAAACTGGCGTATCATACTCAAACGATTATTGCGGAAAGCAGGAGTTAGTTTCATGCGTAATAATCCCAGAAAAAGAAACAAAAAAAAATTAGCTAAAAAAAGAATAGTAATTCCAAAGCCCGCAATAATCGTGCTTTGCATTATTTTGTTACTCTTTTTTTTATCTATACTATTTGCCATTCTTAATTTACAAAACACAAAAATTATTGGCGGTGTACATATTGAAGGCATAGATGTATCAAACATGTCTAAATCAGAAGCTATAGCGATGTTTGATGATATAATTGATAAAAAATTGTTTAATTCAGTTCCATTTGAATATGAAGGAAAAGATTATGAAGTAGAACTAGCTGTATTAAATGTAAATTATAACGTAAACAACGTAATTGATGAAGCATTTAAAGTGGGTAGAAGTGGGAACTTATTTAAAGATAATATTGATATTTTAAAAACCAAATTATTTGGTATAAATTATGATTTGAGTGTAACATATAACAAAGACAAACTAGATGAACAAATAAATCAAATATATGCTCAATTACCAGGGATATTTATTTCAAGTTCATATTATATTGAAAACACAAATTTAATTTTAAATAAAGATGTTTCTGGGATAGTTATAAAAAAAGACGAACTTGTTAAAGATGTAGAAGATTACATGGAGAACTTTTCAGATACGGTTTCAAAAAATACTATTCCTGTTGAAATAAAGGAAGCTCAAAGTATCAACATTGCAGACCTTCATAAAGAAGTCTATGTAGAAGCAAAAGATGCATATTACGAAAAAGCACCTTTTAAAATATATCCAGAAGTTGAGGGAATAGACTTTGCAATTTCAGAAGAAGAAGTCCAAAAAATATTGGATAAATCAAATACTTCAAATGAATATGTTATTCCATTAAAAATAACCAAGCCAAAAATTACCATAAATAATTTGAATATAAATGCTTTTCCTATTCCACTGGAAACTGCAAGTAGTGAGTACGATGTAAACAATAAAAATAGAGTTACCAACCTAGAATTAGCTGCGAAAAAATTAAATGGATATGTATTAGCACCAGGTGAAATATTCTCATACAACAAAGTTGTTGGTGCAAGAACTATAGCTGAAGGGTATAAGGAAGCACCCATATATGTAGGCGGAAAGGTAGGCCTAGGTCTTGGTGGAGGAATTTGTCAAGTTTCTAGTATGTTATATGAGGCTAGTTTAAAGTGTAATTTGAAAATAATAGATAGAACTAATCATCAGTTTTTACCTTCGTATGCTCAAGCTGGCTTAGACGCAACTGTTGTATATGGTAGTATAGATTATAAATTTCAAAATAATAGAACGTATCCAATAAAAATTTCAGTAATAGTGAATGATGGAACTATACAAGTAACTTTTTATGGAATAGCAGAAGCTTCTGACGATGATAAGCCAGAAATAGAAACGAAAATATTACAGACAACGCCTTATAAAACACAATACATTAACAATCCTGATTTAAAGAAAGGCACTGAAGAAATAGTTCAATCAGGGGCAAATGGAATAATAAGTGAAACTTATGCAGTTTCAAAAAATAGCAATGGAGAAACAGTAGAAGAATTGATTTCCAAAGACAAATATGCACCTTTAGATGAAATCATAGAAAAAAATTAGTTCTAAAATAGACAAGTTTTGAATATATATATGTGTAGAGGTAAGGAAATGGAGGAATTATGACGTTAGAAGAAAGACAGTTAAATACAAATATAATTCAAAACTTAGTTTTAGAAAATAGGGGAAAGTTATTTATAACTGGCGTTTTAGATGTATTAAGTTTTGATGATCAGTTAGTAATATTAGAAACAGAACTTGGTTTATTAACAGTTAAAGGAGAGGCTTTAAGGATAAATAAGCTTAGTATTGACACATCGGAAGTTACAATCGAAGGAGATATATATAGTTTAAATTATTCAGAAAAAGAGTTGAATTCAAAAGGAACGGGTTTTTTGAATAGGATATTCAAATAGGTGGTGATCTTTTTTTGAATACTATAGTGGGGAGTCAATTATATACATTTTTGATTTATGTATTAAGTGGTGTTTTAATAGGTATATTTTTTGATATATTTAGAGTATTTAGAAAAAGTTTTAAAACGCCAGATTTTGTAACATATTTACAAGACATTTTCTTTTGGCTAGTAACAGGAACATTTTTGCTTTATGTGATTTTTAAATTTAGTAATGGTGAAATACGAAGCTATATCTTTCTAGGATTAGGTTTAGGGGTACTTCTATATATTTTAATTTTCAGTAAACATTTTATCAAAATAAACGTATTTATAATTAAAATTTTAAAAACAATCATATATAAAATAATAGTGATAATTACGTATCCTTTAAAACTTATTTTCAATGTATTAAGAAAAGTTTTATTTAAACCAATATTTATTTTATCAATAAATATAAAAAAACGAATACAAATTTTATCAAAATATGATATAATAATGAGAAAAATGGCAGAAAAACCACAAAAATTTTTCAAAAAAGCAATTAAAAAAAAGGATTTTAGATAATTTTGTAGAAATATAATATTACTAGTTGTAGTATAAAAGTATTTGCAAAGAGGAAGCGTGAACGAATGAAAACGAAATTTAAATTTAGAAAATTATTACAAACAATAGCTATTTTACTTTTCTTTATATATATTTTTTATCAATATTATTCACAACAACAAACATTAAATTCTTATGCATCCAGTCAAGAATATTATAATCAGCAAATTGCCAGCGAAACAAAGAAAAATACGAGTTTATTGGAGCTTCAACAAAATATAAATTCAGATGAATATATTGAACAAATTGCAAGAGAAAAGTTAGACATGTATTTACCAAACGAGAGAGTATATATTGATATATCACAATAGTTGTCGGGGCGAACTTTGTTCGCCCGAGACTATTTTTAAGGAGAAGATTATGGAATTAAATGAATTATCACTAACTGAATTAAGAGACTTAGCTAAAGAAAAAGGATTAAAGAATATTCAAAAACTAAAAAAAAGTGAATTAATTTCTACATTAGAGAATTCAAATAATCCAATAACCACTGATGTAGTGGAGAACATCGCTCGTCCAGCAGTATCTAAAACTACTAACAATAACAATAATATTTCAAATGAAAACTCTTCATTTAGTTTAACTAATGAAGGGGATTTTATTGCAGAAGGTGTGTTAGAAGTTATTCAAGATAATTATGGATTTTTAAGAGGAGAAAATTATCTTTCTACACCAAAGGATGTATACATATCACCAGTGCAAATTAGAAGATTTAAGTTAGATACCGGAGATAAAATTAAAGGTATTGCAAGAACTCCAAAAGAAGGGGAGAGGTTTCCTGCATTAATTTATGTTGGGGAAGTAAATGGAGAAAGCCCAGAAAACGCATATAAAAGAACATATTTCGAGGACTTGATTCCTATATTCCCAACAAAAAGGTTAAGACTAGAAACTGGACAAACTGACTATACAATGAGACTTATGGATATTTTATCACCTATTGGAAAGGGACAAAGAGGTTTAATTGTATCTCCCCCTAAAGCAGGTAAAACTACTATTTTAAAGCAAATTGCACACAGCATAACTGCAAATAATCCAGAAGTTGATTTAATTGTTTTATTAATAGATGAAAGACCAGAAGAAGTCACAGATATGAAACGTTCAATAAAAGGCGATGTAATATATTCAACATTTGATGAGTTGCCAGAACACCATGTTAAAGTTGCAGAAATAGTTCTAGAACGTGCTAAAAGGCTTGTAGAACAAAAAAAGGATGTAGTAATATTATTAGATAGTATAACAAGGTTAGCAAGGGCATACAACCTTGTTATGCCTTCGTCAGGCAAAACTCTTTCTGGTGGGTTTGATCCAGTTGCATTACATAAACCAAAAAGATTTTTCGGTGCTGCAAGAAATACTGAAAATGCTGGTAGTTTAACTATTTTAGCTTCTGCATTGGTTGATACGGGAAGTCGTATGGACGATGTAATTTTCGAAGAATTTAAGGGAACTGGCAATATGGAAATTCACTTAGACAGAAAGCTTTCTGAAAAACGTATATTCCCAGCAATAGATATGGTTAAATCTGGGACAAGAAGAGATGAATTATTGCTAACAAAGCATGAATATGAAACAGCTATGGCAATTAGGAAAACCATGTCTAACATGAATTCTGCTGAAATTGCAGAACAATTATTAAGACAAATGATTGTTACAAAAAATAATGAAGAGTTTTTAAATAAGATTGATTTTATCTTGAAAAATTATTGAAAGTAAAGAGGCAATAAAATATATGTCAGAAAAAAAGAACGCCCACCCTAAAAAGGTGGGTATTCTTTTTCAGATAAAAGAGAAAACCTTTCAATAAAAGATTTTGTGTACTCCACCATATTCGGTAGGTGCATAGTGAATGTCCCCTTCTCTGGCTTCAAAATCTCTTACAATACTGCCAGAATGAACAGCAATTTCAGATATTGGGTACATTATTGGGGATGTAATTCCCATACCATCTTTAGGGGGGCGTTCTCTGACTATTCCTTTCCTTGAAACAAAGAAATTCGTGCTAACACTTATTTCAACAGTTATATCATTTACTGCTACTGTTGGAACTTTTTTTATACAATCGTTCCAAATATCTTTAGCTGTCGGAATAACAGTCAAATTCAAAAGATACGCATTAACTGTGAATATCCCGAATGATATTGGACATTTGATTGATATGGTATAATCACCAAACGTACAAGTTACAAATCTACATAGATTATCATAATTATAATCTACATATAACCATTTGCCATTTGCTTCAACAAATTCATTTATGAGTTTTATCGTGTGTCTAAACTTAGAATACTCATAGATAAGACATTTTTTAGAATCCCAAACTTCAATCTTGCTGTCTGCCGAAAACCTTAAACGTCTTCCGTCTGAACAAGTACACAAATCAACACCTTCATCGTCAATACGCTGGAGATAAATTGGTAAAATAAAACCAATTTGTTGTAGTGTTTTGCTCAAACGATTAAGCGGAAATAGTCTAGCTTCAAACCAATTAACAATCCGCTTCCAATCCATCAGAACGATAAAATTCTCAACGATAAAATAGGGACGGAAAAATAGTCTTATTTTAACCCATTTAACAACCCATTCCTGAACACCCATATCATCAATGATTATACCACTTTGAAAAAATTTTTTCATATTGCCTCCTAAATTTAAGTGAAAACAAGTGAACATCATTGTAGGTAATTCTCTTCATATCTTCTTTGTATTCCTAATGTTGTCTCTCCTTTTAATTAAATATTGAGATAATTAAAATAATACATAACTTCATAAGATTATACTATAAATTACATAACATTGCAACAGAACAAACATTCGCTTAGTCCACAACTTAAGGAAAAGGATTGTATATGTAGGGGCGAACATCGTTCGCCCGAGACTAGAGGAATTTGATAAAATTTTGAAAAATTATTGATAATTTACATAAATTGTGATAAAATTATAGCAATTCGATGTTTAATATATATTTTTTATCAATTGGAGAAAAATATGAACACGTTTTGGACGGATAGTTTAATCTGGTTTAAAGAACTAAGTAAATGTACGAAAGGACGGCACGTAATCAAATGTAAGCTAGAAATGCCGAGGGGAGCAAACGTCATTTCAATAACCAAAGGTGAAACTCGCATATTGTTACATGCAATAATTAATGGTGATTCTGTTAATGAAGTAGAAACCCATGAATTTGTTATTTACGTGATAAATTTAACTACTTGTAGTGATTCTAAAAACAGCTCTAGTGACGGACTTATTATTCATGACCAAACTTTTGAATTTTTGAATACGTTAAGTTTAGAAAACTATGGGGAAGAACAAATAATACATGTGTTTCACAAAAAAGACCCATAATCTTAAAATTAGGAGACAAAATGAAACGGTTGAAACAGCGGTTTAGTGATTTTCGTAGCGAATTTAATCATGCTATTCACACTAACCATTGGAGTTATACTTACACAGTCATCGGTTTTGTAGCAGTTATTGTTGCCGTTGTGAGTTTTTTTTGTATTAGTACTTTCGATGTAACCTCTCTTGTAGGAGGTATAGTTGTTTGGATAGCAATTCTTTTATTTTCTATCAGTATCCTCGCAATAATTATAATTATTGTAATGTTAATTTTAATATTCGGAGGTAAGATACTTAGATTTTTTAACGATAAATAGCAAACGATGTTTCAAAACTAGTGATCAGATTTCATTATCACTAGTTTTTTTTAATGATTTTTATACTTGTTAATGTTTTTTCTTGACTTTTAGGTGCCAATCGTTTAAAATATAAATGTAAGTAAATTGAATAGTCGCATGTAGAGGCGAACTGTGTTCGTCAGTGCATGAGGAAAGTCCGGGCTCCATAGAGCAATGGTGCTGGATAACGTCCAGTGAAGGAAACTTTAAGGAAAGTGCAACAGAAAAGAACTGCTAGAAACTAGAAGCTAGAAACTAGGAACTAGAATTTTTAAGCAACTCTTCGAAAGAATTTCTTAAATCTAGTCTTTAGTCTCTAGTTTCTAGTCTCTAGTAACGGTGAAAAGGTGAGGTAAGAGCTCACCGGTGGTATGGTGACATACTGCGTCAGTGTAAACCCCACCTGGAGCAACACGTATTAGAAGATTAAGACTGCTCGTCGCCTTCTTAAATTAGTGGCTTGAGATATATAGTAATGTATATCCTAGATAAATGGCTATTCACGACAGAACCCGGCTTATAGATTTACTTACTAGAAGCTAGAGACTAGAAACTAGAAACTAGAATTTAAGCAACTCTTCGAAGGGATTTCTTAAATCTAGTCTCTAGCTTCTAGTCTCTAACTTCTAGAAATGCAAGTATGCTGGAACTGGTATACAGGCACGTTTGAGGGGCGTGTACCGTGTGGGTTCAAATCCCACTACTTGCACCAAACTGCTATTGACAAAAACGATTATTTCGACTATAATCTAATTATAGTTTAAAAAAGTCGAAAGGTGTAATATTATGGATTATATAAAAAGAAGTGCAGAAGCTGTTATAGCAAAGCAAGAAAAGATGTTTAAGGTTATCCTGATAACAGGAGCTAGGCAAGTAGGGAAGTCTACTTTGCTTCAAAATTTTAAAAAGAATACAAAATATATCTCTTTGGATGATATCTTTCTGAAAGAGAGTGCTGTAACAGATCCTAAATTATTTATAGAAGCTAATACCCCGCCAATTATCATAGATGAAATACAATATGCTCCTAATTTACTTAATTACATAAAAATTAATGTAGATAATAGCGATAAAACAGCTATGTTTTATTTAACAGGGTCTCAGCAGTTTCATCTAATGAAGAATGTAAGTGAAAGTTTGGCGGGTAGAATAGGAATATTAAATTTACTGGGCTTAAGTTTAAGAGAGATAAACAATATAGACTTTAATATGCCTTTCATTTCTAATAGTGAGTATTTTAAAAAAAGAGAAGAAAAGTTAATACCGATAAGTTATGAAAATATATGGGAGATTATACATAGAGGCAGTTTCCCTGCATTATACAAGGAAGATAATGAAGTTGATATGTATTACTCAACTTATGTAAACACATATATAGAAAGAGATGTAAGAAGTCTAACGCAAGTAGGGGATATTTTAGGTTTTGTAAAATTTATGACAGCTCTTGCAAGCAGAATAGGACAGATGCTGAATTTAAACAGTATAGCTACCGAAGCTGGAATAAGTGTGCCTACAGCAAATAAATGGTTATCAATATTAGTCTCATCAAATATCGTATATTTGCTTGAGCCATATTACAACAATATAATGAAAAGAGCTATTAAAACACCAAAGCTATATTTTTTAGATACAGGACTTGCAGCGTACTTAACAAAATGGAAAACCAAAGATGTATTAGAGTCAGGGACTATGGCTGGGAATTTCTTTGAAAACTTTGTCGTGGTAGAAATTATAAAAAGCTATTACAATACCGGTGAGCTAAGACCACCACTATATTATTATAGGGATAAAGACAAAAATGAAATTGATTTAATTATAGAACAAAACGGAAAATTACATCCAATAGAAATAAAGAAATCAGCAAACCCAAATAAAGATATGATAAGTAGTTTTAGATTATTAGAGAAGGTTAAAGGAAAAACCGTTGGTGAAGGTGGAATTATCTGCATGTATGATAGATTAATGAAATTAAATGAAAATAACTGGGTTATACCTGTTGATTATTTATAGGATACTTATCTAAAAGGTTTTAACAAACTACAATAGACTTCTTTCGAAACCTAAGAGTGTCATCCTGAGAATTCCCCCGTAGAGTTAGCTTTCGTTCGAAGGATCTTAATATTAATTATTAGATTCTTCATGAGTAATGCTTTGTAGTAGGGTTCAGAATGACACTTGACGAGGTTTCGAAAGAAGTCTATTAATTTTTTCTTTCTTCCTTGACAATCGTATTTTACTAGGATATAATCGCTTTAGAAAAAATATCAAATTAAAAAAGGAGATTGAACAAATGAAAGATATCACTACATTTTTTAAACCTAAATCAGTTGCCGTAATCGGGGCATCAAATAAAGCTGGAAAAGTTGGCAACAGTGTAATGAAGAACTTAATTAATGGAAAATACGAAGGCGAAATTTATCCAATAAATCCAAATGAAGAAACAATAGAAGGTATAAAAGTATATCGTTCTATATCTGAAGTACCTAATTCAGTTGATTTAGGAATAATTACAATACCTGTAAATGCGGTAATTCAATGTGCTCAAGAATGTGGACAAAAAGGCGTTAAAAGTTTAATTGTTATAACCGCAGGATTTAAAGAAATTGGAGAAGAAGGAGCTTTATTAGAAAATCAATTAGCAGAAATTTGCAAAGAATATAACATGAATTTGTTAGGTCCAAACTGCCTTGGTGCAATCGATACACATACAAAGCTTAATGCTTCTTTTGCACAAATGTTACCTCATAAAGGAGATATCGCATTTATATCACAGAGTGGTGCGATGTTTGTTGCTATTCTTGATTGGAGTATAACATTAGGAATTGGTTTTAGCAGTGTTATGAGCATTGGAAATAAGGCACAATTGTCTGAAATAGAGCTAATAGAATATTTAGGGGAAGACCCAGACACAAATGTTATTGTATGTTATCTTGAAACAATAACAAATGGTTCAGAATTTTTAAGAGTAGCAAAAAAAGTAACAAAGAAAAAGCCTATTATAATATTAAAAGCTGGAACAAGTGAAGCTGGCGCAAAAGCAGCTTCTTCACATACTGGTTCATTAGTGGGAAGTGATTTTGCTTATGATGTTGCTTTTAAACAAGCAGGAGTAATTAGAGCAAAAAGCATGCAAGAACTTTTTAATTTGGGACGAGCATTTTCAAGATTACCATTACCTAAGGGAGATAGAGTCACAGTAGTAACTAATGCAGGTGGTGGAGGGGTAATAACCTCAGATAGTATAGAAAAAAATAATTTAAAAATGGCTACATTAAATGAAGAAACTACAAGAGAACTAAAAGAAAATCTTCCTATCGAATCAAATATCTCTAACCCAATAGATGTTTTAGGAGATGCTTCTCCTGAAAGGTACCAGTTTGCATTAAGCAAAGCAAGTGCAGATTCTAATACAGATAGTATTATTGTAATAACTTGTCCTACAGGAGCAACAAAAATAAATGAGATAACAAAAGAAATAATAGATATTAAAAACTCTTATCCTGATAAACCTATGTTTGTAGTGCATATGGGAGGAGTATCTTTTAACGAAAGTATTGAAATGCTAGGAAAAGAAGGAATGCCTGTATATACATTCCCTGAAACATGTACCCAAATTTTAAAAGAGATGATAAAATACGTAGAATATAAAGATACTATAAACAATGAGACCTTGGTAAATATAACGGATGTAAATTATAATGGAGCTAAAGAAATATTTGAAAATGTTAAGAGCGAGAATAGAACTGTTCTATTAGGAAGCGAAGCTGCTAAAATTGCAGAATATTATGGTATTTCAGCAGCTCCTACAATATTAACAAGAAATGCAGATGAAGCAGCAAATGTTGCAGAAAAAATTGGATATCCTGTTGTACTAAAAATTGCATCTGATAAGATATTGCATAAAACGGATGTTGGTGGAGTTAAAGTAGGCTTAAATTCTTATGAAGAAGTAAAATCAGGCTTTATGGAAATACTTGAAAATGTTAAAAGAACATGTCCAGATATTGAAGCGAATACCATAGAAATTCAAAAGATGATGCCAAAAGGAATAGAAACAATAATAGGAATGGTACGTGATGTACAGTTCGGTCCTATTATAGCTTTTGGTATGGGTGGAATATATGTTAATTTAATAAAAGATGCTTCATTTAGAGTTGCGGAAGGGTTAACTCATGAAGCTATTCAAGAACAATTATCAGAAACAAAAGCATATACATTATTGAAAGGCTACAGGGGAGAAGAGGGTTCCGATATTACAGCAGTAAAAAATGTAATTGCTAGAGTTGCAAAATTAACATTAGATTTTCCAGAAATAAGCGAATTAGATATTAACCCTATATTTGTATATAAAAACGGAATAAGTGCATTAGATATTAAAATTACTTTAAAGTAAGTAAAATGAAAGGAATAAAAGTTTTATGAATATTTATGAAGAATCATTAGAAGTACATAGAAAATTAAAAGGAAAAGTAGAAACAATATCTAAATGTTCACTTAATAATAAGAATGATCTTTCACTATACTATACTCCTGGAGTAGCTGAACCATGCAGAGAAATTGCGAAAAATAAAAATGATGTATACCAATACACAATAAAATCAAACACTATAGCTGTAATTACAGATGGAAGTGCAGTTTTAGGCTTAGGTAATATTGGACCATATGCTGGGTTGCCTGTTATGGAAGGAAAATCCATTCTATTTAAAGAGTTTGGCGGTGTTAATGCATTTCCAATATGCTTAGATACTCAAGATACAGAAGAAATTATAAAAACAATTGTAAATATCGCCCCTGTTTTTGGAGGTATTAACTTAGAAGATATTTCTGCACCAAGATGCTTTGAAATAGAAGAAAGATTAAAAGAATTGCTAGATATTCCAGTATTTCACGATGATCAACACGGAACAGCAATTGTAGTTTTAGCTGGAATTATAAATAGTTTAAAGATTATTGGAAAGAAAAGGGAAGAGTGTAAAGTAGTTATAAATGGAGCAGGTGCAGCAGGAGTTGCTGTAGCTAAAATACTTTTAGCTGATGGATTTAAAGATATTATTATGTGTAATAGTAAAGGTATTATTTACAAAGGAAAAGAAAACCTTAATTGGATGATAGAAAAAATGGCAGAAGTAACGAACTTGTCACACAAAACAGGGACTTTAAAAGAAGCAATGGAAGGAGCAGATATTTTCATAGGAGTTTCAGCACCAAACTGTGTTACAGAAGAGATGGTTGCTAGTATGAATAAAGATGCCATTGTATTTGCTATGGCAAATCCAGTGCCAGAAATTATGCCAGACATAGCAAAACAAGCTGGAGCAAGAATCGTTGGAACAGGTCGCTCAGATTTTCCTAATCAGGTAAATAATGTTCTTGCATTTCCAGGAATATTTAAAGGAGCACTTGAGGTAGGTGCTAAAAAAATTACAGAAGAAATGAAATTGGCAGCAAGTTACGCAATTGCAGGCTTAATTCCAGATGAGGAATTAAGTGAAAATAATATTATTCCTGATGCACTTGATGAACGTGTTGCCCAAAGTGTAAGTGAGGCAGTAAAAAAGAGGGCGTCCTAGAATTGTCATCCTGAACCACTTCTTACAAAGCCTCGCTATGAAGGATCTCATATTTCGTGAGATTCTTCGCAAGTAAAATCTTCGTAGAAAGACTCAGAATGACATTGCAGGGCACTCTCTTTTTGAAACTCGCTTATAAAGCCATTTCTTCTGTTTTATTATTCTGTTTATATTTCTCAAGTAATACATTGGCTATTTCTTCAGGAGTCTTATTTTTTGTGTAAAGTATATGGGTAGCAAGATTTTGTAAAAAACCTGATTCTATAAAATATTTATTTGTTTCTTCATACATTATTTGATCTATGTCATTTGCATATATTCTTCTATCTTTTAAGATATCTAATGATTCTCTAATATCTTCACTTGGTACTAAATAAAATATGTGTTCAAATTTGCTTAATAGTTTTCTAAACTGCTCTTGTTTATTCTTATCAGAATAATGACTACATGTGGGAGCCATATCCAAAACAACATTGTTATTACCAATTTCAACCAGATGTTTATTAATCAACCATTCAACAAATTCAAGATGATAATTTTCTAGTTCTTTTTGCTCACATATGCTCATAATTTTTACAAACAATTCGAAATGAGTTTCTCTTGACCAATTTTTCTCTTTTGGGGCTATTTTATATTGTTCTTGTGTTTTTTTAGAAATTGATTCATCTAATTTTTGCTTAAAATCTTTGTCTTCTTTCAGCATTTCATTAAATATGATTTCATAAAATAAGTCGGATTCACAATGTTCAAAATTTAATTTTTTTGAGATAATATCAGCAACTGTTGTTTTCCCAACTCCAGATGGACCAATTATAACTATACTATTAGAGTTTTGATTCATTTTCACCACCTTTTTTATTATATCATATTTTCATTCACTTATCTATATAATTTTACATAGTATTGGAAATACTTTAGCCAAACTGGCTCAAAGCATTTCAGACACTCCAGTTGTATTGGCTGCAAAAGCAAACTTAAGAAATGAAAAAAACATACTTATTGGACTTTCTACAAACGACGGATTAAGCGGTAATGCTGAAAACTTGGGTAAATTATTAAATAGGAAAAACTATTATTTTATACCGTTTAGGCAAGATAATCCAATTACAAAGCCTCGTTCTATAGCTTATGACTAAAATTGGTTTTTTTAAAATTACTATTATTACTGATAATGTAAGTCTTTCATATTGCAAACATTTTTTTGTATTGACAAAATTATTTAAGTGTAATATAAATAATACATAAATGATAAGTATAAGTAAAATATTTAAAAATTAATAATAAAATATCTACAGAAGTGTAGGTTTTTTTAATATATACAAAATATGAATTATGTGATAATATTTTAAATATAGTTTTAGTATTTAGTATAAATAAATGAAAGGAATTAATTAATTATGCGAATTGATTTTCATATACATGGAAAAGTATGTAAAAAATACAAATTTAATAAAGAAAATTTTGATGGAATAATAAATGAAGCGATTGATACAAACCTAGATGCAATTGGTTTAACAGAGCATTGTTATTTAGAAGATTATAGTGATATGTATAATTATTTAAAAGATAATTATATTTACCAAAACGATTATTATATTGTAGATAAACTTAAAGTTTTTGTTGGAATGGAAGTAACTACAAATGAAGGAATTGATATTGTAATAGTTGGCAATAGAGATGATGTATGTGTCTTAAGAGAAGAAACTGAAAATTATGCTAAAAAAGAAGGTAAACCTGTTGGTGTTTGTGAATTAATAAATATATGTAAAGAAAAAGAAGTATTAATAATCATTGCACATCCATATAGGCATGCAGAAGAGTTTCCCGAATATTCTAAAGAAATATTAAAAAAAGTGGATGCTGTGGAACTTAATGCTACAGATATGTATAAAAAAGGTATAGAAATGATGAAATTAAAAGTAGAAGGATTATCAAAGAAAATAGAATTACCAATTGTTTATGGTAGCGATTCTCATCACTTTATACAAATTGGTAGCGTATACAATGAATTTGATAAAAATGTTGAGACGATTAAAGAATTTAAAGAAGAAATAGAAAAGAGTAATTATCATTCTGTGATATCTCCAAATTTAAGAATAAAAGCGAAAAGTCATACTATAATTAAAGGCTATATATCTGATAATGTATTCTTTGAATTCTGATTATACAGAGGAAGAAATTTGTATTAATTTATAGAAAATATACAGAATTTTTCATTCACTTATCTATCTAAATCTACATAAAATATGGTAGATGGAGTGGGGGTGATATTGTGAAATTTGAAAATAAAAAAATAGGATTTGCATTAACAGGCTCTTTTTGTACCTTTGAAACAGTTATTCCATATATAAAAAAATTGGTAGAAGAGGGGGCAAACGTAGTTCCCATAATGTCTTTTAATGCATATACCTTAAATACACGTTTTGGAGAGGCACAATATTTTATTGACCAAATAGAACAAATTACAAGCAATAAAATTATAAATACTTTTGTAGATGCTGAACCAATTGGACAAAAAGGATTAATCGATATTTTAATAATAGCACCATGTACTGGAAATACTTTAGCCAAACTGGCTCAAAGCATTTCAGACACTCCAGTTGTATTAGCTGCAAAAGCAAACTTGAGAAATGAAAAAAACATACTTATTGGACTTTCTACAAACGATGGATTAAGCGGTAATGCTGAAAACTTAGGTAAGTTATTAAATAGGAAAAACTATTATTTTATACCGTTTAGGCAAGATAATCCAATTACAAAACCTCGTTCGTTGGTCTTTGATGCAACTTATTTAATTTCAGCATTGGAAAAAGCTTTTGAAAACGAACAAATTCAACCTATTTTATTATGAATGTAAAAAACCGAACTTTTTTTCGAAAAACTATTGACAAAGAAAAGATGTTCGGTTATAATATATTTATAAGGCGAACAAATATTTGAGAATGGGGAGGAATTATCATGAAAGTTAAAAAAATTAAATTAGTAAATCCAAAGAAATTTGTTGTAAGTATTAGTATTATAATAGGAATCATAATTTGTGCTTTATTTTTTATAAACACAATTAGCTTTTCACATAGTGAAACTACATATAAATCTATAACTGTAATTTCTGGTGATACCTTATGGAGTATTGCATCATCAGAACAACAATACAATTCTTACTACGCTAATAAAGATATTAGATATATTATTGAAGATATAAAAGATAAAAATGACTTAAGTAATTCAAGCCTATATATTAATGAGGTATTACAGATTCCAACATACTTATAATAAAATGAGATAAAATAAAAATGGAAGACCTCGTATTCGAGGCCTCCCAAAAACTATCAACTGGGTTTCTTATCTCTTTTTTCAACAAACTCTTCCAGATAATTCCCAAACCACCATAACAGATTTTCAACGGTTTCGACTCGGTTAGGGTCCTCATCCAATTTTGTCTTAGCTTCTTCTAAAATTTGCTCTATTAATGCAACTCCTTCTTCAATGGAAACTGTTTTTCGTTTATAAGCAATATCCTTCTCCATTTTTTTTGCTTCTACAATCAACAGATACGAAAAAGCTATCATCATTAAGGCAGAAAATAATATTTCGTATATAGAACTAAAACCATGAGACCGAATAAAATACAAAAAAAGCACAAATGTACAAACAATCATTGCATAATTTTGCCAAGGGTAACGATTCATAAAGTAACCTCCAATAGATATTAGATAGTTTTAAATAAATAACTTTTCTAAATTATTATAGCACAACTTTATGTAAAACGCAAGAATTTGTCAGGGTTTTTATTTAAATGTGAAGTGAAAAGTTAAATTCCAGTTTCAAATAGTACAAAAGGAACTTAGTCTTAGACAAAAATCCAGTTGGATAAATTTGTTAAATTAAGTTCTTTTTTGTATAATTAAATAATGTGGTGT
>Ga0123354_10000159_pt1 | contig 54259 bp, 65 predicted proteins | sample TergutLab28metaG_2_FD_97872 | JGI IMG/M metagenome (GOLD analysis project Ga0123354, IMG submission 97872) | Labiotermes labralis P4 segment gut microbial communities from Petit-Saut dam, French Guiana - Lab288 P4 | ecosystem: Host-associated > Arthropoda: Insects > Digestive system > Gut ... | reverse complement strand
TCCGTAAGCCCATTGCCTTTGAGCACAATACCCCGCACCACCCTGAGATAATACGTCAACGGCAAGGCGGACCCCACCATCTGCGCCCATCTGGGCATCCCCTGAAACGGAAACATGAATCCGGACAACAAAATGGACGGCAGAAAATAGAAAAACGCCATCTGCATGGCCTGGAGCTGATTTTGCGCCACAGTGGAAAAGGTGATCCCAACAGCCAGATTGGCCGCGATAAAAAGAAGCGACGAACACAGAAGCAAAGGCAGGCTCCCGACAACGGGCACCTGAAAGATCAGCTTCGCGGCCACGAGAATAAGGCACAGCTGCACGTAACCCACCACGATGTAGGGGAGAAGCTTGCCGAGCATCACCTCAAGCGGCCGGACCGGCGTACACAACAAATTTTCCATGGTGCCGCGCTCGCGCTCCTTGGTTATGGCCAGCGCCGTGATGATAACCATGGTCATGGTCAAGACCACCCCATGAGTCCGGGCACGATATTGTATTTGGTCTGTATTTCGGGGTTGTAGAGACGCTGGATGTTCAGATCCACAGGACCGGACTGGGTTTGCAGAGGCGCAAGCGGCCCGGTGAGATCGCGGTTTAGCGTCTGGCTGACAAGCGTATCGAGCGAGGCGATGGCGAACCCCGATGCGGTGGGGTCGGAGGCGTCTGCCTCAAGAAGCACGGTGGGACGGTCGCCCCTGGCCAGAAGCCTGCCGAAATCGTGCGGAATGGTGAGGACGAAAAGCACCTCGCCCCGGTCCAAAAGCTTTTTCGCTTCTTCTTCCGAGAAAATGGTGTGAGTCACGTTGAAGTAGGCGCTGTTTTGCATACCCGCGACAAGCGTACGGGAGAACTCGGTGTTGTCGTTGGACAACACGGCCAGCGGCAAATGCTGCGGATTGGAGTTTATCGCAAAACCGAAGAGGACCAGCTGCATAAGCGGGATGCCGATCATCATGGCAAACGTCAGCCTGTCGCGGCGCATCTGCACGAATTCCTTGACCACCATGGCCCAGAAACGGCGTGGAGACAGGATCATTGCGCTGTGGCCTTGCGCTGCGCAGTCGCGGCGGGATCGTTCATGAGGCTTATGAACACCTCTTCTAGCGTGGTGGGAACCTCCCGAAAGAAGTTAGCCCCATCCATAAGAGGTTTAAGGCTCGCCTCAAGCAGCCGCGCATCAGCCCCGCAGGCGTGCAGCGTATTGCCGAAATGCGCCACCTGCTCAACGCCGGGCAGATCGCGCATCCGGTCGGCCAGTTCGTAGAGATCCGGCCCGGTGATCTCCCAGGTGGTGAGTCCCCGCGAGGCCACCACCTCCTCCACCGTGCCCTTGGCCAGAAGCGTGCCGTAAGCGATATAAGCCAGGCGATGGCAGCGCTCGGCCTCATCCATATAGTGCGTGGAAATAAGCGCCGTAAGCCCCTGCCCGGCCAGCTCATGCACCTCGTCCCAGAAATCGCGTCGGGCCTTGGGATCAACGCCCGCGGTAGGCTCGTCCAACAGCAAAAGCTCCGGGCCGTGGATCAGGCTCGCCGCCAGGGCCAGCCGCTGTTTCCAGCCGCCGGAAAGATTTTGCGCCAGCTGAGTGGCATACGGTTCAAGCTTCATGCGTTCGATGACGTTACTGACCGCCGCTTTGCGGTCGCTCACCCCGTACATGCGGGCCATAAAATCCAGGTTCTCCCGCACCGAAAGATCCCCGTACAGGCTGAAGCGCTGCGCCATGTACCCCACGCGGTTTTTGATGGCGGCGAAATCTTTTACGATGTCCATCCCCAGGCAGCAGCCGCTGCCGGAGTCGGGCCGTAAAAGCCCGCAGAGCATACGGATGAACGTGGTCTTGCCCGAGCCGTTAGGCCCCAGAAAGCCGTAGATTTCCCCCTGCTCCACGGTAAGCGACAGATTGTTGACCACCACCTTGCCAGCGAAGGACTTGGTGATGCCGGACACGTCAATGGCCGGACGGCCCATTACGAGGCGTCCCCCAGAACCACGTCCACCGGCTGACCGGGTTTTAAGAGCTTCGCGGTTTCAGGATCGAAGCGGGCCTCCACCATAAAGACAAGCTTGGCCCTAAACGTCTGGCTGTAGATGACCGGAGGCGTGTATTCCGCCTGCGGAAAGATGAAACTAACCTTGCCCGTAAACGGATGCGGGTAGCCGTCGCAGCGCACCGAGACCGGCTGCCCCACGCGTACCTTGCCCAGTTCATCAGCGGGGATGAAAAAGCGCACCTTTATGTTGGCTGGAGGCAGGAGCTTCACCACCGGGCTTCCGGCTCCCACCCACTCGCCCACGTAGTGCAGAAGATCAAAGACCTGGGCATCCAGGGTACTGGCCTGAAACTTCTGATCCAGGTTCCACTGCGCCTGTTCCAGAGAAGCCTGGGCCGCGTCCGCCTGATCCTCGGCCGCCAGTATCTGGTCTATGCGGCTCCCAAGCTTGCCTGTGGCCAGTTGGGCCTTCTGGTCGGCCAGCTGGCCTTGCGCGGTTTGGTAGGCGCTTTGCGCCTGATCGAACTCTTCCTTGGCCACAGCGCCCGTGGTCAATAGTTTCCGGCGGCGGTCAAGCTCCAGCTTGGCGAGCGACGCCTGCGACCGAAACTGCTCGATGCGGGCCAGTATCTGGTCCAATTCCTCAGGCCGAAGCCCCTTTTTCAAGTCCGCTACGGTGTTCTGGGCGTGTTTCAAATTGGCCTTGGCCATCTCCATGCCCTGATCCTCCAGGGCGTGTTCCAGCACGAACAGACGCTCTCCCGGATGCACCACATCGCCCCGGACCACCGGCAACAGATCCAGCCGCCCGGCCAGCTGCGAGGCCACGTAAACGAACTCGCCCTCCACATAGCCCTGATAAGCCGGTTCATTGCCCTTCGAGCAGGAGACAACCGCCAGAAAGGCCAGGAAAAGGACAATGCGCTTCACCGTACCCTTCATGGCGTAGCCTACTTTCCGGGTCCGCCGGCGTTCTGGAGCTTTCGGGCTTCCTGCGCGGGAGTGGGGATGGCGCCACGGGGCACGTCAATAGCGTTTGGGGCAGGAGTGTTGGAGACAGGTTGGCCAGCGTTGTTCGGAGTTTGATCCGTGGGCGCGGCCTTGTCCATCACGGCCGAGGGGGCCGCCAGGGACTGTATGTCGGTCAGGCGCTTCTGGAGGTTCAAAAGCGACGCCGTAATCTCCTGCAGCTGATTCTGGCGCTCGTTGCCGCACTCTTCCAGCTGCGAGCGCGCTTGCGAATAGCGGGCTTCCAGGTCGGCCTGGACGCGTTCGCGCTCCAGGCGCAAGGCCGTCTTTTCCTCTTCCTGGCGGTTGCGCTCCAGGCGCAGCCCGTCTATCTGGGAATGAAGCTCGGCGACCTCTTTTTCCAAGCCGAGGTAGCGTGACGCCACAAGCGTGGAAAGGGCCGCCACGGCCGCCATGACCACCGCAAAGAGAATGAACCCCGCTGCGCGCATGTGGGAAAACTATCCGGCAATCGCGCGCAGGTAAAGACAAATCATTGCCAAGGCGGGCCGAACAGCCTACATATCGCACCCATGAAGCTTCCGGTTCTGCATCTGAAAAAACACGAGGAACGCCGCCTGACGGCCGGCCACCTGTGGGTGTTCTCCAACGAGGTCGATACGGCGCAAAGTCCCCTTTCCGCCTTTGAGCCGGGCGGCCAGGCGCTCATTATGGACAGCCGGGGCAAGCCGCTTGGCGTGGGCTACGTCAATCCCGGTTCGCTCATCGCGGCCAGACTCTGCGACAAAAATCCCAACGCGCGTCTTGACCGCGACTGGCTCACGGCGCGCCTCTCCCAGGCCCTTGAGCTTCGCCGGACATTCTTCGACAAACCCTACTACCGGCTGGTCTTTGGCGAGAGCGACCATCTGCCGGGCCTGGTGGCGGACCGTTACGGCGATGTCCTGGCCGTGGAAATTTTGACCGCCGGCATGGAGCGGCTGCGGCCACAGCTCATCGACGCGCTGAACGAACTCGTAAGCCCCGCCGCCATCGTACTGAAAAACGATTCCCGCTCCCGCGAACTGGAAGGCCTGCCCCTGGGCGTCGAGACAGTCAAAGGTTCCCCTCCGGACGAGGTGGAGATCCCCGAAGGCGCGGGGGTCTTTCGGGCAAGCCTGGCGTCGGGCCAGAAGACCGGCTGGTTTTTCGACCAGCGTCCCAACCGTCTGGCCCTCTTGCCGCTTTGCGCGGGCAAAAAAGTCCTGGACGTGTTCTCGTACGTCGGGGCTTTGGGCGTCGGAGCGGCCTTATCCGGCGCGCTGGAGGCGGTCTGCGTGGACTCCTCGCGCCAGGCCTTAGAGCATGTGGAGGCCAATGCCGCACTCAACGGCGTGGCCGGAAAGGTTTCCACCGTCAAGGGTCACGCGGACGCGGTTTTGGAGGCCATGGCCCTGGAGGGCCGCCGTTTTGACGTGATAAGCCTGGACCCTCCGGCTTTCGTCAAACGCAAAAAAGATCTCGAACAGGCGATTGGGGCCTACCACAAGGTGAACAAGCTCGCCTCAAGGCTTCTTACGCCCGGCGGGCTTATCCTGACCGCGTCGTGTTCGCAGCATCTGGAGGCGCGCAGGTTTGAGCGTCTGGCCGCCCAGGCCCTGTCCGGCGGCAGACGTACAGTACAGCTTCTGCGCCGGGGCGGCCAGGGACCGGATCATCCTATCCACCCGGCTATGCCGGAAACCGACTATTTGAAGTCGCTCCTTTTTCGTGTAAATACGTAAACCGGATGCCGTCATGGATTTCATCCTGGCCTTCATAGCCGCCATCGGGCGCAAAGCCCTCGGGATCATTCGGGAACTGGGGTCGTTTTTCCTGTTCGCCTGCCGGGGACTCGCGCACATCATAAGCCTTCCCTTTCAATGGTCCAAAATCACCGGGCAGATCTACTTTATTGGGGTCAAGTCCATATCGGTCATAGCACTCATCGGACTGTTCACCGGGATGGTCCTGGGGCTGCAGGGTTATTACACGCTGGTGAAGTTCGGGGCCGAAGGGCTTTTGGGCGCGGCGGTTTCGCTGTCCATCATCCGCGAGCTTGGGCCGGTTCTGACGGCCATAATGATCGCCGGGCGCGCCGGATCGGCCATGGCCGCCGAGATCGCCACCATGCGCATCTCCGAACAGATAGACGCCCTAAACGCCATGGACGTGAACCCGGTGCGCTATCTGGCCAGCCCGCGCTTTGCCGCCTCGATCGTCTCGTTTCCGCTTTTGACGGCGCTCTTTGACGTCATCGGCATCGCGGGCGGCTACCTGACCGGGGTCATGATGCTTGGCGTCAACCCCGGAGCGTACTTCGCGCGCATAAACGACAGCGTGGTCTTAGGCGACGTGTCCGGCGGATTCGCGAAATCGTTGGTGTTCGCGCTTCTGGTGGCGGGCATCTGCTGCTATGAGGGATATTACGCCCACAGACGCCCGGACGGCTACGGGGCCAGAGGGGTGGGGCTGGCCACCACGTCGGCGGTGGTCGTCTCGAGCGTGGCCATCCTCACGGCGGACTACGCTTTGACCTCGTATTTGCTGTGATGGCCAAACTGTTGCGTCTTAGCGTGATGAAGCTTATGCAGGAAAGACGATGCAATACCGCAAGATAGAATTGGCCGTCGGGCTTTTTGTGCTGGCGGGCCTTTTATGCGCCGCCGACCTTACCGTGAAGCTCGGCAAGCTCGAGGTGCTTGGCGGCGACTCCTATATCGCCAAGGCCCGCTTCACCGACGTAACGGGGCTTAAAACCGGAGCCAACGTGGAGATGGGAGGCGTGCGGATCGGCCGGGTGGACTCCATCGCCCTCTCCCCGGACGATTACGCCATCGTATCCATGCGTCTTGAAAAAACGCTGAAACTCACCGATGATGCCGTGGTTTCCGTCAAGACGAGCGGACTCATCGGCGATAAATTCTTAAAGATCACGCAAGGCGGCGGCGATCCGCTGCCCGCCGGAGGGGTCCTGACGGACACGGAATCCTCCGTGGATCTCCAGGATCTCATCGGCAAGTACGTCTTCGGCGGCGTCAAAGAGGGGAAGAAATGAGAATCCGTGTTCTGTGCGCGCTCTTTGCGGCGTTTGTTCTGGCCGCCGCTCAGACGGCCCAGGCCGGGCAGGCGATGGACACGCTCAAAGCGACGGTTGACGAGGTGCTGGCCATCCTGAAGACGCCGGCTGACACTCCCAGACGCGAGGACAAGCTCGAAGCCGCGGCAAGCCGCGTGTTCGACCCGCAGGAACTGGCCCGGCGCACCGTGGGCGTCCACTGGAAGTCGTTTAGCCCGGACGAGCAGGCGCAGTTCACCACGGCCTTCGTCAAGCTTCTGGAACGCACCTACCTGCGCCGCATGGAATCCTACCCCAACGCCCAGGTCGTTTATCTGTCGGAATCGCCCTTGGGCGACAATCAGGCCGAGGTCGCGACCAAGGTCATCGCCGAAAGGGAGATTCCCATCGTCTATCGTTTCATCAAAAAAGAGGACTGGAAGGTCTATGACGTGGTGATCGAGGGCGTAAGCTTGGTCCAGAACTACCGCAACCAGTTCAATCAGATACTGGCCACGCAGTCTCCGGCACAGCTTATCGCCCGGATAGAATCCATGGGCCAGACGCAATAGGCAAAATGCGAGAAACGCTCCCATGCGAACAGGAATCCGCGGCCTCGCACTGATTTTCGTCCTCGTGGCGGGCCTTTCGTTCCAGGCCGGATGCGCGGGCAAAAACCAGACCCAAAACGCCGGGGTTTCCCCCGGCGGATCGGACGACGCTTCCACAGCGGCCCTTATCGCCGATCCGCTGGAAGGTTGGAACCGCTTCTGGTTCTCCGTAAACGACTCCTTCTATCGAAACGTGGCCAGCCCCGTAAGCCGCGCCTACGCTTTTATTGTGCCCCAATATCTGCGGGACCGCTTAAACGGCGTCTATAAAAACGCCCTGTTCCCGGCCCGCTTCGTGAACGCCCTGCTCCAGGCGCGCCCAGACAAGGCCTCGCGGGAATGGGGACGCTTTCTCGTGAACTCCACCTTCGGGCTGGGCGGCCTGTACGATCTGGCCGCGACCAGGCCCGACATGGCCCCCCAGGATCTCGACTTCGGCCAGACGCTTGGCGTGTGGGGCGTGGGACACGGCTTCTATCTCGTCTTGCCGGTGCTTGGTCCGTCGTCCGCGCGCGACGGCTTCGGCCTCATCGTGGACACCATGATGCAGCCCACCAGCTATCTCGGTCAGACGCCGTATCTCATAACGCTTGGGGTCAGCGCGGGCGGGCGCATAAACCGTTTCCCGGAAACCCTCGCGGACTACCTGGAGTTCATGCGCGCGGCCGTGGAGCCTTATACCGCGATGCGCGACGCCTACGCGCAGATGCGCGCCAAACTTGTGCGCGACTCCAAGGGGCCCGTGCGCCGCCATGCCCCTAAAACGGCCGCCGCGCCGAACCGGCCCCATCCCCTACGCAGCGCGCAATAATCGTCCATGACATCCCCCGCTGACGAGAAAAGCCGCGTCGCGCGAAAGCCCGGACCGGGCGAATCCATACGCAAATTTTGCCTGGAGTGCATGGGCGGTAAAAGCCTCCTGGTGAGCGAGTGCCCGGACGATGCGTGCCCGCTGCACGAGCATCGTAAGGATCAGGCAGTGGAAAAGCCGCGCAGGACGCCAGTCCGGGCCATCCGCTGTCAATGCCTGATCTGCTGCGCGAAGGACCGTAAACAGATACGGCTCTGCCCCGCTTCGCCCAAAACCCGCCCCCCTTTCGATCCCTGCCTGTTGTGGCGCTTCCGTCTCGGCTTTCGCCCGCAGGCCTATGAGCGCAAAAAACGCAAAGCCCAGCGCACGCGGCTTACGCTCCCCGGCCTCAGCTGACGCTTGGCAACGGCATCGAGAGGGGATATAGAGCAGACAAATCCTACCCCACGAAACGAAAGGAAAACGACTCATGGCAAAGCTCAAAATGACCGTGGACGGCAATACCGCCACCTCCTTGGTGGCCTATGCCCTTTCCGAGTGCGCGGCGATCTATCCCATCACCCCTTCCTCGACCATGGGCGAAGTGGTGGACGAATGGGCAGCGCAGGGTATGAAAAACATCTTCGGCCAGACGCTTAAGGTCAAGGAAATGCAGTCCGAAGCGGGCGCGGCGGGCGCGGTACACGGCTGCCTGGCGGGCGGCGCGTTAACCAGCACCTACACCGCTTCCCAGGGCCTGCTTCTTATGATCCCCAATATGTACAAGATAGCCGGAGAACTTTTGCCCGGCGTCTTCCACGTGGCGGCCCGCGCCATATCCGCCCATGCCCTGTCCATCTTCGGGGACCATCAGGACGTCATGGCCTGCCGCCAGACCGGCTTCGCCCTTCTGGCGGGCTGTTCCGTCCAGGAAGCCCACGATATGGCCCTGGTCGCGCATCTTTCCGCCATGGAATCGAGCCTGCCCTTCCTCCACTTCTTCGACGGCTTCCGCACCTCGCACGAAGTCCAGAAGATCGAGGTGCTGGACTTCGCCTCCATGGCCAAAATGGTGAACATGGACAAAGTGGCCGAATTCCGGACCAGGGCCATGAACCCCGAACATCCCAATGTTCGCGGAACGGCCCAGAACCCGGACATCTACTTCCAGGGCCGCGAAGCGGCCAACAAATACCACGACGCCGTGCCCGCCATCGTGAAAAAGGTCATGGCCCAGGTAAAAGCCGCCACCGGCCGCTCTTACAGCCTCTTCGACTACTACGGTTCGCCCAAGGCCAAGCAGGTCATCGTGTCCATGGGATCCTCCTGCGAGACCATAAAGGAAACCATCGACGCCATGGGCGGCGAGATCGGCCTTGTCACCACGCGCCTCTACCGGCCCTGGTCCGCCAAGGATTTCCTGGCCGCTCTGCCCAAGACCGTAAAGACCATCACCGTGCTCGACCGCACCAAAGAACCCGGCTCCTACTACGAGCCCCTCTACCTGGACGTGGCCTCCACCCTGCGCGACGCCAAGCGCGATCTGGACCTTTTGGGCGGCCGCTACGGCCTGGGCTCCAAGGAGTTCACCCCGGCCATGGCCAAGGCCGTGTTCGACAACATGGGGAAAAAGGGCGCGAAAAACCACTTCACCGTGGGCATAGACGACGACGTGACCAAAACCTCCCTGCCCGTCCCGGCCTATAAGGACACCACCCCGGCCGGAACCGTGCAGTGCATGTTCTGGGGCCTGGGCGCGGACGGCACCGTGGGCGCGAACAAGGAAGCGATAAAGATCATCGGCGACAACACCGATATGTTCGCGCAGGGCTATTTCGCCTACGATTCCAAAAAATCCGGCGGCATAACGGTCTCCCACCTGCGTTTCGGCAAAAAGCCCATCCGCTCGACGTATCTGGTCAACTCCGCCGACTACGTGGCCGTGCACAAGTCCAACTACGTCGCCCTCTACGACGTGCTTGCCACCATAAAAGACGGCGGGACGTTCGTTTTGAACTCCAACTGGTCGCTCTCCGACATGGAGAAGGAGCTTCCAGGCCACGTGAAGGCCACGATCGCCAAAAAGAAGCTCAAATTCTACAATATCGACGCCGTGAAGATCGCCCAGGCCGTAGGACTCGGCGGACGTATCAACATGATTATGCAGACCGCCTTCTTTAAGCTCGCCGGGGTTCTGCCCTTCAAGAAGGCCGTGGAGCTTTTGAAGAAGTCCATCCAGAAGGCCTACGGCAAAAAGGGCGAAAAGATCGTCCAGATGAACATCGACGCCGTGGATCAGACCGTGGCCGCCCTGACCGAAATCGCCTACCCGGCCTCCTGGGCCAAGGCCAAAGACGCCCCGGCCGTCAAAGAGAACGTCCCCGCTTACGTGTCCAAGGTCGCCCGGCCCGTGCTGGCGCAAAAGGGAGACGCCCTGCCGGTTTCGCTCTTTGATCCGGCGGGATTCGTGCCATCAAGCACCTCGCAGTACGAGAAGCGCGCCGTGGCCATCAACGTGCCCGAATGGATCAAGGAAAACTGCATCCAGTGCAACCAGTGCGCGTTCGTCTGCCCCCACTCCGCCATCACGGCCACGCTTTTAAACGCCAAGGAAAAGGCCAAGGCCCCGAAGAGTTTCGAAACCCTGCCCGCCCAGGGCAAGGAACTGGCGGGCTTGAACTTCCGCATCCAGATAAACACCCAGGACTGCATGGGCTGCGGCAACTGCGCGGACATCTGCCCGGCCAAGACCAAGGCCCTGGCCATGAAGCCCATCGAGACCCAGCTTACGCGCCAGGTGCCGAACTTCCAGTTCGCCCAGACCGTCTCCTTAAAGGGCGGCCTGCTCGCGCGAAACACCGTGAAGGGTTCCCAGCTTGAACGCCCCCTGATGGAGTTCTCCGGAGCCTGCGCGGGCTGCGGCGAGACTCCCTACGTGCGCGTTCTCACGCAGCTGTTTGGCGAGCGCATGATCGTCGCCAACGCCACGGGCTGTTCCTCCATCTGGGGCGCATCGGCGCCCACCACGCCCTACTGCGTCAACAAGGACGGCCACGGCCCGGTCTGGGGCAACTCGCTCTTCGAGGACGCCGCCGAGTTCGGCTTCGGCATAGCCGTGGGCATCGGCCAGCGCCGCAATACGCTTAAAGATACCGTCACGGCCGCCCTCAAGGAAACCCTGCCCGCACCCTTAAAAAGCGCCTTCAAAGGCTGGCTGGACGGTTTCGGCAATGCCGAGCAGTCCGCCCAGGCCGCAGAAAAGATCAAAGCGCTCCTGGCGAAACAGGCCAAGAAGAGCCCGGCCTTAAAGGCCATCGCGGCGCAAAGCGACATCCTGGCCAAAAAGAGCCTGTGGTGCTTCGGCGGCGACGGCTGGGCCTACGACATCGGCTTCGGCGGCCTGGATCACGTCATCGCCTCGGGCGAGGACATCAATATCCTGGTCATGGATACCGAGGTCTATTCCAACACCGGCGGGCAGTCCTCCAAGGCGACGCCCACCGGGGCCATCGCCAAGTTCGCGGCATCGGGCAAGCGCACCCGCAAAAAGGATCTGGCCCGCATCGCCATGACCTACGGCAACGTCTATGTGGCCGCCGTGTCCATGGGCTCGAACAAGCAGCAGCTCTTGAAGGCCTTTACCGAGGCCGAGGCCTATCCCGGCCCCTCCATCATCCTGGCCTATGCCCCGTGCATAAACCAGGGCATTAAGCGCGGCATGGGCAAAACCCAGGACCAGGAAAAGCTGGCCACGGCGTCGGGCTACTGGCCGCTGTTCCGCTACAATCCGCTCCTGGCCGATGAGGGCAAAAATCCCCTGACCATCGACTCCAAGGCCCCTGACGGAACCATCGGCGACTTCATCATGAGCGAAAACCGCTTCGCGGCCTTGGACAAGATGATGCCCGAGACGGCCGCCGTTTTGCGCGCCAATCTGGAGCATGACGTCATGGACCGCTGGACGCAGCTGAACATCCTGGCCAGCGGCCCCGTGACGCCTCCCAATGCGCCGGCCAAGGCCAAGAAGACCGCCGGGGCTTCCGGCGATAACTGTACGCTTTCCGCCACCGCCGAACACACGAGCGGCGGCGGCAAGGCCTGCAACGACGGACGCGGCGGCAAGTAAATCGCGTATAAAAACCGGGCCAGGGTTGGGGTTCTCGCGAACCCCAACCCTCAAAATATTTGTTTCTGAAAATTTGTTCATGAAAACTCTTGCCGCATACTGGATCGTTCGTTAATAATTTGAAAAACTTTCGCAACAAGGAGCTTGCTGCCATGAAGAAGATTCTTATTCCCACCCTGGCTTTGGCCATGATTCTCTGTGCCGGAGCCGCCTTCGCCAAGGGCAAAGCCCACAAGGCGCACGCCGCCGTCAATGCCGGCCACGTCGAATGTACGGTTGACGGTCAGAAGTTCACGACCAACACGTTAGACGAGTGCATGGTGAAGGGCGGAACGGTCCTCAACTACCCCGGCCCCAACGGTTCCGCGCCGATGGGCGCTCCTGAGACCACTCCCCTGAAGCACCACCATCACCACCATGCCAAGGCTGAAAAGGCCGCCAAAGCCGAGAAGAAGGCCCAGTAGTCCCTCTTTTTGCTGCAAAAAAGCCGGGGCGGACGCTTGCGCGTCCGCCCCGGTGTTTTTTATCCGCGCCTCACGCGCCTTATTTGAATAAATCAGCCAAAAGCTCCACGGTATGCTTCACCGTGATCTGGGCGCCGTCCTTATCCAGGCCGCCCTTTATCTGCATGACGCAGCCCGGACAGTCCATAGCCACGACAGGAGCCTCGGCGGCCTTGATGTTCTCCAGCTTACGCGCAAGTATCGGCTTTGAGATCTCCGGGAACTTGAGCGAATAGGAGCCGCCCATGCCGCAGCACATATCGCACTCGAACATCTCGGAAAGCGTAAATCCGGCCTTGGTCAAAAGCTCCCTGGGGGCTTGGTCCGCATGCAGGGTGCGCTTCAAATGGCAGGAATCGTGGTAGGTGATTTTGCCCAAATCCCGGCCTTCCTTGAAGCTTAGGCGTCCCTCGTCCACAAGTTGTTTGACAAAGGTGGCGAAATCCACGGTCTTCGCGGCAAGAGTTTGCGCCTTGGGCAGCATGTCCTTTTTGCCCAGGCTTTCAAACGTCGCGGCGAATTCAGCTTTAAGCGCCACCGTGCAGGTGGGACAGGCGCTTATCACGACATCCGCGCCGTCATCGAGAAGCGCGTTAATGTTGTCCGTAGCGTTGCCCGCCGCCACTTCGTAAGCGCCGTTATAGCGGGCGGGCGCGCCGCAGCAGGTCTGGCCCTTGGGGAAACTGACCTGATACCCAGCCTTGTTCAAAAGCTTGACCAGCTTCTCGCCCATTTGCGGATAGGCGAAGTCAATGAGGCACCCGGAGTAGAACGCCGCCTTTTTGGGGAGACTCGGCTGTTGCATGGTCTCGAAAACATCGCGGAAAGGCTTGTCCGCGATGGCGGGCAGGCTCCTAAACTCCGAGAAATCGGAGAGGAAGAACGGCAGATGGCGGATGAAGCCCTCTTTGGCCACCAAGCCCTGCACCTTGGACGCCGCGCGCAGCATCCCGTGGAAGAGCTTGCGGTTGTTGACCACGGAAAAGACGGCTTTCTGGGCCGCGCTTTGTCCTTTGCTTGCGACCAGCCGGCGGCGGATTTCCAGGATAAGCCCGGGAATATCAATCTTGCCCGGACAGACCTCTACGCACCGGCCGCACTGGATGCAAAGCCCCTGGATGTCGTCCGAGGCTTTGAGTTCATCAAACCAGGCGGTGAGGATGGTGCCAATGCCGCCGGTGTAGATTTTGCCGAACACATGGCCGCCGACGAGGCGAAAGACCGGGCAGACGTTTAAGCAGGCGGCGCAGCGGATGCACTGCAAAGCCTGCTTGAACTGCGGATCGGCCGCCATTGCCGTACGTTTGTTGTCCATGAGGATTACGTGCATCTCCTTCATGGAGCCGTCGTCGTTTCGAGTCGGGCCGGTCATGAGGCTCACGTAGCTCGTGAGCAGTTGACAGGTGCCGTTCTTGGGCAGGGCCACAAGAATGGGCACGGCGTCCGCCCAGGCCGGAATGAGCTTTTCCAGGCCCACCACGGTCACATGGATGTTCGGCAGACTCGTGGTCAGGCGTCCGTTGCCCTCGTTGGTGATGATGCCTATGGTGCCGGTTTCGGCAATGGCGATGTTCGCCCCGGAAATCCCCAGGTCCGCTTGGAGGAACTTTTCGCGCAGTTCCTTGCGGGCCACCTTCACGAGCTTGGGGATGTCGCTTTCCAGCCGCTCGTTTATTTCCTTGCTGAACAGATCCGCCACCTCGTCACGGGAGAGGTGGAGGGAGGGCATGACCATGTGGGACGGGGTCTGCCCGGCCAGTTGGATGATCCACTCTCCCAGGTCCGTCTCCTGCACCTCGATGCCCTGGGCCATCAGATGCTTGTTCAGATGGATCTCTTCCGTGGCCATGGATTTGGACTTGACGATGCGCTTGACGCCCTTTTCCCGGCACAGATCAGCGATATATTCCTTGACCGCCTGGGGAGAATCGGTCCTGAAAACCTTGACCCCGCGCGCTGTGGCGGCCTTGGTGAACCGCTCGGCCAGTTCATCCAGATGTTCAGCGCTGTAGCCCTTGATGGCGGCGATCTTTGCGCGCACGTCCTCAAAGTCGATGCCCTCATAGGCCTTTTCGCGCGCCCCGCCATAGACCTCGGAAAAACGCCCCAGAACGTTCGTCAGATTCGCGTTGCTAAGCGCCTTGTCCACCGATTGTTTGAACTCGCGGTCAGCCATCAGTTTTGCCCTCCCATGTCGTCAACCAGGACGACGATCAGTCTCTCGGGGCCATGCACGCCGATCGTCAGCACGCGCTCGATGTCGGCGGTGCGGCTGGGTCCGGTGATAAGGGCCAGATAGGCGTTCTCTTCCGGGCGGACCGTCTCGAAAAAGGTGATCATGTCCGCCAAGATGCGGCTTGTTTCCAGGATGGCTATATGGATCAGGGGGAGCATGGACACCAAGCGCTCCCTGGGATCGGTGGAATTTTGCGCCACCGTGCCGGTGTCGGCCAGCCCCCACTGCATCTGGCTGACCCCTATTTTGGCCTTTTCAGCCAAGTCGCGGGTGACATCGAAAGTAAGGCCAGGGAATTCCTGGACCAGTTGTTTCTTGTCCACTCCCTGCAAAAAGGGGCAGTCCGTCCAGACCGCATACGCCCCCGGAGCATCCGCCACGCCTTCCTTGCGAAAGGTATCCAGAATAAAGTCCAAAGCCTCGCCTTTGGCCGCGAAGCGATGCACTTCGGCGCTTGCGACCTCGGCCTTTGTCTTGAAAAGCTCGAACATGGGGCCTCCCGGATTTGGACGGCGCACACCGCCCGGTTGCCGCGCGGTTATTTGCTCTCGAGGGGGACAGTCAAAAAGCCCGCAGGCGCGTTACCTACGGGCTTCAAAAAGGCTTGGAGCGCACCGCGCCCTGTCGCTTAAGCCTGTATCTTATTGACTGCGAGCGAGAGCCGTGAAACCTTGCGCGCCGCGGTCTTCCAGTGAATGATCTTCTTGGAGGCGGCGCTGTCCAGCACGGCCGAGGCCTCCTTGAGAGCGGTCTGCGCCAGGACGGCGTCCTTTTGTTCGATGGCGGCGCGCACGCTCTTTATCACATTGCGTACCTGAGTCTTCGCGGCGCGGTTGCGGGCACGGGCGACAAGGCTCTGACGGTGCCTTTTCAGCGCTGACTTATGATTGGCCAAGGGTTTTCCCTCCTAACAGATTGAAAGAAAGATTTCATAAACGCACATGCCGGTTCTGTCAAGTGGGATGCGAATCAAGCTACGAATTACGCCTTCTTGTCAACATCGATGTAGCTGGGGCCAGCGGTTTGAAATTTTTTGTTTTTTACAGCCAAAAAATAGATGAGCCCCCAAAGCGGTATGAAGTGGGAGAGGAGCGCATGCGCGACTGAGCTGTTTTGCACACCACGAATTATACCCATAATAGGGCTTACGAAACCCATGAGTACCACGATGAGTAGGCTAAACCAATACAAGATTGAGTACGATTCCATCTGCTTGCCTCCGTTTTATGGTAGCGCCCCCTGTACAGATCAACGCTTCCGTTCTGGCGATTTCGCCAAGCAAATATATTTTCGGGCTAAGACGTTGCCACGCCCCCTTTAAACCTGCAAGGCTGCGAAATCGGCCAGCTTGCTCAGGCAATCCACGATGGATTTCAGGATCTTTAGCCTGTTTATCTTGAGCGCCTCATCCTCGCACATGACCATAACGCCGTCGAAAAAGCCATCTACAACCGGACGCAGTTGGCCGAGTATATCGAGAGCGCCGTCAAAATCATCTTTGTCCCACGATTGATCGAACAATACTTTTTTGCCCCCCCAGGTTCCGACCAATGCCTCTTCCGCCGGTTCAACCAGTAACTTCCCAACGATCTTGCCCGTCAGTTCCATTTCCGCCGCTTGCTTGCGGATGATGTTGGCCGCCCGCTTGAAGGTAAGGATAGCCTGATTAAAGTCCTCACGGGCGCTGAAATGCGTCAAAGCGGCCACGCGGGCGTTAAGCGCCCATACATCCGCAAAGCCCGCTCCAAGCGCGGCGTCCGCCACTTGGGGGCTGACCGTCATCCCCTCAAACTCTTTGCCCACATACCAGGCTTTCAGGCGCGCTCCGAAAAACTCCAGAAGTTTCCGGGCGGCTTGTTCCTGGCCGAGTTTCCAGGATACGCCGGGGTACCCGGCGAACGCCAAGGAAATAACCTTCGGCACATTAAGGCGCAGCCCGCAAAGAATGATGATGCGGCATATCCCTAGGGCCTGACGCCGTAACGCGTAAGGGTCCGCCGCGCCGGTGGGAATCATGTCCAGGCCAAAGCACCCGGCCAAGGTGTCCATTTTGTCGGCAATGGCCACAATGGCCCCGGCCAGGTTCGACGGCACGGGGCTGTCCGGCCCAAGCGGCAGATAGTGTTCGTAAATGGCCCGCGCCGCCTCTTCGCTCTCGCCCTTTTTGCGGGCGTAGATGCCCCCCATGATCCCCTGCAGGTCCGAGAATTCGCCAACCATCTCGGACACCAGGTCGGCCTTGCAGAGCCTGCCCGCCCGGCAGGCGTCCGCCGTAACGCCTGGTTGAATCATTTCGGCCAGCTTGCCGCACAACGCCTCAATGCGCCGCGTCTTATCCCCCATGGAGCCAAGAGGGGCCAAAAACGTGACCGAATTAAGCCGGGCCAGCCACGCGTCGAAATTCGCGGCCAGATCCGTCTCCCAGAAGAAACGGGCATCCTCCAGGCGCGCTTTCAGCACCCTCTCCCAGCCCTTGCGCACAAGCCCCACGTCCGTGGGTTGAAGTCCGACCGTGGTCAAAAAGTGCGGCAGAAGGCTACCCTTGGCATCCTCCACGCCAAAACTCTTTTGATTGGTCTCCATGCTGGTGAGCAGCACTTCCCGGGGAAGGTCCAGGTAGCGCTTGTCAAAACCGCCCAGGACAACCAGCGGATACTCCACCAGCCCGCAGACCTCCTCCAGAAGCCGCTCGCCGATGATGGGCCTGCCGCTGGTCACGGCAACGGCTTTTTCGCACTGGTCCTTGATGGATGCCTCACGCAGGGCGGCATCTAAAACCACATGGCCCTTTTCTTGAAGGACCGAAAAGTAGTCCGCCGGCCGCGCAAGCTCGAAGGGACCAGACCCCATGACGCGATGGCCGCACGTGGCCCGGCCGGAGACGACGCCGGCTACTTCAAAGGACACGATCTCTTCGTCCAAAAGGGCCACGATCCAGCGGATGGGACGGCCAAAGGTGTAGTCCAGGCTCCCCCAATGCATCTTTTTGGGAAAAGAAAGTCCGGCAAGAACCGTCCGGCAAATTTCCGGAAGAAGCGTGAGGGCCGAAACGCCGCCCGTGGCCTTGCGCACCGCCAGATATTGCCCCTTGGGGGTATCCACGGTGAATATATCGGCGATGTCCGCGCCCTGGCCCTTGGCAAAGCCCAGAGCGGCGGCGGTCAGGTTTCCGGCGGCGTCGTAGGCGGCCTTGACCGCCGGGCCTGTGACCACCGCTTCCTCGCGCCGCTGCACGGCGTCAAGCCCCGCGACACGCGCGGTCAGACGGCGGGGCGTCGCCCAGGAGCCGATCTCGGCGAAACCGAGTTTGTTCTGCTCGAAAAGCTTTACGAGTCCCCGGCGAAGTTCCTCGCACAAAGGGCCAAGAAAGCGCGAGGGCATTTCCTCGAAGCCGATCTCCAGAAGAAAGTCAGGCATGGATGCGTCCTTTAGCTGTGGGAAAGATGGTTTATCCATGGTGTTTACTGGCTCAACGGGCGCTTTTCAAGGCAAAAAACGCAAAGAACTCACCCGCAACCGCTACCAAAACCGCTACCGACTAGCTCCACGGCTCCTCGATGATGATGACGCCACCGCCCAATAGCGCGCGCCGAAGAGCCGCACGGCAGCCCACATGATCCAGGCGAGCAAGGGGTATCCGGCGCTGGAAATACAACGCCTAAGCCTCTTGTCCGCTATGCGTCTGTCCCTTGCCGCTCCGCCCTCAAAATACGCCAGGTCGTGTTCGTCACAGCAATACACGCACGGGATGTCGTCTCCGAAAAGAAGCTTGTGGAGCCACGAGACACCACCTGAACATCCGTCGGATATTTCCGCGATTGCCTCCGCGCTGTATTTACTCAACAAAGATTGGCGTCTCATACGTCACTTGATACGCCTGCACGGCCTGCACTGTGGTTAGAGCTATGACTTCGCCGTACATCCTTTGCTGCTGTCCGGTGTACCAGGCATACAGGCCACGGTATTGCGTGGCGCGCGCCATCACGTCGGCAGCGAATTCGGCAACTGTCTCGCTTCGATTACGAAGCTGCACGAGAGCCGAAAGTACCGGCGTCGGCGCTTTGCTGTCCGCAAGGTACGCGGCGGACTCTGCTTCCTGCATGGCCCAGCCCTCGCGTTCCCATTGTGGATACGCCTTTTCAACATCAGTAAAGGCCGCGCTGTAGCCTGCAAATACCTCTTCGATTTTTGCGGCGCGGGCTTCGTCCAGCGTCATCAACTCGCCCAGGGGCAGCCCGTAAAATTCCAGGGCGGCGCGCAGGCCCGCCTCTGAGGCCTCGCCCGCTTCGTCGTTCGGCGCTGGCGGAATCGCCTCCAGGCCGCTTGCCGCCAGCCATGCCGCCGCCGTTTTTTTATTCACGAAGGCCGCCGCCTTTGTGGACCACACGCGCCCGTCGGCCTGCCGCCAGCACCAATCGTCTTTGTTGAAATCAGACATATTGCGCCCCCGTTGATAAACTCCCGGCTGATGTGCCAGGGAAATAATTCACCCCGCCGCCATTGGAATCTATTACACCCAGCCGTGTCGCGATGTAGCGTGGTCCGGTTACCGCCCCGCTTATAGGCGGTTGAGACGCCCCGCGAGTAATCTGCCCGCAGTAGTTGGACGACACGGTTCCCCCCGTTACTGTACCCGTCACTGTAAGGGGGCCATTAATACCGATACTTCCACCATTTGACAGGATTAGGCTTCCCACAGATGCGGCGGTCATTGTTATAGCGTTAGTATTCCAGAATCCGATATTACCACCAGACGTGCAGGTGATAGGATTAGCCGCAGCCCCGCCATCACCAGAGCTGACGAGGAATGTACACCCACTCAAAATAAGACTTCCTGCGGAACAATATACGCAGGAGCGATTTGTATCAGATATCCCGCTATTTCCTCCGTTTATCTGCATATTTTCGAGGTTGTAAGTGACGGCTTTCATCAACTGAAATCCGTCTGGCGCAAAGCCGCTTGGGGCCACTATCGTGGCTATCCCCGCGCCTGTGATAACTACTTTCCCCGACGTGGCCATATAGGCCGGTAACTTTACCGATTCCAGGTACGTCCCCGCCGCGACCTGGATGGTGACGTTATACTGGGCCAAAAAAAACGTGCTGGCGACGTAATTGACCGCCGTCTGAATACTGCGAAACGGCGCGTCTGGCGTGCCGTCCGCCGTGGCGTCGCTGCCCGTTGTGGCCACATGGATGGTGAGCGGGGCGGTCAGGCGTTTGAGCAGCCAGAACTCTTCCGGCTGCGGAATGGTATTCTTCCAGTATTCCGCATTGGATGTCGGTTGCGGTCCCGCATCCGTATCCGTACCTGACGGCTGAATTGCGCTGTACAGCGTACCGTCAAGCCCCAGGGTTATGCCCTGCGCCGGATAATTCGTCAGCGAACTCCACGGCAAAATGCCGTATTGCTCGATCTGTTGCACAAGCCCGGTCGCAAGAAATTTCATCTGGTTGTGTCGCGCTGAGTCATAGACCTTATCGTAGGCTTGGCCCCCCTCAATATCGGCCCGCGCAAGCGTCACATTGCGATAGGATATTCCCGGCACAGGCGGCATTGGGATGTTGGTCTGGGCGTTTTTCGCCCACTGGCCAACCATGGTGATAAGGCGTTCGTTGATAGCCATCAGAATTCTCCTCCAATTTGATAGGGTACGCCCACAGCGCATGGCGCATGGTCGCACCGCTGTTCGTTGTCTCTGTCCGCGCAAAACCAGTTGTCCGGCACGTAAATGACTGTCGCGTCAAACCAGAGCGTTGCGGGATACGGGAACATGAAAATATCGTCTGCCCGCATGTCTGTGCGTGCCTGGGTCAGGATGTTCCAGGCCGTTGCGGTGATGTTTGAGGGCACAAGCACCCGCACCTGCATGGGGCCGGTTTTCTCGTAGGAAATGAACGTATTGGTAGCCATCTGCGTTAGCCGCTCGATTTCTGGTATGGACGCGACCAGCGTATGATTTTTGATGATACGGATGAGGATATTCATCCGGTACTGGTCGTCATTCACGGGCAGATAGGCGGCGAAAGGCGCGTTCAAGCACCACGCGGCGGTATTGTCCGGGCGCTGCACGTCCCGGTCTGCGAACATCCATTTGCTTTCGTCATACTGGTACGGCGCGCGCGGCTCGCCCTCGATGCGCCCCAGAGCGTCGAGGTTGTATTCAGTCGCCTCGTACAGGGTACGAAACTCCTGCAAGTCAATGAGGGCATTGTAGAGCGCGTCCACCTCTTCCATGATGGCCGCCACAAACTGCCGTAGGACGCACTTGTCGTAGTGCTGCGAGAGCAGCCGCGCGAGGGCTTGCTCCACCAAGCTCTTGCGGTAGGGTGAGAAGTCTATTTTGTAGCTGGCCGGTATAAACATGGCTTGTCCGTTATGAAATCACATTGACGGTGATGTGCGAAGCGTCGAAGCGTCCAACATGATCCCAGGCGATAGGGATACTGTCTGTGGACAACGCTCCGGGGTCAGTCCCAATGGACAGGTTGGTAATCTTGTGGCCGCCTATGGAGTTCGCGGGCGTGTACAGACGCGAGCAGATGATGTCCGCGCCTGGCGGAAATCCGTCCGTGTTGCCCACTCCGCCATATTGGGCATAGGCGACAATGGCGTCCGCAATAAGTTGCGCTCCGTTGTCCGGAAAGTTGGCCCGGTTGGTGATGGCCACGTCCACCTGTACAAATATCGGTACATCCGTCGGCCGCGAGAAACTTATGGGGTAGGAAACGCCTTGGGAGTCGTAAAACACTTCCGAAACATTCCCGTAGCCGATGACGCCCACTGGGAAGCGTAGGAATATAGCATTGGCAATGGCTTTCGGGTCGCCGCCCTCGGCCACCACGGCCACTTCCTTGAAGGGTATGCCGCGGTCATCCATAGGATAAACGTTGCTGTTCACATAGGCCCGGCAGTAAATGACGCCAGGTACACCCACTCCTGCCGCGAAAATGGCCTCTATTTGGCGGTAACTGGTAAGCGATGTGGAGCGCTGTTGACGGCGGCGGGCCTCTTCCTCAGTTTCCGCCAAAGTGCCCACAGCCAGGGTTTCGATGTTTGTGGCGTTCAGCCAGTTCGGCCATGGCGTCTGTATGGAGATGACCGTTCCGGGGGCAGGATCGAACGGGCCTTTTTCCGTACACCTTGCCTGAACGTCCACCGTCCCAGAGTCCCCAATCCTCGCCGGATCGGTGGTGACGTATGCCTGCTGACTGTCCTCCGTCCCAATGCGCGATCCGGCCGGGATGGTCGCTCCGGGCTTGCCGGAAAGCCTCAAAGTGATGAAGGTGTACCCGCCGGGCTTCAAGAGCATGGCGTTCAACTGCACCGTGCCCGCCTGGCCAGCGCCGGTATTTTTGAGCGGGTCGAACTGTACCGAACCGTCATAGGCCGCCCCCCAGCACTCGGAGATGCCTTCCGCGACAACGCCCAACACCTGCTGCAGGATTGAATCATCCGAGGCGTTCTGAAAGGGAAATTCACCTGTGGCCGGGTCCACAATGTCCGCAATTCTCTCGTTCACATCCGAAAGAATATCGGCCAGCCGCTTAGGGACAAAGCCTTGCGGCGTCATGCCGTAGGAGCTTGGGTCTGTGGGCATATCAGTATTCTCCCGCCATATTTATGGGCATGACTCCGGCCCCGGTGATGAAGACTTCCATGTAGATGGTGTATGTGCGGCCGCCGCCTGGAAAGAGCGTATTCAGCTTGACGATACGCTCCACTCCGTCCGTGCCCAAGGTCTCGCGCCGAATAAGCAGATCCACGGCGCGCTTAGTCTGCACCTTGGACCCCAGAATACCCCGGCCGCCGGACTGCGTTCCGCCAGCATCGCCGTACCAGGGCAGCCCCGCTTCGGTGTCCAGGAACCACTCGCCAAGCTCGCGCTGCAAACGCGTGATAAGCCGCTGTACGATCTCCGCCGGGCCGGTGATTATACCGGGAACCATATCGCGCGTCTGGGGATCGAGCCTCAAGTCCCAACTCATTTTTGAGGCTCCCCAGTATTGCCGCCGCCGGGCATGACTTGTGTGTGCAAGTGCGTATTCAAAATCACATTGTCCTTGTCGATGAACGTGCCCCGGCGGGATTTCAGGGTATTGTCTATCTCGTATTCGCCATTGGGATTTTCACCGTCGATGGCCACGTTGCTGCCAAGTATGGTCTGATACGCCGGTGTTGTTCGCTTCATCGGCCCCTGGCTGGTCTCAATGAGGCCTTTGGGCGCATCGCATGTGACCTCGCCGCCGTTCATGGTCCAGGTCGCGGTCCCGTCCGTGATGGTGATGCCCTGCGGCCCAAGGCTGATGTACTGTTTGCGCTCCTTGTCCCGGATTTCGATATTGTCCGCGTTGTATTCCGGCACGGCCTTGGGGTTGCTTACGACGCCTGGGATGCAGATTGCGTCAGTGAGGCTGTGCGAACGCGGGGTTGTGGTGGTGTCGTCCGGCCCTGCGCCAACCGCAGGCTGCACGCCGCCCATCTGGAGGAAGTTGTCAATGGAGCGGTCGGAGAAGATAAGCAGACATTCGTCCCCGGCCTTGATGGGCAGCGTCATCAATAGCCCCGCCGTCTGCGCGAACGGCAGCACCACCGGGATGTTGGTTATGACGGGCAGGTCCATCTGCTTTACGCCCTCGCCCAGGTTCACCCGCATCTTGATGGCTGGCTGTGCCGTGGCCGTCTGTGTGGCCGGATCGAAGCTCTGTATGACTCCAGGCATGGCGCAACGCACCTGCGTCATCATGCGCCAGAATTGCAACCCAAAAGCTTCGTTGGGGGAAACGCAGTTGTTGTCCGCCATCGCTCACCTGTGCTTGAAGGACTCTATGTCCATGGTCCAACTGTCGCTGTAGGCGTCCACGTTGATGTTTATGGTGTGGACCCGGTACGTGCCGGAGAGCTTTAGGGTGATGTCGCTCACGACCTTGACCATCCCCCCCGTCGTGATACCGGGCACGTAGAGTGCCTTTATCTTTACGCCGTTTTGTATCTGCATGGGGCCGGTTAGGCTCGGCGTGATGCTTATAAGGCCGCCGTTGCCCGTCAGTTCCACGTAGTTTCCGAAATGGGCCTTATCGCCCACGGCCTTGAAGTTTCCGCCGTCCACTGTCCATGAGAAGCCGTGTTCGTTGGCCAGTTGCGTCAGGCCGTCCCTGGTGCTTCCGGCAAAGCTCCACCCTGCACTGCCGATCTGGCCGGTAAGCCCTTCAATTCCACTGTCGGCAACGGTCAGGCCCGGCATGTCGCCTGCCATATCCTTGACCACATCCTTGACCGGAGTTCCGCCCGCATAACTCTTTGACGATACCCCGCGTACCATGGCTCCGTAGCCGGGAATGGCGCTGATCTTGGTGTTGATGTCCGCCCCGGAGCGCTCCGAGACCACAGACAAGACGCTGCCCTGGAACACCTTGTGGAGTTCCGTGTTTTGCCAGCCCACTTCCACGGTGATCTTCGTAAGCCTGGCCCGGATGGCGTCGCGGGTGTCCCTGGCCAGATTGGTCACTGTGACGGTTGACGCTTGCGGCATCCCCATCACCGTCTTCTGGAATGTCCCCGTGACCTTAAGGCCATTGGGCGTGCCGTCAGCCTCAAATTGTACCACTGTACCTTTTTTGAGGCCTCTCCATTCCTCCAGGGGGCCGAGTGTGACCACGATACGCCGAAGCCACGGGGTCAATGGGTTGGCCTGGGTTGGCTGTCTGGAATGTTTTTTTGCCGTTGCCATGGCGCTCACCACAAATCCGTCCCGATGGTTTCCATGGGGTCCAGGTTTACGAACGGATTTTCCTCGCCAGGGTTCAGCCAGATGAGAAACATGGTGTTCCCTGGTGCTTCCGGTGCAGCGGCCGAGCTGAAAAGCACCAAGCAATGAAGTTGGTAGCCGTCCAGAACGTCGCCATGGCCCTTGAGCAGGTTGTCCACGCCCGGAACGAGATTGATGCCGGATACGAGTGGGCTGCCCTGGCTGTCCTGGATGTCGAGTAGCCAGTGATCGTCCTGGCCGGACGCAAAATACGTGCGGAATATAAAGGTGTCCGGGCCTACGTTCATGGTGACGAAGCGCTCGCCGTCGGGAGTGATGGGGATTTCAAGAGGCATTATCCGGCCTTCTTTTTCGTTGCGTTATCCCACACCGTCTTTAGCAGTGGGTTGTCATTCACCGGCTTCGCATCCTGTTTGCCCGCGTTGACCTTTGCCGACGCCTTTTTCTTGGTTTTCCCCTTCGCGTTCATTCGCCCCACGGCCTGAATCTGCACAAAATTGATCTGCTGTAAGTTCAGCGTGACGTTTAGCGCACCTTTATAGGGAGCTTGGTGCATGGGCGCGAAGCTGGTAATGACCATATTCTTGTAAACGTGGTGCTGTGTGGTCAGTTCCAACAGTTCGCGATCATCGCGCATCCGCATGAATGTCTCGAACACATCCCGCGCCGTATCCGCGCCGCTGCCCACGTTGGTCATGGCGAACACTACGGACACGGCGTTTGGATCGACTATGACGTGATCCGTGACCTGCGCGCCGGATTCCAGAGACATTTTCGTCGCGTTGGCCGTCATGGTGTGGGATTCGGACACCAGCACCGAGACCTCCACTCCAGCCACCAGGGGACCGCCGCGCAGAAGCCCTTCGGTGTATTCTGGCGCTCCCGTCTGGGATGTCTGGGAAGTAAAGTCCATGGCGTCGCCTTAATGTGCCGGTGCAAGTCCGCCTAGCGCTGCTGGAGGCGGTCCGTTGATAGCCGTAACCGCCGCGTTCGCCGCCTGCTGCGGATCGCTAGTGGATATGGTCTGGTTTATGGTTTTATTGTCTGTGTATTGCATGGCGGGTCTCCCAGTGTGTGCGGCGACTGTAATTTGCGCGGGTTTCCCGTTTATGGGAATCACGGTATTAGAAGCTGCTCCGCCTTTTTTGTCACCGAAACTAAAAGCGCTTTTCAGTTTGGAACCCCATGCTCCAAAGTCGGGGACATAGCTCTTTATTTCTTCCCAGAGGTCTTTGAAGTATTGTTTTATTGTTTCCCATACTTGGATGATTTTTGCTTTTGAGTCGCTTGCCCATGCGCCGAAGTCAGGAAGTGCCCCGGTCATGTCACTCCAGATACCTAGAAACCATTCTTTGAAGTTGTTCCAGACGCCTTTGACAGCATTAGCAATTCTATCCCACCCGTCCGAGAACCATTTTTTGAATCTGTCCCAAGCATTTCCAATGGCGTTGACAACATTCAGCGTACATTCTTTTATAGCGCCCCAGTTTTCATAAATTACCTGTGCAAGAGCTATGGCAAGAGAGGCGATGAGAATGAAGAAGTTTGCCTTCATTGCCGCATTGAGGCCTCGGAAGCCCATCGCCATAGCTCCTATAGCTGTAGCAAGTGCCTTTACCCCGGCCTCAATGGCTATTGCCGCCTTGAAGGCCAAGAACCAACCAATAGAATATACAATGAGGTCGAGTAGTGTCTTATGCTCGTTGTAAAATTTCTTGATCGCCCTTGCCGCATCAGCAAATTTTCCGTTTCCTGTAGTGATAGAGGACCAGAGGTCTTCGAGCGCGATAGTAAGTAAGATTGCGACTAAGACGAAAAGCCCGAATTTAAGGAGGATGGGTGCCAAAAAAATAAGTAGTCCGGCCAATGCCCCCGTCATCAGGTGGCTGCCGATTTCAGCCCAACTCATGCCGCCTGTAAGCTCGTCCAGCTTTTTCTTGAATTCATCAGTTTTGTCTTTGACGGGCTGTAATTTGTCGTCCAGTTTTTTGAGCTGTCCCCAGAACCGTTCAAATCCTGACACGACCCCCTCCATGACGGAGCTAAGACCCAACCGGACCCACTCTTGGTTCCTGGCTAGCCACTCTTTGAATCGATCAACGGCCCGCGACAACGCCGGGATCATCGCAATGGCAAGCTGCGATGTCAGGCCATGAAACGCGAACTGCAACTCCGCAAGCTGCTTTTTGAAGTCCGCCGCCCGTTTGATGCTTTCCGCCGGGATGATGCCTCCGAGCTTGTGAGCTTCCTTACGCAGTTCCTCAATGCCGTCCCGACCCTTACGCAAAAGCAGTGTAGTCTCGTCGGAAATTCCAAGTTTCGACGCCCATTGTGCGGCCCGCTGCGTGGACATGCCCTTGAACTTCTCGGCCATGTCTCCCATGAGTTGATCCGTGGTCTTGAGCTTCCCGGACGCATCGCGGGCGCGCACCCCGAACATGGCCATGGTCATGTTGAACTGGCCGGGAATCGGACTGGACATGGTTTTTTGCAGAGAAACCAAGTCGTTTTGCACGGCCTTGGCGTCCAGGCCGCTCCGCTTGGCCGCGTAGTCCCACTCTTGAAGTGTGTCCGTGCTGATCTTGGTCTTGTCAGAGAGCTTTTGCAGTTCGTTGGCTTCATCGGCCACACCCTTGATCTTGAAGCCCGCCCAAGCGACGGCCGCAACCACAGACAGCCCCACCAACGCCTTGGAGAGGCCGTCCAAGCCCCTCTTGAAGCTCTCCAGCTTCGCCATTGCGTTCTGGGCGACTTCAACGCCCAGTATGGTAGTCAGTTCGTCAGCTACGGCCATTGCCCCTATCCTTGCTCCGCTTGCGCGGCGATCTCCGCCTTGCGCTGCGCGTGGTCGTTCCAATCCAAGATGCGCAACATCTCAAAGAAGTCCTTGATGCTTATCTTCCCGCTTATGAGGTCCGTGTATGTACACGCCCCGCCCGCGATGACCCGGCCCGCATGGGCGCGCGCCTCCCAGCCCGGCGGGACGCTTATGCTGTAGCCGCCGTCGCTGTCGTTGCCCCCATCTTCTGTTGGAACGCGCTCGCTGTGGTAACGAGCGACTTCGGAAAAAAATCCTTCACCAAATGCACCAGGGCCGTCACCCCAAGCGGGTACATGTCGCCGGGATGTTCCTGGAACCATCGGTTGAAGACGGCCATATCCGCCAAGCTCTCGTTTTGCGGCGTGTAGCAGTGTTGGAGGGTCTCGGTCAGAAGCGCCGTGACCTGATCCGGTTTCAGTTCGCCCAGGCATGAGAACAGCGCGCCAAGCGGCCCCTTGAACTGCCCGGCCGCTTCCGCGATCCCCTGCTGCGTGAGGTCCACACCCTTGAGCGCCTCGAAATCAAGGGAACCCATAACCTTTCCGATGGACGGCCCTAAAAGCGCAATCACGCGAGGCCCCCACGCGAGGGCCTCCAGAGGGTTCAGAAGATCCACGGCGTATTTGTTGCCGCCCACGCTCACGAAAGTCATGTTTGTTTGGTTCATGTCATTGCTTCCTAGAAGAGACCTGAGATGCCGGGGATGCCCGACGACGCCAGGTTTCCGCCGTCAACGGACAAGTTGCTGGTGTCGCTTTCGGCGCTCATCATGGTGAACTGTATGCCGCCCATCTTCTTGTCGCCGGACGAGAGTTCGCCGGGATTGCCGATGTAGGCGTCGGTCATTGTTTCCAGCACATCAGATCCCGTGCGTAGGACGACAGTTACGCCCGCGCCGCCGTTGTACTGACGCTTTTTGAGATCACCCAGGAATTGTCGGCTGCGGCTGGTTTCACGAAGGGTGAATTTGACGGTCGTACCCTGGTCGGTGGCCATGTTGATGCTTGCCCCGTCCGTGCCCTGGGTTTTATCCACCTCACCGCCGTCATGCGTAAACACGATGGTCGCTCCTTCGTGGAAATCCTGAATGGTGGTCCCGTCCACGGTGAGCGTCATGTTCTTTTGGTTGTAAACCTTTCTTGCCATTGTCTTTTACCTCCAGGCTTAGCTGTACACGCTCACGGGAACGCTGACCTTGTGGAACGCCCCGGCCTCCTGACCCGTGAAGAGAATGGGCGGTGATAGACGCATGGCCCGGTCGCTTGTGGTGGCGAACGCCACGGGAACAGGCTCGATTTCAAAAGCGGGCAAGGTTTTGAATCCGCTCTCCAACTCCGGGGCCTCCACGTCGCGCGCGGCGAACGTGCCGTTGCGGACATACTTGCGGCCAATCTTCGCAACCGCCGAGACCAAAAGATTCTGGCCTGCGGCGGTATAGGGAACCTTCGGATTGCGCAGGAACACGTTATAGACCTCGACCTGGAGTTCCTCGCGGAAGTTGTCGAGGTTCACCAGTGTATCAGTGTACCAGGTGTCCAGCCCCTGCGTTCCTTCGCGCACCACGCGCGACGTGTTGCCGATATAGACGTAGCAGTTGATACGCCGCGCAACGAGAACGGATAGCTGCGTCTCCGTGAGCGGCGACGGGTCGATGCCGTCAAGCTGTTTGAATTTCCCGGTAATGGTGCTGTTAGGCAGGCTGTAGTTTACTGCCAGGAACAGGGCCGCGTAGGACACGTCCGGGTAAACCTGAGCGTTGTGGTGGTAGATTACGTCCGTGCGCTTGTAGCCCTTGTCAGCGACGTAGAACCCGATGTTTGTAGCATCTTGCGCGTTGTAAGCAGCGACCGAGTTGGTACAGGCGGAGAACCAGGCGGGCGTGACGGCTTCCGCCCAGTCGGCCAAGTCCTTTTGCGCCTGGGTGTCCCGGTACTTGGCATCAATGGTGTAGCCATAGGGCGGCCGCTGATTGCAGCGCGAGGCCGTGCGCACAAGCTCCGCTTCGGCGGCCAAACCTTGCGGGGTGTATCCCTGCCAAAGCTGCGCGCCGGAGTCCTGGGTCAATCCGAGCATGGTGGAAACGTCCGTTCCCAATTCAGGAGCCGCGGCATAGTCGAGTGTCGCCTCGTCGCCAGAAACGGCGGTCTCAATGGACACACCGCCCCATTTCACGGATACGGCCGCTCCGGTTATCTGGGCTGCCAGAACCGCCGCCACCCCGGCGGCGTCTTTGACTCCGGCAAAGTTCAGGCCTGCCACGCTGACCAAGGCCCCATTGACCATAATGTCAAAAGCCCCATCCGTGACCTTGCCAAGCGACGCATAGTCAATGCTGCCGGTGAGCAGACCAGCCGCAACGGGATTCTCGCATACCCGGCCCACGGCCAGGGTAAGCGGCCGCACGGGGCGGTCGAAGAAGGCCCGCCCGGCAAAGTACATGGCGCTACCCATCGTGGTGTCCGCCAGGAGGGCGGCCATTGTAGAGTAATAGCGCACCCGGCCGTTATTCGGGGGTACGTCGAAATCAGGCGTCAGAAAGACCATGAGCGTCATATCTGTTGCGATCTCGGCTATGGGCCTGGAGATAGTCACCTCCACGTCCAGGTCGCGCGGGAGCGGATTTTTAGGACAAACAACGGGAAGCTGGCTCATCGTGTATCTCCTTTGAGTATTCGAATTGCGTCACCGTCCCGGCGTACTTGATGGCCCACTGCGAAACGTCGAACCAGTCCACGGGGTAATCCGCGCCGAAACAGGCATAAAATGAGAGGTTGAAGAAAGCGCGCTGCTGGATGCGTGCGCCGGCATAGGCGCTGATGTCCTGAATTGCGTCAATACCGCCGTAGCCGAGGATTCTCCACAGATCGAAGTTGCGGTTGTCGTTTTGCAGAGCGCCCACGGTTGCCGCGGCTTTATCGAAAGCGCCGTCTCCCCAGAACGAGGTCTGCACCTCGCAAAAGGTTTCGTTGCGCAAGTATTGGATGATTGGCGTGGCTTTGTCGTAGGTGTCCGGCGCGGACACGTCGCGGTATTCACCCACGTTTTGCGCCAACGGCTCGAACCCCTTCCACCACAAAGAGCAACGAAGCCCTTCCGGCGGGCGCGGGCCGCCCGTGGCCTCCCAGGTGACGCGGCCCGGCTCAAGGCCGGTCACGCCTTCCAGGGTGGACACCAGGAGCTTTTTCACGTTCTGCGTGGTTAGGATCATCGGAAGAACCTCAATGCCTCGTAGCAGTTGAAGTTCGAGTTTCCGAGCATGAAGCCCGTGCCCACCACCCGGAAACGGTAGCCCTGATATTCGATATAGGACTGCCGCTGTTCCTGCCCGGCGTTGTCGATGTCCGAGAAGTACAGCGTGTTTTTGGTGTGGAGGATGATCCCGGCCGCCGAGGCGTCGCCCTCCTTGTAGAACTCCAGCTTGGCGACAGGCATGGCCAGCACAATGGCCTTGATTTCCCGGTTCCCCGCGTCCTCTTCCTGCCATTGACCGTCCACGTAGCTCCCTATCGTGTCCGTGCATGGAAGCAACGCGGGATGCTGAAATGCGGCCAACACGGCGTCGAAGTTCATGGGCAGGATGCTCATCTCGTCCTCGCCCGAACGTCGCTGGTGACGTATTTACGCATGGCCCCGGTATCGATCAGCGGCTGGGCAGACTTTTTACGCCTGATGGTTGCCGGAGCGTTCGGGGTCCAGCTTCCGTCCGTAATGGCTTTGCGGATTTCCGCCTCGCCCATTTGCGCGGCCGCCTTGAGAACGGTCTTCAAGGTAATCTCGCCGGAGTTGATGCGCTTCACCGCGTCGTGAATCATCTTTCTGAACTTGGCCTGCATTTCCTTTCCGGCCAGTTCCATGAACGCCCGGCGCGGCATCGTCGCCATGCCGAAGTTGTTCCAGATGGCCACCTCAAGGATGCTGGCCCCAGTATCGTAATGGGCGCTCGCAACACCGCCCTTGCCCCTGGGGAAACCAACGGCCGCCTCAAGAGGTTCCTGCTCGTAGCGAAGTTTCAGCTTTTCGAGCCACTTAGGGTTCGTCTGTTTGACGCTGACGCTCATCTACCGCCCCTCCAAGGTGTCCGAGGTGTCCGGCGAATAAACCACATCGCCGGGCGCAACGACCGTGTACAAGAGGTTCAGGTATCGAAGGCCGTAGTCGGTACGGCCGAAGTCCGCGAGAAGCGGATTATCCCCTGTGAGCATGAGTGAGGGCGCTTTCCCCTGGGTAAGCCCGTTGGTGTTCGCCACCATGTTGATGGTCTGGCCCAGGTCATAGGGACTGTGTTTTCCAAGCTCCAGGATTTTCGCGCTGATGTCGTATTCCAACGCCAGATAGTGCGCGGTCCACAATCCCCGCGCCATCTCAATCCATTTGCCCCACGCTCCGGGGTTAAGCATGAGCGCGGATTGCCTGAGTTGCCGCTCCACTGCTGTTTCTGGCAGTGGAGCGCCGAACTCCGGGTATTCCGCGATAAATGCTTTGCAGTCGTAGGACATAGCCGTCTCTTACGCCTTGGTCGTGGTTTTCTGATCCGGGAGCGGCCCCCCGGTCTGATGCTCCACCACGACAGGCGCTTTGGCCCTGGAACCCGTGGACGTGCCGACCGAATGTTCCAGACTGTCCGGCTTGACGGTCTGGTTCAGATCAGCCGGAGGCTTCGGGGTCGCGACCTTCGCGCTCTCTTCGCCATCTTTCATCTCGGCCAAGCGGAAGATGCCGTTGTCCACAAAACGCTGGAAGGTCTCGTTTTTGAACATGGCCTTGATTTCGTCCTGTTCATCAACGGGAATCCGGCGCATCTCGCGCCCCTGCAAGATGACGATGCCCTTCTTGAACATGATCCCGCGCGGGGAGTCCGTGCAGTTGGTCAGCACCAGGACGGTACGTCCAACAGGGGCCTTTGTGACCGGAGCAGCCTCTGTGACCGCTTCCGGTTGTGTTTTTTTCGCTGCCTTCGCCATCGTAGCCTCCTTAGATTCCGTCCGCGTACATCATCGAACCCTGCTGCCGGACGTGGAACGATCCTACCTTCATTTCGGCGTACAGTTCAGCTGCCAGCGGGGCCGGAATGGGCTGCGAGAGCATGTAGGGCAGCGGGAACGGCAGACACTGGTTCTCCGGTCGGCGGTCCATGGCCACCAGGCGATCCGTTCCACCCACACCAGCGCCCGCCAGATAACGGGACGGCCGTATGTCCAGTTCTTTCCCGGTAAGCTGCGTCACCACGTTGTTCTTGCGCAGGTATTCCATGGCGGTCATGGCCGTGCCGGTCCCGCCGATGACGATGGGCACTTCATTCAGCAAGGTAAACTGCGTGAGCGGGATGAAGACGTTGAGCGGCTTCATAATCATGCGGCTGTTCACCCAGATTGCGTTCAGCACGGCGTTCACGTCACGCACGATCTCAACGCCTTCCTTGTCCTGCCAGGTGGTTTTCCCGCTAGCGCCTTTGCCCACCATAATCGACGTAATGCTGGGGTAGTTGATCCAAGGCAGGAATCCGAGGGAGTCGTTGCCGAAGATGATGGAGGTCTCGGTCAGGTTGTCCGACGCCTTGCGCATAGCCTCGCCGAGATCCTGGGCCAGGTTGCCGTTGAAGCCGAAGTCGTACTGGCGGGCATCCTCGTTGGTGATCTCCGCTCCCACGGCCGCATAGGCCACGGGAACCTGTACCGCCCCGGCCGACTGTCCGACCTTGGGGATATTGTCATTGGAGCCGTTGCCCACGAAGGCGGCCGCGCCGTGCTTGTCGCGGACGATGTAGGCGTAGCTGGTGGCCCCGGCGTTGATGTCGCGCATTACCTGGGTCTCGCCCAGGATACCGTACCATTCGTGATCGGGGTACAAAACGTCGTAGAAACTGGAATCCACCTGCGCATGGATGGATAAGGCGATGTCGGCTGCCTGTACGTTGCCTTGAGCGCCGTAAGTCGGTCCGTTTCCGTATTTGATGGCCATGGCTATGGTCCCTCCTTACGACAGTTCGACGAGAGCGATCCCGTCAACGGCCGCGCTTTTGAATTTCATGTTGGGCACGACGACCCCGCCGGAAGCGGCGAACTTGCCCGCGTCAGTGCCTTTCACGACAACCGAGACCGCGCCGTCCAATTCGGGCTGTGCGCCGTCCACAACCTGTACCCAGATACGGCCGCCGGAACGTCCGGTGCGGCACACGTTGCACATATCCTCAGCAAAGAAACAGGCGCGGCCAGCGGTGTTGCTGCGCATCTGCTGATTGCGCGCCACGATGCCGATAATGTCGTCAGCGGTGGAGTCAGCCGCAGGCAGTGTGACCACCTGCTCGTTAAGTCCGGCGCGCTGCACGTCGGGAGCGGCCCCGGCGATAACCGCGAGACCGGCTTCCAGTCCGTCCGGGCCGACGGGTCCGACGATAAAGGCGTCCACAAGGTTTTTGTCGCTGGCGAAGGCCAGATGACCCGCAAGAGCCGTTGCTTGCTGGTCTTTGTAGGAACTCTGCGCAAAGTCGTTGCGCTCAGGGCTGAAAATGTTGTTGGGCATGATTTTCTCCTTTTGACTACCGCCCACTGGCGGCATTGGTCAGGGCATTGGCAATGACGGTCGCCAGCGCTGCCATATTGTTCTCTTCCGGGCGGCTGTTCTTGGCCTTGATCGCCTTGCACAGTCGGTCGTAGTTGGTCTGGGGCATGGCGTTGCCGGTCCGGCGTGCCTTCTTGTCCTTGATGTCCAAGCTCCCATTGAGCGTGCGCTGCTGGCCGTTCTTCGCCACATGGACTTTGGCGTTGGCCGCAAGCAGCTTGAACGCGCCGTCAAAGGCGTCTTGGGTCCAGCCTTCAACCTTCGTGCCGCGCATGTTCATAACGCGGGTCACGGCCGTTTTACGGCGCTCGGCCATGGATTTGCAGCCCTTGAGGGCGTTGCCGAAGGCGTCTTTTTCCTCGGTCTGCTCTTCGTTGGTGACTGGCGCGCCATCCTCGCCCTCCATGTTATCGGTCTCGGCGTCGATGATGGCGTCTTCGGCGTCCTTTTGCTCGTTCAACTCGTTGGCCATTCCCTCTTGCGCCTCTGGCGAAAGAAGCTTCTCGATCTGATCTTTGGCTGCGGTGAGTTCCTGGTTGGCCCCATCGAGCTTCTTTTGCAGTTCGTCCATCTGGCCTTCCAGGTCCTGCTTGGAACTGATGGCTTCTTGCAGCGCTTCGGCGTTGAACGTCTTTTCCTCGTTCAGCATCTCTTCCGCCTTGGACGCATCCTCTTCGTTCTCAAACTTGTAGGACCGCAGCTTGTTGGCGACGGTCACTTTCAAAGTGGTAGGCATAGGTCTGTCTCCTTCGACATTGTTTTTGGGAGGCCCGCCCTCCCCGCTGTTTATGATGCGCACGCCGTAGCCGCAGCGCCCCATGCCCTTGGGGAGCAGCAAGACGTGGTTGAACCTGAGATCCGTCTGTGTGCCGTGGAATGGCCGGCCGCCGAAATCGCCGTCGCCCAAGATGAGATTTCCGTCGTATCCCGCAGACACCTCAATGAGATCGCGGTCCTTGATCTTCTCGATGGTGTCAGGGTCGAAGATGAGCATGTCGCACTCGACGCACCCATCATTCGTGACCGTTGGCCGTCCGGCGATAGTGCCGACGGTAAGGCCGTCCACGAGCGTATTTTCCGCGTCGCGCCATTCGTGGGCGTTTATGACAACGGGCTTGCCTTCCAGGCTGGTCAGGGCATCATCGGTGAACTCGGACGCGGGTATGTATTGCTGAACTGGATCAACGCCCGGCAGAACGGCCTGCGATTTCGTCTCGTCCGCGCCGTAGGGATAGACGCCCTCTTTCAGGATGTGGGCCGTGACGCGCAGCATCCCGTCATCATCCACGCGCCAGTTCTGGATGCGGGCATTGCCCCAGGATTTTTCGAGGATGGTTGCGCTCATGCCGCTTCCTTCAATTGGTTCACGTCGATGATGGGTTCGGAGTAGCACCGGCACTTGATAGGGTACCCAGGGTGGCCGTCGCTCGGCGGAGTGTCCCAACGGAACGTCTGCCCCTCACGTTTGTAATGATTGCCATGTACGGCATTGCCTTCGGGATACAGACCGCCCGGAGTGCCCACGACGCGGCTGTCCTTGGCCGTGCGCCAAGTATATTCCTCGATCCCGATTGAGGTCTGGCGTGCCATATTTACGGCGGTGTTGATCTTGCTGGTCTGGTCGCGGGCGATAGTACGCACGCGTGTTTGCGTGATCCCGGTGAGGTCTTGAATGTACTCTTCCAGGTTCTTGTCTTCCGGCAGGGGCAACTGCATGTAGTTATGCGTGACGGCCTGCTGCACCTTGGCTAGGTGCTCCGCCGGTATGGAGGTGATGAGGTCGCGGGCCTCGTTCTCCATGAGTGTCGCGGCGTCGCGCACGGTTTCATCGTCAAAAACGCGCGTCATATCGATGCCCAGAGCGCGGGCGATGCTCGCCTCCAGGCGTTCCTTTGCATGAGCGCTGGAGTGCGCCACCCACGCACGAGCGATCTGGTCGGCCTTTACGCCAAAGACCTGACGCCACCTATCCTGGAGTTCACGCATCACCTGCGCGGCTTGGGCCGGAGTCGCCGTGCCTTGGAGCCAGGGAATAAGGTTTCCAACTTCCTCTGTGAGCGGCCCTAAAGCTTTGAAGATGGCTCGCCGTACGTTCACCGCGATGCTCCGCGACGGCCGTACAGGCGCTATCCGGCGCTTTCCTTTGGGGAGCGGTTCTCTCGACTTTCGATTCAGGAAGATGGGCATTACGCCACCTCCCCAAATTGCTGATCGCTCAAAGGATTGTCGATTCCGGGGTCAGTCTCCAGGAAGTCCACGGCCTCAACCGGCGTAAGGAATATCTTGCGTTCGATAAGTTCTTTGACCGCGGCTTCGGCGGTGATTACCTGGCTCTGCACCAGCCCCTGCAAGAGAGTGCCGTAAATCTGGGCGATGTCCGCCTCTTCCTTGTCGCTTAGGGTCTTGAGGCTCGGATAGTGCAGTTCCAGCTTGACCGATTTGGCCGTCCACTCCTGCCAGCCCCAGAGGGTCGCACCCATCCAATCGAATATGCGGCGCTGCGTCGGCATGACCCTCATGCGGACATACGCCCCCACCATGTCGTAGTAGTTCGTTTGGTCGCTGTCGCCCGTGGCGTTGAGTCCTCCAGGCGACTGGCCCAAGAAGCGCGTAGCCGGAATGTCCGAAGCGGCGGAAAGAAGCTGCGCGAACGTCATCACCAACTCTGGAACGCTCCCGAAGGTCGCGCTGTGCTGGGCGATTTGTGCGCCCTTTAGGTCCACGATGGCCCCGCGATAGATGGAAAGCTGCTCGATGATCTCTCGAAGCTTGGCCAGGGCCGGACTGTCCGCCGCGATAACGCTTCGCAGGTTGTCGGCCTGCAGAAGCAGACACGACGCCATATTAACGAGGTGATATGCTCCCTGCTGCGTCCCGATGACGCGGTTCAGGAGGTCGTAAAGCGCGGCAAGCTTGGATTCGCCGAAGCCGACCGGGTTGAAGCGGTAGTTTTCCAGGACAGTCTGCGCCGTCCGGCTGAAAAGCGCGTTGCCGTCCAGGATGCAGCACCGCGAGGCGTGGACCTCGACGCCGTTGACCAGGATGCTGTCAATACGGTCGTAGTCAGGGCTGAAAGGGTCGGTCTCGTAGCTCGACCGGGACAGGCGAGACACATCCACCACGTTCAGCGCTTTCAGATCGCCCGGCCGTAAGGTGTCGTAACGTAGCCTGTCGGAAGTCTTCTCGTCGTCGTCCCGCATGAACACCGGCAGTATAAGTGCCCCACCCAGAAGACGCTCTTGTATGAGCGCCCGGCGAATCTGGCGGTCAGCGTCAAAGGCGTCGTAGGCGTCCCAAATCTGCTTCTCGTCGTCGGGATGAAGCCCACGCAACTCGACGGGCTTGCGCAGAGCATCTTCGACCGGAATGTTGATGATCTTCTGCGCTTCCCAGGAGGTCATGTACCAGCGCACATACTCCTGCCAACGCGCCATGAAGTTGTTGTTGAAGTAGGGATTAAGCGTGTGCTGGCTGGCCGTGGATCGTGAGCCGCGATCTTGCAGGGTTTCCGCGCCGCCGCCAGTGAGCAGCATGTTCTTCACGCGGTTGCGGGGCACTACGGCCTGGCGTCTCGCGCGCATCATTTCCTGACCCCCATCACTCCGCCGCCAGCGGAACGCCACAACGACACGGCCATGGTCAGGGTATCGCAGTGGTCATCATGGGGATGGGACATGTCCGGCAGGAAAGCCGCGCACTCTTCCACCATAACTTTGGACTGCACGTCGGTATGGAGCTTGGTGCTTTCATCAATAACGACTTCCGCCATGCCCTCTGGAATCAGCACCATCCCGCCATGCACGGACCAGGCCGCCTCGTTCATGCGGCCCACCTTGTCGCTGGGGAAGTCGAAATCAGCTGGCCGCCAGTCCTCAGCCGGTATGCCATTGTCGCGCATGGTCTGCGCTAAGGGCGTCCCTGTGGCCGCGTCCTCCACCCAGAACTCACGCGCGCCCTGCCCTTGCCATTTGGCCCAAAACTTCTGCGCCTCTTCGAGAAGGCGCGGAAACTCCCAACGGCCATAGACCGCATCAAGGCAGTAGAGATGCTCGCGCGTTCCTTCCCAGGCCCGGATGACTGAGGCGTCGCTTTCCCTCTTGGCCTTGTAGGCGGTGTCCGCCGTGAGAAAGATAAGGCCGCCGCGCCGCCCCTGGACCGGGTTGTAGGTCTTCCACCAGTCGAGCTTTATGATGTTGCCGCCCTGAATCATGGGCGACTGCATGTACTGTGACCAATACGTGTGCGGGGCCACGGCCTTAAGCTTCTCCAGGAACTCCAAAGAGGTCGTGACCGGATTGAGCAGTTCCCCATCCTGTACAACTGGAAATGTGACGATATGCCAGTCTTCCGGCTCGTTTTTGAGAATCCACCCAAGCAAATCATCCGGGTGCAAACGCTGGGCAATGAGGATGATCGGCGTGTTGTGAATGGAGTTACGGCGGCTCTTGAGCGTGTTGTTGTAGTAATCAATCACGTTCTGACGCATGGTTTCGGACCTTGCGTCGGCCGCCTTCATCGTGTCGTCAAAGATAATGGCCCCGCCGAATCCCTGACGCACCTTTCCGGCCCCAAACCCGGTAATGACGCCTCCGATGGGCGCGGCATACAGACTTCCCCCGGCCGTGGTCTTAAAGTAGTGCTTGAGATCGCTGTCTTCCGTGGAAATCCGCAGATGCGGATAGAGGTCCATGTGCCAGGGCTGGGTGATGATCTGGCGTATAGCGATGGCGCTGTCCACGACCAAGCGTTCAGAGTACGACGTAAGGATGAACTCGCAATCAGGCGCTACTTCGGCCAAGGACCAGGCCGGGAAAACGCGGCCCCCGAAGGTAGTCTTGTAATGCCTTGGCGCGATGCAGCAGGCGAGATTCTTGGCCCTGTTCGGCAGGCATCCTGACACGCAATCCTGCAGCGCATCGCAGAGCGTATGCAGGTACGGCAGGTCGATGAAGGGGGTCTTGTTCTCCCCAGCGACCCGGTCTGCGTAGTCGAACATGGGGAATATCATTGGTCTTTAGCGTCCTTACAAATCTCGTCCAGGTCGCTAGACTGCGCCCCAAGGATGCGCCGCATGAGAAGTCCTACGAATTCGCTCCCTAACGTGGCGTAAAGGATCGCAATCGCCTCTTCGGCCCGGACAGAATCGCCGAGTCCAAAGAAAGGAGCAACCAACAGAGCCAAATACGCAGCCATGCACCCAAAACCGACCTTGGACGCATAAAAAACAAACAGGGGCCAGCCAAAAGGGATGTGGCGTTTATGCAGATTGCGCATAAAGGCTATGGTCCCCCCAAGGAAGCCAGCGAAAAGAGAGACCTTGCCCACATTGAAGATCACGTCTTTATGATCCGCCCAGGTGTGGATGGCTTGCGTCGATTTGAGCGAGGAGCCCGGGTCTATCATGTGCCGCTGTCTCGGTGACTATTTCCCAAGAAGAGGAGCCGTAATCTTGAGGGCCTCGACGGCCACGTCCACCCATTTGAGCCACCCGGCAAGTTGCTGTTCGGTGGCTGGCGTCAAGGGGTGTTGCGTTAGGTCGGCGACAGCCTGGGCCGCGCCCGCAAGTTGATGTGCGGCGTCAGACGCATGGAGAGCGGTTTCTGGCGTGAATGATGCACACGCAGACAGACACAGCGCACAGAGCAAAGCGGTAGCGAGCTTACGCATGGGGTTTCTCCATGTCGGCCTCGACGGTGTCCACGGCGTCCTCGATCTTGGCGGCCTTATGGATGATGCCGATGCCGCCCAGGGCGATCCCCACGGCGTCCAGAATGGATTTATACGGGGCCAAGACTGGCCATGATGAGGCGACTTGCCCCAGTGCCAGCAGGATCGTCCCGGCTAGGGTCTTCCAACCGTACTTTTGCAGAAATGCGCTCATGCGATCTCCTTGGCGGTTTTGAGAACGTCCAACGCGGCCTTCCAGTTGGCGGCCCATTTCTCCGGGTGTGGCGCGCCGGGACGCCAGTTGCGCTTATAGTAGTCCCACGCCGCTTGCTCGCTTGTGGCCACAGGGGCCGGGAGCGCCTTAGGATCGGTCCAGAGCAGCAGCCGCGCGAACACGGCGGCCAACACATCCTCGTAGGCCAGCGTAGCCCACACGGCGTAGCTGTTGACGGAACCCGCGAACTCACGGGCAAAATGCTGCGCTGTCACAGCCGATGACTTGTGAGCCAGCACACCGGCCACGCCGCCGCCAGCTTCGAACTGCCACAGACCACGCGCCGGGCCTCTGGGATACGGCCCGCTGATGAGCTGCCAGTGATACTTGAGAGCGCTTTCCTGCAGCCCAATCGCGTAGAGCATCGCGCGAGCGCTGTCGGATGATGGGATTTTGTGCGCGGCCAGACGGTCGAGCGCGGGATTGATGGCGAGTGATAGGGTTTCTGTGGGATTCATGCGCCTACATGAGTCACATTTTTTAAGCGGCGGGGAGTGTACCTTTGCGTACCATCACGTACTTTCGCGTACCGCAGGCCGTTCTCCTGCGCTCCATGCGTCCAAGTCGCTTGAAGAGGCCACCCATGTTCCGTCCGGCTCCTTGATGATGGGTGCGCCATATTGCATCTTTTTCATCACAGCCCCCCACTTCGAGAGCCTCCAGAAAGCCAGAATGGCCTTCCTTCCGCGCAGGTCGTACCGACTCGTCACGAATAGCCCCCTTTTATAGCCCCGATAAATTCACTACCTCTTTTTTCGAGACGCCTGTCCTGCCCGTTCCGCGCGTAACTCCAAAAGCCGATCCCGTGCGTCCAGTGCCTTTTGCTCAAACTCGGCCACACCAGGCGTGTACGTTTCAACCCGCTGCGTCTCTTTCCACTTCATCTGTGTCTTGGCCCAGAAAATCAGAGCGGTGGTATCTCCGTCCTCGCACTTCTTGAAGAGCCTTTCCCCGACCTTGGCATTGGTCATGGCCTTGCCCTTGCGGAGTTCTGCGCCGTACAGCTTGACCATCGTTTCGACGCTGACCTCAATCACGGCCGCGATGTCTTCCTGCGGAACTCCGTATTGTGACATTGCCCATACGGTCTGTGCATGAGTCGGATTAAACGGTACATGCGGCCTGCCCACCTTGTTTTTTGGCTTAGCTGGCATGACCTGTCTCCGTGTCCTGATCCGCGTCTTCTTCGGCTCCCAGTTCCGCAAGTTTTACCAGTGCCATTTCCGCCATGACCTTGAGAGCCAGGGCTAAATTGATGATTCCGAACTTCGAGCGCACACGGAAGACCGCCTCATGGAATGTGTCAAAGTCCGCCATGCTCGCAGTTAAAACGGTGTTCTTCTCAGCCAGATTGCCGATGCGCTTGGCCTCGCGCAGGAAAATTTCTTTGTCGGCAGTGAGGAAGGCGATGGTCACGTCTTCCGTTTCCGGCTGGGAGAACGACAAGGGCACAAGGTCCACCTCAGCGATCTTGAAGTCGTCGTCGGTCAAGCCGGAATACTGCTTGAAGTCCAGGGAAAGGATCTGGTCATACATCGTTCGCAAAAGGTTCGGATCATCCTTGCCGTGGATGCTGTTGTGGGAGAGTTGGATGCCCAGCTTTTGTTCTTTGGTCAGAGGAGAGAGAATTACCAGGCAATCAGCCTCTTCAACGCCAGCCTGTATGCCTGCCTTGACCCTGTGATTGCCGGAAAGAATCTCGCCAGGCGTATCGGTGTCATAAACAACTGGCAGAGAGGTCAGTACGCCGTCACGCCGAATGTTGTCCGTAAGCTGGTCGAACTCGCGCTTGTCCATATAATGAGCGTTATGGGTCAGCGGAATAAGATCTGCCAACCGCCTGCGCTCGATCTTCGTTTCAAGCTTTTGCGCCATATTTCCTCCACCAGAACACATAGAGTTCCTGGGGCGTTGCCTCTCGTACAGTGGAGGCATAGTTAATCATCCCCGGCTTGCGGCTGTGTATGTCGAAGATGCCCCGGTATTTCATGCTGACTGGCTTGTTGGTAAAAGCCGTGGTGAAGACGCGCTCGATGCGGGTCAGCCACTGCTGGTCCAGTTGCCCGGTCAAACCGGAAGACGTTGCAATAAGCGCAACAAGTTTGGCCAGACGGCGCTCACCGCGAATAGCGAAATCGCTCAAGATATAAACCTCGCGGTTGCGGTCGCCATATTGTGTCTGGTTGTAAGTTATCCCACCGACAACCGCGCCATCCACGAGGACTAGGAAATTTGCCATGCCGCTTTTGAACTTGATCCCCTTGGAGAGATAGATACTTTTCAGAAAGGCGATCTGCGCGGCGGGCACTGCCACGATGCCTATTTGGCTGTCTTCCGTCATGGTTGCGGGATCAATAGGCTGGTACTTGAACGGCTGCACTTTTGCCCGGTCCACGCGCAAGCTGGCCGGAGCCTTGCCATAAACATAGACAGGGTGCCCGCTGCCGGAGAACAGAAACGCCGGGGATTGTCCCTCAAAGAGCTGGTCCGAAATGATGCCATAGGGAATGCCAGCTGCTTCGCACTCCTCAATGAGCTGTGGCGTCTGCTTTGGATCCCATACGTCATACGTGGGCGCATCCCACTCGATATTCTCGTGCAGCGCCTTGTACAGGCGCTCATATCCGCCCCGATACGTAGGTGCGAAGCTCAAAAATCCGCCACCCTGATCCTTCGCTCTGTCGATCTGCTGCCGGAAATCCCCCAGATAAAACTCCTCGATTCGCAATACAGCGAGAAGCTTTCGCGCGTTCTCCAGATTCGCCGCATACAGCCTGCCCATTTCAGCGATGACTGCCTTGCGCTTTTCCTGGCCGTAGCGGTTGCGCTTTGAACACGCGGCATATTCCAGGGCCACCCCAGCGGCAGCCAGTGCGGACAAGGGATCATCCCCGGCATATGGCTCCAAAAAATCAAGTTCGCCCGTGTAGCGTACCGGAAAAGACTTACCTGTGGCCGCCGCACCCAAAGCGCAAGACAGAAAAGACACATCATTGCTGTAGATGGACACATCAGGGAAACGCGCTCCAATGACGCTTTCGGAGCGGAAAGAGCCGGAGCATCCAATGAACACCTTACCCCACTCTCCAAATGGGATGTGAGTAACAAGCTGCCAGCAGAGTTTTTTGCTTATTGCGCCGACAAACATTTTGCCTCGCTCGACGATAAAAAAGTGTCTTTTCTCGATGTGTTGCTGTATAAAAAGAGTATCAAATCCTCTTCATGGGGCATGTATGCAAACAGCGTCGTTTTTCACGTTCAACGGGTCTGGCCGCATCGCCATTTCCCGCTCTGTTCCACGTGGTATTTCTCCGGGCTTCCTTGTCTGCCGTAAGCTTGCGCCGGGAGTGTGGTTCAACTCCGTTCCGCGCAACGAGTACGAACGGCTGTTTAGGCTGGAGATCCTTGGCCCGCTCGACCCGCAACGGATGTGGGATGAACTGCACGCCATGACTGGTGGTGCGGAGCCTGTTCTGTTGTGCTTTGAGCGCCCGCCGTTCACCTGGAAGAATTACTGTCACCGCAGAATGGTCGCAGAATGGTTTGAGATGGCGCTTGGCGTTGTAGTGCCAGAATACGGACAGAGTCACATGCAGGGACAGCTTTTGTAGCATCTCCAGACACGCCTGAACTCCTGGGAAAAAGAGAGCAAGTCATTTGTCCGCACATGCGGAGAAAACCGCGCGTTTCCCGCGCATAAATCGGGCATGCCTCGAAAATTTATGATATAATTTATTGATATTATTGACTTTATTGTGATTCCATGCCATAAAATAGTCATGGAAGTGAGGCCACCCCGGAAAACTCCGAGAGCCTCAAAACCGATCCGGAAGGGAGGTGAGAAATATGAGCGGTCTCAGGCGGGCATGGACGCTGAATGCGGATATGCGGCTTGCGGACAGGCTCCGCGCAACCCTGCGCATGGTGACCATGAAACGCAGGCTGCGCGCGGAATGGAAAAAGACCGCTAAGCGGTAGCAACGCTTAACGGCCCTCAACCTTCAGCCCGGACTAGGCCCAAGCTCAGCCATGAGTGGCAAGCCTAGCCCGGCCCAAATCGAAAGGCAAGAAGGAAATCAGCCATGAACCTCGAAATGTGCGGGCAGCGCGAACTTGCGGACAACTGGAACAGGGAATCTGACGCCATGTGGAAGTCTCTCCAGTGTTGGCTGAAAAGACCGAACAGGCAGAATTACAGGAAGTTCAAGAAGGCTGAATACGCGTGTTCAGTCGCCCGCGCTCGCTTTATGGCCGGAAGATTCCTCGAAAACCGCGTCACACAATAGGAGTGGTAGCCATGAAATCTCTCAACAAGTACGCGGCGGGCGTCTTCAACACCATCTTGGGCCGCCTCGCCGCCGAAGGCGACGAACACATCAAAATCGACAATACGGACGGCGCGTTCATGCCGCTGTGCGTGAATCGCCTCTCCAAAGACAAGGTGGCTCTGTCTCACTACGGCGAACAAAACGGCGATCTGATGGCAGACCCAGACATGGTGTTCTGGATTTCCCCCGACGGGCAGATAATCCCCTGCAGCCTCCAGAATGATTACGCCGGGATCTACCATAGCGCCGTGAATTTCAGGGATTCATGCCCCGGAGATAATGGCTATAGCTTTCCTGCCACATTCAGCAGCAGGATGCAGGCTGATCTGGCTTCTTTCGCAAACACCTGGCTACGGAACATCAAGCAGCAACAGGGGATATAAGCGCCCCATCCTACCGTCTCGGCGCTGAGCGAGTATGCGCGCGAACCGAGGCTGTAGTGCCTTTCTTGCGGTACGACTTGACGTGTACGGTCTTTGCACGGTGGGAGTGGCCATGACCGCGCGCTTGGGCGGTGGAAGCGTTGAAAACAGCGGTGAGGCAGAAGACCATTGCCAGGGCGAGGATGAGGGGTTTCATAGGGAGTCCTTATAGCTATTTTTTCTTGTCACCCTTCGCTGTGGGGTCTGGTTTATCGGAAGTATTCTTGAGTGGCACAACCTTTCCGTCAAGAAGCACAGAATTCCCGCTGGCACTGGATACAATCGCGCCATCCATCATAACAGACTGCATGACAAATCTCTTCGGATACCCTCTGACGTCAATGATAGAGCCTCTTTTGATCTCACGCAGGAAGGGATCTTTTTTGTCCAGATAGATATGCAGTGTATGTGCCCCATATTTATCAATGTCTATGCTTATGTATGGCCTATCAAAGGCGTCTTTGGCTACTTGCGGAACCTTGATCTTGCTCAAACATACCAGTTTGCCCTTGAAGTCGTCATCAGCGACGACTTCATTGTCGGAGTATGCCTCATACAATTCCCTGGGAGTTGTTATGTAACAGAGCATATTTTCAGCATCTTTTCCTGTTACAATCTCATTCTCTTGTATTTCATGAAATTCGATTGCTTTTATTCTTTCTTTGTACATTTCTCCCAATGCTCTAAGACCGTCACCGAACTTTTTCCCTTTATCATAGACAGCCCATTGAAACTGCTTCACGTCCGCCTTTTCAAACTGCTCTTTGGCTAGAGCAAGGACGGCCTCTTTATCCAATGGTTGTCCTGGCTCTGCCCCAGTAATCACGAGCAAGGCATACCGTTTAGGGATGACGTTTGTGAGCTTTGCGTCGAGCGCGTATGCCGCAGCGGTAACGCATAAAAACCCCACACAAGCCAAGCAGGTAACTATCCGCTTCATTGCATCATCCCTACGCTTGGTTGCTTGTTGCTTCTTCGGACTTCTTAGATTTTTCGGCAAAATATCTGGCTGCCGTTGCCCGGATGATCTCGGTATGCTGTAAAATGTCGTCTAATTTTTCGATGACGATGAAATTGTTCTTTTTATCTTCGCCAATGAGGCCAACGGACAATTTCTCTGGTTTGTTAAAATTGAGTCGCAAGAGCGTCTTGTATGGGGAATTATCCAGAACGATATTTGAATTTCCTTTCCCCGTCAGGCTCCTAATAAAAATCCGCTCTGGCTCGACGATGCCCATTAGGATGGACTTAACCAGGTAATACGCCTGCCATTCATTCTCTGTGATCTCTGGTTCTGCAGCGGTTGTAATGGTAGCAACTTCGGGATCTTCCCCCTTTTTCGAGGTAGCCTCCAAGGCGGTTTTCAGCCGACTGTCCACCTGCTCCGCGATAAACTCCTTGAAGGCCCGTCTTGTCCAAGGTGTGTATCGCTCTTCCTTGGTTTTTTTGAAAAGCCCCTTGATCCCCGCCTCGGAAAGCAGCCAGTCCACAAATCCCATATCCGGGTTTTCAAGGTTCCCTGCGAGAGCCAGCTTTACCTGCCGATTGAATTTCAGTTCAGCGACGGTGTCTAGTGTTCGCTTCAGGTCGAATTTCCCCTTGCAAAGCTTTTGCAATTCAGGGAGCAAGACCCGATCTATGTTGTCTAGGGTGAATTCCATGAATGGCGCGGCGTCCATATTCTTCCCGTCATCGGCTGTGGAGAAGAACAGGTAACGAATACCATCCGTCAGAATTCCGATGCTGGAATCAAGCGTTAGAAAATAGCGATGCAGTTGCTCTCGTTTTACCTCGTCCAAATTAACGCCGCAGCTTTTGCACTCAATGATAATGATGGGCTTGCCGTCCTGCATGATGGCATAGTCCACCTTCTCGCCCTTTTTCCCAGCTATATCTGCGACAAACTCCGGCACTACTTCCAGCGGATTGAACATATCGTAGCCAAGGGTCTGTATAAAAGGAGCAACCAAAGCCATTTTGGTCGCCTCTTCCGTCTTTAGGCTGTCCCGGAGTTTTTGTGCCTTATCGGCGAGAACCTTAATCGACTCTGCAAAGTCCATGGCGCGTTCCCCCAAAGTGTTGCTGTCGCGTTACTTCCCCATCAGGTCAGACCATGACCACACACACCGCCCAACGATGGCATTTGAGATTTCCCCGTCGTAGTCCTCTCGCAGGCTATAGCTTTGCGGCGGATTTTCGGGAGCATTGTCGCTGTAAAACGTAATGGCCATATCTCCGTTCTGCTGCCTGGTGGCCACGCGCTTAACCATACCACCGCCGCTAGGCCCAGGCTCGCGCACCAAGAATATACCGCCTGCCTTATTCGGCTTGAAGTCGTCCCGGTCCACAAGCACAACATCGCCAGGGCGTAACAGTGGGGTCATGGATGTTGAATTTTTCTCGATCTCGACGGCAAGCAGGTTCCGCTTGAAACGAACGGCGTGCTGATGACGATGAACCAAGACCCAGCTTTTGATCTCTTCTGATGGCATAATGCCAGGTCCGGCCCCCGCTTCGCCAACAAGCGGAACGGCCCAATAATCTTCGGCGATTGGCTTCTTCTGGCCTTCGCCAGCTGACACAATTTTTGCGTCCACCCAACAGACATTTCGTGTGAGGTCTGCTTGCTCATCAGGGAAAGTGATTTTCGCCCCAAGATTTTCTAACCAAGTGAGATAGGCCCTCGCATTTGTGTTTTTGTCTTGGGATAACACCTTGTACATAGTGGGATTGTGGGCTTTAGCCAAAGAACAAAGACTGGCTATACTCCCTGCCTCTTGGGCTTTGGTCCTAAGCCACGCATGAGTTTTTTCGTACAAAATACCCATTGGTACAGCTTGCATCAAATCTTCCACAGGTCAAATCTCCAAAAAGATAATTACCTCTTGACTATAACATCTAATTAGATAATCAAGAGGCATGGATAAACGAAAATTTTTACAGGACCATCTCGATACCACTGGGCAAGAGATTAAGGATTATGCCCAAGCGCGAGGGGTCAGCCCGTCCGTCATCTACAAATTCCTATCCGGCAAAGACATTCGCCTCACAACATGGGAGCGCTTACAGCCCCCACCCCCCCATTCCGCGGCGAAGGAGGGGGCATGAACTGGCACATCTTCCTCATGGCGTGCATCCCCATAGCGGAGTTGCTGTTGCTTAACGTGGCTTTTTGCTGAAGAGACGCCTGCCGCTGCCGCTCCTGTGGATCAAGAAGGCTAAGGCGGTGTTTGTCGTAAATTTTTTTGGCGTCTTTCTTCCCGTCGGCCAGGAGATCGGCAATCGTGAGTAGGCTTGCGTGAATACCGGTAAGGCTTCGGGTGAGCTTTGCAAGTTCGAGGTCAGACATTTCGCTCCTCCTCTCGGTTTGAGTTGACGTGGTTGTCTCCCAATACCGGGAGGAGGGGCGGAAATAAAGTGAGCGGTTTCCCCCGGACGAATGTCCGGGTTACTGGCGTGAGAGTGTGAGTGTAGCGACACGGCAACCTGGAGGCGTTTTGTGGGCGAGCCGTTGGACGAGACCATGGGTAGTGAAAAAGAATCGCTGACGCTGAACGGCCTGGAGCCGGAGCTTCTTGAGTACGTCCGCAAGCTCGCGGACGCCGAAGGTGATCCGCCGTCCGTGTTCATCCGCAAACGCTTCCTGGAGGGCCTTGGGGCCTATGAACTGGGAAAGAACCGCAACGCATGGAAAGACCTTAGGGCCATTCGAGGAATCCGTGAAAACTCCTAAAGCTTCTCAAACTTCCCTATGGGGCGGCTTAACGCGCTGGTGGCATACGCGCCGCCGGAACAAGGTTTGCGGCTTCCAGATTCCTCCAAAAACTCCACCTGTTGAGGCCCGCGACCGCCTCACGACGGCCAACTGTTTTGATTGCGGGCAACGCTGCACGTATGCCGGGGGCTGGTTCCGTGCTTGCGTGGCATGGACTTTCAAACAGCGGGGTGCGGCCAATGGAAATTGATCTCTCCCGCACACCACCACACAGCCCGGACGCCGAGCAAGCTGTTTTAGGTGCGGTGTTCGTGCGTCCGGCGATACTAGATGACCTTGCGGGCGTTGTGCGCCCCGATGACTTCTATTCGCCCGCGCATCAGTCCATTTTTGCGGGCATGGGGCGCTTGGCCGCCGCGGCGAAAGCGGTCGATCTCGTCACCCTGGGCGACGAGCTTTCCCGCATGGGCAAACTCGACGAGGTGGGCGGCCCGGTCTATCTTGCTGAACTAGCCAGAGCCGCCGTGTTCCCTGCGCATGGTATCCAGTCCGCCAAAATCGTGAGTGCAATGGCTGCCCGGCGTCGCCTTATAGACGTGGGGTATGCCGTCATCGAGAGCGGGTTCGACCTGGCTGCGGACGTACAGGAGTGCGGCCGATTCACCCAAGAGATCGACGCGGCCATTCACGGGACGCTTCCGCACGGGCAGACTGTGACACCCTCTCAATATCTCAACGACTACATGCGCGACCTGGAACGGCTGCAAAAAGCGGGCGGCTTGGCTGGAGTCCCGTCACCATGGACGGCTCTCAATAGGTACACCGCCGGATTTGTGCCGGGCGAGGTGACTGTCCTGGCCGGGCGCTCCGGGACGGGCAAGACAGCCATGGCGCTCAACATCGCGGAACACGCGGCGCGCGGCGGTATCACCGTTGGCCTATTCTCCCTGGAAATGACGCGCACCTCCCTGACGCATCGCCTCATGGCTACTGGGGCCACTGTGGATGCCCAGAAATTCCGCAATGCGTCACTCTCTGACAGCGACTGGGCAAAGCTCTTTGACTATGGCCAGATATTCCACGGACTCCCCCTCATGATTTGCGACAAGCGCGAGATGCGTCCGTCGGAATTGCGCGCCATGTGCCGCCAGTGGAAGCGTGACAAGGGTCTGGGCTTGCTTGTGGTGGACTACCTGCAACTCATGCGGCCGGAAGTCCGGGACAAGGTGCGCGAGCGCGAGGTGTCCGAGATAAGCCGGTCGCTCAAACTCCTGGCGGTTGATCTGGACATCCCGATCTTGGTCCTGGCCCAGCTTAACCGTGAGGCTGAGAAGGAGAAGCGGCCGCGCCTGGGACACCTGCGCGAATCCGGCGCTATCGAACAGGACGCGGATGTGATCCTGTTTATCGTGCCCTGGAAGAATGAAGACGCGGGAGACAACGTTGAGGTTATTGTGAATGTGGCCAAGGGCCGCAACAACGCCGTTGGGGACGCGCCCCTCATATACCGACGAAAATATCTTCAGTTTGTCAGCGCGGCGTCTGTGGCGAGTCAGGAAGAAGCAGAAAGACACTGGCAGGATATATGAGCAAAATACCTTCTTTCCAATTTTATCCCGGCGATTGGCTCCGGGACAACATTTCTGGATGCTCTCTGGAGGCACAGGGCCTTTGGTTGCGGATGATGATATTGATGCATGACTCTGAACGGTATGGTTACCTCTCCATGGACGGCGTGCCTATTCCCCCTGGATTCGTTGCGCGAAAGTGCGGCTGCGATACCCTTCGGCAATACACGACCCTGCTTGAAGAGCTAACCAAAGCCGGGATACCGAGTCGCACGCCGGAGGGCGTCATCTATTCACGCCGCATGGTAAGGGATGCCCATGATAGAGAGCGGAAAACAAGAAACCAGGCGGAGAAAAGGCTTCGCGATAAGGAGAATTCAGAGGATATGTCACCGGAAAAGTCACCGGCCATGTCACCACCATGTCACCACGGCGTCACCGAGGCGTCACCACGCTCTTCATCTTCATCTTCATCTTCAAAAAAAGACACTCTTGCGCATTTGCCTCCGGCAAAGCGCGCGAGCAAGCCGCCTAGCGATCCTGATTTTGAGCGATTCTGGCAAGCCTACCCAAAGAAAAAGTCTAAAGGCGACGCCATCAAGGCTTGGAAGAAACTCAATGGGACAAAGCCGCCGATAGAAACCATCCTCGCAGCCATAGCAGCGCAAAGCGCGGGCCATGATTGGCAAAAGGACGGCGGACAGTTCATCAAGTACCCGGCTTCCTGGCTTAATGCCATGGGCTGGCTGGATGAAGCGACGATGCAGATTGATCAAGCCCCAGATAAGCCTCGGAGCTACACTGACGACGAATTAGAATCCATGATGGCGAAGGGGGCGCATGGCTAGGCTCGCCTCACAGGTCCGCAAAGACGCCCGGCTCAAGCTCGCCTGCACGATCTGCACGCTGGGAGATCGGAAGGATTGCGCTGCGCTCAATAAGCTCTCTGGTTATGAGCAGGGCGTGTGCATCGTGGATGTGGACGGGCATTTGGAAGAGTTCGTTGCGAGGGCGAGAGTTGGAGGGAAGGGGTGAAGCAATTTTCGGTGATATCCCTGCTGGGGCTGATTACTTTTCTCGCGTTGTTTGAACATCCAGCGTCGGGCGTCGTGACGGGAATGTCTGGGTTATCATGTGTGGCACTCTGGCTGGTTGTAATATGGTGGGGAAAGTGACGACCGCCATACACCCCAACGCGTGTGGGCGGTCATGCCCTGGGAGTTGGGCTGGAGAACTTGCTTGTCGTATCTGTGAAAACAAAGAGGAAGCAATGAAAGGTGATCTAACGGGATTAAAATTCAATAGGCTATTGGTAATACGCAGAAATGGATCATATAAAGCTGGGCAAGCTTTATGGGAATGCTTGTGTGACTGTGGACGTACAAAGACAGTCTGCGGCAGTCATTTACGCAGAGGGAGAATAAAAAGCTGCGGATGTTTGCAAGCCGAAGTCAGGAAATTAACAAAGACCAAGCATGGGTATGTTGGAACCAGATTGTATCGGACATGGAAGCACATGCGCGAGAGGTGCTTCAATAAAAATGACAAAAAATACCATATATACGGAGGAAAAGGGATAAAAGTATGTGATGAGTGGAGTGATTTTAATGTGTTCTTGGCTTGGGCGATGAGGAATGGATACGCAGATAATTTGACAATAGACAGGATTGATAGTGGTAAAGATTATTGTCCAGAAAATTGCCAGTGGATTACTTTTGCAGAAAATTCAAACAAGGGCAGGGAGAGCCGTTGGAAAACCGCAAAAGAAGCGGCCCCTGGCGTGCGAACTGTGCGAACACGGAGAAAATATGCAAATGCTGAAATTCGAGTTGCCCATTGTGCCCACGGCGCAAGCGCGCCCCAGGGTTGCCGTGCGCGGCAAGTTCGCCCAGGCGTATAAGACAACTGGGCAGAAAGACAATGAGCGCACCCTGGAAGCCTGTCTGAAAGACCACGCGCCAGTAAAGCCGATGGAAGGGCCTATAAAGCTATCCATCATCGCCGTCATGCCGATCCCGAAAAGCGCCAGCAGAAAAAAGCAAGCGGCCATGCTTTCTGGCAAGGAGAAGCCTGTGAAAAAGCCGGATAGCACAAACATAGCCAAGCAAATTGAGGATGCGTGTACCAGACTTCAATTTTGGCATGACGACAGCCAGATAACGACCTTATATGCCGAGAAGCGCTATGGCGAAAACGGGAGATGGGAAGTTGAAATTACAGAGTTGCATTAGTGCCGAGAGAAGGCGCGAACAAGCCATAGTGCTCTATTTCTGCGGCCTTTCTTTTCTCAACGGCCTCTTTAAAAGTGTCAAAGTTGCCCACATGGACTTCTTTTCTATCCACGGTAATCCGCACGTTGTATTTTCCATGTTTCGTCATTCTTATGCCGGGGTATCCTGATATGTTCGTTTTCTTTTTTCTCAAATTTTTACTGTTGAGCTTCTGCTTGCAGGGCCGCAGGTTGGAGCGCGTATTATCCAGCTTATTTCCGTTCACATGGTCAACGGATATTTTTGAGTCTTTTAGGCCAAGGATATGCCGGTGTATGGTTTTTGTTTTGCCGTCTATGTTTGCAACGACATATCCGCGTTTATCAATGCACCACGAATGCCCTTGCACTAAGTCCAAGTCGTTTTTGTCAACGGCGATAACTTCACCTCTGGAGGTCAGGATTTCACAATGATCGCCCTTATCGACAATCGTGTTCCTGTATCGGGATATTTTTTCGGTAGTGCCGTAAAACTTCATTTTGAGGTAATGCCGATTGCAATACGGCAAGCCGTCAAACGTGGACCGGAACGCTTCACCACAGACAACACAGCGCCTTTCCTTTTTGGGCGCATAGGCATCAGGATTGATTTTTATGTACCATGCCTTCTTGCGGTTTTGCGTCGCAACTTCCTTGCAATCAGGGCAGTATTTTTGAGTTTTCCGGTAAGGGATAAACTCGCAGGAGCAAATTGCACACGCGGTAACGGTCATAGAATGTCCCTCTTTTTCAAAACCTTATCAGGACATTTCATAATGTCAAATAATCTTATTAAGCAACTCAAGGATGCCCTGACGCGGCTCCAATTCTGGAACGACGATTGCCAGGTTGTGTCGCTTATGTGCGAGAAAATCTACGCCGAGACGGGATTCTGGCGCGTTGCGGTGTATGACGCGGTGCGGACGCCGCGAGAAACCTCGTGAGAAGAGCGCTCACATGCCCTGCCTGTGGTCGTCCCTTGCCTGGTGACAAGGATGCGGTCACTTTGAGTAGTGGCGACTGGGCCACGAAAAAAGAAGAGACGGTCCTCCGTATCCGGCAGTGCCCGTGCGGGTGTCGCGTGAGGGAGGACCAGGTTACACATATCACGATTCTTCCGCCTGCTGGCCTCGTAGCCACCCATCCGTAATACCTCCCCCGATGACTCCTTCATAGTGCCCGTAGTGTGTGGGAGTTTTGAGTGTGACAAAATAATTTCTTTTTAGATAATTTTATTGTTGACATTTTTATCTAATTAGATATTTTCTTTTCAACGCCACCCATTCACGGCGCACGAACAATCCGAACCTCGCAACGCCCCTGGGCGGCAGGGATCGAGGCCCAAAGGGCCAGTGACCCAGCAACAGCGACCAGTAGGGGGCCTAGAGCGAAAGCGTGTGGGGAAGGAAGGCGGGACGAAATTGGAAGGGACCAGGAGGGTTCATGTCAACGCGGAGCCTGATAGGCATTGAGAATCCAGACGGGACTATCGAGGCCATTTACTGCCATTTTGACGGGTATCCTGAAAATCACGGACCGATACTAGCGGGGCACTACACCACAGAAGAGCAGGTTCGGAAGCTTATCGCCTTGGGTGACCTCTCCTCCTTGGATATTTCCCCTGAACGCCCGGAAGGGCACTCCTGCGCAAGGCCCGTCAGCGGCTTCTGTGTCGCATACGGGCGTGACTGTGGCGAAACAGAAACAGGGTCATGCACCTACGCGAACCGCGAAGCCTATCTCAAGGCGGATCGTTGGCAGGAATATGAATACCTGTTCTCCGGCGGAAAGTGGCTTGTCCATCTTGATGATTGGAAGCCCTTAGCTCCTGAATTTCCCTCTGGAGATGATCGGGTTGGAACCATGAGCGAGGCTGAAATCATGGCCCTTTTTGAATGGCTCGACTTCAAGGAGCAGCACGGCCACCCGCTCACCATGTGCATTGATTTTCAGGTGTTGGTCAAGCGCGCCGTTGGCAATGTGTCCTACGGAGTAACGCCTGACACGACGGAATAAATTTCAGGCCGGTACACCGGCGCGGGCAACGAACACAGCACTCGACGCCCGCTGGCAAAGGCGCGGGGAGAGCGGCCGGGACATTGACTGCTGAATGTCAAACGCGAGCAAGTAACGGCCGCTCTCCCCACAAAAAACAGAGGATTGAGAGGGAAATCATGCTGACGACGACGCTAAACGCCATACGCGCGAAACACCCTTGCACAAACGGCTGGCAGAAGCTGCTCACGCACCTCGGCAAGACGAAGGCTGACGATGAACCGCTGCCCTTAGAGAAAATCTTGGAGAGTAACGGCCTAGACGATGCGTTATGGGCGCTGCAAGCAATTGAGGGCCATGATCCCGCAATCAGGCTGTTCGCCTGCTACTGCGCGAAACGGGCGCTCCCGATTTTTGAGAAGCACGTCCCGAACGATGCGTGCTCGCGTCAGGCAATTGAAACCGCAGAGCGCTTTGCGCGAGGCGAAGCGACGGCGGAAGAATTGGCCGCCGCCTGGGCCGCCGCCTGGGCCGCCGCCAGGGCCGCCGCCTGGGCCGCCGCCTGGGCCGCCGCCAGGGCCG